>Ga0105239_10003717_pt1 | contig 18577 bp, 14 predicted proteins | sample KBSC44metaG_FD_92761 | JGI IMG/M metagenome (GOLD analysis project Ga0105239, IMG submission 92761) | Corn rhizosphere microbial communities from Kellogg Biological Station, Michigan, USA - KBS C4-4 metaG | ecosystem: Host-associated > Plants > Roots > Rhizosphere > Soil | place: Michigan, USA...
AGCCGGTGGAATAAAAAATAGAATCGCGACTTAACTTTAAAGTTCTTAAATTCAATTTTTCGAAATGCGCCACACTGGCTTTCTCTTGTCGAAACAATTGAATGAGTTCAACACCGCTCAGACTTTCCTGTAAAAAGCCGTTATTGCGCCCAGCCTGGACGCGTAACTCATCATAAGCCCTGCGGGAACGCTTTCTGAAAAAGTCCATCATCACCAACAAAATTCCCATCGTTACAATGGTGAGCATGGCCAAAGAAACATTCATCATAATCATCCCGATGAATGCCGCAACCACCATCGCTAAATCCGCCAGCAAAACCAAACCGCCTGAGGAAAGCATTTCATTGAGGTTTTCGATATCCCCGGTTAAACGGGTGAGCAACTTACCTTGCGGATTTTGATGAAAGAAACGAGGAGACAAATACAGAAAATGCGTATAGAGATCCACACGAAGATCTCGAATAATATTTTGTCCTGTTTTTTGAGATAGGGACATTTGTTGATAGCGTAGGGCAAAGTTACACAGCAACATCCCCAGATAGCCAGCACTGAGCATCAAGAGCAAAGACCACTGGCCATGCTTAATGGGGCCATCAATAATACGGCGAATCAAAAAAGTTTGTCCGATTTCCAAACCCGCCAAGAGGGGCAAAAGAATAATCGAGGCAACTAATGCAACCCGATGACGTTTTACATACGGCCACAACTTGGCCAAAAGCTTGAGATCGTGCAAACCTGACTCTTTATGCTGATTGGCAGTCAATGCCTTTGTAGAAAGAACATCGAGAGTTTCATTTTTTTCATCAGCAAGCGTTGCGTTACTCATTGATCGCGACCTCAGTCGTCAATTCCCAATCCGCCAACTGAGTTCGCAGGTTCTGCAATTGAGCTAGCTGGCGATATAAAGGCTGCGTTTCCATTAATTCTTCTGGGGAAGCAATTGCAAGCAACTGTCCTTGATCCATCAAAGCGACACGATCGCAGAGCGCCAATAAAGAGAAACGATGAGTAGCAATAAGAGTCGTTCGATTCAAAAACGTTTTTCGCGTTTCTAAGGCTGTCAGAATACGTTGCTCTGTATCCGCATCAATATTCGAAAACGGATCATCTAAAATCAATATTTCCGCTTCTGCCAAAAGTGTTCGGGCTAGCGCTACCCGCTGACGCTGCCCACCGGAAAGCACCAAGCCCCGCTCTCCCACAATCGTTTTATATTGCTGGGGAAGTTTTTCAATGTCACCGGACACGGCTGCAATTTCAGCAATATCTAGAATATCAGCGTGGGTATCAATATCAGCTTTTGTTCGAGACTCTAAGACATTCTCAAAGTAATCAATACGACTGTGCCCAAAGGCAATATTACGATCCACAGTACTGGAAAACAGGAAGCTGTTTTGAGGCATCAACACCATCCGGGAACGTAGTTCCTGAAGTGGCATTTGCGTGATATCAACACCGCCTAAAAATATAGAACCCTTTGCAACTTCATACAAATGAGGTAGCAAACGCAACAACGTTGATTTCCCACTCCCGACCGGACCCACAATACCAATAGTTTCTCCGCTTTGAATTTGAAGGGAAACGTCGTTTAGAATCAATCGGGATTTATTTGCATTTTGGTTTTCTGGAGATTCCGATAAATAGGCGTTTTGATATCGAAAGTCCAAATGACGAAATTCAAGACAGGGCTGGGAGGAACTTTCTTTTTTAGCTGGATTTAAATCACCTCCCCCCTCTGCGGGGGATTCTTCAAGATTACGAATGAGGATGTCCCTAGGGACTGATTCAAGGGTGGGGAGCATTTCTTCAGGAGATTGTATCGTTGGCTCTGTGTGGAGAACTGAATCAACCCGTTCCAATGCGGCGCGCCCCTGCTGATAAATCGATAAAGTATAGCTGAGTGCCATGGTCGGCCAGGCTAATTGCTCCAGATACATCGTAAAGGCAACAAAGCCGCCCCAATCCAAGTGATGCAGCATCACTTGACGACCGCCCAAGATCAAAACCAGGAGCATGCTAAAGCCACTAAGAGCTGCCAGGAATATAAACATTAAAATTCGATAGTGAATCAAACCGTAATAAACACCTCGATACCGGTCACAAATTTCGGTAAAACGTTTTATTTCTCCAGTTTCCATGGCATAAGCCTGGATAACCCCAATACCGGCAAGGCTTTCCTGGGCACTTTGACTGATATCCGCCAAAACAGACTGAGCTTCACCAAAACCTTTTCGCAAGTGTTTATTCAGAGCGCGAACAGCCATGATAATTAAGGGGTACAAAGTAAAAGTGGCTAATGCCAGGGGCCAGTTCAAAGAAAAAATAAGAGGGAGAGTCAGTACATAGGCTAGAATCGTATTCAAGCCCAGCATAACCCCGCCACCAAAAATAGACTTGGTGGCATCCACGTCATTTCCAACTCGCGACAATAACTCTCCCGAGGGATGAGCCGCATAATAGCTGGCCGGCATCCCCAATAAATGATCAAAGAGTTGCTGTCTTAGCAAAAACTCAACGCGTCGACCTGCACCCAATAAGTAAACTCGCGATGCAATCCGTGACAAAAGCGCAAACAAGGCCAGAACTGCAATAACAAACAGATGTGTATTGAAGGCCTGCCATTGTATACCATGAAGGTTTTGTCCGTAAGCAGAAGCCCTTAAAAGACTTTGCAATTCATCAACAGCCAGTTTAATTTGTAACGGAATTGCAATTCCAAACACATTCGTGAGCGTTAATGTCAATACACCCCAAATCAACTCGGTTTTGCACGGCAAAAATAAGTCTCGATTCCTTTGAATCAAGGTCCATAATGTTTTTGGCCCATGGAGTAAGCGCCAGCGCTCAGTTGCAGAATTTTCAGCCTCTTGAGGAGAGGATTCTTCGGGGGGCATAGAACCTTTCTTATCGTGAGCAGTTGGAAGAGGGTGTAAAAGGGCGTTGAAGCAATTGACTTAGGTTTGAATATCTCTCTATAAAGAATACTATAGTCATTTGTCCAAAGTTATAAAAAACCACTTTAAAAGCTGCATTGAGTCTGAGTTAGAAATGCCTCACAGTTACACTGGGAATATAGTACAAGCTCTTCCATGCTCATCTATATCATATGGTTGTATTTTTTAAACTTATTGGTTTTTGTGTCGTAATTACTCTTAAGATGAAGAAGATCTAAATCGTCCCCTTTTTTACCTCTAAGAACATTTTTCTCCAGTTGAGGGTATTTAGGAGCCTAGGCTTAACGGGCAAGCTCTGCACTTGTTCTCATTTTTTAAACAACTTTTAGGCGAACAGTTTATCCTGCAATTTTTTGACTCATAAGAAAGGAATAATCCACCATGGCATTCGGAAAAAAAATGGATCAGGCTGACTTATTAGGACAGATTCAGGCCATCAATAAATCTCAGGCCACCATCGAATTCAACCTGGATGGAACCATCATCACGGCTAATGACAATTTTTTGAATGCTCTTGGCTATACATTGGCAGAAATTCAAGGCAAACATCACAGCATGTTTGTGGATCCGGCCTATAAAAACAGTTCTGAGTACCAGAACTTCTGGCAAAAACTCAACCGTGGGGAGTTTGATGCCGCAGAATATAAACGAATTGGAAAAGGCGGTAAAGAAATTTGGATTCAAGCGTCCTATAATCCAATTACCGATTCTCATGGGAAACCCTACAAAGTCGTCAAATACGCAACAGATATTACTGAACAAAAAATGGTATTTGCCGATCTCAAAGGACAAATTGAAGCCATTAATAAATCTCAGGCTACAATTGAATTCAATATGGATGGCACCATTATTACCGCCAACGATAACTTCCTGAACACTGTGGGATACACCCTTAATGAAGTCGTGGGCAAACATCACAGCATGTTTGTAGAACCCTCCTATAAAAACAGTCCTGAATATCAAGCCTTCTGGCAAAAACTCAACCGGGGCGAATACGATGCCGCTGAATATAAACGTCTCGGAAAAGGTGGCAAGGAAGTCTGGATTCAAGCCTCATACAATCCCATTTTAGATTTAAATGGAAAACCTTTTAAAGTTGTCAAATATGCAACCGATTTAACCCCGCAAAAAATGGCCAATCAAAAATTGGCCGATGATTTTGAGGTCAATGTCAAAACCCTGGTCCAATCAGTGGGTACCTCCTCTACAGAAATGCAGGAAACCTCTCAAACTCTTGCAGCGGCTGCGGAAGAAACCAGTCAGCAAGCCAATGTGGTAGCCAGCACAGCCGAAGAGTTATCCGCTGCGATTAACGAAATCTCAATGCAATTGTCACATGCAACTACAGCGGTTGGAGTTGCTGTTACAGAAACCCAAAATTCCGAAAGTAATGTAAACTCATTACTCGCGGCAGCAGAAAAAATCGGATCGGTTGTTCAAATCATTAAAGACATCGCGGCACAAACCAACCTTCTTTCTCTCAACGCCACGATTGAGGCAGCCAGCGCCGGTGAAGCCGGTAAAGGATTCGCGGTTGTTGCCAATGAGGTTAAGGAATTGGCTAAGCAAACCGCCGTCCAAACCCAGGAAATTGAACAGTTAATTCACGATATCCAAACGGCTAGCACTGCAACCGCCACCGGAATCAAGGAAATCGAGAAATCGATTTCTCAAGTCAGTGGGATTAGCAACTCAATTGCTGCTGCGGTCGAAGAACAATCCGTAGCAACGCAAGAGGTTTCTAAAAACATTCTCGGTGTAACGGATGCCGCTAAAGATACCGGTCGGTCATCCACACATGTACTCAACACCGCAGAAATGCTATCGAGTCGTTCCGTAGAACTGGAAGATCGAGTCGATAAGTTCCTGCTCAATGTCCGGGCGATGTAAATTATTATTTATTTTAATTATGCAAAGAGCCATTATTTCTCAATAATGGCTCTTTAATTTTTACAGTTAATTCCAATATCCAATTGAATCTAACCCTTAAGCGTGATATTTATTTATTAGTAAATTTTATGCTAATTCGTTTTTAAAATCAGTGTGTTAATGCTCATATTTATTTTTAGTTTATTAAATAATAGATGAAATTAGTAGATTTTTACAAAACGTTCTAACACCGTTATGTTTCACCTTTAAAGGATCAATTAATGTTTCCAACAGCATTTTCTTCGCCATTTTCAAATCAACATAGTACCGCTTTAAAAACCGCCAATCACCCAATTATTCCCAGATTTGGTGTCAGTAGTAACAAAGCAGCTGAAGATGAATTTAAGGCCCTAACTCGTGAAACTGTAGATGAATTTAAGGCCTCTAACCCACACATAAATACTGGACAAGTTGGTTTGGGAAAAAGAGATCTCATTAAAACATTCGGTCATCCTAATAACTTTTCTTCAAGCAAGGAAGAAAGAATTAAAAGAATGGCTACAGGAATAGAAGTAGCTACTACTGCAAGATCTAAAAGGACCGGTAAAAAAAGAAATAAAGTGTGAGGCTCCAACTGATTTGACTGGGAGCCCACTTTAAGACATTATAGCCTTTTTCTATCTGCCGGTTACAAACAGATAGAAAAAGGCTTTTAGCTTTAACCCTAAGCAAAAAATAATGCCTCAAGAATTCTAATTTTTCCGCATACTCAAAGCGATTCGCTTACGAGATTTATCCACTTCCTTGACTTCAACCTGAACAATTTGACCCGTTTTAACAACGGAATGTGGATCTTTCACAAATCGATCAGCCATCATAGAAATATGAACCAAGCCATCCTGATGAACACCAATATCAACGAAAGCACCAAAGTTTGTGATATTGGTTACTACTCCTTCAAGCTGCATACCGGGTTGTAGATCGTCCATGGTTTCAACGCCGTCCTGGAATTGAGCAATTTTAAACTCGGGACGGGGATCGCGACCCGGCTTTTCCAACTCGGATAAAATATCTTTCACGGTGGGTAAACCGAATTGAGCATCTGTAAAACTTTCTGCTGGGAGTTTTTTTAACAACTCGGAATCACCCATGACTTCCCGAATGTCTTTTTGAACCACGGCTAAAATACGACGTACGAGGGGATAAGCCTCCGGATGCACTGCGGAACAATCTAAGGGGTTATCACCATCCAAAACCCTTAAGAATCCGGCTGCCTGCTCATAAGCTTTTGGCCCCAGTTTCGGAACTTTTTTAAGCGCTTCCCGATTTTTAAAAGCCCCTTTTTCATGGCGCATCGTCACAATGTTTTGTGCCAAGGCATTGGATAATCCCGATACCTGAGCCAGTAAAGGCGCAGAGGCGGTATTCACATCCACACCCACAGCGTTTACACAGTCCTGAACAACAGCATCCAGCATTTTCCCGAGTAGCTTTTGATTGACATCGTGCTGGTACTGACCGACGCCGATCGCTTTGGGATCAATTTTAACCAGTTCCGCCAGGGGATCTTGTAGGCGTCGCGCAATGGAAACAGCCCCGCGAAGCGAGACATCCATGTCCGGTAATTCTTTGGAGGCGGATTCTGAGGCGGAATAAACTGATGCGCCAGCCTCGGAAACGATCACTTTCCGAACGTTATGAGTTTCAGGCAACTGCTTCAAAAGATCTTGAACCAATCGATCGGTTTCGCGAGAAGCCGTACCATTACCGATACTCACCAGTTCGACATTATGCTTTTCAACCAGTTGAGCCAAGGTTTTCAAACTACCTTGCCAATCATTTTTGGGTTGATGCGGATAAATAACCGTCGTTGCTAAAACCTTTCCGGTGGAGTCAACAACGACTGTTTTAACCCCGGTTCGAATCCCAGGATCAAGACCCAAAGTAACTCGGGGACCTGCAGGCGCTTCCAGCAGCAGATCTTTCAAATTTCTGGCAAAAACCCGAATGGCCTCTTCTTCGGCCTGTTCCCAAAGTTGCGCCATGAGTTCTGTTTCCAGATGAGGCAAAATTTTAGTTGCCCAAGCATCGACAACGCATGCCATCAAAAAATCGTGGCTCAAGGGGATTTGAAAGAAGTGAGCGATTCGGTCTTCAATGGTTTCGGTGGCTCGCAGTAATTCATCTTTATCCAGGGCCAGTTTTAAAGCCACTTTTAAAAAGCCGCCTTTTTTACCCCGAAAGAGTGCCAATGCACGATGAGAGGGAATGCGACTGATTTTTTCAGAATACTCAAAATAATCCGTAAAGTTTTGCGCTTCTTCTTTTTTGGCCTTCACAACCGCGGATGTCACCACGCCACTATTCCAGACCAATTGTCGTAAAGTCCCTAAGAGTTTTGGCGCTTCCGAAAATTCCTCAACCAAAATATCGCTCGCACCGGCCAAGGCGGCATCAACAGTTTCAATCCCTTTTTCCTTATTCACAAAAGGTTGTGCCAAAGCCTGGTTATTTTTATCGTTCGCTGTTTTCAACAACTGTTTTGCCAAAAGATCCAAACCCGCTTCTCTTGCCATTTGCGCCTTGGTTCGACGCTTGGGTTTAAATGGCAGATAGCACTCTTCCAAAGTGGTTTTGGTATCAGCCTGTTCAATTAAGGCTTTGATATCCGGGGTGAGCTTGCCTTGTTCCTGAACACTTTTTAAAATCGCTTCCCGACGTTTTGCCAATTCCTGAAGATATTCCAAGCGAACTTCCAGTTGTCGAAGAACAATGTCGTCCAGACCACCCGTTGCTTCTTTCCGATAGCGAGCAATAAAAGGAATCGTCGCCCCTTCCTTGATGAGTGCTAAGGTCGCTTGAACTTGTGCTTCTCTTATTTTCAGCTCATTAGCAAGCTGAGTGGTAATCGCTGTCATAAAACACTCACATCAGTAATCTCAGGATTTTTATTTTAAAGCACATGAACCCGCAATAAAAATACCAAGCCTTATTTGGTGACGTTTATCCGTACAGGAATGCGAGACTTCTAGCTAAGATCCTATTGAAAGCAAATCCCTGAGGTTATAGCTACAACCTACCAAGCGCACCGGTTTATCATCCTTGAAGTAACATTTAGCTCGACTAAAAACCCATTGAGTTTTACCATCGGAGGTTACAACCCGATATTTAGCCTTGTAAAGATTTTTAGTTTCAAAAGCTTCCTCTAACCGAAGCAAAACCGTCGCTTGATCAGGCTCGTAGATATTTTGCCTGATACATTCAGCCGGTAATCCCGCTGCAACTAAATCTTCAGGGAGATTGAGCAACTTGCTATAAGCTCTATCGCCATATACTTTGTCATTTTCGATATCCCAGTCCCATGTCCCCATTTTGTTAACCTCCATCGCCAGATCATGGCTTTCTTCAGCTTGGCGAAGATAATCAATAACATGGGTCTGAATAAGATTAGAGCGGTGCAATTCCATAAAATGCATTACCTGACGGGAAAGCATTTTCAAACAATCTTTTTGAAAGTCGTTGAGGTCACGAGGTTTATGGTCAATCACACAGAGCATTCCCATGGGAAGTCCGGCACTGGTTTGAATCGGGGCACCCGCATAAAACCTTAAATTCAGGTCGCCTGTGACAAGCGGATTATTTTGAAAACGAGAATCATCCCGAGTATCTGAGATGATTAAAAGCTCAGGCTGCAATATACCATATTTACAAATGGACACATCCAACGGTGTTTCAGTCACCTTAATGCCAACTTTAGCCTTAAACCATTGACGCTTCTCTTCAACCAGGCTTACCAGAGAAATCGGGGCTTCGCATATTTTTGAAGCCAGCTGGACAATTTCATCAAATTCAGGCTCAGGCGGTGTGTCGAGTATCCCAAACTTTGAGAGAACAGCTAATCGTTCACGCTCTTCCCAAGACGGAACTCCACAGGTTTCAAGGCTATCCATTCAAAACCTCAAAAAACATACACTATTCAATTATAGTGCGTTGAAACGGGAACTTGAAGATGTAACTTTCAAGACAAGTTAATAAAGCTCTCAGCAGGTGAAGTTTTTGATCAACTTACTCTGTTGGCAGCACGGTGCCAAAAGGAAAATTCATTTTCAAGATGGCTAAGTGGAGAATATGGGCGTCATCCCGAGGTGCAGCAGGCATAGTCCACGGATTGAACAGAGCTTACAACATTCCGTCTCAAAAACCGCCCTTATGGTACGAGCCGCTTATGTCCATTTTTATTATTTTAACGCTGGGAACTTCATTACTAATCGTTTCCAATCTCATTTTTGGAGAGTCAATAATCACCTGGTTGATCAATGTGACTCATTTACCAGCCAGTATTGTTCTATTTTTACAAGTCATACGATGGCTGATCAGTATTTTTAGTGTTTTAGGTTGCAGCACGCTCATCTACGGCTTTTTATTCAAGTTTAAATTAAAACAATACTATTGGCGCACTGCTGCGATTGGAAGTATTGTTTTCACCCTACTTTGGCTTGTCTTTTCATTAATCTTCGGACTTTACATTAAATATTTTCAAGCATACAATCCCGTTTATGGCAGTTTAGAAGCCCTTGCTTTGCTATTAACATGGCTCTACTTGTCCGCGATGTCCATCCTCATCGCAGGCGAGATCATTTCAACTCTCGCCGTACCCAGTGAAAGCATGGCTATTGTTGAAAAAAGTATTATTGAAAACGCGTAAGTCATTATTTACATTTCACTGCAATAACAATTCTTACTATGCAAATTTATAGTTGACTGTGTGTTTTCCTGATTTCCTCATAGCGAAAACAATCAACAAGATGGTCGTTAATTAGACCAGCGGCTTGAAGATGGGAATAACAAATGATGGAACCAACAAACTTAAAGCCGCGTTTTTTCAAGTCTTTGCTTAAAGCATCCGACTCGGGAGAAGATGCTGGAATATCCCCCATACTCTGCCAAGCATTACAGATTGGCTTCCCATCGACAAAACGCCAAATGTAATCGCTGAACGAACCAAACTCCGATTGAATTTCCAGAAAAAGTCCGGCATTTGTCACAGCAGCAGACAGTTTTTTAGGATGACGAATTAAACCGGGATTTTGGGCCAAGCTTTCAAGATCAGACGCGGTAAATGCGGACACTTGTACAGGATCGAAGTGACAAAAAGCTTCGCGATAGGCCTCGCGTTTTTTCAGAACTGTATCCCAGCTTAAACCCGCCTGTGCGGATTCCAATGTTAAAAATTCAAAGTGACGTTGATCATCAAAGACAGGAACACCCCACTCTTCATCATGATACTTAATATTGCGCTCATTTTTAGGCCAGGAACATCGCTGCGTCATACTCGCTTCCAAAAATTAAATTTTAATTATATCGGAGAATCATACCCCTTCATCCTTCTCAACAGAGGAGTAGGGTTATTACCCCAACGTAACCGTTGTACGAACTTTTCCAGAAGATCCAGTATAGCTGACATTGGCCTTATCAGCGTCTCCCCCGACACTGGAGTTATAGTAAAAATCTCGAGAGCCATCAGACTGTAATGACGTCTTTTTATAATAGTCTTTCAACGCTGGATTAGCGGCATTGTCTGTGGTTGAACTGGCATCAGGACCCAAGCCGGGTACGGAGCCATCTGCATTCTTACCCGGTGCACCATCAATAATCGCTTGGGTAAAGTGGACAGTTCGTCCGCCAGTCCCTTCCATCGTCATCGGGATATTCGCCCCGTCAAGCGGGCTAATATCGTCGTAAGACAAGTGCTTATCCGGAATATAATTGGTTTCGTATAAAGTTCCGGTTTTCGCGGGTGCGGTTATACCCCCTACAGTGCCATTTTTATCAAGCTCTGCCTGTTTATCAGAAGGTAAGGCATCGCTATATTTTTGGAAACGCAATCCATTATTTTCAACAGCACTGACAGTCACTTTACTATGAGGCGGTATCTTAAACACCGTTCCACCCGGATCTTGCTCCCCGGGCTGTAATCCCTTCTGAGCATAAACATACATGTCTTTATCGGTATTATTGGCAAAATCAATATTATTTTCACCGGATTGACTTCCACCGAAAAGAGTTACTTTCCCTGCGTCAGCAGGGCGTACATGCGACGATCCGGACGACGATGCGGAACCTGCCGATCCGGCAGAACCTGACGAGCCCGATGAACCGGACGATCCAGAGGACGATGCAGAACCCGAGGATCCGGCAGATCCGGCAGACCCGGAAGAAGCGGAAGAACCTGATGAACCGGACGATCCAGCGGCGTTATTCGTTCCCGATTCGCCTGTAGCCGACGATGAGCCTGACGATCCTGTGCTTGAAGATCCCCCATCCAATACGCCGCTCGAACTTAGTTTTGAAATCAATGCCGTCAGCAAGGTAATCAATTGCGACATATCTGCCGGCGGGGGTGCTGGTGTCGGTACCGGCACAGGGATATACTGTGGCGGACTCGGTATCGGAGTAATAAAAGACTGTTGCTGCGTAAACTGAGAGGGCATACTTTGGGCTTGTTGCATAAAGCCCGATCCTAAACCTAACATTGAAAATAATCCTGAAACCCCATTATAGGGATTCGAAGCCTGTGCATACGGACTAGAGGATGGGTACATAGAGCCAAACATACCGCTGGATGTGGGCGTAAAAGTATCCGTCGTCAAACCGGAATTAAGGAGCGGCGACTGCTGCCCGTATTGTCCATAAGGCGATGTTACACCACGTTGAGCATACTGAGCATAAGGTGAGGTTGAACCCGTAGCCCCATAATTCTGATAAGGGTTAGTGTAAGAATTGGCCGCAAGCGGATTGGTTTGTCCGTACTGGCTATAGCCGGACAATCCATAATTATTCAAATTCAGGTAATTACTACCCATCTTGCTAATCCACTCCAAAAACCACACACGGTAATTCAAAAAACACCTAGAAATAAATAAACACATTAAAATTCAGTGAAATTACTGAACAGCTTCAAATCGAAGAATAATGTTACAAATGTTATAGGTTTTAAAAGACTCAAACCAGTGTCAGCGTTGACAATGAGGTCTTATTCACGAGACGATATCAGCATGACATACGAAAAACAGGCGCAGCAACGCCGAACCTTTGCCATCATTTCTCACCCCGACGCGGGTAAGACTACACTGACCGAAAAACTTCTGCTTTACGGGGGTGCTTTGCACCTGGCCGGCTCCGTTGCTGCAAAAAAACAACAGCGTCAGGCGGCCTCCGATTGGATGGCGATGGAAAAACAACGGGGAATCTCTATTTCCTCAACGGTCTTGAACTTTGAATATCAGGGCATGCATCTGAACTTGCTGGATACACCGGGTCACCAGGACTTCAGCGAAGACACTTATCGAACCCTGATGGCAGCCGACAGCGTTATTATGCTGCTGGACAACGCTAAGGGTGTGGAGACGCAAACCAAAAAGCTTTTCCAGGTTTGTAAGATGCGGAATATTCCCGTCGTCACGTTTATCAACAAGCTTGATCGCCCCGGACGGGAGCCTTTAGAATTGCTGGATGAGGTTGAAAGCCTTTTTGGAATTAAAACATGTGCTTTCAATTGGCCGATTGGCATGGGGGACGAGTTCAAAGGCGTCTATGACCGCCGAAGCCAACAACTTCACTTCTTTGAGCGTACCGCACACGGATCTTACAAAGCACCTGTTTCCATGAGTAGCCTGGACGCACTGAAAACAGATCCCGATCTCATTCAACGGGTTCCTGAACGTGCCAGAAAGCAACTCATTGAAGAAGTCGAAATTCTGGAAATGGCTGGAGAAGACTTCGATCACGAAGCTTTTTTACGTGGCCATATGAGTCCCGTTTTCTTTGGAAGCGCCGCCAATAACTTTGGTTTGGAACTCTTTTTACAACAGTTCCTGGAACTTAGCCCGGCTCCTGGCGCACGTTTAACTCGGGACGGGGATATTGTAGAACCTGCCAGTGAAAACTTTTCAGGCTTTATTTTTAAAATCCAGGCCAATATGGACCCTCAACACCGGGATCGGATCGCGTTTTTGCGGGTTTGTTCAGGTCAGTTTGCACGGGACATGCAAGTCAAGCATGTTCGCAGCGGTAGAACCATTCGTCTTTCGCATTCTCACAGACTTTTTGGCCAGGATCGCCAGACTATGGACGAAGCCTTTGCAGGCGATGTCGTCGGACTGAGCGGCAACGACCTCTTTTCCATCGGAGACACGCTCTGCGAGAATGATTCTTTTGAATTTGAACCGATTCCATCTTTTGCGCCCGAATGTTTTGCTCAAATGCGAAACCCAAACCCCTCTAAATATAAACAATTCCAAAAGGGAATCGATCAACTCCGTCAGGAAGGTGCTATCCAGGTCCTTTACTTCCACGAAGGTGCCCAGCGCAATCCTATTCTGGCTGCAATCGGTCGTTTACAGTTTGAAGTTGCCCAATTCCGTATGCAAAGCGAATACAATGTAGATGTCTCGGTGGAACAGCTTGGAGAGTATACCCATGCCCGCTGGCTACGCTCTAAAGAAGAAGGTAAAACCTTAGAAGGATCGGATGTCGAATGGATCGTCAATGCACGCCAGGCGGAAGATGCAGACGGTCGAATGGTAGCACTGCTTAAAGGGGAATGGGCCTTGAATTACCTGATTGAGCGCAATCCGAACGTCCTCTTCCTTGAAACCCCCTACAACTAAAAAGCTGAGTTTATACGATATCGGTCTGTAAAGACTTCATGTAAGACAGATTTGATATATTGGATCTATGCTTTTTAACTCCTTTTCATTTCTACTATTTGCGGCACTATTTTTCATAGTGTGGCCATGGGTTCAAAAACAGAATACAGCACGTTGGCTCTTCTTAACGGCCTCCTCATTGTTTTTTTACGGTTGGTTCGATTGGCGTTTTCTCCCTTTACTGGTTGCCATCGGCTTTATCGATTACCTTGGCGCGTTGAGCATTCTTCGGTTTCCAAAAGCAAAATTATTTTTCTTGTGCTTGTCACTGACCATTAACTTATGTACACTCGGTTTTTTTAAATATTTAAACTTTTTTACGGAAAATATTCATTGGTTGCTAAGTTTTTCCGGTAAGCCTCAGCATTTTGAACCGCTGGCTATTATTCTCCCGCTCGGCATTAGTTTTTATACTTTTGAGTCTATGAGCTATGTGATTGATACTTACAAAGGCGATATTCGACCGACTAAAAACCTTTTCCATTATTTCGCTTTTCTTTCCCTCTATCCTCATCTCATTGCAGGGCCGATTATCCGTCCTCAGGACCTTCTACCTCAGCTTAGTTCCGGGAAAACAACTACAGAAGCAAATCGATGGGAAGGTACACGGCTTATTGCCTGTGGATTACTTAAAAAAGTTGTCCTGGCTGACAATATTGCCCCGAGCGTGAATAGCGCATTTGCCAGTCCATCTATTCAGCACGAACCATTTTACTGGTGGATAGCATCCATTCTGTTTGCATTTCAAATCTATTTCGATTTCAGTGGATATAGTGACATTGCCCGTGGGCTTGCCCAATGGATGGGTTACGAATTACCTTTAAACTTTAATCATCCGTATTTGGCCAGGAGTTTTCGGGATTTCTGGGCGCGCTGGCATATTTCCCTTTCAAGCTGGTTTCGTGATTATATCTACATTCCTCTGGGCGGCTCACGCAAGGGGGTAGCCCGAGGAATAACACTCATGGCTCTCACTATGATCATTTCCGGCTTGTGGCATGGTGCTGCATGGACTTTTGTGTGTTGGGGGGGGCTGCATGCCCTGTTTTTGGCAATTGAGCGAGTAACCGGGTGGGAAAAAAAACTCTCGAAGATTCCGGGTGGATGCCATGCAGCAATATTGATTGTATTTTTGCAGATCTGCATTGCATGGGGCTTTTTCCGCGCAACATCCTTAAATCAGGCATTAGGCATTATTGGTCAGATGTTCAACATTCCAGAAGCCTTTGCCGTTTCACCGATAAAACAGCTTCACCCATTTGAAACAGCCCTTTACTACCTGATTTTTGCGCTGCTTATGGAGCAATGTATCTACTGGCGTTTCTTTTCCTGGATACGCCAGTATCGTTGGTATCCCATCGCTGAAATCATTACGGTAATCATGCTTTTTGTTGTGTCGGTATATGGCCGTGGGCCGGGTGGCACATTCATTTATTTCCAATTTTAAGGACTCTTTGATGCGTACTGCTCTTACCATCAGCCTTGCTCTTGGCATTATCGGAATCATTGCCTGGGCAAGACCTGCATCGGTTGTCAGCGGATTAGCTCAGGAGCAGCTTTGGGCAAAAAAAACAACCTGGGAAAACCAGTGCGATATTGTGTTTGCAGGTGATTCCCGAGTGTATCGCAGTCTATCTCCGGCTATTTTCAGGCGAATTATAAAGGATAGTCATCCTTGCAATTTCGGATTCAGCGGCAACGGATATGGAGATGAATATCTGGCTCGGATTAATAGTCTCTGGCTGCCAAAAGGTGACGGTACGCCTCGCCATATTCTTGTTTTAGGAATTACTCCAGCATCTCTAACTCAATTTGCCGTTCAGGATAATGATTACTTGTCATACGCTCATCGCAGCCTGATGGAACGATATATGCTTGGATGGTTTGGCGGCTTTCTGAAACCATTCGGTCCATTAGTTAAAGAAAAGACATATCATCAGCATTTTTATGAAGATGGCTGGGTAGCATCATTTCCTAAGATAGAAGAGCCTGAAAAAGGCTTGCTAATGTATAGAAAGCTATGGGACAAAGTGCATGTTTCTAGCGAGGCAAGCCGACAAGTGCTTCGTTCGGTACGATCATGGCAAAGCTCTGGAGTTGAGGTGTATGGGTTTGAACCACCAACGAGTCAATCCATGCGTGAATTAGAACAATCCAGAAGCGGGTTTGATGTGGATAGCTTTAAACGAGCATTTCAGATAGCAGGAGGACACTGGATCAACGTTCCGTTAAAGTATCACTCCTATGATGGAAGTCACTTAACAGCGGCCGCTGCTTTAAAGTTATCCTCGGATCTTGCCCACACTATCAAAAATCAATCAGGGCTCTAAAATTGGCATCCTGATTAACCGCACGGCCGATCGATGCAATTTTAAAGTTTCCCTAAAGGCCGCCGCCATGGGCAAAACTTTGAACCGCCGTAATAATAACAGGCCCCATCAAAATAATCAGCAGCGGGGGGAAAATAAACAGTACGAGGGGGAAAGTCAGCTTAGTACTGGCCTTAGCGGCCAGCTCTTCCGCATTTTGACGACGACGAACCCGCATATCCACCGAGTAAATCCGCAGAGTATCAGCAATGCTGGTCCCCATTCTGTCGGACTGAATAATCAGGGTACACAAGGAACGCAATTCATCCACACCCGAACGCAATCCAAAGGCCTGGAAAGCTTCTAGTCGAGGAATACCCGCACTGAGTTCTTTATTCAATCGGCGGATTTCATAAGCGAGCTCCGGTGCCATGCGATCCATGTCCTCCACAATCCGGTGAAAAGTGGCATCCAAACTAAGCCCGGCTTCCACGCAAACAACCATCAAATCCAGAGTATCGGACAAAGTATATCGGATATTGGCTTTTCGCTCCGTGGCTTTATTTTTCAGAATATATTGCGGCAGCATACTACCGATTACGAAGCCCGCCAATAAAGCAAAGGCGACATAAGTAATTAAGCCTTTACTCAGAACAAAGATAACTAAACATCCAATACCGCCCAAAACAAGCCCCAAAGCCGCACGTTGCGCCAAAAAGCGGTTAATATTATCATCTCCGTCCGGCAAGCCAGCCTCACTCATGAGGGACTTTACCTGCTTTTGATATTTCAGGTTTTGCCCGTATAACTTCATCGCAACAGGCTGAGCAAAAGTAATAACGGATTCCTGTAAATCATCAAAGGCACTTCGCGCAGTGCCTGGGGTCTGAAAGATACCTTTCTCCCGAAACGCTTCCAAACGTTCCTTAACCGGAGAGGTTTCGTGGTTCATTAAGGCAATAATACTAGCCAAGATTCCAAATAAAGCCAAAATCAAAATGAAACCACCCAGCAACAGCAATACTAAATTGCCGACACCCACGATTTCAACAAAACTGGCTAAAGAGCTATTCATGGCAATTACAACCGAATATCAATAATTTTGCGCATCACAAAGAATCCAATGATTTGTAAAAAAGCACCTACTCCTAATGCCATATGTCCCAAATCAGTTTCATAAAGGGGTTTGACGTAGCTGTACATAAATACCGTCAGGATCAATAAAACGCCAAAAGGGGCGCAACCCATAATCATTCCGGTAATTCGGGCTTGTCCGGTCAACGCTGAAATTTGCCGTTTTAACTTAAAGCGCTCTCGAATGGTATGACCCAGCGTTTCCAAAACCTCAGCCAGATTTCCACCCGCTTCGCGTTGAATGACAATCGCCGTTGAAAACATACACAGGTCCGGCATATTATCCATCTTGGTAACCAAGCGTCCCAAAGCCTCTTTCACCGGAATTCCCAAGTTAATGTCTTTCACCATGATCGAGAATTCCTCCTTGATCGGCTCAGGCAGTTCTGCGGAAGCCACAGCCAAGGCCGATTGAAAGGAATGACCGGCCCGAAGCGCACTCGTCATCAACATCAAGGCATCCGGCAATTGAATAATAAATTTTTGGTAGCGCTTGCTCCGCTTGAAATGAATCCATGCGATAGAAGCTGCCGGCACCAGAATCCCCATAAACACCACCGGAAAAAGATGAATCACATTGCTGACAACGGGGAATAAAATCAGCGGAACCAGCATCATATTAATTAAATAGGTGTCGGGATAACCCTTCATATCGGCCTGATTAAAAAGCAGTTTATACGTGCCAAAAATCGGAAACTGCTCCAGCCAGGTTCCTAATTTTTCATTTTTATATTGAGGCCCACGATAGTAGCGTGAGGATTTTTCGCTCACGGCCCCCTTAACAATATCGTCTGCCTGCTGTTTACGAACTCGCTTTAAACGCTCCTCAACGGGAGACGGTTCGGGATGCATATAACGCTGAAAGAAAAATAGACACGCACCAATAGCAACAGCACTGACTGCCAGGAATCCAATCAAGAGTAAAAGTTGTATTTGAGGGTTCACGGCACCTCCACGCCACCCTCCACAGTCCCTTCGGACACCTTATCTGTAAGCCCTAAAGGGCAACAGCTAAGTACCAGAGGGAAAGAGGGTTGGAGGCTTTTAAATGTGAAATAGCGATTGTACATGAACGTCTCTACATACAATTAGAATCCGGAGTCTAATGGAATGGCTTTTCTTCCATCGTTTTTTCGAAAATTGAATTGGGAATTTCAATCCCTTTGGACTTACACATTTCAACAAACTTGGGACGGATACCTCGCGCGACATGGTGGCCGATAACTCGACCTTTATCATCAATACCCGTTTGTTCAAATGCGAAAATTTCCTGCATGGTGACAACATCACCATCCATACCCGTTAACTCGACAATGCTGGTCGTTTTGCGCTGCCCGTCCATGAGTCGGTTTACCTGGATAATCAGATGAACGGCTGAGGCCACTTGTTGACGAATCGTTTTCTCCGGCAAAGGATTGGTATTCATCATACACATCGTCACGATACGAGAAATGGCGTCCCTCGCCGTATTGGCGTGAAGTGTGGTTAACGAACCATCATGACCCGTATTCATTGCCTGGAGCATTTCCATGGTTTCCCCGCCACGGCACTCCCCTACAACAATTCGATCCGGTCGCATCCGCAAGGCGTTAATCATTAGCTG
>Ga0105239_10003719_pt1 | contig 18576 bp, 11 predicted proteins | sample KBSC44metaG_FD_92761 | JGI IMG/M metagenome (GOLD analysis project Ga0105239, IMG submission 92761) | Corn rhizosphere microbial communities from Kellogg Biological Station, Michigan, USA - KBS C4-4 metaG | ecosystem: Host-associated > Plants > Roots > Rhizosphere > Soil | place: Michigan, USA...
AACTCCACATTTCAGTAAGTGAATAGAAATGACCGCCAAACTGGTAGTCCATACTAAAGTTAAATACGATGTCTTTGTAAGTAAACAAGCTTTGGAAACCACCTGTAATCTTTGGAACGATGCTTCCCCAATTGTAGTCAGGATCACCTGTAACATATAATCCAGAAGATGGATCAATAAGAGGTTTGCCGTTATCAGCGCGTTTTAAACCTCCTCCAATTAACTGCCCCCAATCCTGGTTTAGCACCTGGTAAGCTTGCGCACCATTTGCAGAAAAGGCCCCGGCCCAGCCTGACGGCTGAATTCGTTGCTGTCCTTCTACAATTTTTGTTACAGGGTTTTTCATTAACCAACCCAAAGTTTTAGTAACAGTCCAGGAGAAGTCTTTGGTTTTTATCAACGTACCATTCAAAGTAAACTCAAGACCTTGCCTTTTAACTGTAGCAGCATTAATTGTTTTAGAAGTAAAACCACTTACCGCATCTACGTTAATTTGAACAGGCTGATTGATAGAAGATTCATTATAATAGTTCACATTCAAACCAAAACGATTTTTGAAGAATCTTAACTCGATACCACCTTCATAAGTTGTAATCAAGGCGCCTTTCAGACTTGGATCAGGGAAGCTATTATTTGCTGATAACAAGATGTTGCCATTCCATTGATACTGATTTAAACCGTAACCGAAGTTGTTAGCATAAATACCCAATGTTAATGGTTTTCTACCCCAGCTTCCATACAGTTTAGCAAAAGATAACCAAGTTGGTAATCCACCTTCTTTGATAAGTTCTGATGGAATAAAAGCGAAGCCTGCTGAAGGGTAAAATAACTTATTATTCCCTGAAGGTAATGTTGAAGACCAATCTTGTCTTACTGAACCGGTCACACTGATGAACTTATTAAACTCTACATCGGCAGAAGCAAATAAAGATTTTGTTTGAGAATTGAGCCTGTCATTGCTTATGCTAGGCTGACTTTTAGAGTTTGAAATTGCAAAGAAGTCTGGTATTGTAAGGCCATTTACTGTATTTGCTGTAAGGCTCTTGTAATAATATTTATTTATATTACCACCACCAATTACGTTTACACCAAGCCCTTTAAGGAAGGTGTGATTGTATGTAGCGAGTAACTCATAGTTTGTTTCGGCCATATTGTACTGACCAGTATTGTAAGATGCTTTCAGGCCCGTTTGAGAGCCACTCTGCTCAAGTATTGAGTTAACTTTGTTCTCGTAAAATATAGAGTATTGATCTCTACGCAAGGTACCTTTAACAGTGATGTCACGGTTAACATTAACTTTAAGGTAAGCATCTCCATATAGCCTGCCCTTAGTTTGTTGATTGCTGATATTATCCTGGTAAGAATAGAAATTATACCAGTAATTGCCGGTATAGAATCCAGTAGGATTTGAGGCATCATATCCATCAGGATTGTGCGCCCAGTTCCATGAAGCTAAGGTACCTATAGGAGTCTTTAACGTTCTTAACTGTTTCATCAACTTCATATCAAGGTCCCTGTGGTTCCACTGACCAAAGTTACCAGATGACTGGTTGGCGTAACCGTCGTTAAATTCTCCTATTAATTTTGAATCATTATAAGTGAAATCAAGACCTGCAGTGATGAACTTGTTTAAATCAACAGTTGTTGATGTTGAAAGAATATTTCTTAAAGCAGAAGAATTAGGTATAATTCCAGTAATGTTTGTTCTTGTATAAGACAAACGGGTGTTATACCCCTGGCCACCTTTAGAAAAAGTTACACTTGAATTTGAAGTAACACCAGTGTTCCAGAAGTCTTTGATGTTATTTGGCTGAGCAACCAATTTCTGAGTTTTTCCGCTATACTGTGTTCCGGGAACCCAGGCATACCAGGGAATGTAGTCCTGTCCCAGCATTTCAGGTCCCCAGCTTGAGTCATCAGTATAATCCGGGAATGATTTTCCATCAAGAGCTTTCCATTCTTCAGGATCACCGGCTTTATAGTGATATGTAGTCAGAAAATTATTTGCACCACCTGCATAACGATTCTGAAGTTTAAGTAACCTGCCTACTTTATCGAAAGTTACTCCCTGGGCTACTTGTATAGAAGATCTGCCCGAGGTAGCTTTTTTGCTGGTTACTACAATGGCTCCATTAATAGCTTTACTACCGAACAAAGCTGTAGCATTTGCCCCTTTTAAAATTGTAATACTTTCTATGTTATCCGGATCGATATCTGCACCATCGCCTATAATGGTACCATCTAAAACATATACAGCACCAACATCACCACTTAATGATAAACCGCCCCTAATACGTGCAAAAGACTGGCTGTTAAGTTTTGAACCTGACTGAGACCTGAACTGTACGCCGGCCACTTTACCAGCCAATGCGTCATTAAGATTTGTTTGGGGGATAATGTTTAAGGCGTCAGACTTTACAACCTGTGCACTGTATGGTGTGGTACGTTGATCTTTTTTAACACCAAAAGCAGTAGTAACAACAACTTCTGAAATTGATTCCGTAGACTTTACAAGCTTGATAGTAATCTTGTCGCCAGAAGCGCTTATTTCCTGGTTTACATAGCCAATAGAACTTACTAACAAGGTAGAACCTTCATTAACCTTCAGGTTAAATTTTCCATTTTCATCTGCTGAAATTCCGGTTTTTGAGCCTTTAATTCTGACCGAAGCGAAAGGAATGGGGTTACCATTTTCATCTGTAACCTGCCCGGAAATATTCCGGGACTGTGCTAATGCTATAGCGCAAAATAGCATTGACAGCACAAGCATGCTTAGAATTTTTCTCATGTATGTGTTTTTAAAAGTATAAATACGACAAGTAATTATGCTTATTTACGCTTTCAAAAGGTGACGGGTATAGCTGACAAATGGAGAAAATAATAGGACTTTACAAAAGCAGTTTAGTTGGTAATAAAAGACAGCGTTTTTTGGGCAAACCGCTTCTATCGGTAGTATTAATTTCTCATAAAAGCACTACAACGTTAATCAAAAAAATAACTAATTGCCCATTTTTGTTAAATTTTATTTTGTGGAGAGCACGGGCTGAAACAAATGCAGAAATAAAAAGTAGTATTGATAGATGAACTTGGTGCGATGGTCAGAACGCGTGCTTTAGTAATTTAAAAAGACGTTATTAATTAATAGAAAAAAATCCGGTTTTGCCCCCTAATTTCTTGAGGTTTCATTCTCACAATATGTTATAAGCCTGAGTAAATCATCTTCCTTCTTAAAATCGATTTTATTTTGCTCAATAAACAAATGAATTGCATCGGATTTCTCAGGAAAAGTCTTTCTTATTTGTTTTTCATTAGTCACTCTAAAAAAAGCATCTTTTATTTTTAGCCAGTATTCTTTTTGAAATTCCATATAAAAATCTCCCTTATAACGGCGATTTAAATATGCATCAGAAACGTTACCAGATACAATATTTTTATTTTGGGTAGTTGTTCCGTTATGATCTACGGTAGCGGTTACCGGATGTGGCTTACAATAATAAGAAGCCAACAATAAACTCTTCGAGGAAGGTTCACTTAATAGTTGGTAAAATACTCCTTTTACCGGAATGAATTTAGCACTTTCGATATACACAGTATCAACATCGTTTACGTTTGTAAGTGTCATGAGCTGTTTGTCCTGCTGAAAAGCTATAGCTTGTTGATTTGCATCATAGTTTAACGGAGCACTTTCTCTATTTCCATTTTTTAGTAACACAATACCAGATACAAAATGGTCGTAAACATACCCGGCTTGTTTTAAAGTATCACCTTGGGCAAAGGACTTCACAGAATAAATAAATGGGAGTAGAATTAAAATACCACAAATTGAAATATTTTTAGTCTTCATGTTAGTATTGGTTTAGGTTTCCGATTAAATAACATACTAATTTAAGCAGTTGTGAACTATCAATAAAGAAAAGTTTTCTTGATTGCCTCTTTTAAAACCGTGTTCAAAAATGAAGGATAACTTATAAGCAAGAGAGGCTGTTTCATTATGAACAGCCTCTCTTTGTTTATTAATTAAGCTATATGCTATCTTGGTCCGATATACGTTAATGTATCGGTTGCTAATCTAGCTGAAGGGCCTGCACCCCACGTAAACGAAATAAAATATGTTTTCGAAGTAGGATCATAATGACTATTATAGCCAGGAGCATTTGCAATTCCACCAGAACTTGTAAGCGTAACTGAATTATCTGCATTTACAGCTATAACCGGGTAACCCACACCAACGCCAGTAAGATCTGCCCAAGGTTGAAGCTGGCCAAACTGGTTAGATGTTGAACCCACTGTTGCTAAGTCTATTCCGCGGGAATCTGTAAAATTTCCGGTTTTAACCGCATCTCCACTTCTAAGTGTGTATCCTTTTATAGAATAGTGACCATCATACTGGTTACGAACACCAAAAGAATAAATTGCTGTACCAAAATTGCCACTGATAGTTCCTGAAGAAACAGAAGCTATTTTAACAGGCAATGCATAACTAAGACCAAAATCAAAATCTGAAGTCCTGGTAATCTTTGCCTGAACCTGAGTAAGCCTGGTTCCTTTTTTTATGACTACGGAAGATGGAATACTAAAAATGCTTGTAGCAGGAACAACATAATCCGTTCCGTCTTCTGTATTATAGGTTTCCAGAGATTTTGCATCTATTGCAAGATTCACGGTGATATCTTCCGGAGCTTCAGCACCACCTGCATAATTCACATTTACATTAAAGCTGGCACTTTCACCATCACCAATACTACCTAAATCTGTGTAAAATCTTGGGAACTCAGAAGTATTACCTGCTTGATTGTCACCTGTATTTGCAAACTCAATAACGCTATTTGTTTTTCCGGGATCAATATTCATATCCGCTTCTTTAACACAAGACGTCAAAGAAATAACACCTACTAAAAAAGGGAATATTTTTATAGTTATTTTTTTCATTTTTTATTGTTTTAATTATTGTAACGCCCAGAAAATAAAAGAAGTAAATGGACTGATATCTTTAGGAACATTAGCTGTATTTAACGAACCCTCTACAGATGGATATAAGATTCTTGTAGGTAATCTATCCGGGCGAGTACTTTCTGATTGTGTAGACGCAAATGTTTCATAAGCGTTTGCTCCCGGAGTAGTTTTGATCGTTGGATAGTGAGTGCGGCGGTATTCGTTCCATGCCTCATGTCCATGTATAAAATTAAGTGCAATATACTTTTGCGTTATAATTGCTTCTGTTTTCTCAGCAGGAGTAGAAGCAAGGTCGAAATTCACCAATTTGCTTCCATCGTTTTCGCTGATGTAATTTTCGGCGTCTGCATCAGGATCTCCCTGTAATGTTCCACCTGGTAATGCATAAAGATATTTGAAAGAAGCTTTTATGCCCTCGTTAAATAAGGTCTTTGCATCACCGGAAGTAAGTATTCCCTTAACAACAGCTTCTGCTTGTAAAAAATAACTTTCAGAAGCCAAAAAAGCCGGGTAACCTGCATCTGGTCCTTTTAGCACACCTGTAGTGTTACCAGGGGCAGAAGAACGATCTGAACCTGGATACCAAAAACTACCAGTAGGACTTGATACAACATCATTTCCTTCATGTCCTAACTGATTAACGCCGGTTGTGGGGAATTGGTAATAAATCGCTTTACCTCTTCCCGGATCTGAGAGTTTATTTCCATCGTAAAAACCAAAAACAAACTTATTAGGCATCCATGCTTTATTACCTGCGCTCAAAGTGTAAGTAAAGGCCCATGCTTCCCATTGTGGATTTTGTCTGCCATTATCCCTTTTAAATCCGGGGTTGATAAGCGCATCCTCAGTTAAAAAGCCTGCCTTATCAAAAGTTGTATTAGCAAATGAAGTTTTATCTTTTGCATGAATAATCAATCGCAACTTTAATGTATTGGCAAGTTTTATCCATGATTCAGCATCACCCCCAAAAATTACATCGGCCGGACCAAGAGGCGTTACGCCAGTAGCTGTTTCAGCCTCATTAATGGTGGCTATTGCACTATCAAGTTGATTAGCCAGGCTAGTGTAAACCGCCGCGCCCTTATCATATTTGGTAGTAAGCTTGTCAGAGCCTTGCAATGCTTCTATATAAGGTACATCGTTATATGCATCAACCAACAATTGAAATGAATAGGCTTTCATTATTCTTGCTGCGGCATTAAAATACGCATATTGAGGAAGCTTATCATTCGTAAGGTTTAGAATGGTTTGATAGTCTTCAAGATTATCATATGTAGTAGACCATCTTCCCTGAAAATCACTTGAACCAAATTTGTATGTCACAGATGTTCCGAATCCTCCATAGCCACCAGCATTAGCCATATAACCAACAAGCTGGGAGCCGTAGGAATTGAAACCATTGAGATTGCTTGCAGTACCCACTAACGCCTGAGGAAGTATTAATTCTGGCGCCGCAGATTCAACTGTAGCCGAATTGGGATTTGTATTGATATCAAGATACTTCTTACAGGATGTTCCATATACCAATAATCCTATAAAAAGAATATTCGTTAATTTTTTCATTTCAAGATTTTTTAAATGGACTGTTTACTCTTCAATTAAAATGTCACAGATAAAGTGGCGCCATAAAAGCGGGATGGAGGAGTTTGTCCCAACCCTGTAAGGCCTATACCATTGTTATCATTTCCTGCATCGCTATATTCAGGATCTGTATAATAATTGTCTTTAGCCAGCCACACAAACAAATTACGTCCTTGTAAACTAATCGTTGCTGCTTTAATAAATTTGGTTTTACTTAATAAAGACGCAGGTAAATCGTATGATATTGATACCTCACGCAACTTCCAGAAATCACCAGAAGTAACGTAGTTTGAAGTAACATCCCTGTTAATGTTATCAGACCAGAAACCGGCGTTACCGTTTCCGTTCTTAACAGTAATATTTGTATTTGTTATATAAGTTCCAGGCTTGTTGGGATCTTCATAAACAGAATTAGGGAATACGAACCTTTCGCGATTATATACAGCAGTTCTGTATCCGGTGCCAGACCAATCCATTTCAGAGCCCATGGAGTTAAATATTTTATAACCACCACGATATTCAAACAAAATAGAGAAGTGGAAATTTTTATAAGAAACCGAACCGTCAAAACTTACACGGTTTTTGGCAACCGCATTACCCAATACGGAGATGGTATCAGTTTTTGAAGGAAGACCGTTTGAAGGATCAATGATTACATGACCTGCTGGATCTCTTTTATAATCATACCCCATAATAACCGGGAAAGGTTGAAGAGGAACAGCGTAAGAGCCTGCACCACTGCCATAAGTAGCAAGTGGAAGTTTGGGCAAATCTGCGCTTATGTTATTAACCTTGTTGTCAAGATAAGTATAGTTACCACCTACTGTCACATTCCAATTCCTGGTTCTTACTGGTGTAAAGTGTGCCGTTACCTCTAATCCGCGGCTTTGGGTTTGACCAGTGTTCGTTCTAAGTACAGTATAACCTGTTGTAGGAGTTACCGAAGTATTTACAGTTTGATTATCTGTCTTGGTTGAATACCAGGTAATATTTGTTACGATACGATCCTTAAGCAAGTTTAAATCAAAACCTACTTCATATCCTTTCGTAATTTCAGGCCTCAGGCTTTTAGAAATAAGCACGTTGTCAACGGTATATCCCGCAAGACTTCCATAAGGAAAACCGTACGCATTTGGACTAATAGTCGGCGACAAATAATAAGCACCAAAATCACCGCTGTTACCCAAGTTTACCTGTCCAACTTTTGACCACCCACCTCTTATTTTTAGATAAGAAATTGTTTTGCTGTGTTTAATTGCTTCAAAAGCGTCACTAGCTACAAACGAAAGGTCCACGGATGGATAGAAGAAGGAACGATTTTCAGGAGCTAAAATAGAAACCCAGTCATTACGGCCTGTTCCGTGCAAAAACAGGTAATTTTTGTACCCTATTCTGAGATCTCCGTAGAAGCCCATTTGACGTGCTTTAAAATTGCTTTCTGCAGCACCGGGTGTTCCTACACCATTGCTTACATTAAACAGACCTGGAACAACAAGCCCATTCGCGCTCACGCCAACATACTTGGCCTGGTCTTGCCTCCACTGCCCGCCAGCAATCAAATTGAAGCTATAATCGCCTTTTTTCAAATTGTATTGAGCAAAAAGGTCGCTTAAAAGATTAGTCGTATAGCTACTTCCATCACTTACCGATGCAGGAATATCTGTCTTTGAGCTTGCATCAGTATGCTCTGCATAATCTGTATAATCAAAGGCTCCTACAGTATTTTTATTTGAATAATTTCTTGTAGCAATACCTTGCCGCGCTACAAAACCAAGCCCTTTTATTGGAGTAAATCTTACTTCAATATTTCCGGTTAAATAGTCATTTCTTTGAAGTGACCTATAATTATCTGCTGTAAAATATGGATTCTGGTACCAGGGATTATAAAATCCATTGGGGTTAGCGAATTTATCGGTTCTCCAGTTTTTATATTTTGTAATATCTACGTTGGAAGGCATGTTAAGCATATTTGCGTACATGCTACCTGTTTGTGTAGTGATATCATACCTGTTTTGTGTGTACGCAGAGCTATAGGTTACACTAACCATGTTTCCTATTTTACGGGTACCATTTAACCTGAAACTTGCTCTGTTGTACTTATCGCCAGGAGTTGTTCCGGTTACATTTGCATATTGACCCGATAAATAGAAAGTAGAATTCTCATCTCCATTTGTAAGAGAAAAGTCTGATTGGTTAGTAATTCCTTTTTTCCAAAATTTGTTATGACCATCATTATATGCGTATACAGCAGAATCCTGAGAGCCATCTTCTAATGGTGCGCCAAGTGGCCTTTTTACTCCATCAAATGCAGGTCCGTAAGACTGATTTTCCAGATAAGAAAAAACAGGCTGTCCATTTTCGTCTGTGCCATAACCGCTACCACCTGCACCAAATTTCTTTTGAATTTTAGGGAAGAAAGCTACTTGCTCGATTGTAGTCGTATTTGAAACTCTTACCTGGGTTAACCCCCTCCTTCCTTTTTTAGTCGTAACAACAATAGCTCCGTTAGATGCCTGAGAGCCATAAAGTGCAGCAGCTCCAGAACCATTTAATACTACAATTTCTTCAACATCTTCAGGATTAAGATTACCCAAAACCGCATTGGGAACAATTACATTATCCAATACAATCAAGGCCTGGTTATTGCCTGTCAAAGAGCGTTGACCTCTCAATATCAGGCGATAATTAGGGTTTACGCCACCGCCTGTAGCATTAATTTGCAAACCAGCAACCTTTCCCTGTAATCCGCCGGCTACATTCACCGCTTTACCGGTTGTTAGCACTTCAGCTTTGATGGAAGTGTTTGCTGTACCAATTTCTCTTCTTTTTGACTTAATACCTCCGGCGGTCACAATTACTTCATCCATCAGACTTTCCGCATTTTCCAATACAACAGAAAATGATGTCTGTTCCTTTAAAGTGAATTCCAGATTTTTGAAACCAATTGCGGAAATAACTAAAACATCCCCTTTTTTTGCAGTTAAGGTAAATTTCCCCTGGGGATCGGCGGAAGTACCTTTTCTCGTAGACTTAACAATGACTGAGGCGTTTTCTACAGGTTGGCCATTTTTGTCTACCACCTTGCCTGTAATTGTCTGGGGTTGTGCAAATACTGTAAAATACAGCATTGACAGCACAAGCATGCTTAGAATTTTTCTCATGTATTTGTTTTTAAATATAAAACGCTTTAAAAACAGCACTCAATAGTGGCTGCATTCTTTAAACATCAAATGAGAAATAAATTCACCGGAAATAGCGGAACGGAATGAAAACTTCAGTTCTTCAAGGTGCTAAATGCTTTTACTTAAGTAGTATCAATTTCTCATAAATGCAACGCAAGGATAAACAAAAATTTAACTTAATGTTTATTTTTTTAAGATTTTATTATATTTTAAAGTGTTTCAATAACAAAACGAATCGATTTATCTTTTTTCATTATACGTAATGAATTAAAAAATAAATTATTCCCAAACTTCCTTGCAAAGCAGTTTATCAGGAAATTTATATCGACGAACGGGAATTGGTGCACAGAATGCTTTTAAACAAATTGCCCAACTCAGTATGAACACATTGAGCAGAGCTTGGCTTATTCAAAATTGTCCTCACCTGATTCGGTCAGAAAGTTTCTTACTCCTACCTTTGCGCGCATGTTAATCTTAGACGGAAAAATTGCCTCAAAAGCTGTAATTGAAACAGTTAAGACAGAAGTAGATATTTTAAAATCAGAAGGAAAAAGAACGCCTCATCTCGCAGCTATATTAGTTGGCAATAATGGCGCAAGTGAAACGTACGTAGCCAGTAAAGTAAAGCATTGCGAAGAAATTGGTTTTGGCTCTACACTTATACGGCTGGAAGAAAATGTTGCGGAAAAGGAACTATTGCTTCAGATTGAAAGCCTGAATAACAACCCTGAGATTGATGGCATACTTGTGCAGTTACCGTTACCCAAACATATAAGTGAGCAAAAAATAATCATGGCGATTAACCCTGCCAAAGATGTAGATGGCTTCCATCCGGTAAGCGTGGGGAAACTTGTACAGGGGCTTCCCACTTTTGTTGCTGCTACCCCTTATGGCATCATGCTCATGCTTGAATATTTTAAAATAACTACCAAAGGCAAACATGCGGTAGTGGTGGGGCGCAGCAATATAGTCGGCAGGCCGATGAGTATCTTGCTTAGCAGTAACAGCCCTTATGGAAATTGCACTGTTACTGTCTGCCATTCACACACACCTAATCTCAAAGAAATTTGTCTCCAGGGAGATATTATTGTGGCTGCCCTAGGACGCCCTGAATTTGTTAAAGCAGACATGGTCAAAGAAGGTGCTGTTATTATTGACGTAGGTATCACGCGTGTAGAAGATGCAACTGCTAAAAAAGGATATCGTATAAAAGGAGATGTTGCATATAATGAAGTGGCTGCGAAAGCTTCTGCAATTACACCTGTACCGGGCGGCGTTGGTCTCATGACTATTGCTGGCTTAATGAAGAATACTTTACAAGCTTACAAAAACCGCCAGTAATTCAGTAACCTTTATTGTATTAATCATGTTTCAATTCAGGCATATTCGTTTATACTGCCCGCTCATTTTAGTATAACTACCTTTGCATTATGCTTACAGTTACAAATAATACAATCACAACTACCCTTCCTGTAATGGAATCTTTTTACACCCTTCAGGGAGAAGGTTTTCACCAGGGAAGGGCGGCCTATTTCATCAGGCTTGGTGGTTGTGATGTTGGTTGTTTTTGGTGCGATGTAAAGGAAAGCTGGGATGCAACCAAACATCCTCAAAAAACAATAAAAGAAATTGTTGATTTGGCTTTACTGGAAGTAAATGCTGAACATTCATTACATAACCTTGCTGTTATAACCGGCGGAGAACCACTGATGCATAACCTTGATGAGCTTACATCTGTATTGCATGCTGCCGGTTTTCAAACAAATATTGAAACATCTGGTTCATCTTCTTTAAGCGGAGAATGGGACTGGATTTGTTTGTCCCCCAAAAAATTTAAAGCCCCGTTGCCTGAAATACTACTGGTTGCAAACGAATTAAAAGTAATCATCTATAATAAATCTGACTTTAAGTGGGCAGAACAATATGCCGCTGAAGTTTCACCTGAATGCAAATTATATCTTCAACCGGAATGGGATAAAAGTGCCGAAATGATGCCATTGATTATTGATTATATAAAAGCTAATCCCAAATGGGAGTTAAGTCTTCAAATTCATAAATTTATCAATGTGCCTTAAAAAGCTGTAAGCTTTAAAGTATATCCTGGATGTAATTTCAGGTACCAAATTTTAACATCCCTCATTTTCTTTTTTATCGAACTTTCACTTTATGAAAAACCTTCTGTTTTGCATATTGTGTTTAGTGTGTATTTCTTCCAAGGCGCAGTACAATCCTGACAACATCAATAAAAAAGCTATCGCTGCTTACGAAAAAGCAATTGAACAGTTGCAAGGAGGAGGGCTAAAGGAAGCCATACCAACATTACAAAAAGCGATTGATTACGATGCCAAATACATAGACGCATATCTTTCAATGGCGGGCGTTTATGCCGAATTAAAAGACTATAATAAATCTGTTGACTATTACGCGAAGGCCAGAAATATTGACTCTGCATATTGTCGTTTTTATGATTTGTTTTATTCTTCAAGTCTTGCTGCTATTGGGAAATTTAATGAAGCACTAAATGCTGTGAACGACTTTTTAAAAACACCCAACCTTAATGAAAAAAACCGGATGACTGGTGAGAACAAAAAAAGAAACTATGAATTTGCCATAGACTATGCATCAAAACATTCAACAGACAATTATTCTTTTACACCTGTAAATCTTGGCGATAGTATCAACTCTTCTACTGAAGAATATTATCCGTCATTTACCATTGATGACAGCATATTTGTATTTACAAGAAAGGGAGAAGGCATACGTGAAAATTTTATGCAAAGCACCTTAACTGCAGATGGTTACAGAAAAGCAGAAATGATAAATGGTGATATAAATATTGAGCCATCCAAAGGTGCAATAAACATTTCCCAGGATGGTGAATGGCTTTTGTTTGCGGGTAATTTTCCAAATAAAGGGTTTGGCGATTTTGATATTTTCATTTCCTACAATACACCTTCCGGCTGGAGTGAACCTTTTAATGCGGGAGCAAATATTAATACTGAGTTCTGGGAAAGCTCCCCAAGTTTAAGCCCTGATAAAAACACATTATACTTCAGCAGCAACAGACCCGGCGGCTACGGAGGAAAAGATCTATATGTAAGTTACCGTCAACCCAATGGTAAATGGAGCCCGGCAGTAAATATGGGGCCATCCATTAATACAAAGGGAGATGAACTTGCACCGTTTATTCATGCAGATAATCAAACCTTGTATTTTACTTCTAATGGTTTACAGGGCTATGGCGGCTTTGATATTTTTGTTACACGGAAAGATAGTTCCGGAAAATGGGGAACACCTGAAAACATTGGTTACCCTGTTAACACAGTTGACAATGAAGGAAGCTTGTTTATTGCTTCTGACGGAGTAACAGCCTACTATGCTGCAGATGGCAGAGACACACGTGGCGGTCTCGATTTGTATAAATTTAAACTGCGACCGGAAATTCGCCCGTTGCGAACTTTGTATGTGCAAGGTTACGTACTTGATTCAACCACGCAGAAAGGCATTCCATGTACGGTGGATTTATTTGATGACAAAACACAACAACAGGTTACGCATCTTCAAACTGATGAAACAGGTTTTTATTTCGTTACGCTGCCTGTGGGAAAGAACTACACTTTTGTGGTGAACAGGAAAGGCTATCTTTTCTATAGCGATGTATTTAAACTTGCACCAAATGCCGACAGCACGTACAAAAAAGATATCCTGTTAAAACCAATTGCGGTAAACAGTTCTGTAACACTTAAAAATATTCAATATGCAAGCAACTCTTATCAGCTTGAACCTGTAAGCTTAATTGAGCTTGATAAATTGTTACAACTGTTGAAAGAAAATCCTTCTGTAACAATCCAGATTAACGGACATACAGACAATAGAGGCAGTGATGCGTCTAATCTTAAACTTTCTGAGAACAGGGCAAAGTCTGTGGTTGACTATCTTGCATCGAAAGGTATCGCCGCCGGCCGTCTAAAATCTAAAGGCTTCGGTGCATCAAAGCCTGTTGCAGATAACGCCACAGAACAAGGCAAGGCATTAAACAGGAGAACTGAATTTATTATTACCGGGAAATAAATCATCACACAAGCTATCTTATCAGGCTTACAGCTTCTGAAGAATTTTAATCTGGTCGCTAACAATTGTGCTAATGAGTTCAAACTGATCTGTAATTGTTTTTAAATCGCTCAGGGTTTTGCGCACTGACTGAATATGATCGTCGTAACCTGCTTTCATTTCTTTAATACGTGTGGCCAGCAGTTCAGTTACTTTCTCATGAACAGGTAGCTTGGTATCTTTCAAATCTGCCAATGAAACCTGGTGATGTTCAGCAATATCAATTGTCAACTGTAATTGCTTACTTACTTTCTTAACGATGGGATCGAAATCGGCTGAAGCATATTTACTACCCGTTCGCTGGTAGAAATAAGAAAGAGACGCGATATAGGATGTAAGCACATGAACAGTTGATACAAGCTGATGATATGAAGACAAATTCTGCTGTTGATTTTTGGGTTCTGAAAGCATTTTCTGAAACTGATCAGACAGGTTAGCCAATGCTACAAAAGCTTCTTTTCTTTCCGCCTTAAAACTAATATTACCAGCACCGGTAAAAGCGCTTGCAACAGCATCAAAATAGTCTTTATTGGCTTTAAGCATTAAGATAATAAAGCTGTTTATTTGCTCTCTCCCCCAAAGAGGTAATACGAATAATGAACATATAAAAGCAATGGCACAACCAATTCCCGTATCAATAAGCCTGTCATGCATAATTACCTGGAATGTACTTCTGCTTAAAAAATGAAAGCTGATTAATACATACACCGTTATGCCTGCCGTCCCTGTTAAGTAATTAATTTTTATAAAGCTGTATGATAAAACCATCGCGATAATCATAATAATGAAGAGCGTCGTTTTATCATCTATAAAATACAAAACAGCAAAGCCTATTATTGCGCCTACCACTGTGCCTGATATACGTTGCAGGTTTCGCTGCTTTGTTAAACTATAGGCTGGCTTAAGAATAGTTACAATGGTTAACAATATCCAATAGCTATGCCCCAGCGGAAAAAACAATGATATGATATAACCAATCAACAAAGCCAGTGTTACCCTTATCGCATGACGGAAATGATTGGATTTTAAAGACAGGTTTTCAATAATCAGTTGAGGATTTATTTCAGTTCTTTGTACGGAGGAATCAGGTTGAATTTCTGCCGTAAATTTTCTGGCGACTTTCTTATCATAAGTAGTAAAACTTCTCAGGCGTTTTATCCGTTCCGCAACATCTTGTATGCTATAAATAATCTGCCTTAGCTTGATAAACTTTTCAATCGTCTCCGGACTAAGTTCTTTTTCACGCAGTTTAAAAAATGCATCCAGCGGTTGCTTTACAATAACATCAATATCTGCATCCTGTTTGGCAGGCAGCCCGGATTGTACTGCCAGGCCTATTTCAAACAACTCATTGGCCAATGCATCTATGCATACATAATATTTGGCAAGAATTCCTGATTCATCAAAATCATCATGCAAATCCTGGTAATCCTGCTGAGAAGTCATCACGCTTTCCAGCAGGTCCACACTGTCAAGAAACATCATCATTAAAATTCTTCCTTTAACAGTCGACTCTTCAATGATGGTTCTTGTTTTAAACAACATTTCCCGAAGGTCTTCCTGGTGTTGATGAATCTTTACCTGTAACTCCATCATATCTGAATAAAGCGCATTATAGTCCGGCTCTTTTTTATACAGCTTAGCCCTTGCCCTTAAGTATTCAGAGGTATCCATCAGGCTCTCCCCCATCAGTTGTTGAATAAATTTATAAGGGCGCAGCGTGTGCAGAAAAAAACTTAATAAAGTATACCATACGCCTCCTATCGAAAAAAATAAAATTGTTTTACCCAAATGGGCCGAAAGCAAATGGCCGTCTGAATTAAAAGTAAATACAATTAAGGCCATAAGGCCGATGGAAGAGATCCTGTTGCCATATACTCCTATCAAAGAAAAAAACATTCCAAATACAACAATGCAAAGTATAACCAATAATGGCTGCGTATAAACAAGGCTGGTAATAAGCACAACAATTAAATCTATTACCAAACTTGCAAGAAGGCTGTTTCTGCGGTACTTGAACGGGCCAGGATTATCAGTTAAACTTACGCAAAGGGCGCCCATAGGTATAGCCGTCATTGCAAGAAGTAAATTAAAATGATAAAGCACGTAAGCAGGTATAATTACTCCGGCAGTAACTCTTGAACCATTAAAGAAATACTGGCTGGTAACAAATTTTTGAAGCGTGGCTTTGTAATTCATAGTTTAAAAGAAGCTCTTAAAGATAATATTACATTTTTATGCATGTACTGTTTAATAAAGAAGAAGCATATCAAAATCGTTGTAAGCTTTTCATTACAATCAATAAAATAAAAACATATGAGACCCCTGTAGCAAGACGCTTATCTACATTGACTTTCAATACACTTTTTTTAACGGGAAATCAATATCTTTTAATTGTTTTTTTATTAATTATTGTAAATAATATAATTAAACTTGCAACTCAAAAGTATAAAACCCCCGTTTATGGAAATAGAAGTATTGCTGCCAATAAAAAGCGCCGCGTCAATTAATGAGTACATTTCTGAGCAAAAAAATTTTATAGAGAGGATTTCTTTTGCTGCCGGAACTTTTCAGGTATTTACCCAGGTTAACGAAGTAATGGATATTAATAACAGGAAGATGGTATCCAAAGCCTCAAAGCTGTCAAAAATTTTTAAATCTCCAAACACCAATCCATTTGTGTTTGTAATATGTAAAAATTAAATTTTACGGTAACAACATTACATTGATAAAAAAAGCAATGTAAATATGTTGAATATTATAAACTGAATTTTTGATTGTTGCCGCCATTGAAATTTTACGCCGCTTTACTCTTTCTGCCTGCTAAAAATTTCTGCTTCCTTATTTGCTGCACTGGTACATGCTGAATTTTACTTTCCAGCCAGGAGATGATATCCAGGTACATAAAGGAACGGGTTTCTAAAGGATTGCCCTGGTACTTTTCAAGCTTTTCTTTTAAAAGTTTGAAAGCAGGTATTACTTTCTTTTGTTGAAGTGTGAAGGATTTACGAAGGAACTTGAATATTTCTTCTTCCACAACGCTCAGGTTTTTCATTTTGGCCATGAAGCGATAGACAGATTTGATGAGATATTCAATAATATCATAATTGCCCAACTCGTAGTGAGCAATTAAATGCAGCAGCCGCGCATAGCATTGCAGGTCTGTTCTTAAGTCAACTTTCCAGTTGATGATTTTATTAAGATAATCTATTGCATGTTCGTTATCACCGCTGCCAAAGTACAGGCAGGCTATTTTATAATCAAAAACAAGCACACGGTGCCTGTCTAAATGCAGCTCATATTCTTTAAGCTTGTCATTGATGATGGGCACCAGTTCCAGTCCTTCAGTAAAGGTGCCTTCAAGAAAATGCTTATCAATTTTTGCAGAATACAAATACACAAAGGTTTGAATGAGTGCATTAGTATTCATGTTGCTGTTGTAAGTGGTTGAAAACTGCTCAAAGTTTTCAAGTGCTTCATTATATTTATCGTAATTGTTTAATACAAAATGTGCATTCAGTAAATTATGTAACCCCTTAATGTACTGGCCGGGCTCCACAATTTTCATTTGCTCATGCGCATCAAAAAGATCCACCCACTTTTGAGAGTAGCGATAATACAGCAATAAATCCTGCAATATGAAGGCGTACCAGCAATAAGACTGGTAGAGATACATTTTCTCATAAAAGCCCATGTTGGATACCGTACAGCGGGGCAGGTTACTATCAAAAAAAAGCTGCACAGCGCTAACGTCTTTTTCATCACGGGCATGCCCCATTTTTATATACCAGCTATACAATTGCAGCGAAAGATTGGAAACTTTGCCCAGCATGGAAAGATGTTCATTTACTTCTTTCACTTCCTGCGCAAGTCTTTCTGCACGGTCTTCCATGCTGCGGGTAATATGAAGTGCTTCAATTTTCTTTTCAAAGATTAATACCTGCAAATGAAAAGTTAGCTGATTATAAATCTTCGCCTGTTCTTTTATTTTCTCCAGTATTTTAAGGCTTTGCAAATACAGGCCTTTGTTATATAAGATGCGTGCATAATCCATCTGTTCGTGCAAGGTGATGTCAATATTATCAACATCTTTCACCAAACGAAGGCTTGTTAGTATCTGTTTATACAAATGGCTCTTCATATTTGATAATTGCTGCTTCTTTAAATCTTCATTCTTGCGAAGAAGCAACTCTTCGTCATATTCCTCCATCTTATCCAGCGCGTCAAATAACTGAACCATTTTAAGATCATCTGTACCGGCCTGGCGTTTCACAAACAATTTAAAATTGCGCTTGTCTCCTTTGGAGAGTGATTTAATTAGCTGAAATAATTCATCTGTATTTCTGTTAGCCATTGATGCAAAATAAAAGATTGATTATACAAATTAAAGTTAAACAGAGTTCCCCTTTATGCAATATAAATGGCTTGTTTCCTGGATACGCGAGGCATTAATCATTTATCTTTTACTGCTTTCCATCGTATTTCAGTTAAGCCCAAACCCTTATGCAGTAAGGTTTCTATTAAATTTTATGGTGTTTACCTACCGTAAAACCAATATAATTATGGTTTGATTTTGCTTTTTAGTACCGATACATTTACAAAATGCAGGTGGGTTTAAGTGATGGCAGGCAAACCGAAAATTAAACCTCCTGCATATTTTATATTTAAAACATTGCTATGTCAGCTACTAAAATAGATATTTTCGACACTACGCTAAGAGATGGAGAACAAGTCCCCGGTTGTAAGTTAA
>Ga0105239_10003720_pt1 | contig 18575 bp, 23 predicted proteins | sample KBSC44metaG_FD_92761 | JGI IMG/M metagenome (GOLD analysis project Ga0105239, IMG submission 92761) | Corn rhizosphere microbial communities from Kellogg Biological Station, Michigan, USA - KBS C4-4 metaG | ecosystem: Host-associated > Plants > Roots > Rhizosphere > Soil | place: Michigan, USA...
ATTGTCGTTTATATACAGCTTTGCATATATTTTGGTAAGACTCATGTCGTCATTGAGGTACAACTTTCCATATTCGTACCTGTCGTCAAACACAACATTTGTTATAGGAAGCAGTAGAAATTTTTTTAGTTTTTCAATTTCATACGTAAGGCTAAATGGCCTGATTTCAGGTATTATCATCATTTCCGGTTAATTAACCTTACTCAACACAATTTTACCCGAATCTATCGGCGCGGCGCTGTTCTTCCACATACCCGTTAATTTACCATTCTTTTTATCCCAAACGGCAACCGTAATTTCGTTTATCCCAATATTATACGGAACCCCGTAAACACAGGTAAAACTGCATTTCAGCGTATCCGATTTCAATGTCCAGGTCCCGGGGGCCAGGTGCTGCTGATTGGCTCCCTGGCTGTCGGTAATCATTGTTCCGTCGGGTTTTATAATCAGGCTAAAATATTGCAGGCCCAATCCGGGCTGATCTTTAACGTCATAGGTACCAATCCATAGCCCATGGATGGAAGCCGCGGCTGGTGTTGTATCGGCTAACGCACCTTTTTTACAGCTTATTTGGAACAGGATGATTGAAAGGGAAAAAACAATCAAAACAATGGCGCTCATTAAAATTTTTCTCATGATGGTCTTGGTTCAAACAGATTTCAGTGGTAATTATTTAGCTTTTAATACTTTATTTAAAGTTGGTGAAAAATCGGGAAATAAGCAAATGGCAGCTGGCGTTGAAATCTTTCTATTAAATTCCCTGGGCTATTACAAAACCGCTTGCCCAGGCCCATTGAAAGTTGTAACCGCCCAGCCAGCCGGTAACATCCACGCATTCGCCACCGTAATACAAACCGGGTACTTTTTTTACCTCGAGGGTTTTTGACGACAGTTCATCCGTTGATACACCACCGCGCATTACCTCGGCCTTATCATAACCCTTGTCCCCTGCCGGTTTTACTTTAAACTCATGGATGAGGCTGGTGATGTTTTCGATATCCACCTTACTTAATGATGCAAGGTTTTTATCGACCGGTAGTTTATCGCTCAATGCATCGGCAAATTTGCGGGTAAAAAGGTTGGCCAAATAGGCCAGCAACATTTTTTTACCATTGGCCTCGCGTTCTGTTTGGATAAGTTCTGCTATATTTTGATTCGGCAATAAATCGATATAAATAAATTCCCCGGGCCGCCAGTAGGACGATATTTGAAGGATGGCCGGGCCGCTAAGCCCCCAATGGGTAAACAGGATATTTTCCTCAAAGCTGATCCTGTCGTTCCACACGCGGCAAAAGATACTATTGCCTGATAGTTGTTCGTACCACGGTTGATCTTTACCGGTAATGGTAAGCGGCACCAAAGCCGGCGCGGTATCGTCTATTTTCAAACCGAATTTGCGTGCCGTGCGTAAGCCAAAATCGGTAGCACCCATCTTAGGGATAGGCAAGCCGCCGGAAGCAATTACTACTTTCGGAGAAAAAAGGGTTTGATTTTTCCCGTGCCTTTCCAGCGAGACATTAAAGCCGCCATCAACTTGCTCAATATTTTCTACAGCGGCATCACACCATATCTCCTGGTCTAAGTCGGCACAAAGCGAGGTAAATATCTTTACCACATCGCGGGCATTATCGCTGTCCGGGAAAAGCTGGCCCAGGGTTTTCTCTTTGCCTATGATGCCGTAAGTTTCAAAGAAAGTAATGGTGTCCTCAACCGTCCATTGCGAGAGGGTTGATTTACAAAAATGCGGATTGGCCGAAATAAACTGCTGTGCCGAAGCATGCAGGTTGGTATAGTTACAGCGCCCGCCGCCGCTGATGAGAATTTTGGCGCCCACTTTATCGTTCTTCTCCAGCACCAGCGTACGCTTGCCTAAAAAGCCGGCTTGTACGGCACACATTAAACCACAGGCACCGCCGCCAATAATTATAGCATCAAAATGGGTTTGTTTTATTAAATTTGCTGTCATGGCAGGGGTTTCGCAAATATCAGAATTTGGCAAGATACTTATCTTCTTAATTACAGGAATAATAATGGTATGCTTCGCTTTTTTCATAAACAAGCTTTTAGCGCCAAAAAATCCTACTCCAGAAAAACTTACATCGTACGAATGCGGCGAAGAGGTTACCGGGAATGCGTGGCTCCCATTCAACTCCCGGTTTTATGTTATTGCACTGGTATTCTTGTTGTTCGATGTGGAAATGGTATTTATTTTCCCATGGGCAACAGTTTTCGGCAGCCACGAGATAAATAATTTTGAGCCGCGCTGGGGCTGGCTGGCATTAACCGAAATGTTTGTATTTTTAGGAATATTGATACTCGGCCTGGCTTACGTTTGGGTAAAAGGCGACCTGGACTGGATAAAACCAACGCCGGTTATACCAACAACAGACACCTTTATACCCAAATCGTTTTACGAAAACATAAACGCGGAGCAAAGTGCTTACAAAGTAAAAGCATTTGCCGCCGTTTCTGAACCGCTGGAAACCGCTACAACCCTTACAACATCTACAACCGCTCCAACTGAAGTGAAACGACCCATGTTTAAACCAACCTTTAAAAAGCCAACGAATGAGCAGTGATTTAACAAGTGAAAGCGGCGGTGTGGTAATCACCAAAATGAACGACCTGCTCAACTGGGCGCGGTTATCATCGCTGTGGCCATTAAGTTTTGGCATCGCCTGTTGCGCCATTGAGTTTATGGGCGCCTTTGCCTCAACTTACGATTTGGACCGCTACGGTGTTTTCCCGCGGCCATCGGCCCGGCAAGCGGATGTTATTATCATTGCAGGTACTGTCACCTTTAAAATGGCCGAGCGTATTAAACGCCTCTACGAGCAAATGCCTGAGCCAAAATATGTAATCTCTATGGGTTCGTGCTCTAATTGCGGTGGGCCCTACTGGCAACACGGTTACCACGTGGTAAAAGGTGTTGATCGGGTGATACCTGTTGATGTGTATGTACAAGGCTGCCCCCCAAGGCCAGAGGCGTTAATTGGGGCGATTTTGGAGTTGCAGAAGAAGATTGAGGGGGAACAATTATTAAAAGCATAAATATAACTGGCATTTTAAAAGCAAAAGGCTATATTTAGTCACCTAAAACTAAATATGGAAGATGAATATCCCCCGCTGATTGCCCGTTTACAATCTATTTTCATTGACACAATGATAATGATTGTAGCGATGATCATTGTATACAAAGCTATTGATAGTGTTGCCAGTGTACCAGACTGGCTCAGAATATCCTTGTTTTTAGGCATATTTATTTTTTATGAACCTTTGTGCTTAACTTTTGGATGTACAGTTGATAACTATGCTAAAGGGATACGGGTTAGACGATTTTCAGACACGAATCAGAAAATTAATTTTTTCCAGGCAATAATAAGATATTTAGTAAAGGTGCTATTGGGTTGGATTTCGTTTCTCACTATTCACAGTAATCCGTCAAAAAGAGCCTTACATGATTTAGCATCAGGTAGTGTAATGATTTATCGCCACAAAAAAATTGATTAGTAAGTTTAATCGAGATCGTTAAAGATTTGAATATGAAAACATTTTTGCTGCTTATTTTAATGTTTTTTCTGGCCGATATTTCTATTGCCCAATCCCCTAATCCCAAAGTCTCAATCTTTCCTCAAGGAACAACCCTTTATGGAAACATCCCCTACGCCAACGATACCCTAAAAAAGCACCTGCTTGATATTTATCTGCCACCTGTAAAAAAGGCAAGTTACCCTTTAATTGTTTGGATACATGGCGGTGCGTGGATGCTGAATGATAAATATGCCGATATGGGCTACATGACCCAAACGCTAAAAGCCTTTGTTGATAGCGGTTATGCGGTTGCATCTATCGATTACCGTTACAGCACGACCGCCGTTTTTCCCGCTCAAATACAGGATTGTAACCAGGCGCTGGAGTTTTTATATAAAAATGCCGGTAAATACAGTTTCGATAAAAATCGCATCGCCCTTATCGGCTTTTCAGCGGGCGGTCATTTGGCTAATATGATGGCGCTATCGGCCAATGATGATGTAAAGGCTTTTTATGCCGATGGCAAAAAGCCTAAATTTAAGATAAGGCTTTGTCTCGATTTTTATGGGCCTTCGGATTTTTCAAAGTTAAATGGCAACGAAAACTCCGACCCAAAATCACCTGTATCGCTTTTACTTGGCGCAACAGTATCTGAGCGACCCGATTTAGCGAAAATAGCCAGCCCGATTACCTATATCGACAAAAACGACCCGCCATTTTTAATTGTACAGGGAGAAAAGGATCAGTCGGTAAACCCCGAACAATCAAAGTTATTGGGTTCGCAGTTAACTGCGGCCGGTGTAAAAAATGAGCTGATTATTGTGCCGGGTGCACCGCACTATGGAGTGATGTTTGACGCAGACTTTATCAGGAAAAGCATTTTTGATATGCTGGATACTTATATGAAGTAAGAAAATCATCCAAAAAACATCACTTTAATAACAATAGGTATTATTGCAAGCCCAATTGACAATAGCGTGTATTTTTTGTATAGTTTCCCGCCTTCGGACCTATAATTTTCAATAAGCTTTTTGTACCTATCGTTATTAAGAATCAAAAGGTAGTTCAATAGCAGAAAAGGGATAAAAAAAGTTATGATCACCGATACAAATCCGTTTAGCGGCCGCGCGCTAAAAATATCAACGGGCATCATCAACAACAAACCCCTGTTGACGATTAGCCTTAGCCAATAAAATATGGTAAACAGGTTAATACCCTGCAAAACCGAAATCGGCACCATAGTATACAATTTCCAGGTGGTGTGTTCGGCCCTTTTCTCTTTTTGCGATACGATGGCATCCACCCAAATCCTGTAATATAACCCAGCCATAGCTTCCGTTTATGTCTGTAACAACTAAAAAGCCCGGCCTGTTACCAGTTCCGGGCTCATTAGTGTTTGAAATAATTACTTCGCCATCAGCACGCCGTTTACCCCATGGATAACTCCATTGGTGGCTGGCGTATCAAATGATGTTATTTCGGCCGTGTTGCCGTGAGCATCCTTTATTTGCACTTTTTTGTTTACAACTGCTATTGTAAGCGTTTGCCCGTCGACAGTTTTTAATGTTGCTGTACGGGTTGCGTTTGTTAACGCTTTAATAATGCCTTTTTTATCGTATGTGCCTGCAACAACATGGGCATTCACCAGGGTAGCAAGCTTAACAGGATCTTTAGCCAAACTGTCCAGCGTTGTTTTGGGTATAGCACTAAAAGCGGCATTATCGGGCGCAAATACCGTAAACGGACCCGCTCCTTTTAGGCTTGCATCCAAATTTGCAGCCTTTATGTCGGCTGTAAGCGACGAAAGATCAGCAACGTTAGCTATAGTGGCATCAATATCTTTCACTGAGTCGGCTTTTGCAGCCGGAGCCGTTTGCGCCGGTGGGGTTGTTGGCGCTGGTGTTGCAGGCTGCGTTTGCGCAAATACATTATTGGTTAATAGCCCTATTGATAAAGCTGCGGCTACAATTAAAATTGATTTTTTCATGTTCAGTTCTATTTTATTTAGTGGTTATTGTTAGCATTATATAACATTCTTTATAAATGCCTCATCCAATTTAATTTCAGATTTATAACCAATAATTACATTATATAGTTTTAAAGAAATAAAAATAGATGTGCAAACATTTAGTAAACAACAAGTTAAATCATCACATTTTCGCCTGCTGCAACTAAGAACAAAGTACTAAAAATACAATCTGCCGGCATTTTTGCAAATTTGTATACCTTTAATAACACAAATTTTACGAATGACGATAGCGATAAAAAAACGCAACACTTTTTTAATTATTGTTTTAACCGGCTTTTTAACGGGAACTTTAGATGCCCTTGCAGCTATAATTTGGGCGCATAAAGTTCCGCCGGCTGTAATTTTCGATTATATAGCCAGTGGTGTGTTCGGCAAAGCGGCCTATACAGGCGGGACACCAATGCTGCTGTGGGGAATTTTTTTTCACTATATAATTGCCTTCGCCTTTACCGTTGTTTTTTACCTGGGTTACCCTGTTGCTTATAAAATCAGCCAAAACAAGTATGTAACAGGTCTTATTTACGGCATGGTTACCTGGATAATTATGAACCTTTTTGTGGTCCCCTTAAGCAAGATTGGCTTTAAGCCGTTTTTGCATGTTTGGCCGGTAGTTATAGGTATTGGGATATTGATTTTATGTATTGGGATGCCGGTTGCGATAATAGCCGACTGGCAAAGGAGGAAAGGAAGTCGCTAGTCTGGAGTCGAAAGTCTTAAGTCGACGGGATTTGACAGTTTTTGAAGTTGTCAATCTAATTTTTCAACAAAAACTATTTCTGTTTATATGCCTCAACTATATGCTTTAGTAAATATTGAAGCACAAGTGCATTCCAATCAATCGCAAACGTGAAGCTTTTGTGCTGCTTTGGGTTCTGCGCATGATGCACCATAAAGTAGCTTTTATAGTTACTCAATGCAATTTCGTCCCAAAGCAATTTATTTTTTGTATCCCAGTTAATACCCTCATACAAAAATTTAATTCCCGCAAATTCAAATACTTCTAGTTTGTTGTATAATTCAATTTGCTCAGCTAATACTGCGGCAAAATAATTAGTCCACAGCTGGTTAATTATTTTAGACCATATATCGCCATAAACTTCACGCTTGATGCCGTAAATGCTCTTCAGTTTAATTTTTGTTACCCCATGCTGCCTGCTTTTTATTTCAATCCAATATTGCCTGCCAATAACAAATCTATAGCCACGTGTCCAGGTGACTCCATACCTGAATGCAGTTATATCACCGGCCTCTAAAAAAACCTCCGGGTCAAAACTTAAAGGTTTTTCAATTTTAATACCGTCCTGGCTAAAGGTAAGTCTCTTTGCAGTCTTGTTTTGAAAAAGCGACGGTATTTCTATAATGGATGATGCTACCATAACCTAAAATAGTAAAAGAAAATTACTAAAGGATAGATCCGACTGCATAAAAGTCTTAAGTCGAAAGTCCCGAGTCTTTAGTCGGATTGACCTTTGACTCAAGACTCAAGACTACGGGCCCCTTTATTGCCCCTGAGCAAGCGTATAGCCAATTTTATCACCAAATTTCATCAGGAACTCAACCGAGCAAACTTTTGCATCTTCCGAAAAATCGGCCGCTATGTGCAAAAGTTCTTTTTGGCTAACCGTTGTTCCGGGCTTTTTCTCAAAACGCACCCGGTACTCGTTAACCAATTCGGTATAAATTGAGCCGGTTGGCCAAACCTGTGTACCACGGTTTGAAATCATCACCAGGTCGAAATTATCAGTCAGGCGTTTTTTAGCAAGCTCGGCCAGTTCATTGGGTTGTAATTCGCCGGCCTCAACGAACACGTCCACGCCAACCATTTCTTCTTTTATACCCCTGGTAACAGTTAATTTATTTTTTGAAAGATGCGGTTGGGTAGCCTTAAGCTGCATATTTGCCTGCCCTTTAACGCCGCCATTTGCCGGCACCTTGCCCAGGTTGGCAATCACAGCATCAGCAAACCCATTGGTATTAACTGATTGAACAGACCTATCGCCAAAATCGCCGGTGTGGACACCTTGCTCCAATGTGTAAAGCAACGCATTTTCAATTGTTGCCGCGCTTTCGGTTAAACCCATGTAGCGCAGCATTAATATACCTGAAAGCAACAAGGCAGTAGGGTTTGCGATGCCTTTGCCCATAATATCGGGCGCGGTACCATGCACAGCTTCAAAAATGGAAATATTATCGCCAATGTTGGCCGATGGCGCAAAACCAAGTCCGCCAACCAAACCGGCGCACAGGTCGGATACGATATCACCCTGCAAGTTTGTTAACACAATGGCCTGGAAATTTTGCGGCTGGGTAACCAGTTTCATGCAAAGGTCATCGACAATAATGTCGGACGATTGAATATCCGGGTATTCTTTAGCTATCTCCTGGAAGGTTTCTAAGAAAAGGCCATCGGTAAGCTTCATAATATTGGCCTTATGCGCGCAGGCAAGCTTGGTATAGCCCTTACGCCTTGCCATTTCAAAGGCGTAGCGAATTACCTGAGCAGAGCCCGGGCGGGTGATAATCCGGCGGCCTACAGCAACGTCATAAGTCAACAGGTGCTCAATACCGCCGTAGGTATCTTCAATATTTTCACGGATGATGGTAAGGTTGATAGGGATACCTGCTTTTGAAAAAACAGTTTCAACACCGTTCAAAGTTCTGAAATCGCGCTGATTTGCATAGGTATTCCAAACCTTGCGCGCGGTAACATTTATGCTTTTTACACCCTTGCCTTTAGGGGTTTCCATAGGCCCTTTGAACAGGATACCCAGGGTTTCAATAGTTTCTTTGGCTGCCGGGGTCATCCCTGTTGAGTGACCTGCATCGAAATAGGATTTGCCCATTTCAACAAATTCATATTCAAGCGGCACATTTGTGGCTTCAAAAATCCGGAGAACGGCCTGCATTATTTCGGGGCCTATGCCATCGCCGCTAGCTACGGCTATCTTAGTTTTCATTAATAAAGAACTTAATGGTAAATACGGCGCAAATATAGAGGTTTCGGGTGTTTATTTGAAGCACGGACGCCCGATATATTACATTTGTGACAATGTGGCCAGGTTAACATTTTTTTAGTTACTATTTATTAAATAGCCGCTTAAAATTCGGAAATTTGGCAAAAATTAAATCGGCTATGCTAAAAACCATCCTGCTTAACCTGGTTAAAACATTTATCTTCTCGCTGATCGTATCAATTGCCGCGTCATGCATTTACTACGCGGTGGTTGAAAAAGGCAACGATTATGGTAAGGCAATCCCGGTAATCATATCGGCTCAGTTTTACCTGAACGGTATATTGCTGATAATGGCTGCGCCTGCTTTGTTCACACCAAACCCTTCCATCTGGAATAATACAGTATGGCGGTTATTTTTATTTTTTGCCGGCCCATTGGCTTTTATCATCACCAATTTTGTTACGCCGCAACCAGGCGGAAATAACGCTATTTATATTATTACCGGCGTGGTGTTTTTTATTACCCATCTTGTGTTTTATTATAAACTCACTAAAAAAACACCTGCCCAATAAACACTGTTTAGGCTTTTTAAACAATTTAGGCTAAACTTGCACCACTATAATGAAAGCATTTTACGGAGACCTTAAATTAGGAATATTAGGCGGCGGCCAGCTTGGGCGCATGCTGATACAGCAGGCTATTAATTACAATGTTACAGTAAAGGTACTCGACCCTGATCGCGAGGCGCCGTGCCGCAAGCTGTGCGACGAATTTGTTGTGGGCTCGTTAGGCGATTACGAAACCGTTTACAACTTTGGCAAAAAGGTAGACCTGCTGACCATCGAGATTGAAAAAGTTAATGTTGATGCGCTGGAACAGCTGGAAAAAGAAGGTGTAATGGTTTATCCCCAGCCACGCATTATCAGGCTGATTCAGGACAAGGGCACTCAAAAGCAGTTTTTTAAAGAAAACAACATCCCTACTGCCGAGTTCCAGGTAATATCGTCGGCAAAACAGTTGAAAGAAAGCCATATTCCTTTTCCGTACATCCAAAAATTAAGAAAGGACGGATACGATGGTCGCGGTGTTTATAAGGTTGTTGATGAATCGTACCTTGATAACGCCTTTACCGAGCCCAGCCTGATAGAGCGCTGGATCGATTTTGAAAAAGAGATAGGCATAATAGTGGCGCGTAATGAAAGCGGCGAAGTAAAAACCTTCCCTTTGGTGGAGATGGAATTTAACCCGCAGGCTAACCTCGTTGAGTTTTTGATATCGCCATCAACCCTGCCTTTTGAAATACAGCAGGATGCGGCCCAAATAGCTGTAAAAATAGCTGAAGACTTAAAAATTGTCGGGCTTTTAGCTGTAGAGATGTTTTTAGATAAGCATGGCAAAATATTAGTTAACGAGCTTGCGCCAAGGCCACACAACAGCGGACACCAGAGTATTGAGGGTAACGTTGTTTCACAATTCGAACAACATTTAAGGGCGATATTTAATCAACCCCTTGGTGATACCGCGTGCCTGAATAATGCCATAATGGTGAATGTTTTGGGCGAGGCCGGTTACGAGGGCCCTGCGGTATACGAAGGCATTGAAAAAGTATTAAAATGCCCGGGCGTTTACGTACATTTATATGGTAAAGCTTTAACCAAGCCTTTCCGTAAAATGGGGCATGTTACGATTGTGGATGCGGACAGGGAAAAAGCGATTGAGAAGGCTAGGTTTGTGCAGGCGACGTTGAAAGTGATAAGTTAAACAGATTCACCACGCGTCATTGCGAGGAACGAAGCAAACTCTTCACTGGCAGATCAAGGAGTATCAGCATCGTGGAGAGCAAGCAGCCGCATTCTTTTCACAAACATAAGTTCCATGAGTGTCCTGTGCAGAGATTGCTTCGTTCCTCGCAATGACGGAAAATAAAGATACAATGAATAACCCCAAAGTAGGCATCATCATGGGCAGCAAGTCTGACCTGAACGTTATGCAGGATGCTGCCGATGTATTAAAAGAGTTAGGCGTTGCCTACGAAATTACAGTAGTATCGGCCCACCGCACCCCCGACCGTATGTTTAACTACGCCCGCGAAGCTGCAAGCCGTGGGCTGAAAGTTATTATAGCAGGCGCTGGTGGCGCAGCGCATTTGCCCGGCATGGTGGCATCGTTAACACACCTGCCTGTAATTGGCGTACCTGTAAAGTCGAGCAATTCTATTGACGGTTGGGACTCTATCCTATCTATCCTGCAAATGCCAAATGGTATCCCGGTAGCAACAGTAGCCCTAAATGCGGCAAAAAATGCAGGAATATTGGCTGCACAAATTGTATCCACTGCTGATGAGCAGATCGTTAAAAATCTGATTACCTTTAAAGAAGATTTGAAGAAAAAGGTTGAAGAATCGGCGAAAGAAATGGAAGCTGGAAAGTGATTGGAGGTTAGTAGATCAGAAAAAAGGGCGGCTGTGGGGACACAGCCTTTGGGTCTAGTGAGACTTAAGAAGTTTAAAAACTCAGTAAGTCTGGCTTTAATTCAGAGTTGAGTTTCCTAATCTCTAATCTCCAGCCTCTAATCTCTAAACTCAATTCAACGCCGGGTTTTCCGGGAAATTAGCGATATGCGCGTAGCGCTGCCCTAACCCAATTACCACTTCACGCCATAAAGTTTCTTCGTTTTGCGAGAATATGGTATCGATGTTTAATTGGTTGGCAACTATCCAGCTGTCTTCTTTTATTTCGTCATCGAGTTGTTTGGGTGTCCAGCCGGAGTAACCTGTAAAAAATCGTATTTTATCGGCATTAAGCTGGTAGCTGGTTATCAATTCTTTAACCATCTCAAAATCACCACCCCAAAAAATACCGTCGGCTATCTCTATGCCATCTTCAATTTTTTCGGGACAGCGGTGTATAAAATGCAGCGTATTAACAGACACAGGACCGCCAATAAACACCGGGATTTCAGAATATGATAGGTCGGGCAAAATATCGCCCAGCAAAAATTCACTTGCATGGTTTAATATAAAACCCATAGCACCCGCTTCAGAATATTCCGTTAATAAAATAACAGACCGCTTGAAGTTTGGGTCCATCATGAAGGGCTCCGATATTAATAAACGCCCGGCGGCGGCAGCAATAGAACTAAGCATACAGGTGAAATTTTTGTTTAATATAACAAGTATTACAAAAATATGTTCATTTCCCTGAAATTGTGATGAAATTATTTTGAGAGTCAAGAATCAAGAGCCAAGAATCAAGATAAAACTGCCGGCATTCTATCTCCGATTTGAGACGTCTGCCTTGTCTTGACTCTTGCTTCTTGACTCTTGGTTCTTACATTCCATTCCCTTTTTAATTTGTATTTTTGCACCGATGGACCAGGAAAAATTAGAAAACTTAAGGAAGGATTACACCGCATCCGCCCTATCCGAAAAAGAGACGAAAGCCGACCCGATAAAACAGTTCGAGGCCTGGTTTGCAGATGCAGAAGAGGCGAAAGAGCCGGAACACAGTGCCATGAACCTGGCTACAGCTACACACGATGGCCGGCCGTCTGCCAGGATCGTTTTGCTGAAAGGGGTTTATCCGGATGGTTTTGTTTTTTATACTAATTACCTCAGTCGCAAAGGAAAAGAGATCGCCAAAAACCCGGTGTGTGCGCTAACCTTCTTTTGGCCATCGATGGAACGCCAGGTACGTATAGAAGGCACTCTTGAGAAGATCACCAAAGAGCAATCCGAAAAATACTTTCATTCCCGCCCAAAAAGCAGCCAGGTTGGCGCCATGGTTTCGCCGCAAAGCCAGGAGATCGACAGCCGTGAGGTGTTGGAAAAGAAATGGGAAGAACTGACTAGCGAGTACGCCGATAAGGAAGTACCTAAACCATCATTTTGGGGTGGCTACATTGTAAAACCCCGCATGATTGAATTTTGGCAAGGGCGCAGCAGCCGCCTGCACGACCGTATCGTTTATAAAAAAATTGATAATAAAACCTGGAAAAAAGTTCGCCTGGCACCATGAGTTTTGAGGAAATTAAGTTATTGCTGATCGAAAAATTCGGTGAGGGCGTGGTTGTTGGCGAAGAAACAACCGGGCTTCAGCCTGCATTGCTGGTTGCCCCAAACCAAATCGCAGATGTATGCCTTGAACTGCGCAATAACCCAAAAACTTATTTTGATTTTTTGAGCAGTATAACCGGCGTTGACTATGGCGTTGAGGCTGGCCGCTTTGGCGTGGTTTATCACCTGGCTTCCATCCCTTATAAAACGCAACTTACATTAAAAATAAGCGCCGAAAACGATCGCAGCCTTGATAACCTGCCAACTTTCCCCAGCATAACACCGGTTTACCGCACTGCCGACTGGCACGAACGGGAAGCTTACGACCTGCTTGGCATATTCTTTGAAAACCACCCCGACCTGCGCCGCATTTTACTGCCCGACGACTGGGACGGATTCCCACTCCGCAAGGATTATAAAGCAGCGGAGTATTATAAAGGTATTAAAGTTGACTAGAGATTGGAGATAAGAGATAAGTTAATACCGCTTTGTAGGCAGTTGATCATCGGCAGCTAACCTTTTTTTACTAACCTCTGATCTCCAATCTCTGACTAACTAACAACAACCTTTTAAATCCCAACCCCGTATAAGCCAGCATAAATTAGTACCAATCACTAAATTAATTTTGGCCCATGGAGATTATAAGAAGGGACAATATCACCTACGACGAATTTATGGAAGAGCATTATAAACCCGGTATACCGCTGGTGTTCACTAATGCTGCAAAAGTTTGGAAGGCAAACGGCTTGTTTAGCCCCGATTGGTTTAGGGAAAATTACCCCGATCGCGAAACGGATTGCCGTGGCACATCCTACAAAATGAAGGAGATTATGGATATGGTTGAAACCAGCACCGTTGAAAAACCTGCCCCCTATCCTATTATTTTTAATATACCGGAAACTTTGCCGGAAGTTATGCCATTGCTCGACCCGCTTGACCTGCACTATGCAAAATCAAACTGGCTAAAAAACCCGATGTTCCAGGTGGGCAAATGGGGCGGTGCTACTGAATTGTTTATCGGCGGCCCGGGCGGTAAGTTCCCTTACCTGCATATCGATTATTATCACTTAAATGCCTGGATAACCCAGTTATATGGTGAAAAACGGTTCACTGTGTTCCCACGCGGCCAGGACGATTTATTGTACCCCCGCCCCGACGATCCGTGGCGTTCTGAACTGAATATTTTTGAGCCGGATTTTGAAAAATATCCGAAATATAAAGATGCCACGCCGATACATTTTACGGTTGGCCCCGGCGAGACCCTGTTTATCCCGTTTGGCACGTGGCACTCGGCATATTCATTGACCCCCACCATCTCTGTTGCTTTTGACACGCTTAACAGCAAAAATCACAAAGAATTTATGAAAGATGTGTGGACATTTAAAAGCCGCCAAAGTAAAGCAAAAGCCGTTGCAATGTACGGTTATGCCTGGCTGGCAACCCAAAGCAGCAAGCTCGCAGAAAGCTTCGCTTAAAAAAGAACATAATTAAATTTCGAAAGTTCCATTTCGGGATTAGTAATTATAGTTTATCAGTCGCCCGTAGCTTAGTAACTGCGGGCGTTTTTTATTTATAAAATTTCTGGTTGGAAGTGAATTAAAGTCGACTGTTTGCATAGGAATTTCCTAAATTTGAAATCTAAATAAATCCGACATCGAACATCCGACATCCGACACCAACTTGACTCAGCCAAAATACGATACCGCGTTAAACAACTACTATAAAAAGATAGCCGATGCTGCTACCGAAGATATGGTGCTTAACATGGGGCCTCAGCACCCTTCTACCCACGGTGTTTTAAGGCTTGAGTTAATTACCGACGGCGAGATTGTAAAAGAAGTTATCCCACACATAGGCTACCTGCACCGCTGCTTTGAAAAACATGCTGAATCGTTAACTTACCAGCAAACCATCCCTTTTACCGACAGGCTGGATTACCTGGCATCGATGAACAATAGCCACGCGTTTGTAATGGGTGTTGAGCGGATGATGGGCATTGATAAGGACATCCCCAAGCGGGTTGAATATATTCGAGTGCTGGTTTGCGAGTTGAACCGCATAGCATCGCACCTGATAGCCATCGGGACTTACGGCATTGATATTGGCGCGTTCACGCCGTTTTTATGGTGTTTTAGGGACAGAGAGCATATAATGGGCATGTTAGAGTGGGCATCAGGTTCGCGCATGCTGTACAACTATATATGGGTTGGGGGCTTGTTTTATGATCTGCCCGTAGGCTTTGAAGAGCGCTGCGCGGAGTTTGTTACCTATTTTAAACCTAAAATGGTTGAGCTTAACGAACTTTTAACCGATAACCAGGTATTTATCAGTCGCACGGCCAATGTTGGCGTGTTGCCGCTTGACGTGGCTATAAACTACGGTTGCTCGGGGCCTATGCTGCGTGGTTCGGGTTTAAGGTGGGATTTACGCCGCATTGACGGCTATTCCGTCTATCCGGAACTGGAATTTGATATACCTATAGGCCAAGGTAAAATGGGTACAGTAGGCGATTGCTGGGACCGCTACAAGGTGCGTGTTGATGAAATTGAACAATCACTTAAAATAGTTGAACAATGCCTTGGCCGCCTGCAAAACGAATTAAAACGAACAACTGATTTTGACCCACGGGCAAAAATGCCGCGTAAAATAACCCCAAAAGCGCAAGACTATTATGTACGCTGCGAAGGTGCCAAAGGCGAACTGGGCTTTTATTTTATGGCTGATGGCAAATCGGAAATACCTACCCGGGTGAAATGCCGCGCACCAAGCTTTCACAACCTGTCCGTACTGCCTGAACTTGCCAAAGGCGTGATGATAGCCGACCTGATAGCTATTGTCGGGTCTATTGATTTTGTGTTGGGGGAAGTGGACAGATAAACTTGCGGAAACCTCATCCAGCGGCGTTCCATTTTTTCACGCGGAACACCCGGAACGCTATGAAACACTCTGATTATCAGATATTTTATTTTTAACAGTAATTCAATTACGTGTAAGTGATCGATATCAAGCGTTATAAAATCGATTTTTTTTGAAATATACCACAATAATGTTGCGTGCCATAAAATGACAAATCAGGCAAAGTTGATTCTCCCTATGCAACATCGCCAAAGCTAAGGCGGGCATGTCCTCGGGGATTAGGGCGCCGGGCAAAAAAACAGGGCGCTATGACCAAATCATAACGCCCTGAACTATATAGATAGTTTTTTGGGATCTTTACTGGTTATAAACCCTAACCATAAATACGTAGTTTTCTAATTTCTTTATCTGCTGTGGCCTTGCTAAACCGGCCAATGTATTTTTACCGTTTATATTCATCGGCTTATTTAATGAATCAGCGGGGATATCTTTTATCGCTTTTAACAAATAGCTTGTTTTAACTGCAAAGGCAACACCCTCTACATGGGTTTGCTTACCGTTTACAATACCTATTATATTGCCTTTATTGTCGAACAACGGTCCACCGCTATGACCGTAGTCAAGCAATGCAGAAGTTTGATATTGGGTAGTGTCCCCTTTGAAACCGGTGCTTGAGGTTAAAAGACCTGAGCCCAGTACAATACTTTCTTTTGGATAGCCAATGGTAAAAACACTTTCGCCCAAATCGGTTTCAGTCTTTTTTAACGTATAAGGCAGAGGCGCTAATGGTTTAAACGAGGGGTCAGTTATTTCTAAAATCGCAATATCGTTCAAAGGCTCGGTATAAACCACTTTAGTGCGGTATGATTTACCGTCAGCAGCCTGCACATAAACTGAATCAGCATTACGTATAACATGGTTATCAGTAACTATGTAACCGTTAGTTGAAATTGCAAAACCTGTACCTCTGAAGTTGCCCGGATTACTAACGGCAGGGCGTTGCAAAGGCAAATTATTAACTGTGGATTGTAGTTTGCTTTGCCCGTGTTTCAACTTGTCTATTTCGCCTACCAACTGACCATAATTTGCCTGTTTGTTGCTTAAATATCCTGTAAAAAACAAAGTACATAAGGCCGCAAAAATAGCTATCGATGCCGCCACCGATATCTTTGAATGGTGATTGCGCCACATCCTTACTACCCAAGATGGGTGTATCATCAGCTCGTCTTCCAGCGCATGTACATCAATTTCGTCATGAATAGCATCCAAACGCCTTTCAAGCTCAAGGCGTTCGCCGTATTGCTTTACCAGGTTAATAAAATGTTTATGCTCGGCTACTTTTTTATTGACACTGGCATCCTTCGCGCGCAGTTCTTCAAACTGGGCACGTTCAGCCTTTGTCATCTCGCCATTAAGATAACGTTCAATGCTTTCGGTTAACTCGTTGTTCTCGCTCATCTCGTTACGCTCCTTTATTTTTGCTGAAAAAACAATTTCTTCAGCCTTTGCAGGCACTTATATTTCTGGGTTTTGGCATTATCTGCATTAGTGTACCCAAACTCTTCACAAATCTCCTGCATCGATTTGTTGTTGATATAAAAGTCTTCTATAATAGTTTTACAGGGTTCGCCCAGTTGTTGCAGCGCGCTTCCCATTTTATTAAACTGTATATCGCGCTCATTATTCTTTTCCGTCTCATCGTCTACAACCAAAAATTCCTGGAAATCTTTAATGTCGCCGCCGTACCTGTTCATTTGTGTAAGCCGCTTTAGCCACAACCTTCGGCAAATGCTGTATATATAGGTTTTAAGCTTGCTGCTTAATTCAAAATCACCCGTTTTTACTTTATTATAAAGAACTATAATGGCTTCCTGGTAAATGTCTTTAGCATCATCGGTATTGCCGTTGTTATTGATTACCAATTGCAAAATCATCGGGAAATAGGCCAAATACAGCCTTTTCAATACATTTTCCGAATTATTCAGGATGCCGAGTATCACCTCGCTATCCGTCGGTATTCCGCTATTTGTCTCTTTACTCACTACTTAATACTATTTATGCGAAATTGTAACCCATTATTGATAAAAAAAAATTAAAACTAAAATATTTTCAGCTTTTGGCCGAAGTAGCTGTAAACGTTGGAGTTGCAGTATAAGTTCCGGGTGCCGATAAGTTACGATTTGGTACGAAATATTCCGGAGGTTAAGATGTCATAAAGGCCGGCTGCATTACACTTTTTTTCAATCATAGTAACAATCATAAAAAACAAGCGCGATCCCATTTTGTTAACTATCAACATTTTAACAAACTACTATGAAAAACAAATTCAAAATTTCCGGACTGATATTAGCCCTGGCTGTATCAATTACAGCCTGTAATGGAAACAAATCAAGCTCAAGCGGCGATTCAGTGACAACCACCTCTACGTCTGTTAAGGACACCACGCGGCATGCTGATTCAACGGTAAAAGTTGACACCATAAAACGATCTACCGATACATCGGACACGAAAACCGATACCGTGAGTAAAACCGTTCACAGCAAAACCGAAATAAAAAAAACCAGCGTAAAGAAAGCTAAGCAGTAGTAACTAACTGTTTTTTACAATTACACTACTGAAACTATAGACTTTATATATTTTTTAAAATTATTGGGTTACCTTTTTTAGTTTGCCGTATTAATCACTACAAACACTCAAATTTTAAAATATCAAAAGATGAAAAATTCATTCAAAATGGGCGCTTTAGCCTTAGTTATTGCAGTTTCTTTCGCGGCTTGCAAAGGTAAGTCTGATCAGGCTGGCGGTGATACCACCAAAGTAACTGATACTACTAAAGTTGTTGATACAACTAAAAAAGTTGTTGTTGATACAGTTAAAAAAGTTGTTGACACTACTAAAAAAGATACTACCAAGAAGAAATAATTCCTGGTTTTTCTGTTGATTTTTTAGTTTTTTACACTGCAAAAAGGTGACCTGTGATTTTTTTTTAAAATTTATGGGTTACCTTTTGCTTTTTGTGGTATTAAGGCTAAACTATTTAATCACTTAAAAAGAAAATTAACATGAAAAATTCATTCAAAATGGGCGCTTTAGCCTTAATTATCGCTGTTTCTTTCGCTGCTTGTAAAGGTAAAGGTTCTGCTGGTTCAGC
>Ga0105239_10003724_pt1 | contig 18560 bp, 13 predicted proteins | sample KBSC44metaG_FD_92761 | JGI IMG/M metagenome (GOLD analysis project Ga0105239, IMG submission 92761) | Corn rhizosphere microbial communities from Kellogg Biological Station, Michigan, USA - KBS C4-4 metaG | ecosystem: Host-associated > Plants > Roots > Rhizosphere > Soil | place: Michigan, USA...
ATGTTTTCTGAACACCATTTGTTGTCCTCTTTAAATAAACCGGCATAGGTTGGATATAACTGGTAAACGCCCAGATCCATAACCTGCTTGGTTAAATCTGCAGCTTTTTGCCATTGATGCTGGCGCAGGTAAAGTTTAGCCAGCAAAGTCATAGCAGCGCCCTTGGTAGCACGGCCAACATCGTTTGTTGAGTAATATTTGTTGTTTTGATAATCAACAGGCAAAGTGCTTATTGCGCCCTCCAGGTCCGATATCAGCAGCGCATCAATAGTTGCAACTGGGGCAACAGGTGGCTGGTTCGTGTATTTCGGATTTGCAAGGTCTTTTTCGGTTACCAAAACTACCGGTCCCCATGCATCTGTCAGGTCAAGGTAGGCAATGGCGCGCAAAAACTTCATTTCTGCAAGGAACTGGCTTTTGGCATCATTTCCTATTGTTGTCATGGCCGAAAGATTATAGATGGCGTTATTGGCATCTGCAATCAGTTTATAAATTTGCCTCCAGTCCTCGGCCAATAAGCCGTTTGCAGAGTTCCATTGAACTAATGAAAGCTGACCCGGATCGCCGCCATAATCGCAATGGCCTACATCAGTTGTTAAATCGGTTAGGGCAAAGTGTCTTACCGTCCAATAGTCAAAGTTATCGCCAACGGCCGGACCTTTTAAACGGGCGTAAACAGCATTTACCGCAGCTATCGCATCTGATTGTGTATGGAAAGCATTAGTGCTGGTTAAGTTGCTGTACACCTTCGGGTCGAGGTTTTTGTTGCAGGAGAACTGCAAAAACACAGCAGCTATGATCAGGATAATATTATATTTTTTCATTTTTTTAATTTTATGTTGATCCGTAAAGGATGATTATGATTAATGAACAGATACTTTAACACCAAAAGCGAAGGTTCTGAACGCAGGGAAGGCGTTGAAATCCAAGCCTCCCGAGGTATTGCCGTTGTGCACGTTTACTTCGGGGTCGGTACCCTTATAGCCTGTTACGGTAAGCAGGTTTTGTGCTTCGCCATATATCCTTATGCCCTGCACAATTTTAATGCGTTGGAATAATGAAGAAGGGAAGTTATAACCCAATGAAACCGATTTTAAACGGGCATAAGAAGCATTCTCCACAAAGCGTGAGTTTACGTAACCGCCATAAGTGCTCAGGAAGTAACCTTCGCGCGGGATATCAGTATTTTCGTTTTTGCCGGCCACAAACCTGTTTAAGGCGTCGGTACTGGTTGTTGACTCTAATACCAACCTGTTCATATTAAACAACTTGTAACCAAACGCGCCCTGGATAAACACGTTAAGGTCAAAACCTTTGTAGTGAAAATCGTTACCAAAACCCATTGAAAAATGAGGGTTTGAGTTACCTAAGTATTTCTGGTCATCAGGGGTGATTTTGCCATCACCGTTTACGTCCGCATATTTAGGGTCACCTGGTTTTGAATTTGGCTGCGGTGCGTAAGTTTCGCCGGTTTTAAGTACGCCTGCATAAACATAGCCATAAAGCTCGCCCAATTCCTGTCCTACCTGCAACCGCGAAAACTCACGGCCCGATACCGTTCCGCTTGGGTTAGCGGTATTGCTGCTGATGGTTTTGATCCCACCCAGGTCCAGAGCTTTTTGCTTGTTGTAAGAAATGTTAAAGCTGGTGTTCCATGAAAAACCATTTGAGCGAATATTGTTGGTATTTACGGCAAGCTCGATACCCCTGTTTTCAATAGCGCCGGCATTTACCAATTGGGTATTAAAGCCCCACCATTGGCCTATTGGAAGATTAAGTAGCAGATCACTGGTTTTTTTACGGTAAACGTCAATAGTAACGTTAATCCGGTCATTTGCAAAACCCATATCCAAACCTGCATCAAATTGCGCAGTGCTTTCCCACTTAAGGTTAGGGTTTGCCAAAGTAGACGGCTCAATACCTACCTGCAACGCCCCGCCCGGGCTAAGCACCGTGCTATAGTTACCAAATGTACTCAGGTATTGGTAATTGTTGATCCTGTCATTACCGGTAACACCGTAGCTTATTCTTGCTTTTAAGTTCGAGAAAGTGTTTAAGTTTTTAATAAAATCCTCATCACCAAATTTATAAGCCACGGCTCCCGATGGGAAAATACCATGCCTGAAGTTGCTGCCGAATTTTGAGGAAGCATCGTCCCTCAAAGTAAATGTTGCCAGTATCTTATCTTTATAAGCGTAGTTTAACCTGCCGTAATAATCGGTAAGTGACGATTCAGATTTACCGCTGGTATAACCGTTTACTGTAGAACCGGCACTTAGGTTATAATACAGGAAAACATCGGTAGGGAAACCCTTGGCACCTGCACCAAGTGACTCGGCAACATCTCTTTGGTTTGAATTACCTACCAATAAGGTGAAGTCATGATCTTTAACCTTGTATTTGTAGGTCAAATAGTTTTCAACCAGCCACCTGAAAGCGGTCGACATTTGCTCAGAGGCTATGCCGCCGTTTGCTTTACCGGCAACCAATGTCCTGGGGGTATATTGGCCGGCAGTAACCTGGCCATACTCACTACCTGCGCCTAAATGATAGGTAAGACCTTTAAATAAAATATAATCTAAAGAAACATTACCGTTTATCAGTTTGTTGCCGCTTTTGTTGGTTGGCTCCAAAAGGGTGGCCAATGCATTGTTTTTACCCTGGTATACATAATAAGTACCATCTGGATTATAAACCGGGATATTTGGCTGCGCAACTAAAAGACCGAATAATGGCGCGGTAATGTCGCCGGAATACGATTGCAACGTTGAATTAGCGCTTGCCCCATAAAAGTTAGCGCTTAATTTTAAGTTTTCGTTCAGGTTCTTTTCAGCGCCAATCCTTGCTGTATATCTTTCAAAGCTGGTGTTTTTTAATACACCCATTTGTTTAAGGTAATTACCCGATACGTAAATTTTTGAAGTCTTATCGGCGCTGCTGATGCTTAAATTACGGTTTTGAACTGTTGAATTTTGAGTAGCGGCTTTTAACCAGTTGGTATTAGCCAATGGAAAGTTTGAAGGGAAGATAGGCGGTTTGCCATCTTCAATAGCGGTTGCATTTTGGATATCGGTATACTGCTGGCCGTTTAATAACGACGGATGATAAGTTAAATACTGCTGGCCGTTTGATAGATCGGCTTCAACAGCTGTAACGCCCATTTTACCTTTTTTAGTAGTAATTAAGATTACGCCGTTACCACCACGGGAACCGTATATGGCTGTTGCTGATGCATCCTTCAAAATCTGGATATCTTCAATGTCGTTAGGGTTTATCTGGTTACCGTTATCAGAGATAAAACCATCAACTACATATAGCGGCGCGTTACTTGTATTAATAGAGTTACCGCCGCGGATGGTAATAGATATGGTACCACCCGGCGCAAAGCTCGATTGCTGTACCATAACGCCGGCAGCTTTACCTTGTATGGCCTGGGCCAAATTTGAGGTGGTGCCACCTAAGTTAAGGTCACTGGCTTTTACAGAGCTTACAGAGCCGGTAAGGTCGCTCTTTTTAACCGAGCCGTAACCTACAACCACAACCTCGTTCAGTTTGTTAAGGTCTTCCTGCAAAGTAATTGTCGAGCCATCAGCGCTGCCTGAGGAAACTTCCTGGGTTTTGTATCCTATATAAGATACTACCAATATATCGGAGCTGCTCTTAACTGTAATTTTAAATTTTCCGTTTAAATCTGTAGTGGTAGAGTTTTTAGCTCCTTTTTCGGTTACCGTAGCGCCCATGATGGGGCCGTCCTTGTCTTTTACTGTGCCGTTTACCACGGTTTGGGCTTTTGCCAGTGCCGGTAGCATTAAAAACAGGCAACAGCAAGCCATTTTAAAAAGGGTACCAAAAAGCTTCTTTTTTGAAAAAGAACTTTTTGCGCAACCCGGATCAGAGAGTGTGTAAATTTCAATCATACATTTTCGGTGTTAGAATTAATTGGGTCAGTGTATTAATTTATTGTTAGTTTTATAATAAAACTTCAGCAACGAAAATTAGAGATATAGCCATCGCAAAACGAAAAAACACCCCCTCAAACACAGCGCAAACGTTTGTTCTGGCCAAAAAAAGGCATCGTAAACCTTTTATTAACAATGTTTTATGTAGTATTAGCTAAGTGAAAGGCAAAAAATGGGGATTGTTAAAGCCTTGTTAATGCTGGATTCTGCGTGAAATTCACATAAGCGGCGCGTTTTATGTCCGAACAAAAGTATTTGATCTTGAATGGAGCGCTGAGATCAAACCCACACAGGACCGACAAGTTACTTACCTGGATTGCGGCAGCCACGGCGTTCAGTAAGCACGAAAAGCAATACTTTTGGCGGTGGAAATCCGCTGGCCGGTTGGTAAATAATACGTGTTTTTTCTAAGAACGATTATTACAATCGTTAGTATCGACGGAATTCCCGGGTACACTGTTTTGGGGAACAATAATGCCCTATAACTCAACGCAAACGTTTGAAATGTGGCCGCATTTAGCCATCCTTCCGGTACCTATTGCTAATTTAAAGCGGGTTCGAGGTAGGGTTCTTATACTCGATTCACCCGCAAAGCGTTCCATTTTACGCACCGAACACCCCGAACACTGTGGAACATGTTGACTATCAGTGTATTCGAGTTTTGGTGATACATAAGTGGTTGATAATCAAACATTAATGGTCGGAATTCTTATTGTCTATCATCAGGAAAATGGGCAAACGCAGTATTTTTCCTGTGCGAACACCGTCAAGTAAAAGCAAATTAAAAATAGTGTTGGTATTCTCTTTTAAAAACGAACATCTATTACGCCGGTCTGGGCCCGGTGCTTGAACACTGAAAAATCTCTATAACTCAATTACAGTTATTAATTCGCCTTTGGTGATCGAGATTTCGTTTAATGCTTGCAAAACATATTCGAGGCCTGAACTTTTAGGATTGTGCTCGTACAAGGAATAAGAGTCATTTCTAGAATTTGCAATGGCTTCCAACAGTTTTGCTTTTTCTTCGTCTGTCCAGTATTTTTCATTTATTTGTTCAATATTCCCAAAATGTGTTTCGGTTTTAGTTTTTAAAATCATGTATTCGTCATACGCGAGGAATCCAATTTTTTCGTCATTAGTAAAACTTTCAAAATTTACATCGCCCGTTAAAGAGCGACCGTTTATAATGAAATTCCAAAGCCGGATAAAATCTCGGTCATTAGTTTTTAATACCATATCAGTACTTTCATTATATCGCCATTTATTCATTGTCGGCCCAAAGAGCTCTAGTATTTTGTTTTCACTGTTTGTCAAGTCACAGTAATTTACAAACTCGGAAGTTAGCTCATCAATTAGTTTTCTGTCGAGATTATGCAGGTTATATTCGAAATCATCATTTTGCGCCAAATAGTTTTTTAATTCTTTGTTGCCAAATGTTTCGTTGAACTCAAGAGAAGACTCGGCGGCATCAAGATACCATTGCCTGAATGTCGAAAAATTCTCGAAAATTGTTTTTTCAAGAGTTTTTCTAAGAATACTTCTATAATAACTAATCCGTTGGCCCATTTCAATTTTTCAAATACTTCACTTAAATTGTTGGCGGTGCAAAGTTCACGCGATTGTTTATTTTTCACTTCAACAACTCCGGATAATACCCCGCTATCAAATCCTTCGCCGTTCCGTCCAATTCCTTGATCAACCTCGGCTTATCCTGCGGCCTCAATCCCTTTTGGTTAATTTCATTTATCAAACTCCAGTTTTTATCAGGATGTTCCGGGCTTGGGTCGGCGGGTTCTTTGGCGGTGAGATCATAGCGGGTGAAATCTATTACCATTTCCGGCGAGTTCTGGTGCCAGTCGCGAAGCAGTGCCAGCCTGAATTCCTTGTTCATGAACCATTTAATTTCCAGGTTATTGTACGAGTCGCCGAGGCCGGAACCGCGCTCTTCAAAGCGGTAATTCCATTTGTCGTTGGCTTTGTAATGGTTGCGCCAAATGTTGCCGTACTCACCAAAGGTTACAAAATGGGTGTCGGGCCAGCGTTTTTTCGTACCGGTTACCCACATTTCCAGGGCGCCGCAAATGAAGTCTTTTCCAAACTCATAAACCAGCTGTGCCTCCCATATATTGGTAACCCAGCCAAAGCCGTTTAATTCAAAACCTTTATCAAAATGTATTGACTGCGTGTGCATAACCTCCCTGTGGCCCAAATCGAGCCCCCAGCCGTGATACGTCTCCAGCGGGCCAACGCCCCGGCGACTGTTATAACCATCTAATTGCTGCCCGATAGCACCACTGCGGCGCGCGCAAATAAAATCCATAGTCCAGCCATCCAGGTTTACGCAGTCTATAAAATCATTGCCGCCTTGCGCCGGTTTGCAAAAGTGTTCTTTGGAAGGATAAAAAGGGTAGGAAGGCGAGCCATCGGCACCGCCTCCGTCAATATTAAACTGGCTCCATATTACGGCATGTGCCGTATGGATATGTTCTTTTTCGGCCAGGTATTGTAAGTTGTTGGCAGATAAAAAGCCGCCCATTATAGCCTGCGGCCGGTAACTGTTGCCCACAAAATCGGTGATTGTCTGGATAGCCTCCGTCATTTCCCGGTTTATTCTTTCGCGCGGCAAATACATTGCTGGGAAGTAACCGGGGAAATAGGAAACTTCGTCGCCATATTTTTGCTGGCATTCGGCAGCATAATTCCTTATTTCAACATAATTCTTTCGCTTATCTTCCAGTGCATTTAAGGTAAAGCCCCAGGTAAGCCGCCCATCAGGATTGTTTTTGGCGAAAGCTTCGCGCACCCATTTTACACCCTCAAGCGTATGCCATGCGGCTTCATCGCGCGGGTGCAGCTTCACATCCCTCGACACTTCCCAGGGCGTAGTTCGGATCATGATGCAGAACGTTACAAACCTATTGCCGTTTAGCTGAAGGGGCGCTGGATTGTTTAACAGGAACGGATCAAAACCCTTAAATAAATTTGATTGGCCAACCGCTAAGCCGGCTGTTGATATTGCGGAACTTTTTACAAAAGTGCGTCTGTCCATATCGAATTGAAATACTTTGGTTGCCGTTAAAGATATTAATTCTTTTTAGCCGCAGGATAGGATAAAAACTGCGAAGTTTACGTTTGTTAAAAATAACATCGCACTAATAAAAATTCAGACATGCAACCACCGTTACTGATCCCAATAAGCATTCAACAGGAAACCGATAATGTTACCTCCTATAAAAATATCCCCCTTTCAATAGTAAACGATCATACGGTAAGACTGAGCATAATGACAGAGCCGTTTTACTGGCATTATCATCCCAATTCCGACGAAACTTTCCTGGCGTTGGAAGGGGTATTGTGTATCGACCTGGAAGAAAAAACGGTTGAGCTGTCGCCGAACCAGTTAATCACCATACCCGCCAATGTAGTGCATCGCACCAGGCCTAAATACGAGAGGTCGGTTAACGTAACTTTTGAGCGGGAGGGTATTGAAACGGTCAAGGTGGATATTAGTGACTGACCTAAAAAAGGTGGAATGCTGCCATATGTGAGCAATTTGCTGCAAGATGCCGTGTCCGTTTTGAAACCTAATTTTTTGTATTCATATCCCTCGAATATTTTTTCCGGTAATCATAAGGCGACAGGCCGGTAATCCTTTTAAAAATCATTCTGAACGTTTTTATATCCTTGTAACCTGCGTTGGTCATCACCTCATCCAATAGCCAGTCTTTGTCTTCCAGGGCTTTCTTCGCGGCCTCTATTCTCACCCGCTGAAGGTATTCAATAGGTGTATTATTAGTTGCCATTTTAAACCTCCTGATAAAATTGCGCTTACTGGTATTGCTAAGCGCCGACACTTCATCAATAGATATATCGTTGGCATAATGCTGCTCGATATAGGTTTGTGATTTTAAAATTTCATTGTCGCCATGCTGGTGTTGCCCCATAAAAACTGCAAAATGCGCCTGGCTTATTTGGTCTATATCAATAGAAAATCGCTTGCTGATTAAAAGAGCGATCTCCCTGCCGCAAAATTTCTCTATAAGGTATAGTACGAGTTTTATTGATGAGAATGCACCCCCGCTGGTATAAACGCCGCCCTGGTCCGTAATGTTCCTGTCGGATTTTACCTTAATTAACGGATAATTGAATTGCATTTCGTCGGTGGCAGCCCAATGGGATGTAGCTATTTTGCCGTTTAACAGACCCGCCTCTGCTAAAAAGAAAGCACCCACGCATAAACTGGCGACTTCGGCCCCCGTACGGTTCATTTCCTTTATCCAGCTAATAACAGGCGCGTTTTTTTTTAAGATTGCCTGGTTATCGCCATTAAATCCCGGGATGATGATCAGGTCGGTTTGGGTTACCTCATCCATTGTTTTGTGACATATAAACTGGGTGGATACATTCAACTGTATGTTTTTTACCTTTTCGCCCACCAGCTCCAACTGAAATGCGGGCGATTTTCCAGATTGTTCCAGGCACCAGTTAGCACCGGCAAACAAATCTATTGCCCCTGCAATCGACGATGGATAAACATTTTCATGAACTAACAATGATATTTTCCTCATGGCATTAAATGAATAAGTTATGCAAATTTAACGTTATAATATGTCGTAAAACCCCCTTAAGGAAGTCATAAATGCTAGTTCTGTTTTTATTGTTAACTGCACAATTTTGCCTTGTCGTTAAATTATACCGGCAGTAAAACAACAAGTTATGACAACAAAAAACGAACAAACAATGCTTTACAAACCAAGCAAACAAGTGGAAGAAGTTGGCAAATACTGGCTTAAAACAGTGGCTGCTTCCCAGACGCTGTCGTTAGACGAAATGCGCGACTTTAACGAAAATTGGGAAGCACTTACTGCGGAGCCCGGCGGTGTAGATTACATCGAAACAGATGCAGGCGGTGTGCCCGCCATGTGGGCCAGTCCCAAGGTGTGTAATGAAGACCGCGTAGTACTTTACTTTCACGGGGGCGGGTTTATTTCCGGCTCCATGTACACCCACAGGAAACTTTGCGGGCACTTTGCCAAAGCTATTGGCTGCAGGGTGATAATTATCAATTATCGCCATACGCCTGAATTCGCCTACCCCGCGCAAATCAACGATGCGTTGGCCGCCTATCAATGGCTGTTGGGGCAGGGAATTATGGCAAATCATATCGCCCTCGCAGGAGACTCGGCGGGTGGCGGCCTGGCCGTTGGCGTTGCATTGCTGATACGCGACAAAGGCCTGCCGTTGCCTGCCGCCATTATGCCTTTTTCGGCATGGTTCGATATGGAGTCGACCGGCGCATCGCTTGTATTAAACGGGGAAAAGGATTTGCTGTTTAATATCCCCTGGATACAAAATATGGCCGCCATGTATATTGGCGAAAAGGGCGATCCGCGGGACCCATACGCAAGCCCGCTTTACGCCGACTTTACGGGCCTCCCGCCGGTTTATATGCATGTTGGTAACGATGAAATGTTATTAGACGATAGCGTCAGGTTGGCCGAACGTGCCAGAACCGCCGGGGTGGATGTAACGCTTGACATTTTTCCGGCAATGCAACATTCATTCCAGATGGCAGCAGGGCGGGCCCCGGAAGCGGACGATTCTATCTCCAGGTTTGCTAAATGGGTAAAGCCAAAGTTAGGGTTGGTTTAACATTATTGATAAACTTTAGCACTTTTTCCAAATGGTAATAACAGGGTGGGTGTAATGTTGTTTATACCCTCCCATATTGGATACAATTTTATTATTTATTCCTGTAGCGATATTTTTTTTAATTTAGGGAAAAAAATAGCAAATCACTCATATCACCCTAAATGAAAAAAATACTGCTTCTTATTTCGGTTTTAGTAATTGCGATTGGCTTCCAGGCCTGCAAAAAGAACCATACGTATTACGTGCCATCAAAAATTGTAGATGTAAAGGGGCTTTTCTCATTAACAGGCAACTGGTCGTCGTTAGGGGTTACCTCAAGCGCGGCAATACAACTGGCTATGGAAGACATCAATACCTACCTGGCTAAGAAGAATGCCGGATTCCGTATAGCAGCATCGGTTTCAGACACAAAGCTGGATGTGGACTTGGCCAAAACATTATTTACCAAAGCCAACAGCGAAAAAATACATTTTGTTATCGGCCCGCAGTCAAGTGCTGAACTGGCAGGATTGAAACCGCTTAGCGATGCCGCTAATATTATAGTGGTAAGCCAAAGCAGTACGGCAGGCAGCCTGGCTATAGCTAACGATAATATTTTCCGCTTTTGCCCTTCAGATAAAATAGAGGGTGCTGCAATTGCGAATACTATAGCAAAAAAAGGCTTTAAAGGATTGGTTACCGTTGCGCGCGACGATGCGGGGAACAAGGGGTTACAAACGTCGACAGGTGCAGCGTTTATTACGGCTGGCGGGCAAGTAGCCGCTATCGACCCGTATGCAACTACAACCACAGATTACACCGCCGTTATAGCATCCATTAAAACCCAGCTTAATACAATGATTACTGCTTACGGTACCGATAAAGCTGCCATTTACCTGGCATCGTTCGACGAAGGTACCGCAATCTTTAAACTTGCTGCCGCCGACCCTGTTTTAAGCAGCGTGAAGTGGTTTGGTGGCGATGGCGTGGTATTAAGCACTGCATTTTTAAACGACCCGGTTGTAGCCGATTTTGCAATAAAGACAGGATTTTTTGCCCCATCATTTGGTTTGTCGGCAGCCACGCAGGACAAATGGGCTCCTGTAGCCGCACGCATAAAAGCAAAGACCGGTATCGACCCTGATGCTTTTGCACTGGTGGCTTATGATGCCATGTGGACTATAGCCTACACACTTGAAGGAACCAATGGCAGTACCGACGATTTCGCTGCTCTTAAAGCCGGATTTGTTGCAAATGCCAATAAAAATACCGGCATTGTTGGCGCCGAAGCGCTTGATGAGTTCGGCGATCGGTCAAACGGTACTTTTGATTACTTTGGCATCGCAAAAAACGGCACATCTTATTCATGGCAACTGGTGGGGAAATCTGACGAGTAAACTGTAACGTTTTTAATTATACGCAGAGCCTGGTATGAAATACCGGGCTTTGTTGTTTATATTGCTTCAATTTAAGGTAAACCAGTTGGTATACCAATGAACTCCAAATCGGATCTGATAAAAGATGAACAACCTGCATAATCTCGAAAATAAAATAAAGGCCAAAATTAATGGTGGCGGCGTATCTATCGGGGTATTCCTGGTTAGTGGCAGCCCGTTTATCGCCGAGGCGATGGCAAATTTTCCGCTTGATTGGATGCTTATTGATTTTGAGGCGTCGCATATAACCAATGAAAACCTGCTCCATATTTTGCAAGCCATTAACGGCTACGAAATTACACCGGTTGTTAGGGTTGCCGACCAAAACAGGCGTATGATTGAATTTTGCCTCGACCTTGGCGCCAAAGGTGTGATGATACCGAAAGTAGACACCGCGGAGCAAGCTGCAGAGGTTAGTAAAGCCTGCTATTACCAGCCAAAAGGTAACCGGGGAATAGGTGGCATCAGGGCGTCGGCCTTTTATACGAATACGAAAGAGTATCTTGATAAGGCCAACGATTGTATATTGTCTATTGTTCAAATCGAAAGTAAAGAAAGCATAGCTAATTTAGATGGTATTGCAAGCACCCCAAACGTTGAAGTGCTATTTATGGGCCTGGGCGACCTGGCAGCATCATATGGGCAAACCGGCAATGTGGAAGGTAAACTGATAGACGAGGCCCGGCAAAAGGTGGTGGCTGCGTGCGGAAAATATAACAAGATACCGGGCATTTATGCGCATAGTATTGACGTTGTTGACCAATATATCAGCGAAGGCTTTACACTTATCGCTATTGGTAACGACATAAAATTCATAAGCCAGGGCCTGGCAGATAGCTTAAATAAGATTGGGTTAAAATAGGAATAGTGCTATCATGCTTGCATGAAAAGTATGCTGTAGGAGTGCTTTTTATACTCAAGGGGAATCGAAACCATCTACTTGTAATTTGATTTCTTAACCAGCCTTCTGATATCTTTTATCAATATCTTCCTGCCTTCAGTTTCTATAATGCCCTCTGCTTTAAATTCCTTTAGCAGCCGGATAACATTTTCCTGTGCAATCCCGGCCATACTGGCCAGGTCCATCCTCGATATATTTAGAATGATGTCTTTTTCGCCCGGTTTATCGTCTTTGTATTTTTCACGGAGCACAATCAGTGCAATAGCAAGGCGCTCGTGAGCTGTTCGTTGAGCAATTACCGAAATAGTATTCGCCAGCACGGTAAATTCGTGGCTTAAGGTTTTTAATAACCGGTGCGTAAAAGCAGGCGACCGGTGTAAAATGCTGATAAAGTCTTCTTTTGGGATAAAGCTTATCACGCTGTCTTCAATTGCAGCCGCTGAATCCGGGTATCGTTCTTCTGATAAAACAGCATGATAACCGATCAGTTCCCCGTGGTTGGCCACATAAATTATCAGCTCTTTAGCCAAATTGTCGACCTTGTATTTTTTTACTTTGCCACTCCTTATCAAAAAGATACCGGCAGGTACCGAGCCTTCCCTGAAAATAACATCGCCTTTCAAATATTTCTGATCGCTTTGATTAGCAACCAAATCTGCATATTCTTCTTCAGAGAGAATATTCAGCATTGATTGCGTGGTAAAATTCCACCGGTCGATAGGGAAAATTCCGGACAAGCTCATAATTCAAAGGTACGTTTTTTTAAAACTGATAAATATCAGTTTCCGGGCTGATCTGTTACAACAAATAGCCCTGCTGTAAAGCATAAATTTACCGGGTATGAAAGTTTATACACTTCTCGGCTTTTCGCCGGTTGCTGCACATCAGCCGGGGGCGCAGGTAATAAGGTTAAAGGCAGAGGACCTGGGTCCATCCTTGTTTACGAATGATGCGGCATTTGACAGGCAATACCCGGAACATTTTCAAATGTTATCGCCTAAACACTGGACGCCATTGGCAGTTGCCCATATAGCGGCTGGTTTTTTAGCTGAGTCCGGCGCCCGGGTACTTGATATTGGCAGTGGTGTAGGTAAGTTTTGTTTGGCAGCAGGTTTCTATTTTTCCGAAACTTACTTTTATGGTGTCGAGCAGCGACAGGAACTAATTTACCTGGCCGAAGAAGCTAAACAATCCACGCGATTGTTCAATGTGAATTTTATTTACGCGAACATTACCCAGGTTAATTTTAAGGAATTCGATCACTTCTATTTCTACAATTCCTTTTATGAAAACATCGATACGACAAACCAAATTGATGACACGATTGAAATTTCGGAAGGTTTGTACACCTATTATACCCAGTATCTCCATTCGGCGCTGGATGAAAAGCCTGCCGGAACCCGCCTTGTTACCTTTCACAGCTTAGAACAGGAGATACCGTCAAGTTACAAACTGGCAGCCGTTGCATGTAATGCCCTGCTTAAAATGTGGATCAAAGAATAAGCAAATGGAAACGCTCCGGTTTTTATACGCCAAATTAAAAAAGTACCAAACTGTTAGAAAAAATAAAAGAATGCTTAATGAGATTTTAAACCCTTCGCTCTTTCGCCACGACAACACATTTGATGATTTATACCCTCAACATATACAGGACATGTCGCAACTGCACTGGACTCCTGTTGATATAGCAAAGAAAGCAGCCAATTTCCTGGCAATTCCAAACGCCAGGGTTTTAGACATAGGAAGCGGCGTAGGGAAATTTTGTATTACCGCCGGCTTTTTTCATCCCGAAACCACTTTTTATGGAATTGAACAGCGAAGCGAACTATATGCATTTGCCGAAATAGCCAAAGAAGAAGTTGATTTGCCCAATGTGAATTTTATTCATGGCAATTTAACAGAACTGGATTTTCGCGACTACGACCATTTTTATTTCTATAACGCTTTCTACGAGAATATTGAACCTGACAGGCGCATTGACTATGCAGTAAAAACTTCTTTCGAGCTTTACGATTTGTATAGCCGGTTTGTTTACCAAATGCTTGATGAAAAACCCCCTGAAACAAGGCTGGTAACTTTTCATTGCCCGGACATGCAGGTTCCTCCCGGGTATCAATTAGTCAATAATTTTTACAGCAAAGCATTGAAAATGTGGATTAAAGAATAAGGGAGGATGACGCACTATAAAAATAATAATATGTTAAAAATCAAAGCATGTTTAGACCGAAGTTAATAGATACTTTAAAAAATTATAGCCGCGAGCAGTTTATTAAAGACGTAATAGCCGGGCTTATTGTGGGCATTGTCGCCCTGCCGCTGGCTATTGCATTCGCGATTGCCTCAGGAGTATCGCCCGAAAAAGGAATTTTTACCGCCATTATTGCCGGATTGATCATATCGGTTTTGGGCGGCAGCCGGGTTCAAATTGGCGGGCCAACCGGGGCATTTATTGTGGTTGTGTATGGCATTGTCCAGCAATTCGGAGTCAGTGGCTTGGTTATAGCAACCTTTATTGCCGGCATACTCTTAATTATAATGGGCTTAACTAAGTTAGGTAATGCCATTAAGTTTATTCCCTATCCATTAATTATCGGCTTCACAACGGGTATTGCGGTCATCATTTTTTCATCTGAAGTGAAAGATTTCCTCGGGTTAAAAATGGGAAAAGTTCCGGCTGATTTTATCAACAAGTGGCTGGCATATGCGCAGCACTTGTCTTCTGTAAATGTATATGCGATAGGCATCGGGCTTTTTACTTTATTGCTTGTTTTTTTATGGCCCAGGGTTACCCGCAAAATACCAGGTTCAATAATTGCTATTATCATTACAACCCTGGCAGTTTATTTTTTTCATCTCCCGGTCGAAACTATCGGTAGCCGCTTCGGGGCCATTCCTTCTTCTTTGCCTATGCCTGTTATCCCGGCTGTTAGCCTGGCAACAGTACAGCAGCTAATAAGGCCGGCATTTACCATTGCATTGCTCGGCAGTATCGAATCTTTATTATCCGCGGTAGTGGCAGATGGCATGATAGGAGGGAACCATCGCTCAAACACCGAATTAATTGCCCAGGGGTTTGCCAATATCTGCTCGTCTATTTTTGGAGGAATTCCTGCAACCGGCGCTATTGCGCGTACGGCTACCAATATCAAAAATGGTGGCAGAACCCCGGTTGCCGGCATCGTACACGCAATTACCTTGCTGATCATCCTGCTTTTTGTCGGCAAATGGGCGGCCCTTATCCCCATGGCAACCCTCGCAGGTATCTTGATTGTTGTTGCCTGGAATATGAGCGAACTTGAAAATTTCATCAGCGTTTTTAAAGGATCGAAAAGCGACGCAGCCGTTTTGTTAATCACCTTCACACTTACGGTATTGGTTGACCTGACAGTAGCTATTGAAATAGGAATGATACTGGCCGCTTTCCTGTTTATGCGAAAGATGATGCAGGTTAGTTCCGTGCGGCAAACTGTTCTTTCGGCCGACAGGGGAGATGATGTGCTTACAACGGAATTGATTCCCAAAGGTGTTGATGTTTTTGAAATAACAGGCCCTTTGTTTTTCGGTGCAGCTTATAAATTTAAGGATGCGATGAATGTCATTGAAAACCCTGCCAGGGTATTGATCATCAGGATGGGAAACGTACCCGTTATTGATGCAACAGGCATCAGGGTGTTGCGCGAGGTACACACAGCGGTCAAAAGACAAGGAACAAAACTGATCCTTGCAGAAGTAAATAGTGCACAGGTTATGGAAGAATTAAAAAAGGCTCGCTTAATATTTCAAATTGGCAAGGGAAATATTAAGGATACCCTTGACAATGCACTAAAGCGGGCAAACGATATTTTGCCTCAATAAAAAGCAAATGATCAATTCATGATAGCCCTCACTGCACGCCCGGCATTGTAAACTTAAAGCACGTCCCCCTGTTCAATTCGCTTTCAACCGTTATGGCTCCGCCATGGGTTGCTACAAAGTCTTTTACAAGCAGCAAACCAAGGCCGGTGCCTTTTTCCATACTGGTGCCTAGCAGCGAGCCTGAACTGGAATCGCGGAACAACATATCTTTGGTTTCCTGCGACATGCCCACACCGTCGTCCTTAATGCAAATTTCAACCATGGCGTCGTCTGCAGTTGCGGTAACCTGTACAGTTCCGCCGCCATGCGGCGTGTACTTTATAGCATTGGTTACCAGGTTTTGCAGTATCGACCGGAGCATCAATGAGTCGGCATTGATGTAGAAATGTTCGGCAACGCTGTTTTCCAGCCTTATTTCCTTCTGAACAGAGTTTTCCCTCAATAAATCCAGCGACTCATTAATAAAATGTTGCAGGTGCAATTTTTCGGGTTTAAAGGTGGTTTTTTCGCGCTGGGTTTTCGCCCAATCAACCAATTCATTCAGCTGGCTTAAAATCTTGTTCGATGTGCGGTGAATAATGTCCGCAAACATTTTTATTTGCTCGGGCTTTAGCTTGCCGGTATCGCGCGACAGGTTTTCAGATGATGCCAGCAAGGATGTGAGCGGGTTGCGCAAATCGTGCGAAATAACCGAAAGGAACTTATCTTTTGAAAGATTCAATGCCTTCAACTCATGATTCAGGTTCTCAAGCTCGAGGGTACGCTCAAACACGCGCTGTTCCAAATCCTGGTTTAACTGTTTCAGATCGTTATTAATAGCCTGCAGTTTTTCTTCCTGGCGCTGCAATAGCTGATTTTTTTTATACAACTCCGTAAAGACAGTAACTTTCGACCGCAGGATATCGGGGTTAAAAGGCTTCCGAACAAAATCAACCGCACCAGCCTCGTAACCCTTAAACACCGCCGCCTCTTCGTAATCATGGGCAGTTATAAAAATAATGGGGATTTGCCTCAGTTTGTCCCTTTCATAAATAAGCCTGGCGGTTTCATACCCATCCATTATAGGCATCATTACGTCCAGCAATATCAACGAAAAATCGTCTTCTTTCAACAATATCCTAAGCGCTTCTCTTCCCGACGTAGCCTTATAAAAAGTATATTTATCATTTTCTAAAGCAACCTCCATCGAGAGAAGGTTATTCTCATTATCATCAATCAGCAAGATTTTTATAACCGGGTCCTCAATCATTTCCTGGTCTGTATTTTTCATAGATGTTATTCCTCAATTATTTAATTAACCAAACCCGCATTAACGAAAGCAACTGGTCAGTTTTTACCGGCTTGGTGATATAATCTGACGCGCCGGATGATATACATTTTTGGCGGTCGCCTATCATCGCTTTTGCGGTTACAGCAATAATTGGCAGGCTTTTGTTTCGCGGCTCTTTCCGTATCATCTGTATGGTTTCATAGCCGTCCATTTCGGGCATCATGATATCCATAAGCACAATATCGATACTTTTGTCTTTATTCAATATTTCCAAAGCCTCCCGCCCGCTCTCAGCAGTAACGACCTCTATTTTCGACCGCTCAAAAACTGCGGTTAAAGCAAACAGATTACGCACGTCATCGTCAACCACCAGTACCTTTTTCGAATCCAGTACATCGTTGGTGTCGCGCACGCTATTGATCATCTTTAGTTTGCTTTCGCTGATGAATTTTTTATCGATATGCAACAATACCAATATCTCTTCGAGCAGGTGAATATGCGATGCAGGCGTTTTTGTTATAACCTTATGGTTCAGACGTTTCAATTGTATCAGTTCATCCTGCGTAAAGTCTCGTGCCGAATGCAGTATAATTGTAGTGTGTGGCTGTTTCAGCAGGTTAATGGTGTTTAATAAATCAAGTCCGTTTGCATCAGGCAACACAAAGTCAATAATTATACAGTCGAATAGCTCCTTTTTTAATAACGAGATAGCCTTTTTCGCTGTTGTTGAACCGAAAACTTCTATCCTGTCGTTGGCTAATAATTCCGAAAGGCGTTGCAATTCCTGTTCGTTATCTTCAATAATCAGCACTTTCTTTTTTGTATGCTGGTGGAAGCTCACTATCCCGGTAATTAACTCGTCAAGCGAATTGTTCGACAATGGTTTTAAACTAAACGTTTTAGCCCCGAATTTAAGGGCCATAACCTTGTTGTCCTCGCCCGATATAACGTGAACAGGTATATGTCTTAAATTGATGTCGGATTTTAGCAGTTTCAAAATCTTCCACCCGTTTGATTCAGGCATATTTACGTCAAGTGTAATGGCAACAGGGTTATATTTTATAATGCTGTCAAAAATTTCGAGGTAGCTTATAGCAACCACCACTTTAAGGTTAAGGTCGTGCGCCTTATCAATTAATATTTTGGTAAAGCGCGGGTCGTCTTCGATTACCAGCAACACATTATCTTCTGACACAATATTATGGCGGTCGTCATCCACCATAAATTCTGCGGTATCAATCATGCTTATGCGCGAGTGAGCAGCAGGGTAAACCTCTTTAACCTTAACCGGCGCCGACTTCTCTTCCTTATACTTTAATGGCAGGAACAGCGTGAATACACTACCCTTGCCCAATTCGCTGCCAACTGTTATGGTACCGCCCAATAGTTCGGCAAAACCCTTGCTGATTGAAAGCCCCAGCCCGGTGCCGCCATACTTGCGGCTGGTTGAACCTTCTGCCTGCTGGAACGCTTCGAAAATAATGCCCTGCGTATTTTTTGAGATACCG
>Ga0105239_10003725_pt1 | contig 18559 bp, 22 predicted proteins | sample KBSC44metaG_FD_92761 | JGI IMG/M metagenome (GOLD analysis project Ga0105239, IMG submission 92761) | Corn rhizosphere microbial communities from Kellogg Biological Station, Michigan, USA - KBS C4-4 metaG | ecosystem: Host-associated > Plants > Roots > Rhizosphere > Soil | place: Michigan, USA...
AACTCCGATCGAGCAAAGGTTGATTCATGTCGACCCTCACCACACAAGACGCACTCGCCTACGAGGAGCGCGGAGCCGGCGTCCCCGTCGTGCTCCTCCCCGGCCAGACCTTCGAGCGCCGGATCTGGCGCCCGGTCGTCGACCGGCTCGGCGACGCGGTGCACACCATCGCGATCGACCTGCCCGGACAGGGCCAGAGCGCCGGGCCCGCCCGCCCGCTGACCGAGGTCGCGGACCAGGTCAACGACCTCATCGAGCGACTCGGCGTCGAGCGGCCGATCGTCGTCGGGCATTCGATGGCGGGCGCAATCGCGCTCATCTACGCGGCGCGGTATCCCGTGCGCGGCGTCGTCAGCATCGAAAGCCCACTCGACGTCCGGCCGTTCGCCGCGCGCATCAAGCAACTCGAGCCCGCGCTACGCGGTGAAGCGTTCGACGCCGCCTTCGCGCCGATTCAGGACAGCCTGGGCCTCGACCTCGTGCCCGAGCCGCTTCGCACGCTGGCCCTGGACGCCCAGTACATCGACCGCGACGTTGCGCTCGGGTACTTCGACGAGCTGTTGCAGTCCGACCCCGACGAGAAACAGGCCTCGATCGAGCAGATCGCCGACGGCATCGACGTGCCGAGCCTGCTGGTGTTCGGCCAGCGGCTGTCGACGGAAGAGAGGGACTACATCCTCACACACCTGTCCCACGCGCAGGTCGACGAATGGGACGCTCGCGGCCACCTCGTCCACCTCGCCGAGGCCGACCGCTTCGCTGCCCGGCTGCGCGTCTTCATCGACCGCTGCGAGCCGCCATTGCCCGGGGACCTGAAGACGGTCGAGATCGATGGCGCGCGCCTGGCCTACCGGGCGCAGGGGTCAGGAGAAGCCGTCGTGTTCGTGCACGGCAGCATCAGCGACCTGACGATCTGGGGTCCGCAGCTCGCCCCGGTCGGAGAGCGCTACCAGGCCATTGCATACAGCCGCCGCTACGCCTGGCCCAACCAGGACCTCCCGTCCGGAGCGAAGGACACGATGCAGCCGCACGTCGACGACCTTCTCGCCTTCCTGCGCGCGATCGACGTCCTCCCGGCGCATCTGGTGGGCAACTCGTGGGGCGCGCTGATCTCTCTCCGAGCCGCGATGCAGGAACCGAGCGCCGTCCGCAGCCTGGTGCTCGAGGAACCACCGATCGTGCCGCTCATCCTCGGCGCGCCTCCCGCCCCGTCTCAGCTCCTCAGGTCGCTGCTGCGCCACCCGCTCGTGACGCTCAACGTGCTGCGCTTCGGCGCTGGAACGCTCGCCGCGGTTGGCAGGCTGATCAAAGCTGGAGATATCGAGGGCAGCATCATGCGTTTCGCCCGCGGCGTCCTCGGCGAGCAAGCCCTGACCCAGCTTCCCGAGGAGGTTCGCTCGCACATGCTGGCCAACGCTTCCACCCACCTCGGGCAGTTCCTGGCCGACGGCGGGTTCGAAGCGATCACCGAGCCGGAGATCACAGCGATCAACACGCCGGCACTGGTCATCACCGGGGCACAAAGCCCACTCGTCCTCCGGCAACTGGCGGAGTTCCTCGCGGCGCTGCTCCCGAACAGCCGGCGTCTCGAGGTGCCCTCGGCCAGCCACTTCATGCACCTCGAGAACCCGGATGCCGTCAACGCGGCCGTGCTGCGCTTCTTCGCCGTGGTCGAAGGGCACGAGGATCGACCGAGGACTACCTGACGACGGTCGGCCAGCGCCCCGAGCTGGAGCAGCTTCCTCAGCTCGGGGCGCTCAGTGGTGCCTGGCGCAGCCGCCACTCGCAGGCCGTCGAGACGACCGTGTACTTCTGCTGCCTCGAGTGCCTCCAGAACGCTGCCAAGCAGGCCGGCCCCGGGGCCTCCGCCACGATCCGCCTCGCCGAGACGGACGACCACGTCAGCTTCGACGTCGAGGACGACGGGGCAGGGTTCGATCCCGATGCCATCGAGCGCGGAGCCGGCCTCACCAACCGGGTGGACCGCATGGCGGCCGTCGGAGGGACCCTGCAGATCGATGCGCGACCCGGACGCGGAACCCGCCTCACCGGCGAGCCGAGGTCCGAGCTAGGCGATCCTCAGCTCGCGTCGGCGGCGCAGCGAAAGCCCACGTTCCCGGTCGACGAGTCCGGGCTGTTGCCCTGTCGTGCGGCAACGCGGTAGCGACGACAGTAGGAGGCGTGGCAGAGGTGGGAACCGCCCTTTTGCAGGCGGCTCGCGCCGTCGGGCGGTCCGTGGGGATCGCGGCCGCGGTCGTGCTGACGGAACGCCACGTCGAACCAGTCGGCCGTCCACTCCCACACGTTGCCGGTGGCGTCGTACAGGCCGTAGCCGTTGGGCGCGAACGCGTCCACCGGTGAGGTGCCGAGGTAGCCGTCCGCACGGGTGTTGTGGCGCGGGAAGTCGCCCTGCCAGACGTTCATGCGGTGCTCGCCGCCCGGCTCGAGCTCGTCGCCCCAGGGGAACGCCTTGCCCTCGAGTCCGCCCCGGGCGGCGAACTCCCACTCCGCTTCTGTCGGCAGGCGCACGCCGGCCCACGCGCAGAACGCGGCGGCGTCGTTCCAGCTCGTATGGACGACGGGGTGGTCGGCGCGGCCGACGAGGTCGGACTGCGGTCCTGCCGGATGGCGCCAGTCGGCGCCCTCGACCTGTCGCCACCAGGGAGCGCCGGCGACGCCGCGCGTCGGCGGGAAGTCGTCGGGCAGGAGGCCGCCGAACACGAAGGACCAGCCGAACCGCTCGGCCTCGGTCACATAGGACGTGGCCGCGACGAACTCCGCGAAGCGGTCGTTGACGACCGCGCAGGCGTCGATCCGAAACGCGGAGAGCTCGACCTCGCGCGTGCCCTCGCCGTCCTCGGGGTACGCGAGCGCATCGTCGCTGCCGAGCGTGAACCTGCCTCCCGCCAGGGCGACCATCCCCTCGGTCGCGGGGCGTGCCCGCCGGAGCGGCCCGGGCGGCTCGGGCGCCACGCTCGTGGCCTCACGCCCGCGCGACGGGCTGCAGCACGCTCCTTGCGTCACGCGCCGAGGCTACCTCGGCTCGGGATCGCTGTCAGGGGTGCGCGCATCCCTGAAACCCACGTGCGCTCCCCATTGTCGGCCTTCGGGCGCGCTGGGACGATGCGGACAACCGAGCCAGGAGAGCCCTTCATGTCCGATGACGTCCACTCGCGCTCGTCGTTGCCGATCCCCGAGCGGCGCCACGTCGGTCTGACGACCTACGACGCCAAGGATCCCGCCACCAGGTTTCCGCCCATCGAGCCGCGTCGGCCTCCGGAGGGCGCGCCGAACGTGCTCATCGTCCTGCTCGATGACGTGGGCTTCGCGGCGTCCAGCGCGTTCGGCGGTCCGTGCAAGACCCCCGTCGCCGAGCGGCTCGCGGCAAGCGGGCTGAAGTTCAACCGCTTCCACACGACCGCGCTGTGCGCGCCCAGCCGCCAGGCGCTCCTGACGGGGCGCAACCATCACTCCGCGGGAATGGGGGCCATCCCGGAGGTCGCCACCTCTGCGCCCGGCTACAGCTCGATGCGACCCGACGACTGCAACCCGCTGGCCGAGACGCTCAAGCTCAACGGCTACTCGACGGGCCAGTTCGGCAAGTGCCACGAGGTTCCGGTGTGGGAGACCAGCCCGATGGGGCCGTTTGACCGCTGGCCGACCGGCTCTGGGTTCGAGCACTTCTACGGGTTCATCGGCGGCGAGACGAACCAGTACTTCCCGGCGCTCTACGACGGCACGACGGCCATCGAGCCGCCCGCGACGCCCGAGGAGGGCTACCACTTCACCGAGGACATGACGGACAAGGCGATCTCGTGGATGCGCCAGCAGAAGGCGCTGATGCCCGACAAGCCGTTCTTCATGTACTACGCCCCCGGTGCGACGCACGCACCCCACCACGTCCCGAAGGAGTTCATCGACCGCTACAAGGGCCAGTTCGACGAGGGCTGGGACGCGCTGCGCGAGCAGATTCTCGTCCGCCAGAAGGAGCTGGGCGTCGTGCCGCCCGAGACCGAGCTGAGCGCACGCCACGAGGAGATCCCGGCCTGGGAAGACGTCGCCGATGAGCTCAAGCCCGTCCTCGCCCGCCAGATGGAGGTCTATGCGGGCTTCCTCGAGCACACCGACTACCACGTCGGCCGGCTCATCGACGCGATCGACGACCTCGACCTCCTCGACGACACGCTCGTCTACTACGTCATCGGCGACAACGGCGCGAGCGCGGAGGGCACCCTCAACGGCACCTTCAACGAGCTCATCATGATGAACGGCGCCGCGGCCCTGGAGACGGCGGACTTCATGGCCGCCCGGATCGACGACTTCGGCACGCCGGCGGCGTACAACCACTACGCGGTCGGCTGGGCCCACGCGATGGACACCCCCTACCAGTGGACCAAGCAGGTCGCCTCGCACTGGGGCGGCACGCGCAACGGCACGATCGTCCACTGGCCGAACGGCTTTGCGGCGCGCGGCGAAGTGCGATCGCAGTTCTACCACGTCATCGACGTCGCGCCGACGGTGCTCGATGCGGCGGGACTGCCCGAGCCGACGTTCGTGCACGGCATCCAGCAACGACCGATCGAGGGCGTGAGCATGCGCTCGTGCTTCGACGACGCCGCTGCGCCCGAGGGTCGCGAGACGCAGTACTTCGAGATGTTCTGCAACCGCGGCATCTACCACCAGGGCTGGACCGCGGTCACCAACCACAGCACGCCCTGGGTCATGGGCGGTGAGCTGCCGCCCCTCGACGCGGACGTCTGGGAGCTCTACGACACGACGAACGACTGGAGCCAGGCGCACGACGTCGCAGCCGAGCATCCCGAGAAGCTGGAGGAGCTCAAGCGGCTCTTCCTCATCGAAGCGGTCAAATACGGCGTGCTGCCGCTCGACGACCGGCGGATCGAGCGCTTCAACTCCGATATCGCCGGACGCCCCGTCCTGGTCCACGGCAACAGCCAGCTCCTGTTCTCGGGCGCGGGCCGCCTGACCGAGAACACCCTCATCAACATCAAGAACAAGTCCTACTCGGTGACCGCCGACCTCGTGGTCCCCGAGGGCGGGACGAGTGGCGTGATCGTCGCGCAGGGCGGCGCCTTCGGAGGGTGGGCCGTCTACCTCCACGAGGGCCGGCCCAAGTACTGCTACAACCTTCTCGGGCTCCGCCGGTTCTACGCCGAGGCGGACGCTCCTGTCCCGGCCGGGAACCATCAGGTGCGCATGGAGTTCGCCTACGACGGCGGCGGGCTCGCCAAGGGCGGCGGCGTGACGCTCTATGTCGACGGTCAGAGTGTCGGCGAGGGTCGGATCGAGCACACCCAGCCGATGATCTTCTCAGCGGACGAAACCGCTGACCTGGGCTCGGACGGCGGCACGACCGTCAGCGACGACTACACGGCCGAGACCAGCGCCTTCGGCGGAAAGATCAACTGGGTGCAGATCGACATCGGCGACGACGCGGCCGACGCCGATCACTACATCACTCCCGAGGAGCGCCTCCGCGTCGCCATGGCGCTTCAGTGACCCCGTCTACCTGAAGATCCCCGGGCCGCGGCGGTCACGGCGATCGTCGCGGCGATCCGCGCGCCGGTCGTGACCGTGCTTGACGACCGCCGCGGTGCCGACCACCGCGGCGCCGCGCACGACCGGCCGCCCACCAAGCACCCCGCGCCTACCCATACGTTCTCTACCGAGCGGCATCTACGGCTCCTTCGTTGTCGTTGTCGGCCTCGATGGCGGCCAGCAGCGCTTCCGTGGGGATCCGGCCATGGGCCACCAGCTGACCACCCGCGCGCCGCACCGCGGCGCCAAACGGCCCCGCCCAGGTGTTCTCCCACACCAACACGCCGGCGATGGTTCCCGGCTCCAGCGCCGCGCCGATCGCGTCGACATCCTCGGCCGCCAGCAACAGCCCAAGGTCGCCCTCGAGCTGGCGCAGCTCGCCAACCGCGCTCTCATCCGCGTGGGCGAGCTCCTCGGCCTCGAGCGATCCGTCGTCGTTCTTGCGCACCAGCACCAGGTCCAAGACCCGCACCAGCCCGCGCTCGACCAGCGAGATCAGCTCAGCCGCGACCTCCCCGGAGAAGTTCGCCCTGTCGGCCGGGAATTCGACCACGATGTAGTCGACCGGCCCCAGCACGTCATCGCTCTCGGTCATGCCCTCGCTCCCGTTGGCTTCCAAGTGGGGAGAACGTGGCAGTCGACGCCTCCATCCGCATCACCCGATCCGGGTGACGAGGGGTGCGCCCTCCACCAAAGACGCCTGCTGGCTGCGTGCGACGTTCCACTGATTCTTCTCGTCGCCCCCCGCGGGCCACGGCAAGACCACCCTGATCGCAGCCGGCCCCAGCCCGGTCCTGCGCACTCTCATCCGTTTGGGGTGATGCCGACGGCGAGCGGCGCTGAGAGGGTGGGGCCAACGACAGGAGCCACGGGCCGCGGCCCGGACTGGAGCTGATTCATGACCACCGTGTACGCACTCTCGACCGCTGGCTGGGTCATCGTCGCGATCGCGTTTCTCGCCATCTGGATCGCGTTGGCGTTCTGGCCTGCGCGCGTCGCCCGACGCAAGGGCCACAGCTTCCTCGGGTACTTCATCTTCAGCCTGGTCTTCTTCCCGCTCGCGCTGATCGCGGCGTACATGGTCGAGGACCGCACGGTCACGGCTTGACAACACGCAACGGCGCGCGTCGCGCCGAAAGGACACAGCCATGACCGAAGGAACTCCCGTTCTCGACACCCTGGCGCAGATGAACGAAGGCTCGCTGGAGCGGTCCGGACTCGCGCCCGAGACCTACATGCTCGTGCGCCTCGCCGCACTGGCCGCTTCGGGCGCCCCGCCCGCCGCGTACCTCCTCAACCTGGAGATGGCGGCAGAGCTCGGGGTCCAGCCAGAGCAGGTACAGGGTGTCTTGGTGGCGATCGCTCCGGTGGTCGGAGGAGCCGCGATTGCGGCAGCGGGCGATTCGCTCACGCGTGCGTTGGGGATCGCCGTCGAGCTCGGCGACCAAACGGCCGGCACGTCGTAGAGGCAGGACGGGTCAGGAGGCCACAGGCGCGGGCGCAAGACGCGCAGCGCCGAGCCTCGAGCGCCTAGTCCCGCAACCCCACGGCCTCGAGGGCCTCCTCGCGGTCGATGTACTCGCGCCCGCGCACGATCTTGCCGTCGCGCACCGAGTTGACCACGGCAAGGCGAAGCTCGGTCTCGATGCCGCTCAGCTTCGCGCGACCGCTGACGCGTATCACCGCGACGACCCGCTGATCCTCCACCTCCAGCAGCTCCTCCGCAATGACGGTGAGGCCCTCGAACATGTCGACCCAGTCCTGGAGGTAGCGGCGCACTGCCTCCCGACCGTGCATCTCGCCCACATCGTCAGGGGCGCCCTCGATCGCCCGCCAGTCGATCTCGGGATCCCAGAACTCGGTCACGGCGTCCAGGCCGCCAGCGGCGAAGGCCTTCCAGTAATCGCGCACGATCTCCACGTTCTCCTGCGACATCGCCCGCGGCCTTAGCGGAAACGGAGCACGTTGCGGTCGAGCGGCATCTCCTGGCGCCGCAAGCGCGGTGGCGGCGCCGGCGCAAAGGCGAGGTCACCCGTCGGCCGCTCGGCGAGCGTCTCGTCGCTGAACTCATCGGTGATCTGCCCCAGGAAGGCGAAGCGGCTGAACACGAAGGGCAGGCTGTCGACCGGCGCGAACCCCGGGCGGTCGCTGACCTGGAAGTGCAAGTGCGGCGTGCTCGTGTTCCCGCTGTTGCCGAGCAGCCCGATGACCTGGCCGCGCCGCACCTCCTGCCCTTTGCGGACCCGCACGGACCCGGGCACCATGTGCGCGTAGAGCAGGTAGCGCCGAGGGGCGATGCGGATCGAGACCCAGTTGCCCGCGAAGTCGTTGATCGGCGGAGACCCCGCCAGGACCCCTTGGGGCGGGTTGTTGGCCACGCCGTCGTGGGTGCCCACCACCCGGCCGGAAGCCGCGGCGATGAGCGGCTGTCGGTAGCTGAGATAGCTGGACAGCTGCGTCGGGTCGCCGATCCAGGCACGGTGACGGCTGTCGACCAGGACCCAGTCGATGGCGAAGCGGTTGACGGCCAGTAGCTCGCCGTTGAAGCCGGGCAGCGCGCGGCGATGGTGGGTGGGGTTGGTGCAGCAACCCTCGTCGGCCACCCAGATGCCCCGACCGACCGGCGGCCCGATCACGACCGGGGCACCTCCTGTCTGCACGCGCCCGATGAGCCCGCTGAAGCTGAACTGCTGACCCGGCGGCGGGCGGCTGGAGACGACGATGAAGTGCTCGAGGCTCCGCGGCCGCGCCGAGCGCACCTTGAGGTCGAGCCACACGACCGAGGTCTGCGAGGACGCCATTGTCGTGGCCGCATCGGGTGTGGCGGCCTGGTCGACGAGGCCGGCGCCCGGGTTGAGGTTCGAGGGATCGTTGGGGTCGTTCGCGGCCGGCCCGGCCAACGGGCCCATGTTCGCGGCCAGGGCGGGGCCCGACAGGTTCGCCAGCACCCCCCGGGTCCGCGCGTCGCGGACCTCGAAGCTCTCGACGGAGAAAGTGACCGGCGTGTTGTTGGTCAGCACCACCTCGTAGACGATGTGGAACCGACCGTCGGTGCCCTTCACCGGCGTCGGGGTGGTCAGCACGGTCGACACGATCGGAGCGAAGTCGAGCCGGTCGGCCCCCGCGGCGTGCCCGGCCGCGCCGTCTGCGGTGACCGTGGCCGACGCCGCCCAGACGCCGAGGATCGCCACCAGCGTTGCGCTCCATCGCTTGGCTCCGTCCATCACGCATAGTGAGCCTATTGGAGCCCCGAGCGCGGCGCTATTCGCGCGCTCGCCCACACGTGACGGGGACTACTGCGAAGCTCTGCGCCCATCGGGGGAAGTTCGACATGGAAGCGGTGAAGGCCGCAGGCGGCAGAGCGGCGAAGGCGACGGGCGTCGTCCTGTTCACGCTGGCCGCAGGGCAGTTCGTCATGGCCCTCGACACGACGGTGATGAACACCGCGATCGCGACCGTGGCCAAGGACGTCGGGACGACCGTCACCGGGATCCAGACCGCGATCACGCTCTACACGCTGGTGATGGCGGCGTTCATGATCACCGGCGGCAAGGTCGGGGAGATCATCGGGCGCAAGCGGGCCTTCGCGCTCGGTTGCATCATCTACGCCTGCGGTTCGTTCACCACCTCGCTGGCGCCGAACCTGACCGTGCTGATGATCGGCTGGTCGTTCCTGGAGGGCGTCGGCGCGGTGCTGATCATGCCGGCGATCGTGGCGCTCGTCGCGTCGAACTTCGGCAAGGCTGAGCGCCCGCGCGCCTACGGCCTGGTCGCGGCGGCCGGTGCGATGGCGGCGGCGTCCGGGCCGCTGGTCGGCGGCGCGGCGACCACCTACGCCTCGTGGCGCTGGGTGTTCGCCGGCGAGGTCCTCATCGTGCTGGTCATCCTTCTCCTGACCCGGCGCATGCAGGACACGCCGGCGAAGGCGGGCACCCGCCTCGACCTCGTCGGCACCGCGCTGTCGGCGATCGGTCTTGCGCTGATCGTCCTGGGCATCCTGCGCTCGGGGACCTGGGGCTTCGTGCAGCCCAAGCCCGAAGCACCGGAGTGGCTGGGGCTCTCGCCGGTGATCTGGCTCGTGCTGGGCGGTGGCGTGGTGCTGGGGCTGTTCCTGTGGTGGGAGAGCCGGCGCATACGGCGTGGCGAGGGCGCGCTGATCGACCCCGTCCTGCTGCGGAACCTCCAGCTGCGCAGCGGGGTTCTGTCCTTCCTGTTCATGTTCCTCGTCCAGGCCGGCACGTTCTTCGTCGTCCCGCTGTTCCTGTCCGTGGCACTCGGCGTGTCGGCGATCGAGACCGGGGTCCGGCTGCTTCCACTCTCGCTGTCGCTGCTCCTGTTCGCCGCCGGCATCCCCAGGCTGTTGCCCAACGTGTCACCCCGAAGGGTGGTCCGCCTCGGCTTCATCGCGCTGTTCGCGGGCCTCGTCCTCCTGGTTGGCCTGCTCGACATCAGCGCGGGGCCGGAGGTCGTGACCGGGCCGTTGCTGCTGGCCGGAGCCGGGCTGGGCGCGATGGCCTCACAGCTCGGCGCGGTGACCGTGTCCGCGGTCCCGGACGAGCAGAGCGGCGAGGTCGGCGGGCTGCAGAACACCGGGACGCAGCTCGGCGCGTCGATCGGCACCGCCCTCGCCGGTGCCGTGCTCATCTCGGCGCTGACCGCATCGTTCTTCACCGGGATCAAGGACAACCCGAACGTGCCCGACTCCGTCGTCGCGCAGGCCCAGACGAAGCTCGGCGGAGGCGTCCCCTTCGTCTCCGACAAGGACCTCGAGGCTGCGCTGGCAAAGGCGAACGTGCCCACCGCCACAGCGAAGGCCATCGTCGACGAGAACGAGAAGGGCCGCATCGACGGGCTGCGCGCGGCGGCGGCGCTCCTCGCCCTGCTCGCGCTCGTCGCCCTGCCCTTCACCCGGGGCATCCCCACCGTCCAGCCCGGCGCCGAGACGAAGCCGAGGCCACCGCCGAAACCCGCTGCGTGAAACGGGCGTGAGGGGGGTGACCGGCGCCCTTTCATCCCTGACGGGTGTTGTGACCGGAAGGCGGGCCACTGTACGGTCGTTCGGAACCGGCCCGGATTGCCCGGGCGTGGCGAAGAGGAGACTGCGCGATGAGCACGACCACGGAGGATCGGCGTGATGGCGACGCCTGAGCGCACGAGCGAGCGGTCGCGCGGACGGGTTGCGACCGCCGTTGGCGGTACGCGTGCCTTCGTCCGGCTCGTCTACCGCGACCCCGAGCACGTCACCGAGCGGATGACGCTGTACGCGGCCCAGCGCCTGGGCCCGCCGTCGCGCGAGTGGGCCCAGGCCAAGCAGCAGGCGGATCCGGACACGCCGAAGGTCCAGCTCGCCGACGACCTGCGCGCCCAGTCGGCGAACGTCGCGCGCATCGACGGCGCGGTGGCGGGAACGCCGTTCTTCATCGCCCTCGTGCCCGGCTACGTGGCCTACCTGTGGCAGGAGGGGCGCATGGCGCTGCGCACTGCGGCGCTCTACGGACGCGACCCCTCCGATCCGCGCACGACCGCCGAGATGCTGGCGCTCCGCGGGGTCCACCCGACCCCGGAGCAGGCCGCGGCGGCGCTGGATGCGGTACGCGATGCCCCTCCCCCGCCCAAGCCGACGGCCCGTCGGCCGCTGAGCGTCTGGGTCCGGGCGGTCAAGTCGCTGCTGATCTTCGGCGGGTTCATCGACCCGCCCGAGGAAGAGGAGCACGAGGTCGCCCACCCCAAGCTCAAGGCCGCCGGCGGCATCGCCATCGGCACCGCGATCTGGCTGACCACGTGGGTGCTGCCTCTCACCTTCATGATCGCCATGGCCTGGGCGTGCGAGAGTCACACGCGCCAGCTCGGGCGGCGCGTGCTCCTCTACTACGACGGCGACGCCGACAGCGCCCGCGACGCGATCCGCGAGGCCGACGACAAGACCGACCATGGGCACGACCGGCGTCAGATCCTGCGCGCCGTGGCGCTCTTCCTCTCCGTCGCGATCCCGATCGGCTTCATCGCGGTTGTCGACCACTACCGGCAGTCGACCGGGTTCAACTGGGTCGGAGCACTGGGCGCGCTCGTCGCGCTCTCCCTTGTCATCGCGGTCGCGGTCGTCGCCGGCCGGAAGTAAGGGCCGTCTCCCCCGGCTCGTCGCGGTTCAGTCGCGCGAGGCCATCGAGTCGATGGCGACGGTGATCGCGAGGATGAGCGGGATGTCGGCGTCTGCGGCCACGTCGACGCCGTAGGACTCCCGCACGCGGAACCACTTCTTGGAGATCGTCGCGACCGTGTCGCCGTCGCGCTCGATCTCGTACTCGTGGTCGACGACGTTGCCGTGGGCCTTCATGTCGTCGCCGTCCTCGACGTCGATCGAGAACCGGTCGCGGATCCCCACGAGCGCCTTGTGGATGGTCGCGACGGTGTCGCCGTCGCGCTCGATGGCGACCTTGTCGCGGACGCTGAGCTTGCGCTCCTGGATGCGCGCCACCTCGTCTCCGGAGGCGTCCTCGAGGACGAAGGTCTGGCGCACGCGAACCGCCTTGCCGTCGACCTTGTAGGCGCGTTCGCCGGCCTCGTTCTCGATCCAGAAGTCGTCGCCGATCGACAGCAGCTTCTCGCGCATGAGAAAGCGCGCGCCGCCGGGTTCGTCCGTTCGATTGCGCAGGAGTCCCATGCGTTGACCATACGCCCGCCTCGGGGCGTCGGCATCATCCGGAACGGATGAGGCCGAGGTGCAACGGGCTCAAGGCGGGTCGTAGCGGGCCTGGCTCGGGTCTCGTGCGTCGGGGCCGAGCTCGAACAGGCCGTCGCCTAGGTCCTTGATGCTGCCCTCGGCGACGGCGCGCGCGAGCACAGCGGCGAAGCTGTCATCCGGCCAGTCCCGAGCGCCCGAGCGTTCGCGCAGATCGTCGCGTGTCAGCGTCCCGAAGTCCCGCAGCACCCTGACGAGGTCATCGACCTCATAGTCAATCCGCGCGGGCCGCTCCTCGCTCCCTTCGGACCCCATCCTCGCATCGTAACCGCGCTCCGACGGTCCCGCTGACCTCGATCGCCAGCCGAGCGTAGGATCGCGCCGATGAGGATCGCCGTGTCGCGGGCGCCCGACGCGGAGCGTGTCGTCACCCCGCTCGAGCTGTTCTTCGACCTCGTCTACGTCTTCGCGATCGGGCAGCTCTCGGACCACCTGCTCGAGCACGTCGATCTGCGAACGGGCGCCGAGACCCTGATCCTGGCGCTGGCGGTCTTCTACGGCTGGTACATGACCGCGTGGGGGGCGAACTGGCTCGACCCCGACCGGCTGCCGGTGCGCGCGCTGCTCGTCGGGCTCATGTTCGCCAGCCTGCTCATGTCGGTCGCGATCCCCGACGCGTTCGGCGGGCGCGGGTGGCTGTTCGTCACCGGCTACCTGCTGCTCCAGGTCGGGCGCTCCGTGTTCCTCATCGTGGCGCTGCGCGGGCGGGCGCTCGGCGAGCACTTCGTCAACGTCCTCGTGTGGGAGCTGCTGGCCGGCGTCCTGTGGGTGGCCGGGGCGATCGCCGACGCCGACGCGCGCCTGGTCCTCTGGGGGCTCGCGGTCGTCGTCACCTACAGCGGCGCCTGGGCCGTGCACTGGCTGCCTGGCCGCGGCCAACGCGTCGGTGTCGGGGAGACCGAGATCGCGGGCGGTCACCTGATCGAGCGCTTCCGGCTGTTCTTCCTCATCCTGCTGGGCGAAACCGTGCTCACGGCCGGCACCGCGTTCACCGATGAGCCGTTCGAGCTCGCGCGCCTGCTCGCGCTCGCGATCGGCTTCAGCGGGACGGTCGCGCTGTGGTGGTGCTACTTCCAGCGCGCCGAGCCGATCGGCGTCGAGGTGGCCGAGACCGCCGAGGACGCCGGCGCCGTCGGAGTGTTGGGCACGTGGACGCTCACGCTGATCGTGCTCGCGGTCATCGGGATCGCCGTCGCCGAGGCGCTCGCGATCGCCCATCCGGCCGACGACGTGACGCTTGGCTTCGCCGTCCTCGCGTTCGGCGGGCCGGCGCTGTTCCTGCTCGCCCAGCTCGTCTTCCACCGCGCGGCCGTCGGGCGGGTCCCGCGCTCGCGGCCGCTGGGACTGGCGGCGCTCGCGGTCCTTGCGGTGGCCACCGCGCCGCTCACGCTGATCGTCGGCCTCGCGGCAGCGAGCGCCGTGCTCGTGGCGGTCGCGATCGCCGACACGCTGGGCCCGCGCTGACGGATTCCGTGGCCACCTCGAGCCACCTGGACCGTGCGGGGTGCGCTCGTCAACGCGAACCTCGCGCCTCAGTGCGTGACGTACGACCGCCGCCTGCACCTGCTCCAGTACGACTGGAAGTTGGCAAGGCGACGGGGAATGAGACCATTACCGCCCAGGTCTCGTACCCGCCGAGCTCGTACCTGACGACGGGATCGGAGACCATCACGATCGTGAATAGCAACGGAGGCACCACGCATGGGCCTGGTCACCAGCGACGACGGCACCGAGATCTTCTACAAGGACTGGGGCTCGGGTCAGCCGATCGTCTTCAGCCACGGCTGGCCGCTCTCGGCCGACGACTGGGACACCCAGATGCTGTTCTTCCTCCAGCACGGGTACCGCGTCGTCGCCCATGACCGGCGCGGGCACGGCCGCTCGACCCAGACCAGCGACGGCCACGACATGGATCACTACGCCGACGACCTGGCGGCGGTGACCAGCCATCTCGACCTCCAGGACGCGGTTCACGTCGGGCACTCCACCGGCGGCGGGGAGGTCGTCCGCTACCTCGCCCGGCACGGCGAGGGCCGGGTGGCGCGGGCGGTGCTGATCAGCTCGGTGCCGCCGCTGATGGTGCAGACCGACGCGAATCCCGGCGGGTTGCCCAAGAGCGTGTTCGACGGGCTCCAAGCGCAGGTGGCCGCCAACCGATCCGAGTTCTACCACGGGTTCGCGGCGGGCCCGTTCTACGGCTACAACCGGCCCGGCGTGGAGTCCTCGGAGCCGATCATCCAGAACTGGTGGCGCCAGGGGATGATGGGCGGAGCCAAGGCCCACTACGACGGCGTCGTCGCCTTCTCCCAAACCGACTTCACCGAGGACCTCAAGGGGATCGCGGTGCCGGTCCTGGTCATGCACGGCGACGACGACCAGATCGTCCCCTACGCCGACTCCGGGCCGCTGTCGGCGGAGCTCGTGCAGAACGGGACGCTGAAGACCTACAAGGGCTTCCCGCACGGCATGCCGACGACCGAGGCCGAGACGATCAACGCCGACCTGCTGGCCTGGCTGCAGTCCTGAGCGACGCGGGCGCGGGGCGCCCGCCGTTCACAATCCGAGATCACTGGCCCGCCGCCGACGCCCGACTGGTCCAGAGCGCTGGTGTTCAGCCGCCGCCCGCCAGCGCGAGCACCGCGTCGCGTTGGCGGGCCACGGCGGTGGCCCCCAGCGGCCCGCCGGGCAGCTCGACCACGAACGCGGTGCTGGCGGGCAGGCGCGCGTTCTGCCAGCTCGCGGCGCTGCCGTGATACCGCGGCAGGCGGCGCAGCGGGAGGCCGACGTCCTCCGCGTAGCTGCGCTCGATGGCCAGGCTGCCGCCGGACTCGTCCACCACGCCGAGCGGTTGGTGGAACCAGATCGTGACGCGCGGACGCAGCCGCAGGATGAGGCTGTAGGCGGTGCGCGACTCGGGCTCGGAGAGCACGCGTGGGCCCGGGTACTGCGCGTCGCCGGGCCGCAGCCCGGCCCGCCAGCGCCAGGGGAAGTTGCGGTTGAGGTCGACGCCGCGCGCGTTCTGACGCGTGCCCCGCGCGACGCCGTCCGGATTGAGCTCGTCGACGAGCCAGAGGTCGGTGCCGGGCGGGGCACCGGCGGCGAGCAGGGCGCGGATCACCGCCCGGCCGGCGGTCTCGTTGCCGTGGATCACGCCGACGACCAGCACCTTCCGCGGCGCGGTTGGGTCACCGAGCTCGGTGGCCTGGATGGGCCGGCCCTGCACGGAGCGGCCGATCGTGAAGGTCTCGGCGCCGGTGGCGATGCTCTGCGCCGACCCTCCCGCGGTCGTGACCACGGCGAGGACCGCGGCGACCGCGCCGAGCGCGAGCAAGCCCAGGGCGCCTCGCGCGCGCGTCACGCGTCGGCAGCGGATCGCGGGGCGTGGGTCACCGGCCCGGAGTCTCGCTCATCCTCCTTGCGCGGTCGAGCCCTGCCGTCCGGTCCTTGCGCAACCCTGCGCCGGTGTCGGCCGACTATCCGCCGCCGCCCGTCAAAGAGCCCTACTGGCCGGCGCCGCTCACGGTCGCACTGGCCATCTGCATGCAGCTCCTGCTGCCGGGCAAGGTGCGGGCCGGGCCCGACTGGCTCGTGCCCAGCGTCGAGGGCGCCCTGCTCGTGGGCATCACGGTGGCGACGCCGGGCGACCCGCTGCGCATCCCCCACCGCGGGGTGCTGTGGCTGACCGGCGTCGTGGCGGCGGCCAACGGAGCCTCGCTGGTGCTGCTCATCTACGGGCTCCTGCACCACCAGTTCACGTCCGACGCTTACGGGCTCACGTTCGCCGGGGCCCTGATCTGGGTGACCAACGTGCTCGCGTTCGGGCTCCTGTACTGGGAGCTCGACCGCGGCGGACGCGACGCCCGCGCGAGCGGCCACGACCACATGCCGGACTTCCTCTTCGCGCAGATGACCGGGGACGCGCAGCCGCTCGTCGGACGCGGCTGGCGGCCGACCTTCATCGACTACCAGTACCTGTCGCTCACCAACTCCGCCGCGTTCAGCCCGACCGACACCATGCCGCTGACGCAGCGGGCGAAGGTGATCATGGGCTTCCAGTCGGTGATCGCCCTGCTGACCATCGGGATCGTCGTCGCCCGCGCGGTCAACGCGCTGCGCTAGTCAGTCGTCGTCGGGTTGGGGGTCGGGCTCCGGATCCGGATCGGTGCCGGGATCGGGGTCGATCGGGGTCGCGGGCTCGTCCGGCGCGGGCACCGTGGACGGCTCCTCGGGCGCGGCCGGCGTACCCGGGTCGGGGACCGCCGGTGTCACGGGCGCTCGGGGGACCGCCGGGGTGGCGGGCTCGGTGGGCTGCGGGACTTCGAGGGTTGTCGAATCCATCCTTTCGCCCCTACCCGAGCCCGCTGGAGGCAAATCGGTCGCTGTAGGCTCGGCCGCGATGGCCGAGACCTCCCCCATCCTCGTCGCCTACGACGGCTCGCCGGAGGCCCGCGCGGCGCTGGCCCGCGCCGCCGCGCTCTTCCCCGGCCGCCCGGCGGTCATCGCCACCGTGTGGGAGCCGGGACTGGCCTCGGTGGTGCCCGATCCGGCCGGCATCGGCGGCCCCGCAGCACCCGTGGACATCGGCGAGGTGGCCGAGGTCGACGCGATCATGTCCAAGCGCGCCGCCTCGATCGCGGCCGAGGGCGTCGCCCGGGCCGCCGAAGCGGGCGTGCGGGCGACGCCGGTGGCCAGCGAGGACGAAGGCAACGTCGCCGAGACCATCACGGCGATCGCCGACGACCACGACGTCGACGTCGTCGTGGTCGGCTCACGCGGGCACTCGGGGCTGAAGGCCCGCTTGCTGGGCAGCACGTCGGAGTCGATCCTGCACCATTGCCGCAGGCCCGTCCTCGTCGTGCGCGAGTCGCCCTAGAGCTCGCCCAGCACCTTGGCCTTGGCGGCCTGGAACTCCTCGTCGGTGAGGACGCCCTGCTTGTACAGCGCCGAGAGCTTCTCGAGCTTCGCGACCGGGTCCTCCTCCGACGACGACGCGCCCGCGGCCGGCGCCGATGACGACGCCGCCATCGGAACGCCCGGCGTGGGCAGGTCGGACATCTGGATGCCGTACTGCTTGAGCGTCTCGATCATCTGGGCACGCAGGCCGGGCACGTTGCGGGCGTCGACGATCTGCGTGTTGCCCGACCAGGTCACGCTGCCCTGGGCCATCGCCTCCTGGATCGCCGCCGGTAGGCCGCTGATATCGGGCTCGAGCGCCTGCGTTGGGTCGGGCACCGGCGGCGCCGTGGGCGGAGGCGGAGGCGGCGGGGGAGCCGCGGGCATGGTCCCCTCCGCGGTCACGATCTGCGACCGGGTCATCTCCAGCGCGCGCTCGTCGATCTCGCAGCGGTCCTGGTCCTCGGGCAGGTAGCGCACCGGGATCTGTTGGCCCACCTGCGGCCAGGCGTCGTCGGCGACCGCGAGCTTCTTCTCGATGGTGAACGTGGGCGCGCCCATCGGCGCGACGGCGAGCGTGAGCTCGAGCCGCGGCTTGCCGTTGATCCGGGTGCCGGTGTCCGAGACCTGGCGCACCGTGGCCATGGCCTGGCGGCCCTCGTCGAGGATGTCCTGCTTGGTGCGCCCGAACAGCCCGAACATGACCGCGACCCTACGCCCACCGGCGCGGGGCGGCAATGTCACCCCGGTCTCGGCCCGGTCTCAGCCGCCGGCGACGGCGGGCAGGATCGTGACCTCGGAGCCCTCGGCGACCTCGGTCTCGAGCCCGTCGCCGAAGCGGATGTCCTCGCCGCTGACGTAGACGTTCACGAAGCGGCGCAGCTCGCCGTCCTCGCAGATGCGGTCGCGCAGGTCGCCGTAGCGGTCGAACAGCGCGTCGAGTACCTCGCCGACGGTGCCGCCATCGACCTCGGTCTCGGCCTCGCCGTCCGTGACGGCCCGAAGCTGAGTGGGGATCTTGACCGTGACTGCCATCTACCTCGCGGCTCCGGCGGGAACCCTATCCGCTCGCTCGGACTCGAAGTCGTCGAGCGAGGGCTCGATCTCCCAGCGCTCGAACGTGTCGCGGGCCACGTCCAGGGTCTTGAGCCCCTCGCCGGTGATCACAGCCACCACGCGCTCGTCGGCGCCGATGTCGCCGCGCTCAGCCAGCTTGCGCAGGGTCGCGATGGTGACGCCGCCGGCGGTCTCGGTGAAGATGCCGGTGGTGCGCGCGAGCAGCGCGATGCCCTCGCTGAGCGCGGCATCGTCGACCGCCGCGGCCCAGCCGCCGCTCTTGCGGATGGCCTCGGCGGCGAAGACCCCGTC
>Ga0105239_10003726_pt1 | contig 18554 bp, 21 predicted proteins | sample KBSC44metaG_FD_92761 | JGI IMG/M metagenome (GOLD analysis project Ga0105239, IMG submission 92761) | Corn rhizosphere microbial communities from Kellogg Biological Station, Michigan, USA - KBS C4-4 metaG | ecosystem: Host-associated > Plants > Roots > Rhizosphere > Soil | place: Michigan, USA...
CCACCGGAAGTCTCCTCCCAAAAAGCGACACACCCATTTCCAGGTGCTGCCAAAGCCGTCCCAGCAGATGGTCCGGCAACTCGCTATGCTGCTCCGTATCGCCGAAGGCCTGGACCGCTCCCAGCTCGCCCTCGTCCACGATATCCACCTGAAAACAGCAGGTGTCGGCGCCAATCGCCGCGTCCTTCTCTCCGTAGAAAGCCACGGCGACCCGCAACTGGAACTCTGGTACATCGGCAGCGAGATGGACCTCTTCCTGGAAGCCTTCGGCCTCCCCCTCGAACTTCAACTCGCCCCTCCCCCCAAATAATAAGAGCCGCCCGTGGGCGACTCTTGTTTCTGGCTCCCCTCTCCGTTGCGGAGAGGGGGTGGGGGAGAGGTTATCTGAATCACGCCCGCCCGCTACCGGGAATAAATCGTGACTACTTATGCGTCTTCGGCGTATAATGCTTGATCGCGCTGCGCGTGGCGACCGCCGCCGCAATGCCCGTCATGGTGGGATGGCGCTCCGCGAAGCTCAGCTTCTGATGGTGCGCCTTCTTCCAGGCGGCAGACTTCTTCAAAGCGGCATGGGTGCCGATGCCGACAGCCATGCCTGTCATCGTGGGATGTTTCTGGACGGCGTTCAGCGGCTTCGCCGGAGCCGTCTGAGCGAACGCGGCGTTAGGAGCAACGGCTGCCAGGGCGGTAAGGCCGAACGAGGCGGCGGCGAGCGTTGCGGTGAGAGAGCGAGAGCGAGAAGACTGCATGTTCGCGAGTTCTCCTGAAGATCGCCGCGCCGGAGAAATCATCTTCTCCACGCTTGCGTACTGTAATAGACCGACGATGAGACAGTTTGGTTACATCATCCGCCGGAAGCGCATCGACGGCTCGTCGGTAGCAGATCGGCTTTGTAGAAACACACGTAACCAGTGAGCGATCAGCACCCATCGCGTGCGGCGCGCGCTGCTGCGCCGCCTTCCACCGCCGCACCACGGCCGAAGCGGCCCGTGCGACCCTTCCCCCTCTTTTCGCGGCCTCTCGGTGGGATCTGGTTCACCCTCGCCTCGATCGCCGGCGTCGAGCTGGTCACGGAACGACTCTTTGTCGTCCCTCAGCCGTCTTCATTGTACGGGCTGACCGTCGCTGCGGCCACCACCCTCGGCGGAACACGCATCGGGCTGATCAGCGCCCTGATGGTGATCATCGTCTCCCTCTTGCGCGTCAGCGATCCGGGAATGCCGTTTCACTTTCGCCCCGAACTCACCGTTCGGCTGGCACTCTACTGCGTCACCACACCCCTGATGGCGCTCGTCGTCGGCTGGCTCCGCGGCCACAACGAGCGGCTTGCCCTCGAACGCACAGAGCGCGCTGTCGCCGAGGAGCGCGCGGTCACCGCACTGACCCGAGAGCGCCGGATCGTGGACGTTCTACAGGGAATGCTGCTAACACCGCCGGAGCCAACGGCGTTTCCCGGCCTGCTCGTCGGTACCCGCTATGAGGCGGCCTCGGATGAGGCCGAGATCGGTGGCGACTTCTTCGATACGTTCACCTTCACGGTGGGCAATGCCGGTACCGCGCGGCAGAAGGTCGCGCTGCTGATCGGCGATGTCTCCGGCAAGGGGCTGGCGGCAGCATCACGAACGGCGGAAGTCAAGTACACCGTTCGAGCCATGCTGCGCGAATTTGGCAGAGACGGGATCGCGGTCGCGCTCTCGCGTGCCAACCACGCTCTGGCGGTCGAGGCAGAGGAGGGGAAAGGGGGCTCGCCGCAAATGTCGGGGTTCACCTGCCTGGCGCTAGCCGCCGTCGATCCCGCCACCGGCGAAACGGAGATCGTGGTTGCCGGCATGGAGCCGCCGATCATCGTCCGCGCTGCCAACGGCCGGGCGGAACAGCTAAGGCTGGAGGGGTTGCCGCTCGGGATCTCGGCGGAGGCCGGCTACCAGGCGCTCTGCCTGTCGCTCGTCTCTGGGGACATGCTGCTATTCACCACCGACGGCATCACCGAGGCGCGCGATGCCAGCGGTACGCGCTACTTCGGCGCCACGGAGCTGCCCGGCGCGGCAGAGCGAGCCGCCAAACTACCCTCACTCGACCAGACGACTCTCGCCCTGCTGAATGCCGCCAAGCGCTTCACGCCGGATGGCCGCCTGCGCGATGATGCCTGCCTGCTCGCCGTCCGCCGCTGCTAAACGTTGCTGCGCGCAGAGGAGAGGATCAGCAGCAGACGACGTTCATGACGCGGCGCGTCCACTCCGGATCGGTCGGCGAGACGACCAGGACCTCAAAGCCGTGCTGGATCCCCTCCAGCGCGACCCCGTCCGCATCGTCCACCAGCAGATCGATACCGAACGCCGGCGGGTACTTCGAGCAGTTCGGGCAGCCGCCGGAGCGCACCAGATCCTCGTGCCGGTAACAATTGACTACCCCGCCCAGTGGCACGCCCTGAAGCAGAAAGAGCGTGTGGAGTTGGGTCGGTGAGCGCTGGGACGTCGTATAGATCCAGATCTCGTGGCCCTGCCGTCGCAGCTCGCGCAGCAGGTGGCGCGCTCCCTGCCGCAAGCCGCTGCAGATGAGAAGGCGCGTGAGCGGGCATAGCGGAGCGGGTGCGGGCGGCTCTATGGGGAAAGTAAGCTCCCCGCACGGAATCAAGGTGTTGTCCAGATCAAACGCGATACGCATCGGGCCGCCTCCGCTTTCGCAAAACGCCGGTCGTTTTGCAGTAAGCACGGTCTAACGTTGGCAAATCCGTCGAAGCGCATGGTGGGTTCCGTTCGTTCGCCGCGCCTCTTGCTGCGTCTGTACCCGAAAACCGGGGTCTCCACGCATCGGCGCCACGCCTGGAAGAACGACGATTACCTCTTCTTATGGTACCGCCGAAAGGGCGCCAGATGCCTGCTTGTGGTAAGTGTGCATTTTCATCCAGGCTTCATGTTGGGCAGCCATACTGTCCCGAATAACGGGGAGTATCCCCGAATGTGAGAGGATTACTGCGTGAACTTGAGGTTACTTTCCCTCCTTGCCGCAGGGGTCGGCGTCACGGCACTGACGAGCGCTGCCGCCTTGGCGCAGACCATTACCATCAAATCGCCCCCTGTGGCGCCGCCTCCGTCCTTCGTTGGTAGCGGCCTGCTGGGCAGCTACTACGGTCAACCCGGCGTCGCCGACAACGATGCCGCCGATGCCTTCATTCAAAACAACACACCGCTGGCGACATTCCTCGCGACGACGGTCGACTATCCCCAGGGCTTTGACTCCACGGTGGATGACAGCACGACCCTCAGCGACTTCCTCGGCGCCGACTTCGCCACCTTCAGCGATCCGGCGCTGGGCAGCAATACGCTCGGCGGCCAGCTCATGACCTTCACCGGATTCATGAACGTTACCCTGGCTATGGACACGGACCCACTCACGGACGGCATCCAGTTTGGGCTGGAGACCGCCTCGGATGACGGTACCACGGTTGATATCGCCGGCCAGCGCATCATCGACAATGGAGGACTCCATGGCTTCCAGTTTGTCGGCGCCGATCTCTCCTTCGCGTCAGAAGGGCTCTATCCCATCGACATCCACTACTATGAGGGCGATGGCGGTACGGGTGTCGAGTTTTACGGGTTCTTTGGGGGAGAAGAGGAGTCCTTCTTCGGCGCCGCGTCGGTCCCCGGCGGCGCGGCCCCCGTGTTCAGTGGAGAGATCATCTTTCCCAGCAGCAACCTCTTTGCCTCCGCAGCGCCCTTTGCGGCGCCGGAGCCCGGCGATCTGGCGCTTCTTGCCGCTGCGGTGGTGCCGGCCGGGATGATCTTGCGCCGTCGACGCCGCACCGCGTAATCGGCACTCTTCCTTAGCGCCCCGGTCATCCTGACCGGGGCGACGTCTTCCCCTCTTCCTCCAACCGCTGCCATCGGCCGTACCCGCGACCCGATGCCGATACGGTCGTCCACATCGTAAACGGGCAGCCCGAGGCCAGCTGCTGCAGCCAGGCGATCGCACGCGCCGAACGGAGATCGGGAAACGGTCCGTCCACCGTGAAGCGCGCCGGAAAGCGCGGTGCCTCTCGCCCGATGATCAGGTACGCGCGGCCGATATAGCCGACGGCCGCGTTTTCCGTATCGCGCTCCACGAGCCAGCATAGCCAGAACGACGCACCGGGTATCTCCTGACCCTCCCGAGCGCAGGGGTAAAAACCGTGGATCGATGGGGTATCGCCCGGCAACAATACCCCGTACGGCGCGCTTGCCGGAAGACGCTCCCACTGTTCGTGAGAGAGGCTGGATAGCGGCTCGTTGCTGGTAGAGCGCAGCGCCACGACAAACTGCGCCCCCTTTGTCGGCGACCGGGGCAGCGCCCGGACACTCCTCACAGACATCTTGATACGAAACGGCGCCTGAACCGGAAATTGCCGCGGCCGGGCCGTAAGGATCAACGCCTGGCTGATCTCCGCCTCCGGATTCGGCACGACGGAGAGCGGCTCGCGCCCGCCGTCGGAGGGGGCGAGAAACGCCTCCAGCTCTCCTTCGGTCAGCGTGACGGCGACCAGAGCGGAGACATCGACCCGAGAGGATTTCTGAAGCGCCTCCGCCAGGAAGAGGTGATCCGAGCCGGGTTCGAACCAGCGGCCGCCAAGCCGCGGATGGTACCGCAGATCCAGTACGCGCAGATTTGCGCCCGCCGCCAGAAAACGACCGTCGCGCCGAAAGGCGGCAAGCAGCGGCGGCTGCAGTGCGCCGGGAGGCATCCTCTGTCTCGGCGCTGGAAGCCATCGGTTTGCCCAACCCTCTCCATGCATCCCGCTTCACCCCCCCTGGATCGCCAGGAATTACCCACAGAAATAAGGCCCCTGACCACTTTCTGCGGTTGCTCACCCCGACGCCAGAAATAAGGGTTCTCAAAAAGATGCTAGAAAGATTTCATCCTTTATTACGTAATTGCCCTCATTTTCAACGAGCATTGTGCCGAGGAATAATGACGTATCATCGATTTTGCTCCTCTCGAAGATTTCGAGAACACCCCGATCCTTTGATCGGGGTTTTTCTTTTGCCGGAGCGCGAAAGGGAGCCGCTTTTCTGTTTGATTCATGCTGGATCGGGTTAGAATGGCCACTGGAGAGGACGACGCTGACGCGCCTCTTTCAGCATCCGGATCGTTGTCGCTCACCGATATCGAGCAGACATCACGACCGACTACCGCTGCGGAAAAGCGCCGCAGGGGCCGAGGAGTAAACACATGCGAACCCAGCGATTCGCGATCCATCCGCAATTGCGCCGCCACGCGCCTGCTCGCCGCCTCGGCGTGCCACGACGGTATACCGCGCGCTCTTTGCCCGCTTCCGCCGTACGTCTTCTGAGAACCGGACTGATCGGCGTAGCGCTTCTTGCTGCCGGTAACGGACCCGCCGCTTGGGCCGGTGGGCTGCAGCCGGGGATCTACTTGAAAGATAGCGCTGGTGATCGGATTCGTGGCGCCGACAACAGCTTGGAGCGCGCCCTTCGCATTCCCGCCGGCCTGACCGTGCAGGAGCCTCCGACCTCCAGCCGGCGTGGGGAAAAGATCACCCGGCAAGATGCCACCGTGCAGCAGACAGAAACCTCCCTCCGCCCGCTCCTTGTCGGTCTCTTGATCTTTGCCGCCGTCGAGCTGGCTGTTCTCTGGTGGTCCCGTCGCCGCGAGAAGCCGCAGTAAGCTGCGGGAAAGCGTGACGAATATCTACGTATCGGCCCATATAGCCGGGCTGGTGCCGTCATGAGAGAATAGATCAGCAACGACGCTTCCTACCACCCTCTTTTCATAACCTCGGGAAAAGCAATAACCGCCCCATCAACGATGATCGAGGCGGTTTTCCATTTTCTGGAAGCATCCTTGCTTCCGCCTTCTACTGACCGCTCGCCGCGCGGTAACCGGCCTGGATCGCCTCTGCCTCGGTCAGGAAACGACCCTGCCGGGTCTTGCCGAACCATCGGGAGCCCGGACGCCAGTAAATCCCGCTCTGCGTATTCAGCCACACCTGCCCGTCTGGGTCTGGAGCCGCCGTAGGCGTTCGGGGCGGCGTCGGGAGTACCGGCCTGTCAGTCCCGCTCCGCGTTGTCGTCGTCCGGCGATAGGTCGTGCGAAACGAGTTGGTCGTCTCGGTCGTCTCCGGAACGGAGAGAAGATACGGGTTCGTAAGCCCGCTCAGGGGAGAGATCGGTCGAGACGGCGCAGGCACATGCGGCAGGCGCGTGCGGACCGGGGAGAGGCGTGGTGTCTGGGAGCGATGCGAGCGACGCGGCCGGATCGTCCCTGCTAACGTCACCGCCCGGGAGGCGTGCTTGGTTGACGTCCGCGTCTCATACGTAGTTTGTGTGCTTGTCGTCGTCCGTGTCTCCTGCGCCGCAGCCGGGCGAATCGGAAGCAGGGCGAGAAGTGCCATCAGGCCATAAAGGAGATACCGGGCGTCGCTATAAGGAAGATCAGACATCAGCACATCCTTCGCCATCCGGACGATGATACTACCACTATCCGCCTGTTTGCTAGATCCGTCAACGGTTCGAGACGGCGTGTTGACGCCTTACTCCCCTTACTCCGAAGGTAGCACACCCTTTTCCCGCAACACGGCTTGCAGCAGATTGAAGGCGAGACCGCACTCCCGACAGTAGACGAGCACATAGCCAACCATCGGGAGCGATGCCTGGCTTCCGACATCCAGGCGATTGGTCCCGAGCCCATAGGTGATATTGTCGTCGACCGCCCACTTCTTGGCGCCGCACAGAGGGCACTTGCGGCTGCTCGGCGGCCACTTCGACTCCAGGAACAGAACTACCGCGTTTCTCTGGTCCGCTGTCAATCTCATTGTCGCTCTTTGTCTCCGGCATAATCAGAAACACGGCGCTGCGTGTATTCGGTTCGGGGCAACACTAATGCCATAGCGGCTTTCCGTCCGGGCCTTCGTTCCGCGCAGACCGGTAGCCCTTCTGACGCGCCTCCTCCTCCGACAGGAACACACCCTGTTTGGTCTTCCCATACCAGGGAGAACCCGCGTAGTGGTAGATCCCGCTGCCCGTATTCACCCACACGCACGCGGACATATCCGGCCCTGCGGTCGTCGTCTCCGGGGAGAGGCGCCTGCTGACAGACCCGGTGCCGACATGACCGGCGGTGTTTACCGCAGCACTGCTGCGATGACGCTGCCCGACAAAGCCAAGGACGGCGAGGGTGGTGAATAACGCAGCGACAGCTGCCGTTGCGTGTGGACTGGGAACGATCTTGCTCATAGAGATCGGGGATATCGCAGATTCATCGGCGGCGAAGCGAGTAGACCATGGTGCCGCGAATTCTGCTCTCTGTCAAGAGATGCCCCTAAACGATACCGACCGGCCGCCGTGATGCTGGGGCCTCCTCGCTGACCTCGGCATAGAGTATGGCAGCCGTGCGCAGGACGACGGTATGCCCTCCCTGCTCGAACTCGATCGTCTGCGCCTTCAGCTCGGCGTGAACGATGGCGACCGCCTCCCGGCGTGTGTCGGCCTGAAGCGGGCGGGACAGCTTGGGAGCCGAGCCGCCCCCAACGGCAAGCAGATAGTGGACATGAAAAGCAGGCATCGTCTTCTTTCTTATCCGTCGATCTCAGATTGGATCGGAACGAGCGGATCGCTGGCGATGCGAAGCGGTCGCTTCGCATAACTGTTGCCCTCGTTTACCTCCGCATAGGCTACCCGTGCCGAACGAAGGACCGCAATGGTCCGATGGTGCGAGAACTGGATCGTCTCGGCGCGCAACTCGGCAGGTACCGCCGCCAGGGCCGCCTCCAGATCCTCCACCTCCAGAATCCGATCCAGCGTCGTATCGTTCTCTTTGCCAAGCGCAAGATGGTAGCGCACGTTGAACTCTGTCATCTCTCCTCCTTGATACTGCCTGTGAGCCCGCTTTGTGCCTCTAGTCTAGAAGATTGACCCGACACCCTCCAACATCTGCGTGTCGAAATGCTGGGGCAGGGCTTTCGTGATTCCGATGACCACATCGCGCAAAAAGGAGATCGGAAGATCCCGTAGTGGGCTGTCGTTTGAGGACGAGAGAGGCTTCCCCTGCGCAGTGCGCCGGCTCAAGGGAACTGCTTTGCCCTCATGGTCCAGCATGTCCCACTCCTCCACATACTCCTCCATGAACCGAATATAGAACTCGGACCAGCCATGGTATGCCTTCTCCCCATCTTTCAACACCCCCTGGCCGAACTCCCCCAGCAGGAGAGATGGGGAGTGATCGTTGAACCGGACACACACCCATCGCTTGTCGAGCGGGACAGAGGTCTCCTGAACGCTCTGCTTTCCGTTACTCGCTAGCGGTCGCAACGGTCGCCGAGTTCTGGCCTCCGCATCGGTAAGGCGCTGGGCCTCTTTTGCCGCATAGACATAATAGAATTCAAACAGCGACTGCAGGAGTTCCAGACACACGAGCGCCGCTAACGGCTCAATCTCTACCGTCTCTCCGCCAAAGGATCTTCTCTGCACGTGCTGCGTCGCTGCCGGGATCGCATATCGGACAAAGTGAAGCTCGTAGGAGAGGTTTGTCGAAAGACGGTTGCTATGGATGGCGGTATTTATCTGATCGATAATATCGCCCTGGGGAAAGTTGCCCTGCTCCCGCAAAATCGTCTGCACCGCCCGTTGCGCGAGCGCCGATGCCGCTCGCGGACTTGCCGTCAGCACGGCGTACGCCTCGTTGAAGTCCGCCGCTAGCGCTGCCGGCGCCTCGGGAGGCGCCGGCAACGCTTTTCCGGACAGGGGATAGTACCCCTGACAGATTGCCTCAGTACTGTTCGAGAAGAGATCCGTACTACCGATGGCGTAAAAAGAGGGAGGTAACCGGCTGGCCCAGTATTCTCTGCCATTGCAGATCGGACATCGGCTCCACTGGTATACCCATGTCCCATCCGCATCCTCGCCGAGCCTCAGACCATCCAGGATATCCCGAATACCCGTACGGGTATTCCATAGGGTGCCGCATTGATAGCAGGACCGCACCATCAATAGCGTATCCTCCGCCTGATTATTGTTGGTAAGGAGGTGACGCCCGTTCTTCTTCGTGACGCGAATGTCAGCCACGCCCGCAGGGATATCCGGGTGTTGTTGAACGAGGGGGGCCAGATCTGCGTTGATCTTCTCATGGAGTACGTTTGCCTCCTCATGCTTCGACACCGCCAGGATCTTTGCCTCCTGCGTCGCACTCCCGGGATGCTGCGGTCGGCGCTGATGGCGTCAAGACGGCGGATAGGCGCCGTTGGTATCCCAGTAGGAGATAAAGCGACCATCTACGGCGCTCAGAGCGATCATGATCCCGCCGTGATCCTCGGTGGTCCGATCTCCATACTTCAGGATCCACTGGCGCTCCCCATTGTCTTTGAGCGACGTGTAGGCATCGGCTGGAACGTGGCTGAGCACCGGGGCGCCAATGATCGCCAGATAAGTTCCTGCCCGTACGATGGCCTCCTGCTGGGAGAGCGAGCCGTAAGAGAGAGGCGCCCCGGGCTTTCCCGCGGTTTTTGCGTTGTGGGAGCCCGCGGCCGGAGCGATGACCCCGATCCGCCCTGTCACGCTGTTTATCAGGAAGTAGTAGTGCTCGGGACCGCAGTGACCGAACACCGCAGTGGGAGATAGCGCGTGGCTGCTGGGACGGGATATGGTGGCGACGCGAGTGATCGCAAAGGGAACGCGACGAGACCCGAAAAGCAGCTTGCCCACGCTTCGGGCACGCTCACGGATCTCATTGCTCCCGATACACTCTGCCCCGGTTGGAAGCGCACGAGGGCGCTGGAACCCAGGAGAGGGACGGCGTATCAGTGAGAACGAACCCGCGATAGTAAGAAAAAGTAAGGAAAAATACAGATAAAGTTGCAATAAGCGTATTGGCGCTTTATCGCCGATAGGCCGAACCATGCAGGATGGGCTGGTAGGAGCGCCACCCCGACTGGTGCGCTCCCAGAGCGGCCTCGTTGCCTCGGCGACCAGATTGCGACCCGGAAGCGAACCGTTCCGAGCTTCCTTGCCAAGAGTGCTTCGCATACGCCGATACCTCGCCTCTCAAAAGAAAAATGGGTTACGACTGCTCGAAGGCGGCGCCCTTGTCCCAGTAGTAGAGGAAGCGCCCGTCGATGGCGCTCAGGGTGAGTTTGGCCCCGGGTTGATTCGTAGCGGACAGATCACCGTAGGTTAAGACCCACTTCGTTCCTCCGGCGCCACCGGGGGCGGCCTGAACGTTGGCAGGCGCTTTGCCATATAGCGGCGAGTGAATAACGCTCAGGTAGATCCTGGCCCGTGCGATAGCCTGCTGGCGGGAGAGCGGGCGGTTCGGTAGAGGAGGGCGGGGTGCCGGAGGAGCGCTTTTTACCTCGGGAGACGAAACCGGTCCGATCACATAGATCAGACCCGTCGCTTTGCTGGTCAGGAAGTAGAAGCGTTCCGGGCCGCAATGACAGAGGAGCGTAAGCATAGGCACCGGGTGCATCGGGGAAATATCCGACGTTACGACACGGTCTATCTCGAAGTAGTCCGAGCGGAACCGGTACAGCGTATTGCCGACCTTCTTGATCCGATCGCAGAGATCCGCATCGGAAATGCGAGCCGTTTTTAGGGAAAGCGAGAGGGCGCCATGGCGTTGAGCGACCATGGCGCGTATCGCAGAAAAGGGCAGAGGTGCGATAGAAATAAGAACTAGTAAAAGTAAGTAATAGAGCGATAATCTCTTATGGATCTTTGTAGGAGAGATATGGACGACGCTCTGTGGTGCGGACGAGCCGATGCACTTACCGCGCTCCGCGCGTTCCCAGAAAGGAGCCGTTGCCTCGGCGACCAGATTCCGGCTCGGAAGCGAACCCTGCCGGGCTTCCGTGGTACGAGTGGTCTTCATCTGTCAGTGCCTTTTCGCTAGACCAGTAACCATCCGTCGCGCAAAGAGCGCTAAAGAGATTTCAATCGTTTGAGCGATGGTGTGACAGATTTGTTCCCGCGCAGGGGAGCTTTCGTCAAGCGCAGGGAGTAGAGACGGACACCCTCTCTACGCCCGCCCTGGCCGCTCTCCGCAAAGACCGTTTTCGCTGCAGCCGCTCTCTGCGGAGAATCCTCCCGAGTGACCGCAAACTACGGCGCTACTGGCTGTACACCCCGGGAAGCCAGTTCCATACCTTCGTAGGCATGAATAAAGCCATGGCGTAAGACATACACCCGGTCGTGATCCTTACCATTCCCCGGCGCCACCGCGATCGCTCCGTCGAGTTCTAATAACTTACTCGGATCGCTCTGTGCGAACACCGGAGAGACTTGTGGGCGGAACGCATTCAGGAGAAGCCCGAGAGCGATCGCCGCGAGAAGCAGCTTGGTGGTTTTGTCGATGGTCATGGTTCACTCCTTGAAGCTGTGTCCGACGATGGCCTGCTGCCATTCGCCGGCTGTTGAAACAGTAACGTGAAATCCTACCGATCTAGGACAGCCTTTTCTCCAGGGCTTCCCGCACGCTTGGCCACTCATTGTCAATGAGGCTGAACCGCACGGAGTTGCGCTTGCGCCCATCGAGCATGATGCGTTCATGACGGATGATCCCTTCTTGCTTTGCCCCACGCCGCAGTATAGCCGAGCGAGACGTCTCGTTGATCGCATCGGTCGTAAACTGCACACGCACTGCCGAACTGCTCAAACGCGAAGCGCAGGATCAGGAACTTGATCTCCGTATTCACGAAGGTCCGTTGCCAGGAGGCCGAAATCCACGTGTGACCGATCTCCTGCTTCCGGTTCTGCCGGTCGATTTTCCAGAAGCGCGTTGAGCCGACGGTACGGTCCCCTTCACCGTAAAGGGCGGCTTTCAGAGCTAGGCGGCCGCGGCCGCCTCGATCGATGCGGACCCATCCGATGCCCGTAACGGGCGAAGTTGAACCTTTTCCCCGGTGAGGGGTTCTAACGGAAATGCGTCCATACACGCCTGCCCTCCGGGCTATACCCTCTTGCTCGCTCTCCACATTTATTTGATATTCGCGGCGCGAGGCAGGGCGCTCCCCTGTCTGGATAAGGATGTCGCTTGCTAAAAATAGTGTCAAGACGTAGGAATCAGGTTCCCGGTTTCCACTGGTTCTTGGCATCGGAGAATCGGTTACAATACCGATGAAGTAATGCAGAGGAGAGGCAGGAGGCCACGTGATCACACGGGGCTCGCGGGTTGCATGATCATTGTGTACGACCGAGTGGCTTACCTGAAGACGCAGAAAGAGGCAGAGCGATAACATTGACGATTACCTTGTCCGCGAACGTAGAGAGCCGTCTGCGGGCCGCTGCGAGGGCGGAAGGTACCGATCCCGCGGATCTTGCGGCAGCGCTCGTCTCTGAGGCGTTCGCCAGTCCGGACGATCTTGCTGAAGCCGACCTGATCGAGTCGGCGCGGGAGATCCAGAAGGCTTTAGATGAGGCGCATCAGGAGATGGCACGCGGCGAACTCATGGGACTGGATGAAGCCTTCGCCGAGATACGCGCGAATGCACAGCGACGGCGCCAGGAGCGGGCAGATCGCGCTGCAGGCGCCCAGTGAGCGATTCCCCGGAAGCGGCAGCCGAAGACGATCGGCCGCCGGCGTTTGCAGTTCGACTCGCGCCGCGTGGCCGCCGGGACATCGATGCCGCTGTAGGACGCCTGGCAGACGTCGCGAACGATGATGTTGCCGCGGGATGCTCTGCAGGAAGGATTGGCGGCGCTCGCCACGATGCCGAGGTCCAATCGGATCATCGATGAGGCCCGATTGTTTCCAGGGCGGGAAGTCCGTCAGTTCATCGCTCGCCGCTACAGTGGTGCCGCTGCGTATCGGGTAATCTATGAACTGCAAGACGATACCCCCGAGGGACCGGTAGCGCTTGTCTTCCATGTGCGGCACGCTGCGGCCAGGCCGATCGGTCGCAAAGAGGCGAGTGAACTGGAGGCCGGATCGTAAGAAACGACCTGGTTTTGTTCGTGCGATGCAGGATATGCGGATAGTGAGCGAGGTCGGAAGAACCACATGAGCCGCCCGCGCGCCTGCGCCGCCCTGATCCACGGCGACACCATCTTGATGGTCCGCCACGTCGAACCGACACGCTCCTACTGGACTCTGCCAGGAGGGGGCATCGACGCCGGGGAGACGCCCGCCGAAGCCGCCATACGGGAGGTAGGGGAAGAAACGGGCGTCCGTGTTCGTGCCGTACGCCTGCTATGGGAAGGCGTCTACGGCATCGGCGCAAGGAGCAGCCCCGAGCACTGCTTCCTGGTCGAGTCCGAGGCGGCGGGTGAAGAGCGCCCCACGGCTGCACGGGGATGCGACCCAGAGGAAGCAGACTTACACGCCCAGTCCCGGCTCCTCCAGGGCGTCGCATGGGTGCCTCTAGCAGAACTCATGGGCGACGCTCAGGTGGCGCGCGTCCGGATGGCTCTTGCAGAGGATAAGGACACAGCCTGATGATTGACTTGAGTGAAGTCGCTGGCCCGATCCGGCTGTTTCTATCGGCGGGCCCGTACACGCGCGACGGGTTCCTCGCCACACAGCAGGAAGAGCTCGATCTGCTCAAGCGGGAGGACTGGGAGCAGAGCTTCGGAGACCGCAGAATCACCGCGATTCTATGCGAACACGTCTGGGAGCACCTGACGGTCGAGGAAGGCAGGATCGCCGCCAAAATCTGCCTCGATTATCTGGAGCCCGGAGGCTATGTCCGTTGCGGTGTGCCCGATGCCCTATTCCCGAACGAGGCGTACCAGAGGACCGTGGCTGTCGGCGGGCCTGGCCCCGCCGCCGACCACAAGGTGGTCTACGACTACAAGCTGCTCTCCGAAGTGTTCGCCTCAGCAGGATTCGACGTGTGCCTCCTGGAGTGGTGGGACGAACAGGGCGAGTTCCACGAGGAGGACTGGGACGATGAGGATGGTCTGATCTACCGCTCCCGCAGGTTCGACTCCAGAAACCAGGGCTTTGACGGAACCGATACGAGCCAACTCGGCTTCACCTCACTCATTGTAGACGCGATCAAGCCCCAGACCTGACCTCCGAACCACGTCGCCCGCACAAAACAAAAAGGCGCTGCGATCGATCGCAGCGCCTTTCGAAGGCTCCCCGTGGTGGATTCGAACCACCGACACCTCAGTTAACAGCCGAGTGCTCTGCCGCTGAGCTAACGGGGAACGGCATCGGAAGTATATCGCGGCTGCCGAACGTCGTCAAGAGCCATCCCGGCGAATTGCGCACAGAGAATGCTCCCCCGCTACACGTCTCCAGAGGCCTGGTGGGGGAGGGGATACCAGCCCAGCATCCTTTCCCTCATCCCAGCTTGATAACGGAACTTAGGTTTGATATAGTGAAGGTAGAAGACGGACTACGTCCGTCTGACGCTTGCAATTTCGTACCGACTCCGCGAGACAAAGACGTCCTCGCTCCAGGGTCGGGAGGTAGCATCCGTACGCCTTATTGCCGTCAGCCCGCTTCGGCGGGCTTTGCGGTTTTATAGAGGGCAACCCGACGAAATTTCAGCCATTTGCCCTATCCGCCGACGAAAACCTGACGAAATCGCCTAGCCCTCCATGAGCGAGCGAGCGAAAGGTCCACGAGCGAGCGATTCGCTCGCTCGCTCATAACCCAACAGCAGCCGAGTAGCCTACTTTAGCAGGCTAGACAGAAGGCAGGCGGGCCCTTCAGGGCCTGAGTCGCGACTCCCGCAAGCTTCATAGCGACGCGCAATCCCCTCTCCGGTCGCGAAGCGAGGCTCACATGCCGCTGCGCGGCCGGAGAGGGGGCTAGGGGGAGAGGTTAATCCGGGCTCCTCCTGGCCCGCCGGGTACCCGCGCGTAGCGTGGGGCTGCGCCGGGCCGCCCGTAAGGGCGGCCCTTCGACCAGCGAGCGAAATCTCGCTACTCCGCCGTGCCGGCGTTCGAAATTTCGAACGCGCTTTGCCGTTTGCCCGACATCGCCCTTAAGGAGGGAATGCTCTTACGCCGCGCTGGCGCTGCGCGGGGCGTAAGAGCGCTTTCGCCAGTCGGGGGGGAGAAGCTGCTCCAGCGTATCGTCGATCGTGATGATCCCCTGTAGCCGGTTCTCATCGTCGACAACCGGAAGCGCCAGCAGCTTATAACGCTCGAACAGGTGGGCGACCTCCCCGATCGAGGCGTCCACCGGCGCCGTGAAGACACTCGTGATCATAAACTCCGAGATCGGCGTGTTCGGCTTGGCGACGATCAGATCACGCAGGGAGATGACACCCACCAGATGGTCTTCATCATCGACGATATCGTCCACCACGTAAATGTAGTAGATCGTCTCCGCCTCCGGCTCCAGCTCGCGCAGCCGGTCGATCGTCTGCTGCGCCGTCAGGTTCACCGGCACCGCCACATACTCGTTGGTCATCAGGCCGCCCGCCGTGCTGTCCCCATACGGCAGCAGCTCCTCGACCTCCTCGCGCTCCTCCTGCTCCATATGGTCGAGGAGCTCTTCGCGGTGCGCGGCGTCCATATCCTTCAAAACATCGGCGGCATCGTCCGCCGGCATCTCCTCCAGGATATCCGCCGCCGTCTCGGCATCCAGATGCTGGAGCGCCTGCACCTGCACCTCGTCGTCGGCCTCCGCCAGCGCCTCGGCCGCCGTCTCGGCGTCCAGCTGCTGCAGGACATCGCGCCGGTCCGAGGGGTCCATCTGATTCAGGATCGCGCCGATATCGGCCGGGTGCAGCTGCGCCAGCTTCTCGTAAGGGACCTTCAGCTTCAGTGGCTCGCCGGCATTGTGCCGCGGCAGCGACTCCACATCGTTCCAGGCGATAAAACTCGGCTCCGGTGGCGCGGCGCGCCGCCCAAAGACACGGCTCATGCTCTCGACCGCTCCGTCGATACCCAGACGCCGCAACAGACCGCGCACCCCGGCATCGACGCCGAACAGGGCGAGCCGGCCACCCGGCAGGGTCTCCAGACGGATATCGTTGACACGCACGACGCGAAAATCGTGGATATCGACGATCTGCTTGTCTAGAACGTCGCGGACAAGCGAGAAGTCGTCCGAGCGGATCTGATAAGGAGGGAACTCCGTCACCGCCTGCGTCAAGGTGAACTCTTTGGCGTCGCCGCGCAGCGGCAGACACTCGGTCGGTACGAAGACCGCCCCGTCGCCCGTCTTCACCTGATAGGCCGCCACCAGCGGCAGCGGCTCCGTCGGCCGTACCACGACCTCCGTGATCCGTCCCAGCCGCTCCCCATCCGGGTGCAGCACCTGTTTTCCAAGGATCTCTGTCAGATACAGCATCGATATCGGTCCCGATCGTTCCGTGTCTCTCTGGTTCCCCTTCTGGCTCCCCCTCTCCCGCAGCGCCGGGAGAGGGGGCTGGGGGTGAGGAGCCGTATCCGGACGGGGGGTGAGGGCTCTTCACATCGCACGCGATCTCCTCGCGGAATTCGCCTTTACATGTTACCGCTTCTTCGGTACAATCAGGATGCCTTGGCTCCGCTGCCATAGCGCCGTCTCTGCCGAATTGTCGTGCAGGGCGCGGCGAGCGCCAGCTAACGCGGCGGCGGACATCGAGGAGCGTATGTCATCTGATCCCAGTCATAGTAAACACCAAAGCCTGAACGCAAGGTGCGCCTGCCCGGCAGCCGGGGGAGCGTTCGCCGCAGACGCGGCGTGCTCCGCAGCGGCGACGGCGGCGCGTTGCGAGGGCTGGACGGTGACCCGGACGGACCGCCTCTTCATGTAAGTAGGACGCGGCGAACGGGGACCGGACTCCCCGACGCCTCGCGCCACCATCGCCCCCGCGGACCGATGTCACAACTCGCTGTGACACTAATGCTCTTCTCTGCAAACGAACTCGGCGATTCTGTTTGAGAGCTGTCGCTCCCGAACCAGACCGCCGGTAGCGCGCCTGCGGACGGCCTCCGTTTACGGAAAGGTTGCCCGCCATGGTTCTGGACCAGCAGCAGCCACGCCGCGCCACGGACAGCAGCGTCCTCGCGGCGGACGATACCGTGAACCCGATCGCCGCGCCGCCCGGATCGCCCGGGGGGGGAGGCACGCCCACGCCTGCCGCCGCGCCGCCGCCGCGCCGCCGTCGTCTCTTCCAGGATGCCGGTGGGCTGTCGCTCGTCTTCCGACGACTCTGGATCCTCTTCGGCGTTCTCGGCCCCGGAATCATCGCCGCCAATGCGGATAATGATGCCTCCGGGATCTTCGGATACACCCTCGCCGGTGCGTCCTACCGCTACGAGATGCTCTGGGTACTCGTCATCTCCACCTTCGCGCTGGCGCTCGCCCAGGAGATGTGCGCCCGGATGGGGGCGATCACCGGTCGTGGCCTGGCCGACCTGATCCGCGAGGAGTACGGCGTCAAGGTCGCGCTGCTCGCCATGGGCGCCCTGCTCGTCGCCAACTTCGCTACCACTGTCTCCGAGTTCGCCGGCATCCTGGCCGGCATTCAGCTCTTCGTACCGCCGATCCTTGCCCGATTCCTCTTCCTGCCGCTGCTGGCCGTTGGCGTCTGGTTCCTGGTCACCCGCGGCTCGTACCGCCGCCTGGAAAAGGTCCTGCTCGGGGCATCGCTCATCTATCTGCTCTATATCGTCAGCGCATTTCTGGCCCACCCGAACTGGCACGAGGTCTTCCACGCGACCGCGCGACCGAACCTCCACGCGATCGTGCCGCTCAAGGACTATGTCTTCATGATCATTAACGTGGTCGGGACGACGATCACGCCGTGGGGGCAGTTCTATATCCAGTCGTCGGTACGCGATAAGGGAGTAAAGCCGGGAGAGTATCCGCTGCTGCGGGCCGACGTCCTCTTTGGGGCCTTTTTCACCAACCTGATCGCCTTCTTCATCATCGTCTGCTGCGGCTCGACCCTCTTCGCGGCGGGGATCCACAACGTCCAGGACGCCGGCGAGGCGGCGCGTGCGCTCACCCCCCTTGCCGGCGGGCTGGCGACCGTCCTCTTCGCCGTCGGTCTGATCAACGCCTCTCTCTTCGGCGCTATCGCCGTGCCGCTCTCCACCGCCTACGCGGTGACGGAGTCACTGGGGTGGGAGTCCGGTCTCGGCCGCGGCTCGCGCGAGGCGCCGCTGTTCGTCGGCATCTTCACCTTCCTGGTCGCCGTCTCGGCGCTGCTGGTGATGCTCTTCCCGAACAACCTGACCACGCTGATACTGCTGCCCAACGTCGTCGGAGCGGTCCTCCTGCCAATCATCCTGGTCCTGATGCTGCTCCTGGTAAACAAGCGCCGCCTGATGGGCCGCCACGTTCCCGGCCCCATCTACAACGCCGCCGCCTGGCTGACGACCGCCATCCTGATCGCTCTCTCACTGATCCTGCTCGTCACCAACGTGCTCCCCATCGGGCATTGAAAGATCAACCATGCGACTACTACAGGAAGGTGAACTGAACACCCGATCAGGTACCACGATCGGATCTCGCGATGGAACCTTTCGTGTCGTGGAGTGGCGTCCGGGGATAGTGGAGATCCTCGTTCACCTTCGGAACGGGGATGTGATCCAACTGCCGGACTTTACCGCGGAAGTCGACGGCGGGAATATAGATCTGAACCCTCCGGAAGACATGCCCCGGCATGTCTATGTCTC
>Ga0105239_10003730_pt1 | contig 18547 bp, 16 predicted proteins | sample KBSC44metaG_FD_92761 | JGI IMG/M metagenome (GOLD analysis project Ga0105239, IMG submission 92761) | Corn rhizosphere microbial communities from Kellogg Biological Station, Michigan, USA - KBS C4-4 metaG | ecosystem: Host-associated > Plants > Roots > Rhizosphere > Soil | place: Michigan, USA...
GCGCTGAGCGCCCTTTGCCGGTGACTGCTGCGATGAAACGGGCTGCAGCTTCTGACCAAAATGGATCAGCTCAAGCAGATAATTGCGTATAAGATCGTATTTAAACGCGTAGTCAGACGATAACTCCCTAAGCATTTTATGGTAAATGACAGCCAGTTCTTCAAACAATTCATCGGTGAGCTGAAAAACCGGATATCCTCCAGGTTGAAAAATAGGCAGGTCATCGAGCGCCAGTCCGCTTTTGCCCGCAGCAAAAAATGTATCGGTAAAGATGCAGAAAAAGCCATGCTGGTTTTCATCCTGCGGCACATAATGATATGGTATTCTGGGTGTAGCAAACAGCAGGGCCTTATTATCGATGGGGATCACTTTATCGGCATATTCGGCCCTGTTCTTTCCGCTGATTAGACTGATCTTATAGTAGTCGCGGCGGTTATAAGGCATAGGACGCTTTTTATCCTCTCTCAGCTTCCTTTGCACTTCATCTATTTTGAATACGTTGAAATGCCCCATTTCCTTATTAAAACCTTCGGGGACCGATGAAAAGACTTCTTTATAAAATGTTTCCAGATTGCTGATTTTCATGATGCCAATTTACAAAATTCAATCATTAGTTGATAGGTTGATAAGTTGATAGGTTGATAAGTTGATATGTTATCAGGCATGCTGCATCTTATTAACTTGTTAACGTATTAACTTATTAACTATTCCTGGCTTCGTCTAAATACAGCTAAAAACAACGTTTGTTTACTGATCGTTTCAAAATCTGCCGGATAACTATCCCCTGCCAGATTGTAGCAAATAGTCAACTCTCCGTGATCAACTTTGTAAATAGCGGTAAAATGTTTTCCGGCATTAACGCCTTCCCTGCTATAGATATCCATTGTGCCGTCTTTATAATTTACCATGCCTTTATCGCGCGAAGTGTAATTATAAACGGTGTCGCTGAGGGTAAGCGTATCTCTGTCGTATCCCGGTAAAGGCAGTGCTTTACCTCCCATTTCCTGTTTAACGGGAATCCATACACCGTTTAAAGAACCTGGTTGCCTGAAGTTGGTTTTGGTGGTAATGCAGCCAATGTACAGGCAGATCGATGTGAAAAGCAGTAGTCGGCTCATATCTTAAAAATACGAAAGAAAGTCCGGAAGTCAGAAAAGTCCGTAGGTCCGAAAGAATCCTTTTCCTGGATATGTCTTTCTTTCCGACTTCCGGACTTCCGGACTTTCCCGACTGAACTTTGTAACAAAGTTCGAATGAACGTTTCAACAAAACAGGCTGGCTGATTTAGGGTGAAATTTGTGTTGTCAAAACAAATGGAGAACAAAAAATTACAGTTATGAAAATAGTAGACAAAATTTACGTCAACGGAGCTTTTGTAAAACCACATGGCACAGTCACTTTCGATTTAATCAGTCCGGCCACCCAGGAATTACTCGGCAAAGTAACGTTAGCCGATGCCACCGATGCACAGATGGCCATTGCAGCCGCCGGCAAAGCCTTTAAAACGTGGTCAAAAACAACCCGAGAAGAACGGATCGGATATCTGGAAAAAATGCATGCCGCAGTGCTGAAAAGAAAGCAGGACCTGATTGATGTAATGGTTGCCGAATATGGCGGAACGCTTTCTTTTTCAACCAGCAGCGTACAATATGCCCTCGACGCCATCACCTCGAACATCACTCTGTTAAAGCAATTTGATTTTGAAAAGAAACTAGGCAACTCTACCGTAGTGCTCGATCCTGTAGGCGTTGCCGGCATTATTACACCCTGGAACGCGAGTAATAGCTTTATCTGTAATAAACTGTCTACCGCCCTTGCCGCAGGTTGCACAGCCGTTATAAAGCCCAGCGAAATGAGCGCTCTGCAAACGCAGGTACTTACCGAAGCGCTGCATGAAGCCGGATTGCCAAACGGTGTATTCAACATCGTAACCGGTCTTGGCCCCGAAGTAGGCGCTGAACTTACCCGCAACCCCGGTATTGCCAAAATATCCTTTACCGGTTCTACTATAGTAGGAAAAACCATTGCCCGCGATGGCGTTGAAACCATGAAAAGGGTTACGCTGGAACTGGGTGGTAAATCACCTAATATCATTCTCCATGATGCTGATCTGTCGAAAGCTATTCCGCTTTCTGTGGCAGCTGCCTTTATGAACAACGGACAAGCCTGTATTGCAGGTACCCGCCTGCTGGTGCCCGAAGATCAACTGGAGGAAGTGAAAACCTTACTCAAAAAGGCCGTAACCGGTGTTAAAGTGGGTAATCCTGCCGATGCAGATACCCATGTAGGCCCCATGGTAAGCAAAAAACAATACGAACGGGTTCAGGGTTATATTAAAACAGGTGTTGAAGAAGGCGCTGAACTGCTTATTGGCGGTATGGGGCATCCTGAAGGACTGGAATCAGGTAATTTTGTAAAACCCACCGTTTTTGTGAATGTAAAGAATACCATGCGTATAGCCCGCGAAGAGATCTTTGGCCCGGTACTGTCGGTAATCAGCTATAAAACCGAAGAGGAAGCTATTGATATCGCCAATGACACAACCTATGGTTTGGCCGCCTATATTCAGGGAGAAGATGCTGAAAAAGCACGCCGGGTAGCTGCCCGCCTCGAAGCAGGCCGCGTAGCGATCAATGGGTTTAAACATGATCCCATGGCGCCCTTCGGCGGATTTAAACAATCCGGTATCGGTCGTGAATATGGAGTATATGGGCTGGAAGCGTATTTGGAACCGAAGACGGTTTTGGTTTAGTTGGAAAGTCATTGGAAAGTTGATAAGATGATAGGTTGATAAGTTAATAAGGCATACCTCGTCAACGTATAAACCTATTAACTTATCAACCTTTCAACTTATTAACATATTAACTTTGTCAGCCTGTCAACAATGTCAACATCAAAAATACTATACAGCTGCTACTTCACCCGCAGCCGCGAAGGAGAACAGTTTATTCGCGAGCACGTGTTTAGTTATCAGATATCAGGTACACTAACCGTGTTCGACGGCAATAAAACATTTATCAGTAAAGAAGGCGATTTCCGTTTCAGCAGAAAAAACAAGCTCGCAAAATTTGTAAAACAACCTCCGGAAAATGGCGAGTTTAAAACATTGTCGATCTACATTGACCCGCAGATCTTAATGGAGATGAGCAGGGAATTTAATCTCCATGCTTCTAAACATTTTCCAAAAGAAGATGCCATGATCGACCTGGCCTACGATCCGTTGTATAAAAGCTTTATGGATTCGCTGCTGGTATACTTACAGCTTCCTGTTGAAGAACAGACAAAGCTCATGGATTTAAAAGTACGGGAAGCCGTATTGCTACTGGCAAAAGTAAATCCCGAAATAAAAGACATTTTGTTTGATTTCAGCGAACCGGTAAAAGCAGACCTCGAAAGCTTTATGCTGAAGAACTATCATTTTAATGTGGAGCTGCAGCGCTTTGCCTATTTAACAGGCAGAAGTCTCAGCACCTTCAAACGTGATTTTGAAAAGATCTTTCAGACTACGCCCAGCCGCTGGCTGGTACAAAAACGGCTCGAAGAAGCCTATCACTTAATTCGTGATGAAGGCAAAACCCCTTCCGATGTATATCTGGAAGTGGGGTTTGAAGACCTCTCCCACTTCTCTTTTGCATTTAAAAAGAAATATGGACTTGCGCCGTCGTTGGTGAAGGGTTGATAATAGTTGAAAAGTTGATAAGTTAATAAGTTGATATGGGATCGCGCAGTCGTCTGCCTTATTAACTTGTCAACCTGTCAACTTTTTAACCTATCAACTAAAACTATTGCTTCGTAAACACATACGGATCTTCCTCTACAAAATCGCTTTCTTTCGTTTCAAGCGATACCACTTTCCCCTGAGCTGTTTTGAATTTCGTTGAAAAGATGCCGTATTCGATATTATCGTATTGCAGCAGCCATTCATTGGAATCCATATACGATAAAGTAGCCGTAAGGTCATCGTGGCTGTTGAATTTCACCACCAGTCGCTTTTTATCGGCAGATACAGTGATATCCAGCGAGCCATACAATTGATTCGTATAATGTCCCGCATAAGCCGACAACGGTAAAGAAGGCGCGGCGCCTTTCACCCTGTTCTGCCATGCATGAATCGTGCTTAACGTATCCTTCATAGTGGCATTGAAAAACTTCAGGGATTGTTTACTGCGATTTACATAAGGCATACCGGTATAAGCATCGAGTATTTGCACTCTTAGTGCGCCAAACAAATTCTGATTATCATTATTGGTAAGAACTGCCATGCCCAGATGTTCTTCAGGAACAAAACAAACCACGCTCACCATGCCGGCAGCGCCACCTGTATGCCAGTAGATCTGCCGCCCGTTATAATCACCAACCAGCAAACCCAGTCCATACCCTACAATATGTGTTGGCAACATCGATGATTTCTGACTGCTGATGGGCGTGTTAATACTACGCGTCTTTTGCAATACATTAAAGGGCATTATCTGTTGTCCTTCGTAACGGCCGCTGTCGAGCTGAAATGACAACCAGTGCGCCATATCGCTTACGCTGCTGATCAATGCAGCAGCAGGCGCCAGATTATCCCAGTTATCCCATGGCACCTGTCTTAAACTGCCGGTAAAGCTGGTTGTATATGCCTTTGAAAGCAGTTGTTTATCAGATACAGCGCTTACGCTGGTAAACGTCTCGCGCATGTCTAATCTCGTCAGAATGCTGTCTTTTATATATTGCTGCCAGCTTTTGCCCGTTACTTTGGGAATCACTTCTCCGGCTGCCAGAAAGCAACTGTTGCAATATCCGTAATGACTGCGGAAGCCGGCTTCAGGTTTCAGCAGCTTCATTCGTTGCATGATCTGTTCCGGCGTAAGATGACTGTTCCAGAAAGTAAAATCACCCTGAAAGGTTTTGGTGCCTATGCGGTGACAAAGCAGATCACGGATCGTGAGCAATTGCGTAGTGGTGGGTTCATACAATTTAAAACCGGGATAGTACTTCGTGAACTTGTCGTCGATCGACAGCTTTTTATCGTATTCCAGCTGGGAAAGCGCAGTGCCTGTAAACAGCTTGGTGTTACTGGCGATCATAAACAAGGTATGTTCATCCACCGGTTGTTGCGTAGCCGTATCGCGTACGCCATACCCTTTTATAAAAGCGATTTTTCCATCTTTAACAATAACGATGGCGAGGCCCGGTACATTCCAGTCTTTCATTCCCTCACGGATATAATTATCCAGGCTGTCGGTAATAAAGGCTGGTGTTTGGGCAAATGTCAATTGGTGACTGATAATAAGTAAGAAGCAGAGCAGTAGTTTGCGCATATCTATAAAAATTACAAATATCAAAAATCAAATATCAAGAAAAATTACAAACTCCAAATATCAAATATCAAAAAATCACAAATACCAATATTTAAATTTTTAAATATCCCTGTTTTGTTTTTGCTTTTTTTTAGCTCTTGTTTTTGGTTCCTGTGTTTTCTTTTTTGGATCTTGTATCCTGGATTTTGGTTCTTTTGCATCAAACCTTTTCATATGGAACAACCCATTCCAACCAACACCGGCAAGAAGCTGCTTACTCTTTTCGGCATGACTTACCTTTTGCTGTACATGCTTCCTTTTCCGTTAGAAAATATACCGGGATTACGCTACATCGCAACATGGTATAACAACATTATGGAGTCGATTATACTTTTCGCAGGCCATAAACTGTTGCATCTCCCGTCGCTCACAAGAACTGACAATGGCAGTGGCGATACCACATTCGATTATGTGAGAATACTTACCCTTTTGATCATGTCGGTAATCATTGCACCGGTGATTCTGATCATATCCCGAAAACAAAACAACTATGCCCAATGGCGCCAGCTATTGATCGTATATGCACGGTATTATCTTGGTTTGTATATGATCATTTATGGCTTTATCAAAATATTCGAGGGCCAGTTTGTATTTCCGGGAATAACACAACTGGAGGAAACATATGGCGAGGCGTCGCCCATGGGATTGTTGTGGACATTTATGGGTTATTCGAAACCCTATACCATATTTACTGGTGTTTTTGAAATATTGGCAGGATTTCTACTGTTTTTTCGCCGCACTGTTGTTATAGGTTGCCTGATAACGATCGCTGTTATGACCAATGTAGTAATGCTGAATTTGTTTTATGATGTTCCAGTAAAGACCTTTTCCATGCACCTGCTGTTGATTGCTTTTATTATTCTATGGCCTGATGTCAGGAGGATCTACAATTTTTTTATCCGGCATGCATCTGAAACCCTTCCTACGTCAAAACTCATCCTGCCTAAAAAATGGATGCGTATTACCAGAATAATCATTAAGGGGCTGGTTATAATGATTGTGATAGGAGGACTAATCACAGATATTTTCGAAGATGACTCAGCATATTATAAAGACATAAGGCATGGCTTAAACGGTATGTACAAAACGGATCTTTTTGTACTTAATAAAGACACCCTGCTGGCTGGTCACGACGGCTTAAAAAGATGGAATAAGCTGCTTCTTGAAGATGGCTATTCGGGAATATACGTCGGCTATGACAGCGTGCGGTATTTTAAACTGTCGGCAGACACTTTACACAGAAAGATCATTATGACAAGCTACAAAGACTCTACAGAAAGCTATCGCTTTACATACACTGTATTGCCGGATAATCGATATGCCCTTTCGGGGGTTTGCCGGTCAGACAGTATTTTTGCTACTTTCAAAAGGAAACAAAAAACAGACTACCAGCTTGTTAACAGGGGATTCCATTGGATAAATGAATCGCCGTATAACAGATAGATAGCAGAAGTTATAAGTTGATAAGTTGAAACGTTGATAGGTTGACAAGTTCATAAGGCGTTATCTTAACTCATCAACATATCAACCTATTAACTTATTCACCTCCTCCATCTGCGCTTTATACCGGTACCATGATTCAAATGGGGAAAGACTAACGGAATCGTTGTCGTTATAATTGGTAATGAAAGGTCTGCCCAGTTCATTAAAGGAATAATACATGCCCCACAGAGGTTTTATGTAGGCATCAAGCAACATTTCAAGCGGGCCGAGTGCATCTTCGGGTAAGTTGATCGTAAAACGTGGTTCAAAGGAATGCAAAAAACCTTTCCATAATGTACCGGCAATAAGCCAGTGATTATAATCTTCCCACAAAGGTTTGGGAAAGGCTTTAATTTTTTTACCGGGGATCGGCGCCTGCCGGTTATAACGCCGCCAGTCCTGCCGCAGTACCGGCATCCCTTCATTTAGTAATGAAAAGATAGTGCTGCCATCTGCGTTGTACTGATCAAGCATTCGGCACACCTGTTTTATTGCTAGTTCGATCGTACGCTCAAACAGCGTATTCAGAATGGGAATAACATTCGTTTCTTTACCGATGGACAAACCCTGTACAAGAAAACTGAAATAGTCAACATATTGCAGTTCTATCAAAAAGGCAGGATACATGATCCGGAATGGCCGATGCCTTATCCGGTGCAGGTCACCTGATATGGTGAGTAACTCCTGTTTTGAGAGGGCGAGATCCATAGATAAAGTTTAACGAACAATAATAGTTAAGTTTGATACTGATCAAGTGTTTGAAAAGCTGTTTTAGTTAATGTATACAAACCGAATAATTGCTTATAGGTAAAACCAGCTGCCATTGTACATCCTGCCTGCTGAAACCACCTGTTCAGCATTTTATTGCTTTCATAAACAGGCACCAGTAAGCGTGTTGCATTCTTTTTGGTAAAACCGTAATTCAGTATGTGCAGTAATCCCCGGTGGAACAATTTATTATCTGTTTGAAACGGCATCAGCAACCGAAGTGTATAATCACCCGGATTGGTTACAAAGGCCGCACTGATCTCATCAAACGGGGCCTTACTGATATCTGCCTGAAACAGAGGTTCATTATTACTCAGGATCATCAGCGATTCTACAAAATCTGCCAGTTCAACACTTGCATACATCGATGCAAGACATGCAGCCGCTTCTACCCCCACCCATTGTTCAACGTAATGAATGTCATCCGGGGTTTTGAAAGGTCTTATAGTTATTACCGACCGGTTACTGGAAACCGATGAAATAGTTTTTGCGCTCATTATGAGACTTTTTAAGCAACCGTTACAACAGTAAATGAAAAGGCCTCTGTATGTAACAGGGATAATAAAATAGTTTGAAGTCATCCGAAGGGAACCGGATACACTATACTAACCAGATAAAATTCAAATGAAAGTTATTAACCAGGGAGAGTTTGGGCTGTTATAAAGATACAGAACCCATACAACAAGGCAAACTTATCGCAGACAAAATTCATATAACATCGGAACTGATGTATTACCTAATGGTAATCCATTATGTTCATATAGATGTAATTTTTATATAACTCTTGCTACCGCTGCATTTTAGGCGATACAGCTCATGTAGTTTTGTTAAACCGGCATTTACAAAGGTTCCGGCGATCCTATACAACTCCTACTGCATCAGAAAATACAATGGTATACAAATAATTATTGCTAAACATAAGTATATTTACCAATTAAATTTTTAGGCAATACCGAATGGCGCAGGTAGCGATTTTTGAAACCGAACATTTTGAAGGAGCTTACCCGGTTATCAGGTTATTTGACAACGGAGAAAATCAAATTACCATTTTTTCTTATCAGCAATCGTACCGGCAGTTTCAATATCTTTTTAAGGACGATGCCCGTCGTTTCAAATGGGTAGTTAAAGACGATAACGAAAGCAAATACCACTTTATCTATCGCATGTATAAAGAAGTTCGCCGGAACAACATTCAGCTGTTGTATTTAAACACCATCAGCAACAATCATATTTTTTATGTACTGATGATCCGGCTACTACCGAAGGTAAGGTCAGTGGTTACCCTGCATGATATAAACGGATATTTCCATTTCAAATTTGCTTTCAGCCTTCGCCGCTGGGTGCGTTACACAGGCAAAAGATCACTGGTCCGTGCTGTTAAAGAATTTAATGTGGTAGCTGCCACAATGGTGCCTTATCTACAAGGCAAACTGCCTTCCTGGAAAAAAGTATACAATGTACCCGGAGCGGTATTTGAAGGAATGCCTGCCACCTGCCCGTCCCCTGTTGAAACCGGTAAAATAAATATAGTAGTGCCCGGAACAATAGATGGCCGCCGAAGGAATTATGAAACCGTTTTTGAATTGCTGCAGCAATGTAATGAAGCAGGGTTACCTGTATCAATTACTTTACTCGGCAGCCACTATGGAGCGTATGGAGAAATGATTTTGGAAAGATGTAGGGCATACGCCGCATCACATAGCAATTTGTCATTTTATCAAAACAGTCCGGTAGTAGACCAGCCCGAGTTCGATCGTGTAATGAATAACGCCCATGTGGTGTTTACACCTTCCGTTATTGATACGATCATTTTTGATGGCATTACAGAAACCTACGGATTGAGTATTTCATCGGGCAATCTGTTCGATGTAATTAAACATGCCAAACCTTTTATTATTCCCGATGCATTGCGGATGCCGGATAATATGGAAAGCAGTTGTTTCCATTATAAAACCGCTGCCGATATCTTTCTCTTTCTGAAGCGCATATTAAATGAGCCCTCTTTTTATAATGAATTATCGCAAAAGGCGCTGAATAACTCACGGGAATACACGATCCCTAAAGTGCGTGAAAGAAATGCAGGTTTGTTTCTTACAGAGGCAAAAAGCCGCTAAGCCCTTCGCTTTACTCAGGATTTGCGCCTTTGCGTTTTTGTGAGAAATATATTAAATATCGCATCAACAGAAATGGAGTCGATCACCGCCTGTGAAAAGCCCGTATTGTAAAATGCTTCCTGTAGCATCGGACTTACCACTTTTGTAAGTGTTCCGTAATCATATATTTCGGCCGCACTGGTACAATTGAAAATAGCGATAGATGGTATCTGGTATGCCATGGCTACATGCATAGCCAGTGTATCGCCCGATATAATAAAACAACAACGGGCAATATCATCGAGGTATTCAGTAATAAATTTTCGTTGTTCCAGCAACATGCATTCATATCCCTGCTGCTGCAGTTTTTCGATCAGGGGTGCATAGCCGCTCCAGGCTTTATTGGGCCAGCGCGCTCCTACCCTCGTTTCGATACCAATTAGTGCAGCGCTGCTTTTTATATGATTATTCCGGTAAATGCAATACGGTTCACGGTTAAACGGAAGAGAGAACATACTGAGCAACAATTCCTGAAAAGTAGCTGTATTGTTCATCTTGGCTTCATTGGCTGCTTCGGGGCCAAGTTTGGAAATGAGGCTCATACTGAACCAGCTTGCTGCATCAGGCGTATAGGTGAGCCGTTCATTTTCGAGGTAAATGCCGGTTAATTTTTTGGTGGCAATACGGCCGGCGAGTAAAGCGCAGCGAACATCTTCTTCCAGTGAAATGGTATGGTCGAAGGTTTCGTTTTGTAAGGCGGCAAAAGCGTCGTCCAGTGCAATGATCCTCGCCAGATTGGGATGACCGGCCGGTAAAATGCCTTTATACCTGCTATCGATCACCCAGGTTACTGAACCGGCCAATGCATTTAATAAAACAGTTGTTCTTACCACATCACCGGCAGCGCCTGTTTTAATAAGCAGTATTTTTGTCATTGGACCAAAAATACATTTACATTTTTACATAAGCTGTTCTATATGTCAAAAATAATACAGATCAATAACAGGGTGGCTACCGATGAAACAACCGGTTTTGGCTCGAACAATGCCATGTATGGAAGGCGTTTTCTGAATAAAGATGGCCGGCCCAATATCAAACTGTCGGGCATTCGTTTTTTGGAAAGTCTTAGCCCATACCATTATCTGATCCAGCTATCGCGCTGGCAATTCCTGACATTTATCTTTTTCTTCTTTATATTATTTAATCTGCTGTTTGCCTGTTTATACCTGCTGCTGGGTATTGAGCATCTGGGCGGCATTACAGCCAATACACCAACGCAAAAGTTTATCGAGGCATTCTTTTTCAGCGCCCAAACCTTTACCACGGTGGGATATGGACGTATTAATCCAACCGGGTACGCCACCAGTTTGATGGCTTCGCTGGAAGCCTTCTCGGGTTTGCTTTTCTTTGCGCTGGCAACAGGTTTATTTTACGCCCGCTTTGCCCAGCCAAAAGCGTATCTGCGCTTCAGCAACAATACGCTCATTGCACCATTTAAAGATGGACTTGCCCTGATGTGCCGTATGGCGCCATATAAAAAAAATTATCTCACCGATACCGAAGTAACTCTTACGTTGGCCGTTGTAGTAAATGATAATGGAAGAATGGTGAACCGTTTTTATCCGCTGGAACTGGAATACGGCCGGGTAAACGCGTTGTCGCTTGCCTGGACGGTGGTTCATCCGATTAATGAAAGAAGTCCGTTGTACGGTTGGACGGACGATGATTTCAAAAACACCCTTTTCGAATTACATGTATACGTGAAAGCGTTTGATGATATTTTTTCGAATCAGGTAGTAGTTCGTACGTCGTATTCAAGAGAGGAATTTGTATGTGGCGCAAAATTCGTTCCCATGTACCGCCGTTCCGACGACGGAGAAACCACTATACTGGAACTCGATAAACTGGGTACGTATGAAAAAGTAGATGTGAAGGCAAGAATGAATAAGAACTCCGATGAGTTCACACAGGAGAGTGGGCAGTGACGGAAATTAAAACCGTAGCTGCGCCAGCTCCTGAGGAGGAATATCTTCTTCCATTTTTCTGAAAATGATCTCATCCTCGAAGTGACTGTGCTGATCAACGAGTTTTATAAATGCTTTGAATAAATAGGGACCGTCGTCGTGCAGGGGCAACCGTTCAGCCAATACGCGAATGGTGTCGTGCTCCCTTTTTAAGATATTAATAAAGTCGTAACGGAAATGATGCTTTTGTAAGAATGGAATTAAAACCGCCTCTTCTGCATCAACATGTTTTTGCAGATCGTTTTTCCAGAACTGAACAATACGTTGCCGGACAACGTTTTTATCGCTTTGTTTCTGAAGCTCTTTTAATAGTTCGCTGCATTTAAGTCTGTCTTCCTTATGCTGGCGAGATAAAACCTGTAGTGCTGCCTGATTTTCCATAAACTATTCCTCCCAACCTAGGGGAAGACAAGAATCACTCCACAACATTCGCATGCAGAAAAATTAAGATGTCTTTAACGGTTCGTTTGCATTTATCTTATTGTTTCCCGCAAAGACGCAAGGTCGCATCCTTCGACTCCGCTCAGGACTTCTTAGCGTCTTTGCGGGAAATGTTATTCACCCCAAATTGTTTCAATTCTTCCACACTTTACTTCAAACTGCTGATAATGGTGACGAACTCAGCGGCATTTAGTGAAGCGCCGCCTACCAGACCACCGTCTACATCAGGGCATGAAAACAATTCTTTGGCATTATTGGCTTTTACGCTGCCGCCATATAAAATAGAAATATTATCGGCTACAGCTGCGCCGTATTGTTTGGCCAATACACTGCGCAGATAAGCATGTATTTCCTGCGCCTGTTGCGAAGTAGCTGTTTTACCTGTACCAATTGCCCAGATAGGCTCATAGGCAATTACTATACGTTGAATATCTGTTTCAGACAAATGGAACAGCGATTCCTTTAACTGTGTTTCTACAAAACTGTTCTGCGTGCCTGCTTCCCTGATGTTCAGGGGTTCTCCGCAACAAAATATGGGTGTGATCTCGTATTGAAGCAGAAGATTTAATTTTTCAGCCAGCATCTGGTTGCTTTCCTGAAAATATTCGCGGCGCTCGCTGTGTCCGATAATACAAAACGGAATGCCGATAGATTGCAGCATTTCGGCAGATACTTCACCGGTATAGGCGCCGGATTTTTTATTGTAACAATTCTGGGCAGCTACGAAGTAATTATTTTCATTTTCGGTTGCACTTTTCGCCATGATCAGGTAGGGAAAGGGAACAGCAAAAATAGCCTGCTGATGATCTTTCAGTGTAATATCGGCCGAAAGGATTTCGTTGAGCAGTTGTTCTCCCTGCTGATAGGTACAATTCATCTTCCAGTTTGCCGCAGCAATTTGTTTGCGCATAAGTAGTGGTCTTTTTTATTTAGAATTAAAAGCCCGCAACCCATTAAAGGGTACTGAGCCAGATCGAAGGATTACGATTGCCCAAAAATAGTTTTCAATTGACTTATTTCTTCTTCTGTAAGCGTTTGATTTTTTAATTTTTTCCAGTTGCTGATATCAGCTAACGCTTTTTCAAATTCGTACAGGCTTAGCCCTTTATTGCCCCAGGTAAAGCTGGGAATAAATTTAGGTGGCATGCCTTCTCCGAATACATTGGCGCAAACGCCCACCACCGTACCGGTGTTAAATGAAGTATTAATGGCGGCGCGTGAATAATCGCCCATCAATAAACCACATTTTAATCCTGCCCGAATGTATTCACTCGCCGGATAGTGCCACACTTTTACTTCACTCGCCGTATTTTTTATGTTTGAATTGGAAGTACCTGCGCCCAGATTACACCACTCGCCTATCACAGAGTCGCCCAGATAACCATCATGCGCTTTATTGGAATATGCAAAAAGGATGCTGTTCTTAATTTCACCACCGGCCATACAATACGGACCAATCGTTGTAGCACCGTATATTTTAGCGCCCATTCTCACTAAAGCGCCTTCGCCCAATGCAAATGGCCCTCTGATCAGGGCGCCTTCCATGATCTCGGCATTTTTACCTATATAGATCGGTCTGGTGGGCGCATTAAGTATAAAATGACTTAAAACAGCGCCGGGTTCAATAAAGATGTTGGAGGAACTTATCGTTTGTACCGTTTCGGGGATGGGTTCAGAAACACGGTTTTCGGTGATCAGTTTGTAATCTTCACGCAATGCCCAATCGTTCCACTGGAAAATATGCCAGGGATACTGCAGAATTTTTACCGAGTCGTAATCGGGCAAACTTTCGGGATCATCTGCGTGAGCAATAACCGACTGCACAAAGCGTGCGGAAGGAACAATATTGGCAGCAAATACAATCGCATTATCAGGTGGTAATTCATCTTTCCGCAGCACCGTAACCTTTTGCTGGAGCATCAGATCCCATTTCTGACGTATGGTAAGAATGCCAATACGGATATCGGCTACAGAACGCGTTTGTGAAAAGGGGAATAAATGATTGGTTACTTCTTTATCTGTGAGAAATACCGGCTTCGTCATACAGTATTTTTTAGATTGCATCTCAGCCCTTCGATCCTTCGACTACGCTCAGGACGCTCTGGATCTTATAACAACTTCACCCTTCGCACTACGCTCATCACAAAACCGATAATCATGATAATAGTTCCAAGCCATACCAGATTAATAAAGGGGAACTGCAATACCTTCAGCGCCAGGAACGGCGTTAAGCGTGATGATTCCTTTACACTTATTTCAAGGTGTTTATCGTCGGCAACACGGGTAAGGCCAATAGCGAGCCCCTGCGAATACAACGTATCCATTATTATCTGCGCCCCGTTATTGTGAACATAAAAAACAGGGTGGGCACTCAGCTTTTGTTGCTCCTTCGTTATTATACTCAGGTTAGCCATAAGAGCTGTATCCTTACTGGTGAACTTATATTTTGTATCGTGCGGATTCAGCGTAACACTGTCGAGGAGTATGTATCCGGAAGAATAGAAAATGGTGTCACCGGTTTTCACCACGTGATTCGTGAACCGCGCCGTGTCTTTATCCTCCATCACTGAGCTGGCATGGTTCACATAGCTGAAGATGTCTTTATTCCAGTAATGTTTTGAATCAGGATTGTTCGACATGCCTTCGGCGCCCTTGGTGTTTTTAATCAGATCAGGATACAGGGAGAAATGTTCTTTTCCATCCTTTTTTTCCATATCAACCCTGAAGTAGGTTGTACGTCCGTTGCCACTCACAGAGTCTTTTACATATGTGGCCCAATAACTACCCATATCTGTACGGATATCTTTAAAAAGGGTAAGGTTTTCAAAACCTTCACGCGGTTTTTCAGGACCGAAGTTCAATGGGTTAAACGTGTTTACCGAGAGTATTTCTTTTTTTGAAGAAGAAATGAGAATACCTACCAGCAGTAATCCAAAACCGGCATGCGCTACAGAAGCACCGGCAGCTTTCAGCTTACCATGCAGACCGGTATAAATATAACCTGCATTCGCAATTAATGAATATACTGCTGCGAACATAGCAAGATGAATGGCAGACAGAAAACCAATACCGTATTTATTATAATTAATGTGGCCGAAATAACTGATGCAGGCCGATACAATTACTGACGCCACTGTAGCCCACAATATTTTTTTACCAAACCATGCTTTCGCGGTGGTCTTGTATTTCAGGTATTGTGAAATGGCAGTTAGTATGCCTATTACAACAGCTACAAAGATCTGAATACGGTTGTAAGGAAACTCCTTGTCTTCACCGATCACCAGATTGGTGCCAAATACTTTATTGAAAATGGGGAAAGAAGTAGGAACTATAATAGCCATAGCTGCCAGAAACAGTACCAGCGAGCCGATAAACATCCAGAATTCACGACTGTTAAATTCTTCTTCTTTGGCAATATGCGGGATCTTTTTATATCGTGCTATCAGCAGTGCCAGCGCAGGAACTACGAAGATGAATACCCATGTACGCAATTGCCAGTTCATACCCGAATCAACAAAGGCGTGTACAGAAGTATCCTGCAGATCGCCGCTTCTTGTTAAATAGGTAGAGTACAATACCAGCAGAAAACTTATTATAAAGAAAGTGTGTGTAGCACGTAATGAATGTCCGGTTGAATTATAAATCACCTGTGTATGAATACCGGCGATCAGTACCAGCCACGGTACGAGGGAAGCATTTTCAACAGGGTCCCAGGCCCAGTATCCGCCAAAGGTGAGCGATTCATAAGCCCATGCGGCGCCCATCATAATACCTAAACCCAAAATAGCACCTGAGAACAACGACCAGGGAAGCGCGAGCTTCGTCCAGCCGCCAAAATCTTTTTTCCATAAACCGGCTATTGAAAAGGCAAAGGGAACAATGGTGCTGGCAAAACCCAAAAACAAGATAGGCGGGTGAATCACCATCCAGTAATTCTGTAATAACTGGTTCAGACCGTTTCCGTTATGGATTCTTGGTAAACTTAAATAATCAGGTCCGCTGAAGATCGGTGCATCCTGAAACTGATGTCTTGTTAATAAGAACGGATTGCTGCCAACACGTACATTAAAAATGTAGATGCCGAGGATCATCGTCGCCAGGCAAAGCTGGGCAAAACTGATCACCGTCATAACCGGGGCTTCCCATCTTTTGGCAGTGCGGATCAATACCATTCCGATAACGGCATGCCAGAAGGTCCACAATAAAAAGCTGCCCTCCTGCCCTTCCCAGATACTGCTGAGCAAATATTTGGGCGAAAGGGACCGGTCGCTATGGTTCCAGGCGTAAAAATATTCGTGAAAATGTTGCGAAATGATCAGGAAGATAACACCTATGATAGTGATTACCGAAACGGCATCAACCATAAAGGCGGCACGCGCCAGGCGTTTCCAGTTATCCTGGTCGGCGGTTAATGTGGCATTGGAGGCTTTAAAATAGGCAATGGTTGCAACCAGGGACGCTACCAGGGAAAGCACTACCAGAAAATGCCCTAACTGGCCCGGTAACAGGTGTTCACCGATATAATTCATTACGTGATTTTAGTTTTGACTCAGGTTGTTCTGCGCAGCTTTGGGATCGTCTTTATACTTGGAAGGGCATTTAATCAGAATACCATCTTTACGCGTAATTTCAAATACATCGCCTTTCATCTTGCCTTTCAGTACAATACGATCACTTTTTTCTATATCAAAAGGCTTTTCGAAATAATATTTTACCTGTGCTCTGTTTCCCAGTGAGTCGGTAACATAAAATGTGGTAAGATTGGGATCTTTCGAAGGGTCGTATTGAATAGGGGTGGCAGAAGATTTATCGAGTTTTGCGATAATGGTAACTGCTTTACCTTGTTTCTGACGGGCCGAGGCCAGGGTTTCGTAGGTGCTCAAATCGGCCATAAAACTTAACAGTACCATGATACAGGCCGCAATGCCCACCAAAATTACAATATGGATCTTTTTCATATCTGTATTAGATGCTCCGCAAAGTTAGGTCAAAAAAGTATAGTTTGTGGTTTATGGTTTGTTGTTTGTGGTTCGCGCCACTAACAAACGATAGCTTGCTTAATTTTTTTTGCACGTTCAGTGTATCGCACTAACTTGCACCCCGTTTTTTTTAGCAGTATGAATTATAAAACTCAAAACGCAAATCTCAAGAAACAAACTGTATTCGTTTGGAACTTGTTATTTGATTTTTGTGATTTTTAGTATTATGACAGATCTATCGCACTTTGACCCGAACGCGGCAAGTAATCCCAATAACAATGTTTTTGGTTTGCCGTTTACAGAAGACGACGCCAGGCTGGTAATCTTGCCTGTTCCCTGGGAAGTAACTGTAAGTTATAACGCCGGAACAGCCCGCGCAGCTGACCATATTTTTAAAGCCAGTATGCAGGTTGATCTCTTTGACCCTGACACCAAAGAATGTTGGCGACAGGGTTTTTTTATGCGCGTTCCAGATAAAAAAATATTGTTAAAAAGCGATTACCTGCGCAAAGAAGCAGAGTTGTACATCGATTATATTTCGAAAGGCGAAATACTGGAGAAGAATTTCTTCATGTGCAAATCGCTTAAGGAAATTAATGAAGGCAGCCTGTTTTTGAACAAGTGGGTACAGGAACAAACCTGTCAGTTGCTTAACAAAGGCAAACTGGTAGCCTTGCTCGGTGGTGATCACAGCATAGCGCTGGGCTTTTTTAAAGCTATGGCAGAACAACATGGCGAGTTTGGCGTACTGCAGGTAGATGCCCACTGCGATCTGCGTGAGTCGTACGAACTTTTCAAATACAGCCACGCCAGCGTGATGTATAATGCACTCAATGAAATTCCTTCGCTTACCCGTCTGGTACAGATAGGCGCCCGCGACTTCTGTCAGGAAGAATGGGAATACATTCATAAGAATCAAAACAGGGTAACTACCTATTTTGATAAAGACATTAAAGAGCGGCAGTATGAAGGCGAAACCTGGAAGCAGATCACTGATGAAATAGTTAGCAAATTACCTGAAAAAGTGCTGGTAAGCTTTGACATCGACGGACTTGATCCTAAATTATGCCCCAGTACAGGTACTCCCGTACAAGGCGGGTTTGAAACAGAACAGATCTTCTACCTGCTGAAAAAAATAGTACAGAGCGGCCGCAAATTTATCGGTTTCGACTTAAGCGAAATAGGTGTTGGCGACAATAACGAATGGGACGCCAATGTGGGCGCTCATATTTTATGGAGATTAGCCAATTTGTTAGTAGCCAGCAACCAATAAAAATGACGAAAGGGGGGGGAACTATGGTATATGATTATGTTGTTACGATAAAAAACAAGCACAACCGCTATATTGATGTAGTTGGCATTTTGCTGAGTCTTTTTTCGGTTGTTTGTTTTACGTGGCAATTTATACAATCCCTGCA
>Ga0105239_10003732_pt1 | contig 18543 bp, 12 predicted proteins | sample KBSC44metaG_FD_92761 | JGI IMG/M metagenome (GOLD analysis project Ga0105239, IMG submission 92761) | Corn rhizosphere microbial communities from Kellogg Biological Station, Michigan, USA - KBS C4-4 metaG | ecosystem: Host-associated > Plants > Roots > Rhizosphere > Soil | place: Michigan, USA...
AGATGCTTCTTTCGATACTACATCAAGCACCGTGAGCGGAACGCCTCGTATCTGTGCAGCAGCAACCAGCGGCCCAACATCGACGGATGGATCGAATCGCAACAAACTATATTCCGGCCCAAGCGCATCGTAGAGCGAGCGGCCATCGTCGAACCAGAGGTGAGGAACGCGACACCCGGGTACTGTCGACGACGTAAAGCTCCCAAGCGTGTACGTCGGATGCGCGCTGCCATCGTAAGCAATCAATGGCGATCTATCGTAGAAGTAACCAAAGTTCAGGCCAGCGGCCGCGAATTGCTTGATGTTGGTCTCGCAAGCAACACGACCAGCTTCGGCGCGGGCCTGCTCCCCTTCAGGTCCTTCATCGAGAATGTTGGCAGGAACAGCGCTGCGGCGCCGCGTCTCTTCTTCCGCTTGCGCCATCGCCAGACGCGATACCTGCTCAGTGATCGGCCATCGCTCTGCCTCATAGGCATCGAGAACTGCCGCGGGCGCCCATCCATTGAGATGCGCGGCAAGCAGCCACGACAGATTCATCGCATCCGCAATGCCGGCATTCATGCCGTAGCCAGCATACGGCGCCCAGAGGTGGGCCGCATCGCCCGCCAGAAAAATGCGCCGGTCGCGAAATCGTTCGGCGATCAGGCGCCGTCCGATCCAGTCCTGCTTAGAAATGACCTCATACGTGAAGTCAGGGCCGACACCGAGAATCGTACGAATGCTACCATCACGATCTACCGCATCGAAGTCGAATTGATCGAGCCGCAGAAAGTTGAAAATCATCCAGAGCTCGCGGCCGTCAATCGCAATCACATTACCACTTAGTTTTGGATTGAGCGAATAGGTCATCCAGGCGCGTTCGTGCTGCTGCTGATTGATGAGCTGAGGAGCGCGAATGAAGGTCGCCTGCACGCGCATGAATTCTCCGTCGCCTTCCAACTTGATGCCGAGCCCCCGCCTCACCGTCGACCGTGCCCCGTCGCATCCAATGAGGTAAGAGGCGGAATAGGTCTGAACCTCTCCGGTATCAAGATCGCGGCCCACAGCAGTGACTCGATCGTCGTCCTGGGAGAAACTCACGAGTTCTACGCGACTGTAGATTTTGACGCGTGGCGTTGCTGCGACATAATCAAACAGAATCGGCTCGAGCATGAGCTGATTCACGCGATGCGGAAGCTCTGGCGTTGGCCAGTCCGAGTCTGCGCCGGTCCGATCTGTGAAGCGGTCGCGCCGGCACGGGATGTGGATGCGGCCGCACTCACGCCCGGTAAAAGCGGTGCGGTAAGCGATTGCGTGCGGGTAATCCTCGGGCAGGCCGGCGTTACGCAGCTTTGCGGCAACGCCAAGCCGTCGAAAGACCTCCATTGACCGAGCGCTGACATGATTGCACTTCGGGTCCGGCGCATCGCCTTTGCGGCGCTGCTCGATGATCGCGACCTCGATGCCGCGCCGAGCAAGATCAAGTGCAAGCGTGAGGCCGACGGGCCCTGCACCGACAATCAGGACAGACGATACGCGCTCGCTGGACATGATAGATTTTCCTCGTTTGGCGACCTGCCTGGCTCACCGCGCGGACCAGCCCCCATCACTCATCTGGAAGAGATTCAGGCCCGCAGAACCCGCAAAACGCGATCTGATGATGCGGACCAAGGCGGCTGTGGTCAGTCCCATGAACGGGTGACACGGGCGAGCCGGCGCCAACACACAGGCGCCGCCATGTTATTGCAGCTTCCAGCCCAGCGGATTATCGGATTGGCTGCGTATGGACGTTCAACAAGGCAGGGATTCCTGAACGCACCTTCTCCAGCGCTCGCGCTAACGCACCGGGAAGCAAAGCCGGATCGTCGACCGCCTCGCCCCAGCCTTGACAGCACTCCGCAACTCTCTCAAAGGCCGGAGATGGATCGAGGCCCTGAACAGGCATGACGTTCACCCTCGATGCTGCACCATCCGGATAGACGGCAAGCGTCGATTGCTTCACCGCCAGCCACTGGTGATTGTTTGCGACAATCGTCAGAATCGGCAGATTCTGAGCCCGCTGTACGTAGTGAAAAGGAACGGGATTTCCGAACATGTACGAGCCATCTCCCACGATTGCGATAACATCGCTATTAGGCGCGGCGAGCTTCGCGCCGAGTGCGGTGCCGAGACCCGCACCAAGCCCGCCAGCTGGCGAACTTCCGATGTAGCGGTCTTGACCCGCAAACTCCAAGCGGCTCACTGCCGTACCCAGTTCATTGATAATGATAGATCCTTCAGACTTCGCCTCATTTATGCAGTGCGCAAGCCACGCTGGGTGGATGGGCGATTGATCGCGCGAGCGTCGCACAAGATCCGCTCTCGCTTGCAGAGCCTTCGCTCGCTCCAGGGAAACTCGATGCTGTCTCTCACGAAGGACGTCATCTTCGAGCGTTCCCGCCAGCTCATTCAGCATGACTAGCGTTGTCGTGACGTCCCCGGATACCAGAAGATCGGCTTCAAATTCTCGAAAGGGAAGACGGCTCACGAGAGGATCAGTGGCGATATGCACCACCTTGGTGGCAGGCCTGGGCCTGGAAAGGCGTGGCAACCACGGTACCGCGCATTCGATAACCAGGACGAGGTCCGCGTCCTCAAGATGATGCCCAGGATCCTGCGCAAATCCAAGATTCATCAAGTGATCGCTGGGTAGGTTGGCGTCCGTTGCGTTGATCTGGAGAACCGGAATCGCCTGAGAACTGCAGAGCCTCGACAACGCGGCCGCTCCCTCCCGCGATCGGCCCGCGGATGATGTCAAGATGAGGGGAGCCTGCGCCTCGGCCATCATCCGTGTGACTTGATCCACAACATGTCTCGGCGGGGCGCTCGACGCAACACCAAGTGGTCGGACGTTGTCCCGTCGCATTGGTACAGTTGCGTCGGCAAGCACCTCTCGCGGTAGCGCCAGGTAAACCGGTCCGCGCGGCTCACTCATGGCTATGTCGAGAGCGCGATCGACCAGCGCTTCGATAGGCTGACCGGCTCTGAGTTCGTAGTCCCATTTGACGTATTCGCGGAGCATACCTCCCTGATCGAACGATTCCTGCCCCCAATGGATGTAGACGTCTCGTGAGGCGGCATGTCCCGTCTCCGTTGCCGGTGTACGACCCGCACAGAGCAATACCGGAACGTTGTCACGCGCCATATTCATGATCTGGCAGATGGCGTTTGCCGTCCCGACCGTAACATGCAGCATTACGGCGGCCAGCTTGCCGGTGACACGGTAATAACCGTTCGCCATGGCCATCGCCAGATTTTCATGTGGCACCGTCACGAATGTCGGGTACTTCTGTTCGCCGTCAGCGGCCGACAAGACTTCGATGATCGGGGCAAAATCAGTACCCGCATTGGCGAACACGTATTCCACACCGCGAGCCATCAATCGTTGCAAGAACAAGGACGCAGCGACCTCGGCGGAGCGCGGTGAGATATTTCTGGTCTGAGTCATGTATGCCTCGCCGACTTTCGCGTTCTCGGGTGATGACGTTTCGCTTGCATCTGAAGAATGCCTGCTTGACCGGGGATGGCCGACCTCAACCCGCGGGCGACGCGGAGACATGGCCGACGCATCGACCGAAACCGATCGGCGCGAAGCCCTTTCGTGCGCAGCGCCCGGTGATGACGATCTCGTCGTCGTCCTCGAGGAAGCTGCGCAGCTCGCCACCCGGTAGGCGCAGAGGCTCCTTTCCGGCGCGCGTGATCTCGAGAAGGCTGCCCAGGGCGTCTGCCGCATCGCCTGAGACCGTGCCGCTTCCAACAAGGTCGCCCGCTTCGATGTTGCAGCCGTTGCTCGTCAGATGAGCGACCATCTGCCCTATGGACCAGTACAGTTCGCGCGTTGAAGCCTTGCCGAGCACCGTCGAGCCGGCGTTCTCCCGCAGCTTCCGCGTTACGAGCCGCGTCTCGAGCACCACATCCACCGCACCGGCAGCCCGGTCCTGGTCATCGGAGAGGTACGGCAGCGGCGCAGGATCACCCGTAGGCCGTTCGCGCAGCGGGACACGGAATGGACGAAGAGCGTCCGCCGTCACGACCCAGGGTGAGATCGTGCTGGCGAAGCTCTTGCCCAGGAAGGGTCCGAGCGGCTGATATTCCCATGCCTGGATATCGCGCGCCGACCAATCGTTGAGCAGACAGAAGCCGAATACGTGCCGCCAAGCCCCCCGCAGCTTCACTGGCCTGCCCCGCTCGGAATAGCCGCCGAGAAAAACGCCCAGCTCAGTTTCGAAATCGAGCCGCTGGCTGGGCCCGAACGAAGGTACTTCCTGACCATCTGCGCGCGTCTGCCCCGACGGGCGACTGACCAGACTGCCGCTGACAACGATGGTGGACGCACGGCCGTTATAGGCCACGGGCACGTATTTGTAGTTCGGCAGCAGAGGGGCGGTCGGCCGAAAGATGCTCCCGGCATTGGTGGCGTGCTGAATCGAGGCGAAGAAATCCACGAAACTCCCCGGCCGTACCGGCAGGAACATTTCGACCCCGTCGCTTGCATGAAGATGCCGCGCAATACGCTCGTGATCGCCATTCTCGGCACACAATAGGTCAGACAGCGCGAGGCGCAGCGCCGTCCATGCAGGAGGAGCGAGCGACATCAGCGGCCGTAGATCGGGAGCCATCAGTGTGTCTGCGATGGGTTTGACCTCGCCCAGCAGTGACGACACGGCGGCGACGTCGAGGACGTGGTCACCGATCGCGACACCGCCACGCGGAGCCTTGCCTGAGCCCGCTTCACGAAAGACCCCGAAAGGCAGGTTCTGTACCGGGAAATCGGAGTTCGCCAGGTTCGCGCTCGCCACCCAACTGCGGCGCAACGGGTCATGGCTACGATCGAGGTCTAAGCTGGTCAACGGGTGCCTCCTTCATGGAGGGGCAATCTATCGCCTCGGCCGACCAATCTATGTCCCCCAATCAAGTGACATCCGGGTTTTCGGGCCGCTCGACCGCGGCAACCAGCCGGCTCACACCCGTGAGCCGGCAACACTCAACGATGGCCTTCGATTCAGACTTTCGGGATCAAAACCTGCCGCAATCTTGAAGTCACGCGCGATAGTCTCAAGCTCATGTCGCGGAATGATCTCCTCGATTGAAGTGAAGCCTTTGGGGGCTCGCTCCTCCGCCATCTGCATCACGATTTCCGGTCCGTATTCGCGATTGCGGAGCATCACCTCAGTGACCACCGGTAAGCGGTCTTTTTCGTAATCGACCAACGCCCGAGCCGTATCGAGCGGCGACGCCGCAAGCGCCTTCGCAAGCACTCTGGCATCAATGATCGCCTGTGTGCCGGCCTGCGAACCGACCGGGCGCATCGGATGCGCGGCATCGCCCAAAAGGGTCACGCGTCCAAAACTCCATTTCGGCAGCGCGTCGCGGTCGACCTCCGGATGCTCGTAAATCTCCGTGGTCTGTTCGATCAGACCGGCGACATCGATCCAATCGAAGTTCCAGGCCGCAAACGGTGCGAAGAACCGTTCCTTGGAAACTCGTCGGTCCCAGACCTCTTGCTTGTCGAGGCTCCACTGACCGCCCAGCACCGTCAGCCAATTGATCTCTGACTTCCCGGTGGTGGCGATCTTCTTGCTCATCGGGTATATGATACTGCGCTGCTCGCGATGGCCGATCATCACCTGGGTGCGACCATCCAGAAAGGGATCAGCAATGACCGAACCGCGCCACTGGACGCGGCCGCTATCCACTGGCGGCCCTTCATTGGGGTACAGGATCCGGCGCAGCCGGGAGTTGATACCGTCAGCTCCAATCAGGATATCGCCCTTGGAGGTACCGGCCGACCTCTGGTTTTGCCGGTCGATGAAATGCGCGCGGACTTCCTTCTCGTCCTGGTCGAAGGACTCGAAATGAAAACCGACATGAAGACTGTCCGCGCCGGCCCGTTCGCGCAGCGCCGCGAGCAGGACGGCCTGTAGGTCGCCGCGGTGAATCGAATATTGCGGCCATTTGTAGCCGGCACGCAGCCCGCGTGGTTCGGTCCAGATCAATTGGCCGAGCTTGTTGTAGTAGGATAGTGTGGAGGTCTCGATCGCGGTGGCCGCGAGACCTTCGCCGAGCCCAAGTTCGGTGAACTCACGCACTCCATTCGGTTGCAGGTTGATACCCTGGCCGAGAGGCTTGATGTCGCGGACCGTTTCGAACACCTCAACATCAATGCCGGCTGCGTGCAGACTTAAGGCTGCGGTGAGCCCTCCGATACCTGCTCCAATGATAATGGCCTTCATCAAGATCTCCACTTGGCTGGACTAGCGAGCAGCGTCTTCCGTTGGGCCCGTTCGCCAGCATTATTTCCAGATCGGACACTTCACCTGCGCGGATAACATTTCGTCGACCTTCGAAGAGAGCGGCCTGGATGACAGGGTACTCACGACTTGGCTTCGCAGGCGTCTCGTGGACCTCTATCCTGCGTATTTCACTTCCGATGTGATCGTCGCCGGCCAGTTTCGCTTTAGCTGCCAAAACACGGTGATCAGACATAGCCCACCCACTGCTGCAAGAACGCCACCCGCCGTCGCCAGGGCGTATACCAGCGCGTCAGATCCGCCGCCGAACCACTTGTCGGCCAGCACAGCCACGAAAGTGGGAGCGAGCGCATAACCGGTAATACCGACCCAAGAAAAATGGATCCCGGAAATTCTTCCGATCGTTGTGCTGGGCGACACATGCACCATGGTTGCCGTGCCAACGGTGAATAGGGCCGACGCAAGCAGATTGAAGAGAGCCAGCATCGTCCAGGTCAAGATAATCGAATTGCTAAAAGGCGCGACGACGGCGGGAATCGCAATGAGGACGCATCCGATCGCGCCGACCAGTGGCACCCCAGGCTTACCTGAGCGTTTCAAGGCGAAATCAATGGCAAAGCCTGAAAGAAATTGGCCGGCCGTACTCAGGAACAGAATGATCAAACCGAGTGCGAATCCAATCTGACTGGGCGGAATATGCCATGTCCGCCCGAGAAACGCCGGAACCCATGAGGAGTATCCGACCAGCAGCATGATCGTTGCGCCGTTGGCGATAAAAAGCGGAACGAAGATCATCCAGCGTGAGCGCAGGTCATCGAATGCCTGCCGCACGGTCGCTTCCTGCCCGGTAGCCGATGGCCGACGCTTGGGTTCGGGAAAGGTGTAGACCAGCGCGGCGATCGGCAGAGATAAGAGCCCGCAAGTGATCAACACCACCTGCCAGCCGTGGAACGATCCTACGGAATCGCCGACGAGGAGAAGGATCATGCCTCCTCCAAGCAAAGCCAAGCCACCGCCCACGCTCGCGCCCATCGACCAAACTCCAATCGCCCTCCCTCTGAATTCCGCATCGAAGACATCCCTGATCAAGGATAAGGCGGCCGGGCCAGAGACGGTCTCGCCAGTCGCGACCCCCAAGCGTCCGACGAAAAGCGTCGTATAGTTGACAAACGCACCGCAAAACATGGTCGCGGCGCCCCAAAATGTTATCCCGGTCGCCAGAATCTTGCGACGGGAGATCTTGTCGACCAGTGAACCGACCAAGGGTGTTATGAAGAAGTATGGTAGAACGAACGCGGCGCCGATCAGAAAGCTCATCTCGGTATCCGTAATACTGAGGTCGCGTTTGATGGGCTGCACCAGCAGCGGCAAGACGTTTCGGTCGATAAAAGCGACCGCATTGACGAGGCACAGGATCAGCACCATCCTCCATTGAACCCCGGTCGGCACACCTGACGTCACGTTCGACTGCATTTTTGTTACTCCCCCTGATGGTTTCTGTTTTAGATTGATGTGATTTTCATTTGCTCTTCGTCGGGCCGTTATTGAGTTGCGATTTGCCGATTCGGACGCGCGTCTATCCTCCAACGATTTTCACGCTGAGCCGGAATCCGGATTCAATCGTCGTTGCGACGGTTGCCCCTCAGCGAACGCGGCGCTCACCGCGAGCGGCCCGTCTTCGTTCGGGGACTTTCTGCCGTCACCTTACAGATCAGCGGCTTTGTGGCGTCCCGTGAACGTGCTCTTTTTCAACGGCGTAGCCGAGGCGCCGGGACAGGCTTTGACCTGCGGCACATAACGTCTTCGCGAGCGGACTATCGAGACTTGGCTTGAACTGCCCCGTTTCGCCGACCGCCGTAATGGTGAGGACCGCATGCCCGCTCGCGTCAAGCACGGGCACGCTCAAGGCGGAGTCTCCGCCGCCGAGACGGTTGATTGTCATGGCTAGACCATGCGCGCGTACAGCATGCAAATCCGCGCTCCAACGCTCGATCGCTGAAGACGCCAGCTCTGCTTCGACGAAAGGTTCGATCACGCTCTTCGGCAAATGCGCGGCAAACGCGATTCCCGGTGCCGTCAATGTGACCGGAAGCACGAGTCCGACAGGCAGGGTCTTCCTCGGCGAAGTCAGTGACGGCGCCCAGTTTATCACAGTCGGCCCGTGGCTACCCCAGACGGCGAGAGCAAACGACTGGTCGAACTCCGCAGCCAACCGCGTTATGACGCGGTCGCCGAGGCGCATTGCGTGAAACGGACGGTCGCCGGGCGTTTTCCCATCTTGCTGCGGAGTGAGGTCGTGAGCATCCGCGACCAGGTATTTGCCGCCGCCGAACACCAATGGCTTCCGAGCCGTTCTCCGGATCTGCTCTACTTCGCCGAGGAAGATCGTGTGATCGCCACCAGGAACTGCCGAAACAAACCTGCAAGCCAGCCAGGCGCTGGTGTCTCTGAGGATAGGAAGGCCGTGCATGCTGACGTCTATTTCCAGATTCGAGAACTTGTCTGGGCCAGAGCGGGCGAATCTGTTCGAAAGGTCGATCTGATCTTCAGCCAGGATATTGATCACGAACCGCCCGCTCTTCGAGAAGATCGGGTGGCTGGGCGACGAATTGGACTGGCTCCAGAGTACCAACGGAGGATCAAGAGAAACCGAGCTGAACGAGTTCACCGTCAGTCCGTGATGGCGCCCCAACGCATCCACCGTCGTAACCACGGTCACCCCGGTCACGAAGGAACCCAATACATCGCGAAGTTCTCGATGGTCGAATTGGTAGGTCATAAGCTTACCTGGCTCTGGCGGGAGACTGGCGGACCTAAGCCGCCACCGAATCGACGGCCTCAAGCGCCGGCATCACCTCTTTGGAGAACAATCGGATCGAGGTGCAGGCCTCGGCGAAGGGCATGTTGCCGAACACGAAGCTCCCCATGAAGTAATTGAACCCACCTCGACTAATCTGATGCGCCAGCGCGGACGCGACGGTCGTCGGCGAGCCGGCGACGGCCTGGCCGCTCTCAACGAGACTGTCGAAATCAGGAGGAAGCTTCATCCTGATTGGTTGGGCGTTGTTCTTCACCCACAGCTTCATGAAGCTGCGGTAGAATGTGGGCCATACTTTGCGCCCGATCTCGCGAGCTCTGTCGTCCGTATCCGCGACAACCACGTAACGGTTGATGCCGATCAGGGGCTCGGGACGGCCGTCAACATCCGCTTTCTTCCATTCGGCGCGATAGGCGTCGGAAATTTCCCGCAAACGCGGCGCCGGTCCGCCACACACGACATTAAAGTTATTCTGTGCTGGCCATGCCACCGAGTCCGGCGATCCGACGGCGTACCAGATCTGGGGATGCGGTTGCTGGAAGGGCTTCATCTCGACGGCGAGGTCCTTGACCCTCCAGAATTCCCCCTCATGCGTCAGCGACTCCGACCTGAAATATGCTCTTACGATCGCGAGGGCCTCCGCGTACATCTTCGCCGCCTGCTCGGGCTCGACGCCGAGCGCTGCGAGCTCAAAAGGCGAAGCACCGCGGCCGACACCGAACTGGAATCGACCCTTGCTCAGATGGTCCAGCATGCAGATCTCTTCCGCCAGGCGGACGGGATGGTAGAGAGGCAGCAGATACACCAGCGGGCACAAACGCAGATTTCGCGTACGCTGCGTCAGCGCGGACATTAACACGCTCGGAGAGGGCGCCGTGCTCAGCGAGGTCCCGTGGTGCTCGCTCATGTGATAGCAGTAGAAGCCGCTCACATCGTAAAGCTCCGCCAGCTTCAGACGCTCTTCGTATTGCTGAGCCAGCGGCAAGCCGCCGCAATCGTTCTGGTCGAATATGCCGAACTTCATCACAGGATGCCTTCCAGGTCAGAACGTCGCCCGCAATTTTCTATTCACATCCGCCGGTCTTTAGACGGCTCCGTGCTCTCCAATGCTCGGCATCTGAATTTCGGTAGTCGACGCGAGCGCCACCGTTTAAGCACGATTCACCCAAGCCAGATGTCACATTCCGATGTGACATCTGAATGCGACCGTCGCCGTTCGCTCATACCGCCGCGAGGACATTGCCTATGCGGGAGCGACTCGGTTGCTTGTTGCATTTGAATTTCCGCATCGTATTCAGATACGAAAGACGCAGGCATCGAATATGCCAGAATTCAAAAGATGCGCCCGTCGAGCCGCGCCTGGTCCGCCGTTTCGCCTGATGAGTTTCGCTGCCTTACGCCGGGATGAGAACTTGACACTCGTTCCCATCGGATCGGCGAATGCCAAGTGCCGTGGGGTCGGATGTCACGCAGGGCGCTCGCGGCTCGAAAGCCGGCTCTGTGTCACCCGTCTGTGGGACTGACTAAGCCGCGCGGATCGGTATGATCAGATCGTCTCCGACACCTTTTGCGGATTTTGTCCGCTGTCCCGTTGATTGGCCGGCGCATCAGTGATGATGACGACCGCCTACAACAGAGCTGCCAGATTTCCTTCGTCGGGCAGGCAATCCCGTACTGTGGCATGAGCCAGTTCGCCTTGGAGTTTCGCCTTGACCGAAAACGCCTTCACCACGCGCGCATCTTCATCGAGGCGGCTGGAACCGCTGCGTAACATCGACGCTGGGCCGCTCAACATTGCCTATTACGAGGCGGGGCCGGCCAACGGACCCGCCGTAATGCTGATGCATGGCTTCCCTTACGACATTCACAGCTATGTCGACGTCGCGCCGATCCTCGCCGCACAGGGCTGCCGCGTCGTCGTTCCCTATCTGCGCGGCTTCGGCCCGACCCGCTTTCGCGAAGAGGTCACGCTACGCTCGGGTGAGCAAGCGGCCATGGGGGCCGACATGATGGCGCTGATGGACGCGCTCGGTATTCAACGCGCGGTCTTCGCAGGCTACGACTGGGGCGGCCGCGCCGCGTGCGTCGGCGCAGCGTTATGGCCGGAGCGCTGCAGCGGCCTCGTATGCGTCAATAGCTATTTGATCCAGGATATCGCCGGAGCGATGGTGCCGGCGCGGCCAGATCGCGAGGTGGCGCTGTGGTATCAATATTACTTCCAGCTCGAGCGCGGCCGGGTCGGTCTTGCCGCCAACCGGCGCAGCATCGCCAGACTATTATGGACGCAATGGTCGCCGAACTGGAAATTCGACGAAGCGTGTTTCGAGCGGACGGCAATCGCTCACGACAATCCCGACTATGTCGACGTTGTGATCCACAGCTATCGCCATCGCTTCGGTCTTGCCGACGGCGATCCGCAATATGCTGACATCGAGCGCAAACTGGCGGCACAGCCTGCAATACCGGTGCCGGCGATTACACTGGACGGGGATGGCGACGGCGTCAGCCCAGCAACCGACGGCAGCTGGAGCGCAGCCAAATTTACGCGTTCCCGCGTCCATCGCGTGGTGCCGCGCGCCGGACATAATCTGCCGCAGGAAGAGCCCGAGGCGTTTGCCGCTTCCGTCATGGACCTGATAAAGGCGTAAGGGACATCATTTTCCGTTACCGCCCACGCGGCTTACCCTTCTCCACAGTATCGAGCCGATGCCCATCCGGCCAAGTATATCTTGGCGTTGAGGGTACGGAGGGAGCCCTCCCCGTTCACTCTGGTTGCGGGAAGCCTGCCTCGCGAAAGCGGCCCCCCCAGATGCCAGACTTTCCAGGAGCGATAATGCCCTTGGGATCGAGGGCGTCCTTGATCGTTTCGTTGAACCGGCGCTGAGCGTGATCATTGAAGCCGAACTGGTCCGCGGCAGGATCCATGAAAGACAGGTGGGCCCGGTAAGCGCCATAGCCCAGCTTTCCGGCTACCACAACCATTCGTTTGGCGTGGGCGTAGGCCCTCCGCACCTGACCTTCATCGGTGGTGTTGAACGGAATTATGTTCACAGACGCCGCGGATCGAGCATTGATCGGTACGATTCCGACGAGATAGTCAAATCCCGCTTCAGCGCTCATCTTCGTGAACAGGTCTTGAGCGGCCCTGGCGTGCTCGCCGGTGAGCGGGATAACCGGTGAGAAGTCGACATGCCCGCCAGTGTCACCTCCCGCCCACCCCGACATCTTGTTAAGGTCAGTACTTGGCACGCCGATCATCACGCGCTCTACCGCGCTAGGCAGGGTCTCGAACTCGTCGGCACCGTGCTTCTTCCCAGTGACTCTGACACTCGGAATGGATTCGAACCGCTTCTTCAGCTTCGCGAAGTTGTAGTCGACGATTGGCTCATCTCCATAGAGTGCGAATCGCATCATCCATCGACCGACGTCGAGCACTTTCGCGATCTTGTCGATTATTTCTTCCGGAACCGGCCCAGGGCCGTCGTACCAGTCGGTTCTGGCGCTGTTTTTCGATGCGATACAGAGCGTGTTGTTCATGGAGGGACGCATGTTGATGGTGCCTGCGAGCATCAGTTCTCGCAGCGCATCGACCACGGCCGGCATCTGCGCGTCATCCCACACCTGGAGCCAGAGCGGCATGTAGACCTCGGGCTTCGGCATGAGCCAGTAGCCCATCTTCGTCACGACGCCGAAATTCGATTGCATGAACAGCTCGGTGGATGTCGGTCCGAAACCACGTTTGTACAGCGGCCACGTCGGATTGTTTTCCATCGCACCCGATCCTGTGCGCAGGAGGTCGCCGTTTGCGAGAACGACCTCGAACCCACAATGCGACGCCTGGTCGATGCTGTAGGGCATGTAGGTCTGTCCGTGTTCGAGCGTGTTCGACACAACACCACCCCAACCGATCTCGACTATAGACGCAGCGAGGTTATGTCCGCCTGCCTCGATAGCCTTGTAGAGGTCAAACCAACTCACGCCAGGTTCGACGATCGCGTATCCGAGCTTCTCGTTGATCTCGAGCACCTTAGTCATGTTACGGAACGACAACATCAGCGCGCCCCGAACCCGCGGAGCGGCGCCGCCATACCCGTTGTTCTTGCCCCGCCCGAGCGGCCAGAGGGGCACGCGGTGCTCGTTGGCGATTCGCACGATGGCCTGAACGTCTTCGACGCTGCCGGGGCTGACTACACCGCACGGCACATTCACCGCAGACCCGGGGAACTGGAACGGATCCTGAAAGTCCGCGAGGTCGTCGGTGACCAGCTTCTCGGGCCCGATCGCTGAAGCAATGGCGGCAAGGGCCACGCGGAGCGACTCGCCCGTCAAGCCCGGTGGAAGCGGTCGCGCGCCGTCTTGTGCCGTCTTATGCTCTTCGCCCACAATCTGAACTCAATCATCAATGCGAGTGCGTACAGTTAATCAATATTGACGGAGTCCAGCTGTCACATCCCGATGGGACAACGACGCCTGCCGAGCCACAGCGTATGAGAAGGTCGCGCCCATGCGGCCGCCTATCCGTTACTTGTCATGGTAGCGGCTGGATCGCCTGGATTGACCGCATCGCATTCCGATGCCAGCGAACGCACCGATAGAACTTATCAGAATTGGAAGACGTTCGGGGCGTGGAGCTTAGCCCGGATCGCAAGGCAAATGGTCAGTCGCGTGACTTCGCGCTCGGGATGAGAACCTGAAAATCGTTCCCATCGGGGTCGGTGAAGGTTGCGATCGCGCCATGGGATCCCATGTCACGCAGAGCACGGAAAGTGCCGCCCGCATCTTCGACCTGCTGCCGGATGCCCGCCAGCTGGCCCGTCTTGAAGACAACTACGACGCTTTGGGCCCTGCCACCGGCTTCCTCGGGCGAACTAAGTGAAAACGACACGCTTCCAGTGTCGAACTGGCACCACGACGAACGGTCGCGGAATTTAGTGACCAAGCCAAGTGCATTTTCATAGAGTCGTTGAGCCCGATCCATGTCCTCGACAACCACATAGACACCGCCGATACATGTCGCCTGCATCGTTCTTCGTCCTCACTAATTGCGCCGCTTTTTCCACATGGCCGCATTCTCATCAGGTTCATGATCGAACACACCTGACATAGCGATTCGCGCAGGCGGCTGAACCGGATTCTGGCCCGGCTAGGGCCGTTCGAGCAGCGCCTCGTTCATCACGGGAATCAGACGGCTCGGGTCGGTGATGACACTGCCGTGCGCGGGGCATATCAGCTTGGTCAAGTACTTATCGAGCATCTGCCCAAGCTCAAGCACGACCGTGCTGTTATCCGCAAATCGTGACCAGTAAAGTGCCAAGTCCAGTATCTGACGCGCGTCCCGCACCGTCGGCTTCTGCGAGAGCTCTTCGCTCAAAAGAACGCACTCACTGGGATCGCTGTGAGAAAACGCGAAACCATCGGAGACAAACAGCGCCTTATCACAATCATCATAGGCCCAATATGAGGCCTTGAGATCCCGGATCACCGCAGGCAATACCGTTATGAGACGTCCGCCCAAATCGATGACATCGTCAGTCTTGTTCTGCTGAAATCGCTCTCGTACATACTGGTTGGGAAAATAGAGATGCAAGTTTCGGGTCTCGCCAACGACTGTGGCGCGGGGGAACGCTTCCAAGAGAAGCCCGAGGTTTCCTGCGTGCGGATACTCTTCATGGGTCGGAAAGACATAGGTTAGATCCTCGCCTACAACAGACCGGATGTATGAGGCGATCTTCTTGAAATCCTTTGGATGCCCTGTATCGATGAGCATGCTGCCGCTTTGACCAACAACGAGGTAAGCAGAAAGATGCGTGTGAAACGCGTTTCCATCGACTGTCAGATGAAAACATCCAGTCATCAAATGAATGCTTTCCGTAAGCTTACGCGCCCCGAAGCCAACGTATTTCATATCATCCTGCATAGCCTGCTCCCGTGACATTCGAGCCGAATTGGACGATCAGCGCGACAACGCAAACGACGCCTGAAGCGGCAGATTGCGCGCATCCAGCATCTTCATTGCCTCGATCAAAGCGCGCAATCGCGCGTCCACGGCCTCTGCTCCCAGGATGACCTGTCCTCGCGTAGGCGCCAGAATTTCGATATCCCTCTTTGCAAAATAGTCCTCCAAGGTTTCAATGATGCCGCTCAAGCGTCCCCGAGAGAGCCACTCGAATTTCATGGCGAGCTCACGCAGCATCAACGCTATCATCTCGTCCTTGCTGAGGACGTCCGAGTTCGTGCGGATCTCAGGCCTCTCAGAGACCGATGCGCAGAAAATATCGGAACAGAACAGCGTACGGGTGTATGCATCATGCAGCCAGAGCGACGGCAGCACGCGAAGCGGCGTTTTAAACGGCTCAAGGCGGACTTGGCCGTTAATGGAGATGCACTCGCCCTCGTCCGCGGCGATACAATGCACGCCAAACTCGAGCATCAGCAATTCGGTACTACGCCTGTCGAAGCTCTCTGATCGCGATTCAACAGAATCACTCGGAAAGAACTGTAAAGCGCTCATCTGCCGTGCGGAATGGACAGCTTCGATCCCGAAGTCTTTAACCAGGTTCGGGATATTGCACACGCATTCGGGCTCATTGCGCGTGACCGCGATCCTCTTGAAAAGATCTCCCTCACGCAGCCGACTCCGCAGTTGCTCGCGAATGGTCGGATGATGATCCGCCGCGCCGGATTCCACCAAGAGACAGTCGCTTCCGCTCCTCAACAGATATGAGTTGTACGCAACGAATTTCCCGCGGTCTTCCGCAGGATACCAGCTTATCCGCTCATCGATTTGCTCGACGCCGCCCAATAGAAACAGCTGGTCTTGAACAAGTTCAAACGTTTGGTCTCGCATCGCAAGTCCTTTCGTGGCCGCCCCTACGTCGCAGCGCACGGCCACGAGTTCGTAGCCGTATTCGACTCGTTTATTCGCAAGGCGCTCTTCAGGCCGGCAAACTGATAGCGCGCCCGGATATCAAAGATCGAAGGCGCCGCGACCGACGTCGGCTGCCCAGCGGGTCGAATGCATTCGGGAGCTATTCATCTGCCCATTGCCTAAGCCAGAGTGCGAACCGGACTATCCAGGCTGCTTCCGTAGAAAGTTGGCCATCTCCTCGTAAAGCTCCTCCGCGCGAGGAACGGCGCCGGACGACCAAAATGTGCCATGAATGAGCCCATCCATTCTGATGACGCGAACATCGACTCCGGCTGCAGCCAACTTGGCACCATAGGCTTCGCCCTGATCCCGGCTCGGATCGTACTCCATCGTGATGATCAAGGTCCGAGGAAGGCCCGCGAGGTCGCCAGCAATAGGACTGGCATAGGGATCATCTCGGTCATCGGCGGTCGAAAGATAATGATCCCAAAACCAGGACAGTGCCGCCGCATGAAGAAAGTATCCCTCAGCATGCTCATGCATCGAAGGATAGTCGGACTTTGCGTCGACCACCGGATACAGCAAAATCTGACCGGCCAGCTTGGGACCCTTCCGATCACGCGCAATCAGGGCTGCAGCCGCGGCAAGATTGCCTCCAGCGCTGTCGCCCGCCACGAACAGCTTGTCGATATTCCCGCCAAAAGGAGCGATGTGCTGGGCCACCCACATCAGCGCCGCGTAGGCATCATCTACCGCCGATGGAAACTTATTCTCGGGAGCGAGCCTATAGCTTGGTGCAACAATGATTGCGCCCGCCTTATTGGCCAGCGCGCGGCATGGCTCATCAACCACATCAAGACCACCTCCGACCCATCCGCCGCCATGAAAATAGACCACGACCGAAAGAGGCACCTGTTCTCTGGGCACGTAGATGCGGGCTTGCAGCGCTCCGCCAGGTCCAGGAATGTCTACCAAATGTACCTTGGTAACATCTTGCGGCGTCTTCTGCATTCCGACGGCGCTGCCAACAGCTCCCCGAAACTCGTGAACGTCCATCAACTCGAACGATTTGCCGCCCGCCTGCTCCAGAAACGCGAGGAGCTCACTCACGTGTTGATCAAGTGCCATCATCCTTCTCCGCCTGCAATTGCGCTATTGCGCGGGGACAGCCCGCACACGGATCCACGAAAGGTCGCCTGCGTTCTTCCGGCCATCCGCACTACTCTTGTTCAATCGCTCGATCGCGGATCTATCCGCAGGGCCCAAAGCGGAAGTCGGCGGCAACGATCGCGTTCGTCCTCTGATAGAACTCCGCCGCAGTGAACGGATAGTTCTGACCTACTCGACCGTTCGCATCCTTGTACCAGCTATTCACCCTGGAATATCCCCAAGCCCTGGCCTTGTTTGCTTCATCCAACCGCGTGTCGTAATCCGCGAATACTTCCTCACGGACGTCAATGGTGCGCGCGCCCTTCTCCAGCATGACGCGGATTGCATCGACGATGTACTTCGCTGTCAGCTCGGAAAACATCACGATGCTTGCGCCGTGCACCACCAAATTCGTATTAGGGCCGTACATGCAGAACATGTTGGGAAATTGCGGGATCGTCATGCCGAGATAGGCGCGCGCGCCGTCCTTCCAGGCATCCTGCAGAGAATGCCCATTGGCTCCCCGGACCTTGATCGGGAACAGAAACTTGGAAGCGTGAAACCCTGTCCCGTAAACAATGACATCGAAGTCGTGATTGGTCCCGTCGGCACACCCGATCCCACCTGGGGTGATTTCCGAGATCTTTTCCTTAACTACAACCACATTGTCGCGCTTCAACGTTTTTGCCCATGTACCGTTGTCGCGGACAATACGTTTCGATCCTACCGGTGAGTTCGGAATAATTGCGTCGCGCAGATCTGGCCGATCCGCGATCTGAGCTTCGAGCCATTGTAACAATTGCTGCCGAACGAAATTGTTGCTCTCGGAGACCGCTTGCTCGCTGGCTGCATAATTCGGATCAACAACGACATGCTCCAAAATCCCGGGTATCTGCAACATCAGGAGACTTCCCCGATACCATTGTGCATAGCCCGGAAGGTTCTCCAGAAGCCATCGCTGACTTCCCTCGACCCGCTCCTGTAGACTCGGCGTCGGCAGGAGCCAGGTTGCAGTTCGCGCGAACACCGTAACCTTTGCGGCGACATTCGCGATCTGAGGGATGAATTGGCACGCACTCGCGCCGGTACCGATCACCCCCACACGCTTGCCTTCAAATTTGACGCCGTGATTCCATCGCGCCGAATGAAATGCCTCCCCCTTAAAGCTATCGATGCCGGCGATCTCAGGCATTTTCGGGCGGTTGAGCTGACCGACTGCGAAGACGATCATGTTCGGCGAGACGGTTTCCGTCCTGCCAGCGGACTTGATGGTTAACTTCCACACTTTCTCCTCGTCGCTCCACACCGCCTCCGCGACTTCCGATCCAAATTTGATATGCTCGTAGAGACCATTGTCCTTCGCGACTTGCTGGAGGTACGACAAGGTTTCGTTGCGTAGACCGAAATAGTCGTTCCAGACACGAGGCTGCGAGGCGTAA
>Ga0105239_10003733_pt1 | contig 18541 bp, 10 predicted proteins | sample KBSC44metaG_FD_92761 | JGI IMG/M metagenome (GOLD analysis project Ga0105239, IMG submission 92761) | Corn rhizosphere microbial communities from Kellogg Biological Station, Michigan, USA - KBS C4-4 metaG | ecosystem: Host-associated > Plants > Roots > Rhizosphere > Soil | place: Michigan, USA...
CTTACATTGGTGAAGTCGTCGCGTCCAAGTACAGAGTTGTTGGGAAGCTTGGATTTGGTGCCAGCTCGACGGTTTGGCTCGCCTGGGACTTAGAGTTTGCATCGTGAACCTACTTGAAAGACTCTTAGCTGACAATTAACCTATAGGAAACAGAACTATGTCGTCCTTAAAATCTTTGCACGAGGCCTGAGTTCAGCCCTAGACCACGAGATAAAGGTCTACAAATATCTAAGAACGATTGAATCTGATCATCCTGGACGGAAGTATGTTCGCACCTGCCTTGATAGCTTCGAGGCCGAAGGTCCCGATGGCAAGCATCAATGTCTTGTGCACCATCCTCTTTGGTAAAGTCTCAGGGCGCTTCAATACCAAGACAGCCGGCACAGACTCACGGAAGAGCTCCTTGGACCGGTACTATCCTGTGTTATTCGAGCGATAGACTATCTGCACAGCGAATGCCACTTGGTGCATGCAGGTGTGGAATAGCCCACGGCGTCCAACACCAAACCAACTCCCAAGCTGATGTATGCCTAGATATCAAAGCAAGCAACATTATGCTTGGTCTCGGCGATAATTCAGTTCTGGAAGCCTTTGAAAAAGACGAGATAGCCAGCCCTGGCCCACGAAATATCTACCCAGACCGCACGATTTACCAATCGCGCCCCATAGACAGACCAAAAGCGATTGGACTTCTCATCTTGAGCGACTTCGGCCTAGCCCGATTCGAAGGGGGAAATAGCGACGATGATATTCAGCCAGAAATTTACAGAGCCCCTGAGATCTTATTGGACATGGACTGGAGCTACAGCGTTGACATCTGGAACATTGGCGCCATGGTATGGTGCACCTCGTGCAACGTTAAATCAAATTTCAAGTTGCTTGCTAAGTCTCTTTAGATCTGGGATGTTTTCTACGATAAGCATCTGTTTGATGCTTACGACCCGGTCACAAACAAGCTTTTAAATAAATATCACATCTTAGAAATGGCAGCATACCTTGGCCCGCCCCCTCAAGGGTTCTTAGAAAAGAGTGAGAGTAGTTGGAAGTATTTTGACCGATCAGGTAGGTTCTTTCCTTTCCTTTCAGTAGTCTGTGTGGTGTAAACTGAAGGCTGAGCTTTTTCATTCAGGCCGCCTTATAACCGGAATTGACCTAACCGACAAGCTGTCACTCGAGACTAGAGAAGAGCAGTTTGAAGGCGAGAAGAAGGAGCAGTTTCTCAACTTTATCAGGTCAATGTTGCGATGGGATCCGAATGACCGGCTGACCGCTCGTGAGCTCTTCGATGATCCATGGTTAAACGACTACAAAATTTGAGAGAGATTCACGAAGAAGATTGTCCCATTCGATCTTGAGCGTCTCGAAACTGATGATAAAGCCAGCATCTGTACAGTAAGCATCGTCAAGGGCTGTCCGCTAGGTGAGGTTGCGACAAGAATCGACTCAACAAAAGGGGCCAAAATGCCAAGAAGAAGACTTGAGCCTCTTGCTAGGTGGAAATCCCGGTCGATCATTCAGTCTCTCTGGCCAGTTGTGACCTGGCATTATACGCCTTTGCGCATCAATCGTGAGCCTCGCCTCTCAACGTTCTTTCCGTAGCCTTTTTTTGAGCACGCAGAGCGCAGGCCTCGTGTTAGACTGGTGGAACGACGGAGCCTGACCTCGAGGCACTAGCGGTTGCCAAAGATTCGAGGCAATGTCCCGAGTGTGACCAAGAAGGTGAATTACTACGGGAGGCAACAGAGGCGAGGGTGACGAACGTAGCCAGGTATTATCAGACTAGCGAATGCACTATTAGTTTGCCCTGGAAATTCAAGAGCTGGACGCAGTCTCGGACAACTCTTCGGCTGGCGACCCAAGGAGTTGGCGGGTGAAGCCTCAACCGCTCTTCGGGCGGGCTTCCGATTTATCATACCTTCTCTCAAAACGAGAACCATCATCATCCTGTGGAGCGTAGCAATCTGAGTTTGTATTCTTGACCACAAAACCATGCAATATACCACGAGTTTATGGGCACTATGGAGTATTAATTATTTACGTGAAGGCGTATGCCCGAAAACGGCAATCATCGTTTTTTCGTGCGCCGACAAGAATTAGGTTACACAGAAATGCGTTAATTGCCAAAACCTAATCCGCCGTAGTTACCGGGGGGTGTATTGTGGACCTAGGTACGGGGTGCTCCGTATAATTAGTAGTAGCAGCCTCAAGTCAAATACTTTTTCCGTATTAATAATAGTTACACCCGAAAACGGCAATCCTTGACTTTCGTGCAACGACAAAAACGTGGGGTTACACAGAAATGCGCTGTTTGCCAAAACTAACCCGCCCTAGTTACCTGGGTGTGTTATGAAGGACCGAGGTACGGAGTACGGAGTGCTATTAATAATAATTAAAGATGAAAATGCTTTTCCGTATTAGTCAATCGTTACACCCGAAAACGGCAAATCCCTGAACTTTTCGTGCACCGACAAAAAGTTGGGGTTGCACAGAAGTGCGCCACGTGAGAAACTAGCCGGCCGTAAGCCCTCGTTGGTATTAATAATCCTCCGTAGAAGTTCCAGGCTAATTGAAGTCCCATCGTTTCCTGTCGAGTGTGAGTACCTCGTACTCTTGTAATCGGGTATAACAGCAACGGTGTAGAATCTCATTTCCCAAGAGGTACGGGGGTTCGAAACTGCCCTTGTATATATGTATTTGGAAGCTCATCCAACGGTGCCGTTAAGAAGCATAGGTATAATGCATTAGCACTCAACAGCAGCAGCAGCAGTCGTGTGTATCAGATCAAGCGTGAACTGCGCGTCCGCCTCGCTCAGCTTGTGCATATTCTAGTTTTAATTGATTTCATTCCTCTCGAAAACTCGCGCTTAAACAGTAGGAGGTGAAAGTACACTGGAACAATACCTCGGCATTGTCGTCAATCCCATCTTTGGTTTGTTTTCATCTTGCCTGTTGTGTCATTCTCCCCAGTCCTCCCCGAAAGACGCACAGGCAAAGACGACATGGCCTGTCCAGTGACCATTCCAGGCTCAACGCAATACCCTCGGTCCCTCCGCATTTGTAATAGCATAATCTTGAATATCCGTCTATGATGCGCGAAAGCAAGGCTATCTAACTGTTCTCACACACCTGCTCGAGACGCATTCTAGCAGAGCCCAAGCTGGCATGCTTTTAGCCCGACGTGGGCCTGATCGCCTTTGCTTGGCCATGTGCAATATTTGCTCCAACCTTAGAAAAACGCCGTTTCGAATCCCCATGCGGTCTTGCCTTATCCAGACGCCAACGAGATGCTGAATGCTTGATCGACTAGACCGGATGCTTTGGAAACCCCATGCTCGCTAATGCTCAAAGCCAAGCACCATTAGTGCCCGCGATCTTCTCCTCGTTTGCCTGAATCATCATCCGTCTGCCTAGTCTCATAATATCATCGGTAGTTGGTCGTTTACTGCGATGCGCATTGAACTCTCTCGGCACCTGCAGGGATACCATCTTCATCTTCATCGTCCATTCCAGTAGCGCCCCGAGCACGTGCATGGTGACGAGGATCAACCTCTTCCAGATCAAAATCGTCAACCATTGCGTCCTGAGGAGGTAGCTTCTGTTGCATTCGTGGTGGAAGCACTTGTTCTAGAAGTTCCACATTTTGTATCTGTGTCTTGTCTGGGAACTTGACATCGAATTGAATGTAGAGATTGCCAAAGTCGTGGTGCCGGTAAGAGGGCATGCCCTGTCCCTTGATCACTTTGATGGAACCTGTTGGTATTATTAGTATCTGCAATCCGCATGTCAGATCGTCACGACTTACCAGGAGTAATGGGTTCACCGGGGAAGATGTTAACAGTCAACCACCGTTCGTCAAGATGCTCTATGTATATCTGTCCACCCGCCAACGCTGTAAGGAGATCGATCTCGGCATGGTAAAACAGGTCATCATCTTTGCGCTGGAATCGTGGATGGGGCTTTTGTTCAATCTCGAACACGACGTCACCAGGAAGGACTCCCGGGACTTGATCACCCTCTCCACGGAATTCAATCTTGTGCCCACTCTTGACACCACGGTCAACATGGACGTGGAGCACCTTGCGCTCAACAACTGTCTTCTTGCCGGCGCATCGCTTGCACTTATCACGGTCTCGGATGCTTTCACCCTCACCCTGACAGTCAGGACAGATGGTCTGGAAGCGCTGAATCATAGGACCCATTTGACGCATCATGGTCTTCATACCGGCGCCATTGCAACCGGCACAGGTCTTGACTGCGCCTTCCTTACCTCCACGACCTTCACAGGCAGAACAGATGACGGACTTTTGCAGAGCGAGCTTTGAGACCTTGCCGCGGTAGATGTCTTCAAGGGAGACTTTGTGGACGTGGTGGATTAATCTGGCTTTCTTTGGGCCCTGTTCGCGCATGCCGCCACCGAACATGCCACCAAAGCCAGAGCCGCCACCAAAGAATTGTGCAAATAGGTCTTCGGCGGCCATGCCACCACCACCCATTCCGCCTTGTTCTAGACCTTCCTCACCATATTGATCGTAGAGTTGTCTTTTCTGGGGGTCTGACAGGACTTCGTAGGCTTTGGAGAGATCTTTGAATTTTTCAGCGGCATCGGGGTTGTGTGCGTTTTTATCTGGAGCATGTTAATGACGTGAAAGTCTGCAGTGGCTGGCTGCTTTTCACTGTCGCTTACCAGGATGATGTTTGAGCGCGCCCTTTTTGTAAGCAGTCTTCAATTGAGCCTCAGAGGCAGTGACTTCCACCTGAACTCATTGTCAGAGACGCCCAAGAGATGATAAACGCAGTGGAAAAACTCACCCCTAGAATTTCGTAGAATTTGGTTTCCTTGACCATCTTGAGATTGTGGTCTCTAGTCACTCTAGTGCAGGTATCGAAAGAACGGGAGTGACAAGGCTTATCGGATAGAGAAGGGGGGTGGTGTAGCAGAAGTTGCAGGGACGGCTCCGGGAAGGGGAGAGTGGTGCGAGGATAGGAGTGACAGTCGTGGGTCGTAACGATGACCTAGGTCTGTGCAAGTAGGAATGTGAGTGACTTTGGGAGTTGTAGAAGAGAGAATTGCAGAACGGACTTAAAAATGGAAATCTGGAGATGTTCGGCCAGACCAGGCGCAATAGCAATTGTTGGAAAGATCGCTGATGGGGCCCTTGCCCGGTGCGAGGAGGGTCGCGCGGTGACTGGTGGGCGGTGGTGGGTGGATGGATGAGAATTGCAAAGCGACCGCAGTTTGCCAGTCAGGATTACAAGGTCAGGCCCTGAGGCAGCGCGAGGAAGGCCTCTGGTTGGCGGGTTCCCGAGAGGCTGAAAATGCCAAGCCATCTCCCGATTTCGATGAGATTCTTCGCGACTCTTTCCATTACGACTGCCTGCCGCGTTCGCTGCTTCCCAATTCTCCCAATTCTAGCAAGGTCTCGCAACTCACGTGGCCCGCCTCACCTGAGTGTGACTTCCTGAAGCATGGCAGAGCGTCGAACACCATGTAATATCAGATAAGATAAGATAATCAGAATATGCATCTACCGTCCCTTATTGATATAGCAAGAGATAAAGGGATTTCTCGTTTGTCGTGGAGAGTCGCAACTAGAACATCTTTGATATTATCTTAGTTGGCTGTTTTCTTTCCCTAAAAAGCAACTCTTTAAATCGAAAGAGACGCTATTATTGTCAATAAAGGTTGAATAACGAGGCTAGCAAAGGATAATACTGAAGTGGTACTCTTGGTCACATTGTGCAAGATTGTCGGAAAATGTAGCCGTGTCGTTGACAAACAAGAGTTGCCGACCAGGATAAGCCATGGCCACCAGTCTTCACCCATGTCGATTTAACCCCTTTTAATGTCCTGATCCGTGGAGACCGAGTTGTCGGTCTGATTGACTGGGAGTTCTCCAGATGGTCCCACAGTATTGGGAGGATACGTCTGCACGGTTTGGTAGTAGGACGAAAACAGAATGGCAGGGTTCAATTCCTTTGTTCCTAGAACCGTTCCCCAAGGAGCTGAAAATGGAGGGCACCCGTCAAAAATGGTGGGGAGAGTTTTAACTATCAATGGAATGGAGCCAGGCAGATTTTATCGGAAGTGAGATACATCCTTTGGGAGGTGAATCGCCTCGCTGATTACATGGTCTGATATTCAATGCTCGCATTCCGACCGAGTTGACCCTTTCCAACAGGACCTTCAAGGTAATATCTCTTTGTCCTCCAGCAAATCTCAAGTGAGCTTCGGCCTTAATAGGAACGCTGTGGTGGCAAATCGTCCCTCGGGCAGTTTTTTCTCCCACGTAACGCCTCGCCATCTGTTCGATTCGCTGCCAATCTAGCACTGAAGTCCCAACGGCCTTGCCATCTTTTGCCATTGCTGCCAATGCATTTGCGCGCCAGCTGCGGCACCTCCAGCCGGGATCTTTCTGAACCACAGGGATGCTTCGAGAAAAAAAATCCAAGAAGACCTTCTATGTTCTCGACCTTTCCCATCAGGACACGGTGACGTATGAGAAGGTTGTTGGTGTTTTGGAACATTTTGCAACTGGGCCTCCTCGTATTCCCAGTTGCTGCTGGGACCAGCTGGGTCAGGGTTAAAGTCGGTTCTTGACATGGCAACGTCTACCCGGCACCTGAGCGGTATTTTCTACCTCTAGGACCGACCAGGAAAGCCCAATGATACCTGGGAATAGTATAAGCTGCGATTGCTAGGAAGTGGCGGGTGGGAGTAGAGCCATTACTTGAGTAGAGCCATTACTTCCGGTCCTCGTTGTTGACGACACCGCTGGGGTACAGGGCGATGTACAATCGATCCTTGCGCGCTGGCATCTTTTCCTGCCTGTGGAGGTGCTTTGCCCCTCTGATGTACTTTTTCAGCCTTGTGGGTCCGAGAATGAAAGGAACCAAAGGATACACACCTTCCTAAGATGCACAGTCAAGGACGTAGTGGCGGAATTTTCGCTGGAAATTTATGGTATGCAACTTGAAGAGCCGCCACGTCTGCATATCCAGATAAGGTGGGCAAGCCCATATAGAGTGCAAGACCCCTACCCTGTGTTCGTGCGATCAAACTTTTTTCGCGCCCTTGTGTGATGTGCTTCCAAGTTCTCACTAAGAAAAAAATAATCCGAAGGCAACAAATTTAGAAATTGGGGGGCGTATTCACACCGAAATACAGAGCAAGTCATACTTAATTACCTTTTCCGCAAGGACCTGATATGCGCATTGCTTCCATTACTTTCAAGTTCTACCTGATTGTAGCACCAGCACCTCAGCACGTATGTTGGCCACTGCCAGCCGCTTCAAGTCACTATAAGTATAAACGGAATCTCAAATCTGATCAAGCTAGGTTATATTCAATTCTTTGTTATAAAGAAAAAAAAGGCTGAAGCTGAATGTTTCTGTTCTGGATTGCTCCAGGTCTGTGAACAAGGCTCTAGATGCCCAAGGATTGTCCCGAAATACGCTCAAGAGCTAAAGACCAATGTGCACAACGGGAAACGTAGACTAGAATCCGAAATTAAGTATCCTTCTTTTGTCTCCCTCCCACGTATGATGTATGCCATACTCTTCCTGGAACCATCCTAGCGGGTATCTCTCAAGTTTCCTGAAGCCGCTGTCGGGTCAACCAACCATCGGCTGCAACTGCCAAATTTCTGCCTCCTCCATCACTCATCGTCCTCTGCGTACTCGTCTAGTCTTCCTCGTCCATTGACCGTGTCTCTGGCTCCGGTAAGGCGACTTGTAGCCCTTGCCTCGTGAATTCTCGCGATGGCTCGGTGTGTCTTCGCCAGACGCTTGTAGTCACCATTTCGTTCGTATTCCTCTGCAAGCTGCTTATAACACTCAAGGGCGTGCACGCCATACTCCCTCTCCCGCCCATGCTGTTGCGAACTCGGGCTGAGCCCGTCGATGCTCCGACGTGCTCGATCGAGCTCTTTCGCTTCCGAGTTTTGAGAATCTGTGTCCTTTCCCCGACCATTCCCATTCGTCAATGATCCGTTGCGATGTTGACCAACTACCGGGCTGCTTATTTCATCCTCGGGATCCGTCGTGGTGAGCAAATCCACAAGTTCTTCAACCGTGCCAACAAGTTCTTCCAGTGCTGTCCAAAGTGCATCATCGGGCTGATTCGCAATTGTGTGGAACAACTCCAATAACTCGTTAATGAACAACTTCCTGCTCATTGCTTCGTTCCCACTCAAGGGTTTGGCTTTCATCAATGAGTTCAGTGCGCCTATGATCTCTGTCTCAATAAGCTCCAGATCTTCACTCAGGGCCCATTCGCTGACAATCATCGTCTGAAGGATCTCAACAGCAACTTTGCGGAGACCCTCATGCATACTGAGACACAGGTTGATGATGGGGGTCACCAAACTGGGGACGTACTGAACTTGGAACCCACCAAGCTTCCGTATGTTGTATCGTCGTTGGTCGTCATTTTCGGCCTCCCAACCCAGGGCTTCCCAGCTTCTACGCAGCAGATCCGCTCCAGCTTGTCGCACGTCCCCAGCAATCTTCCAGACAGCTCGGCGCTTCTGTTCGGGAAACAATTCAAGTGTAAGTGCAGGAGAAGATACTAGAGCAAGAAGCGTATCAAGGAAGGACTTCCAGAGCTGCATGTCAAACGTCTCCGCATCTTCTGGTGCCGGAAGATACGACGAGACGAGCAGCGAAGATAGGTAGTCGAGAATTGTGAGGGCAGATGAATGGTGGTAGATATGTAGAGTGAGCCATGTGGCTGGGAAAGCGTCGCCTCTTAGCAAGGAGCGGAGGACTGTTAAACTCGATAAGATGTAATCAGACAGGTCTTGACCGTGAAGTTTAGGGCTCGAGGGTGGTTTCATTCTCGCGATTGTTGAAATTAGCGACGAGAGTTCAAGAAGACTTTCATCGTATTGGTCGTTGTTCTCGGCTGTTTTGACGACAAAGGGATACTGCTCCGAGAAAAGCAGAGACAAGGATCGCCTCCTACTCCCCGATTCATTCGCAATTGTGCCATAGGCTGAAATCAACTTGGGCGTAAACTCGTGGATGTGGTGCGTGGAAAATCGAGTCAACTCTGCCACAATGGAGCAACAAAGCCTGACCTGTTCATGCCAATCGTCTGAGAGATTGTTTGGCGTCCAATATGGTTCTAGCCAGCCGATACAGCTCTTCACCAGCAGCTTCTTATCTTTCTCTTCGACCCAGATCTGATCGAGTTTGGTGTAATTCAGAATCAAGATAAGCCTGTAAAGAACCAGTTTCCCCGACGCCTCGTCGCATGAGTCAATAAAATCAATTGCGACTTTCATCACCTCTTCCGTGCTAAAAGCTGGAAGCAGTTCCGGAAGCCAGGTATGAAACTTTTGAACAAGGAGGGTCTTGCTTCCTACCAGAGCAGCCGTTTCGCTTCGCATCATCATCTGAAGCCCAAAGAGGATGGCCTGCATATCTTCCTTAAAGGTGGAGTGCTTTTCATCATTTCCTTTGGCTTGGGATCCAAAACGTCTCTGCTGATAGGAGGCGATGACAATTTTCATGAATTGACTTCCAACCTTGAACAGCGCTCTCATGTCCCGCGCGCTCTGTGGATCAGAAACACTTTGTAGCAATCGCGTGAAGCTGCGTATTAAGCAGGATGCGGCGTACGGGGAGCGAAAATGGTTCACAGTGTACTGGTCGACTAGAGGGCCAAGGTTGTAGCGTCGATCATGAACAATAGCAAGAACGAAGACGATGTCGTTGAATATCAGATCCTCAAACTTGGACTCGCCAGACTTATGCACCAACACCCCAAATAGCGCATCCAAGACATCCTTGACCTGTTTCACAATTTCGATTTCCGGCACGAAGGTCAATTTTTGAAGGATATCCAATAGCTGTACGGACGTCTGATGCTTCCAGTTGACTAGACTGACAAGGGTTTGATCTTGAGAAAATTCGGTGCTAGACAGAAGGGTCTCGACTTCCAATGATGCAATAGGTGCTATCACTCCATCGTACAAGGCGCGATTAGTTGGATTGTCCCACGGTAATGATAAGTATGCCCCGCGACCCTGGACAATACTCGAGGTGACTTTATCATACGCATGTAATATCAAAGAGTGTTTTCCATCACTGACGAATGCTTGGCGATCCCACAGTGGCATCCAGGCTAATGCAAAGGGAAACTCGGGAGCGTCAGCGATGCTTAAAACTAGATGACTGTCGGACACTTTCTCTGTAGGTATCCGAAGACACAGTGTTTGATCCCAACAGATGTCGTGTTCAACGGCGTTTGTGCGAAATGCTGTTACACCTGCACCATTGGAGGAAGGGAATATGCAATGTTCCACGCGCCGACCGCTAGAATCGCGAACTTCCATAGTGAGCTGCAAGTTTTGTAAACCCAGGGCTTTGATTGGTGCAGATCCTAATTCCGGATGAGATAAATGGCATCCCTGAGTGATGGCGGCTTTGTTGAGCCGTAAATAGATGTCTGAGCGAGATTTTGAAGGCGCTTCGGAGAAAGTCATCTTCTGTGTCTTGGACACTAAGTGCATCGAGGTTGGGTTATTCTTGATCAGGGTATCTGCTTCTAGAGCAATGTATGGAGTGAGTCTCAAGCTGATACTAGACACCCTATTCGAAATCACGTGCGCTTTCTCCGAGCCGTCAAGTAACTTGGATATGATTGTATCCTCATCCCGTAGCTTCTCCTCTTCTCGAGGGGATGTTGACCAGATGGTTACAACTTCTTCACTTGGATCAGAATTCCTCATAATCTTAGCAACATCCAGCACACCAACAGCAATCGTTCTAGGAACGGGAGGTGCTGGCTTGCTTGGAGCTTCGTCTTCGTCTTCTGGGATTATGGGAGTGGATGATCTCTCTTTGCGTTGAGGGGTCGATCGGCCATCACCGCCAGGCTGGGGTCTCTCAGCATTTTTCTTCTTCCCGAACATTAGACTTGATCTTCGACGGGTCAATGACAACTGTCTTTGACTGCGGAGAGTTCCGTTTCTTGAAGGAGGACGATCAGGTAGCGGTTTTCTGCTTCTTCGAGGAGCCTCGGGTACCACAACCTTGATGGTAAGGTATAAACGCTCGTCACCGCTGATGTCGCGGTTGCTGAGATCTGAGAACAACGTCTTCATTTTGGCTGAACCTACCGAGCTAAATGTCTCGGAGAAGGAGTTAAGATTCCCCTCAACATCTTTCTGATAGAGTGCCAGGCTTAGAGTCACCTGGTCCAGCTCAGAACCGATGACTGATGTGACTTCCAAGAGACAGTGGTGTAATGAGGTTGCTTTGGACTTTTCCGAAGGAGTGCCATCTAGGACACTCATGACAGACTGCAACTTTGCGATTTCGATGACAGAGTCCTGTGAGGTCAACAACTTGCCAAGTTGAGCGGGATCCCTGACGATGACCTCGCCGCTAAGCATTTTGTTGCCGCGAACTAGATCCCAGACAGCTTGCTCACGGACGCCTACCCTCTCTTGGGTGGTCAAGACATCATTCAAAAGTTCGCGCCGGGCGTAGTCTAGGCGTGTCGTGATCTGTGACATTTGGTCCAAGGTTTGATATTCCCGTCTTAGGACTAGTTCGGGAAGATGGAGAATGTACCATTCTCGAAGGCAGCTCGAGATTTCGTCCACCAGGGGCTCAGCGGATGATGTTGGCGATTCATCACCAATCTTCAACAATGGCACGGGTGCTGGAGGTTTTGGTTGACCAGGCTGGGGCAGAAAAGGTGGGGCAGACCCAAGTTGTTCTCGAATTTCGATACAGCATTTTGGAAAAATGCCAGAAAAGACACGAGCCTCTGAAGCGGTTCGTCCAGCGGAATTTAAAGATGACAGTAACGTGGGCGGTGCAACCAAATAGCCCCGGCACCACGAGCCATCTTTGCCACCTTGTTCGATGACATAAAGTTGGTCACCAATCTGAAGGGGGAGTTCAGCTGGGGAAGAAGACGGTTGAAAGGGATAGATGGCGACCGCATAGGACAGAGGCAGCGGCTGCCAGGGCATATTAGAGACTGAACAGAGATAGCCTGATGATATTCAGTGGTGTAGGGAGTACTAGTTAGTGTTTTTGTCGTCAAGGGTCGCAAATGTGGTCAGAGTGTCAAGACGGGCCCTGACCAGAACGGTGGATTTGAGTCCAGGGGCCTGTGCGGGAATCCTCCACATTGACTTCATGGGCTATGGGAGAAAGAGATAACTTCAAATGTAGAGAACGACGGAGCGGATGAGACTGAAAATTCAGCGATCAGATAGCCACACGTGGGTGTTGCAGAACCCGATATCACGAGTCCTTGAATTTTGATGTGATGTGACGCGTGCCTTGGAGAGGGCGTTATTTTCGTACGAGCGGGCGAGGTAATTAGCGAAAGATCTCTCCTCCTTCAACTCCAAGTTCGCCGCTTTGGTTGATTTCCGTCTAGCTTGATTTGACCAGGCACCAGACCCAAAGCGGTTAGAGCGTTCTTGCGTGGGCTCAGTATCCCCCCGAAAGTGCTGTCACCTGTGTAGGGAGTGCAAGGCCCTTAGTATTCCTTACCGGGGGGAAGGGCCCCCCTAACGTTTGGCTCCAAGCCTACAACCCACCCACTGGGCTACTATTTTAGCCTAAGCAACCCTTGAAGCTTCTTCCTGGCCTGTCCTGGTCCTCGGAACTTGGGAAGGCTCCTATTAGTCCCTAACCAGCTCCCCCCACCCCGCCGCAGAGACTAACCGGCCATGCCTAGTCGGTGCCTGTAGAACTGGGAATTTGGAAAGAGGCTCTTTGGCACGGAGGATCAAGGATTTGTTCTTTCCCACTCCAGCTCTGGGCATCCGCTCTAGGCTAGCTCAATATCACCTGCAGTCACTTTCATCCCGCCGTTCCAAGTCGCCTTCGTCAAGCCACAAAACACTTTCTCTCCTCACATTTCGTTTCATACACAAATTCCTCAACTACCGACTTACTGTTTTGGCACCTTCGATCGACGGAGAACGGGGTACTTGTCTACGAACCACTTCCCACATTTAGAGTGGTTTACGGAGTACCACTAGGAGACATTCGTGCCTGGTCCAGATCAAGTGGCCCATCCACTGGCTGTTGCAGCATGGAGCCCGTGGTCAATGTCCTGTTGGACTCCTTCCCCGGCCTGTCGCTCCCTCCAACGCTATGCATGCCTTTACCTGCGTCAGCAACCCTTGCAGACCTATTTTCTTCCATCCGACATGTGCTCCCGGCGAGCCTACCGGCGAGCACCCGGCTCATTCTAACATCCACCTCAAACACTCCTATCTACGACTCCCCATCCACTACGATCGCCGAATTATGCCACTATGCGCCGTGCCAGCATGTTCCCACCGGCTTTTTTTTGCCCCTGCGTCTGTCTGCCCCGCTCGTCGGTGGCAAGGGTGGTTTTGGCTCGCAACTTAGGGCCGCAGGTGGACGTATGTCTTCTCGTAAGAAGCGTCAAAATGCCGAGCTTGCAACAGGTAGTGCCCGCAACCTGGACGGTAGAAGACTCAGAACCATTACCGAGGCCAAAAACCTAGCAACCTACCTGGCCACCAAGCCCGAAATGGAAAGAAAGGAAAAGGAAGAACGACGCAAAAGATGGGAACAGGTCATCGAGTTGGCCGAGCAGAGAGAGGCAGACATGAAGGCTGGAAAAACAGTAGATGGGCGTCGTAAAGGGGTCAGCGACGAATGGATCGATGAAAAGGAAGAGGTAGGTGAGAACGTGAGAAACGCCGTCAAGCTTGCAATGCTTGCAAATGAGGACAAGGGCAAGGACAAGGCCACAGCCGTCTCACTACAAGAAGGTGAGAGCAGTGGAAGTGGAGGATCCTTACCGCCCAGCGACGAGGATAGCGAGGCGGAAGATGTGATGGAGCTTGACGAAGATGGCATGTCCAGACTTAGAAGCGAAGCTGAGGCGGGAGATGCCGATGCGATTTGGGTGCTTCAGAACCGCCTTAAGATTCCATCAGAGCTACTACCCAAGGCTGAAACAATGCCACGCCGGAGGTTCGCAGGCTTTGACGATGACGAGGATGATTTGTCCAGCAGTGAAGATGAGGATCCCTCTGCAAAAATAGCAGGTAAGGGCAAGCAAAAGGTTGACAGCACGTGATAGCTTTGACAAATGAAAGGAAACCACCAGATTTGCAAGCTTCAGCACAATGTTGACTACTTATGTTTCTCAGTGCCCAGATCCAGTGATTAAGCCACACCATATGCATCAGCCTTGCTACTTCTATTCATCAAAGTGTTCAGTCGGACTACTCCACCATGCATTCATCCGTACACTACTGGTACAATTTACCAAGAGCGGATTTGAGCGATGTGGCTTGCTCGTCCATGAATCCTAACGGAAAGCGGAGGCGATTTGAACTATCGCCGTCGACTGCACTTAACATAAGGGTCACAGGATGACAGAAAGAATGTAGGAGCTCCGAATATTGAAGTTGACTCTTAAATAGCTAGAGTCCGCCCTGTGGCACCTCTCCCTGCCCTTCCCCCATTCTTCGTGTTAGATCTTCGACAATTGTCTAGCAAAGCTCCAAGCAATCAGCTCAACAAATCAATTGCTTAACACTGACTTTCCAAAGGCTGCAGCGAGCGCTCAGGGTTGGACGATACTACCTAGTAGTTGCTCAGCAAGCATATCCAACTTCAGTCTCCCCAGGGACTGAAAGAGCTCACGATGGCAGTCGTCCCATTCTCTGTTCTCGCAGCCGGCTGGCTGGCGATTTTCATCGTGTACAAGTTCATTCTTCAACCGTTGTTCTTCCATCCACTAAGCCACATTCCGTCAGCTCACTGGTCGATCCCGATCTTTGGCGATGCCTGGATCACCTGGCAACGCTACAAGGAACGAAATAACGCCATGACCTATGCGGCGCATCTCAAGCGTGGCACTGTAGTGCGTATGGGTGCTAATGAGTTGAGCGTCAATTGCGTGGAGAATGGCATCCGTACCGTCTATGGAGGAGGTTGGGAGAAGCATGCTTGGTATCCTCAGCGGTTTGCGAGCTACGGGTAAGAACGTCTGCTTGAGTCCTTGGAATGTCTTCGTTGCTTCGTATCATTTATGACGTGGAAAGCCACGACGAGCAGCAAGTCGAGCACCAGTATAGATAGATTGGGAGAATGAACGATCACCTGCTAACTAACATCGTCCGTGATATGAAGGGTCATCAACATGTTCTCGACGATCCACCACCTCCCACACTCACAAAAGAAGCGGACCATCGCCAACGTCTACAGCAAATCCTACATCGCCTCATCACCGCAGGTCTCAGCCAACGGCGCCGCGCTCTTCTCCACCCGCTTCCTCCCCTTACTCGAGCACTACGCAACGACCTCCCAACCCGTGGACGTGCACGACCTGAACAACGCCATGGCCATGGACTTCATGTCCGCCTTTCAATTCGGGCTCCGCTCCGCCACAAACTTCACGCAAGACGTGGCCAAGCGCAACGAGATCATGCACCTGTACCACTGCCGGCGCGAGTTCGAGTTCTTCAACGCCGAGCTGCCTTGGGTAAAATCTCTGACCCGCAGACTCGGCTTTCCCGTTGTGCCAGCGTTTGTCGACGAGGCGAACGACCTGCTCGAGAACTGGAATGCCGAGATGTGCGACAAGGCCGACGCGTATGCGGCTACGCGGGACAGCCTCGCTGCGCCCTTCGCGGGAGATGAACCTATCGTGTATAGTCAATTCAAGTCTGGGATATTGAAGCTGCGTGAGAAGGACGGAGATGCAGGTAAAGAGTTCTCCAGCGGCCAGCTGATCTTGCCTACGACGCGGCATGAGGACGGCGCTGCGCGCGAAGATACAACTCAGGCTGAGGTCTATAGCGACATGCTGGACCAACTGGGCGCCGGGCACGAGACGTCGGCCATCGCGCTGACTTACCTTTACTGGGAGCTGAGCCAGCGACCGCAACTAATGACAGACCTGCGCATCGAGCTGCTTACGCTCTCGCCGCCGGTCCTCTGGCCGCCGCCGTCAGGATCCGACCAGAAGGACTTCCGCCTCCCAGACCCGAAAGCCCTCGACGCGCTCCCTCTGCTCAACGCAATCGTGCTAGAAACCCTGCGGCTGCACACGCCCATTCCGGGCATCGAGCCGCGCATCTCGCCGCACACCCCCGGTGGGAACGCACTGGGCTCGTACGCTAACATCCCGGGAGGCGTGCGCGTCTCCGCGATGCCCTACACGCTGCACCGCAACGCGTCCGTGTTCCCTCAGCCCGAGTCCTTCAATCCTTCCCGCTGGCTACCTAGCCACACGGACGAAGAGCATCTGAAGGAGATGCACCGCTGGTTCTGGGCATTCGGGTCCGGAGGGCGCATGTGTATTGGCAGTCATCTCGCGACGCATGAGATTAAGTGCCTGGTTGCGGCGATATACTCGAACTATACCACGGAGATTGTGGATGATGAGGGCATTGAGGAGATCGACGCGTATACCACCCGCCCAAGGGCGAATCGGTTGGTGCTTAGATTTCAGAGGACGTGATATCTGTGGGAACCCGGGGAGATAGGGGTTCGGAAAGGGAGGGGATGCGGAGGGGATGAGTGTGACATCTTTGTGTTCGTGACTCGGGGTCTTCGTATACTCGATATTTGGAGGATTGTGGTAGAAGTTACCTAGATAGCTATAGTGCCTGCCTGGTTGGATGCCTGGCAAGATACACATTCTGGTTGATAGTGCCTTCGCTTCTCTTGTCTAGCGGTGCCTGCGAAAAAAAACATTGGGTGGCTTCGTCAACCCTGACTTGCACTTGGGCTACACCAGGACACGAGACTGCTTGCCTGTTTCCCGGAAAAGAGCCATGCAAACAAACATATGTTTGCAGTGCTGCTGTTTGTTACTTCCTCGTCTCGTGGTGTGACGTATTTGGTTAAACGACGACCGTGAATGCTTCACACCAAATAAAGAGCGCACAGGCTGTAAACATGAAATGTATTGACTATAGCTTCAGCACCGCTCACCCAGCGTCCACAGCACGTTGTTTGCTTGTAAACAAATCTACAGTCTCGTATCGTCGTGCCTCTGTCCAATCCTTGGAGCGGGGGCGATCAGGTAACATCAGCTGAGGCCGCCAGCGAAGGTGCTAGTGCGTATAAACCAAGTTATGTTGAGGGAAATGGTCCACCTATTTGAAAATCAGCTTCGTGATACTTACTTGGTTATCCACCGCGTGGATGAGGCACGGAGAGATTGCCACTTTGGTCAGGGGCCAGTGCGGGACAGAGACGTGTGTCTGGTAAATAAGGGCAGATTTGAGAATATCGAGATAGGGTTGAGTCGCGCGGGTTGATAGTGTCCATGCGTCCATGCGTCCATGCGTGCCATCTCGGCCCATCCAAGAGTATAGAACAATTTGAATAAACCTCGGAGCAAGCGGAATAGCACCTGATACTGCTCCCGTGAGAACTCTCAGTGAGGCGAGTCGGACTGCTTCACAGCCTCTAGAACGAACCCGAGGAGCTGTGCCCCTGTGTGTATTCATGAAACGGTAAATGCCATGTGAATGCCTCGGCAGCCTGGCCGAGTCAAGTGGAAAGAGGTGCCGAGTACCATAAAAGACGCCGGGCAATTGTAGCCTCTTTCGAAACCCGGAACGCTCCATCTGTACTGGATGTGCCAAAGAAAGCTAGACGAGGGGAAAGGGTAGTCACGGATCCTACTGGAAGGAGAATCTTGAGATGGAATCCCCAGTTTTTCCCCCTCCACTTTGGGGGTGCAGAATTCCCCTTTGGTTCTTCAGAGGACTTGTAGGATGGATCAAGACGCCAGATGACAGGCCCAGGTAGCATGATGGGACAATCAAAAGTGGCGAGAATGGATAGAGTGATGAGGAGTCAGTGCGAAGCGAGGAAAAGATCAGGGTGGCAGCGACAGCGTTTGTTCTGTCACGGTCGTTGAATAGTGTCTTTCCTACCTAGCTGGGAGTCTGAGTTGGATCGTGACTCTTGACAGGTGGTTAGTGCAGGGGTGATTGACTCTCTACTGGGTGATGGATCTGACATCAAGATCCGGATTCCAGACTCGGAGGGGCAGTTGCGCGATTAACTCAGACTTCTCATTAGGCGAGCCAGATTTAGACACAAACTGCAAGCTGCAGGGCAGGCGGAGGGAGCGGTGGGTTTCTGAAGCATAATGGGGTTTCTAGTAGTAGAAGCGAAGAAGCTGGCGGTACTCGGTAGGCTGCAGGTGTGATGATGCCCAGATGGTGATGGTGATGCAGAGACTAGACTGATGATGTTATGGAACACGTAGACGATACCTGATGAGGTTAGGAGAGAGTGTCATCTTGCAAACGGGTATGGCAGAAACTTGAGGAAAGCCAGGGGGTGGATGAAGGTCGTGGAACCATGGAGGACGAGTAGTAAGAACAGGAGGAGTGATAGTACGGAGTACGGAGTATCTGATATCTGGCGTCTAGTGGGTGTCTGGCATAAGATGTTGAGTTAGTGGCCGATCGCGGACTAGTGGTGGCATTAGTGGGTTACTAATGCATTAGTCGTGCACTACCGGTGAATTAGTGAAGTCTGGTAGACTCGACCAACA
>Ga0105239_10003736_pt1 | contig 18539 bp, 15 predicted proteins | sample KBSC44metaG_FD_92761 | JGI IMG/M metagenome (GOLD analysis project Ga0105239, IMG submission 92761) | Corn rhizosphere microbial communities from Kellogg Biological Station, Michigan, USA - KBS C4-4 metaG | ecosystem: Host-associated > Plants > Roots > Rhizosphere > Soil | place: Michigan, USA...
AGGATCCGTTGGGAGCCGCTTTCCGAGCCAATCCAGACGCGCATGCAGGCGAGTTCCGCCAGAAGCGCGGCTACTTTGTCGTTCATGCGATCGGCGCGTGTGATGCATTCGAAGGGAATTTGAATGCTCCGGCGCTTCATTTCAGCCGCGTATTCCGCGAGCCATCCATGATGAATCGTGAACACATCGTCAGCGATCCACAGCATTTCCGGGGCGTATCGCTCAATCGCCCATTCAATCTCATCCACCACGGCCTTTGGAGAACGGCGCCGGTGCGTGTGTCCATACACCGAATGACTGCACCAGTTGCATCGGTAGGGGCAACCCCGCGCCGTGATCACCGAAATCGAACCCATGCCGTGATGCTTGCGCCAGGTGCTAAAGTACGGCTCCATGTCGATCCGTTCGCGGTCCGGCCACGGCTGCGCATCGAGATTAGTGAGAAGCTCCGCCGGTCCCGTTTTATGGGGAGCACCGTCATCTCCAGGAAATATCAACCCGGGAATGGAGGGCCACGCCGCGGCATCAAACTCCACTGCCATTAAGCGTTCGAGGGCGAGTTCACCCTCGCCGGCGACGATCAGATCCACGCCGGCACCCAGGTATTCGCCTGGGTAATTGGACGGCTCTGGGCCACCCAGCATCACCAGCCACCCGGCGGCGCGCGCGTGTTGGGCGATCGCAAGCACATTGGCGCGCGTCATCAAGTTGCCGTAGATTCCAAGAACGCCCGACGGGCCCCGGTCCAGCAGACGGAACAGGTCTTGCCGCGAACCAAATGTCGAGTCATAGATTTCCGTCTCGAAGCCGCGGCTTCGAAGATGGGACGATAGATACAGCAGACCCAGCGGCGGGTAAGGCTTCATGGTCTGCTGCTCCTTGGGGTCTTCCGCAAGGAAATAGCCGTGCGTGAGAAGAAGCCGAATCATACGGCCGCCATTTGGTCGCGCCCAGCACCGCGAAGTTCGTGAACCAACTCCCAGGCGGGGCCAGAATCCTTTCCGCCGCGGACCTCAGCATGTAAGGCTTCCGCGAGAGCGCGGTAAAGCTCGGTCGAAAATGCGCCCCGGAACATCATCGAAAGATCGGAGCTGTCATTCCAATTCGCTTTTGCGCCGACCTCATCCGCTACGATCTGGTGAAACTTCGTGCCGGGGAGCGGATAGGAAACCGAGATGCCCACATCATCCGGCGCGGCCTCGCGAACCATGCGGATAGTGGCTTCGATATCGTTCCATGTCTCGCCCGGATAGCCGAATTGAAGAAAGAAGCAGGCACGGATACCGTGGGCGCGAAGATTCTCGCGGGCAGCATAGATCTCACGGACGCGGATGTCTTTGTCCATCGAGTCGAGGACATGCTGCGACCCGGATTCCGCGCCCATCCAAACTTCTTCACACCCTGCGCGGCGCAATGCGCCCACGGTATCGCGCGTCATCAGATCGCATCGAGACTGCATCTTAAACGGGATCTCCGCGTGAAGAGTTGCGACCGCCGCCGCAAATTCGTGAGTCCACTTGGCGGAGAGTGCGAAGATGTCGTCGGCGAACCAGATATGGTCCGGCTGAAACGCTTGTTTCAAATGAAGCATCTCAGCGGCAACGCGTTGGGGGGATCGCGCGTGATAGCTGCTGCCGTAGATGGGCTTCGCGCACCAGTTGCAACGGTACGGGCAGCCTCGGCTGGACGCCATATTCAACGAAAAACAACCATGGGCCTCCAGCCAGGCTCGCCGGTAACTGTCAACGTCCACCAGGTGCCAGGCAGGCGCCGGCAGGGCATCCAGATCAGATCTCACCCGGCGCGGCGCTGTGTAGTGAACGCCGCGCTCACACAGAAATGCCAGGCCGGCGGTTTCATCGCGAGGATGCCCTTGCGTGAACTCAAGTAAAGTCGTTTCCACTTCGCCGATGATCACCGTGCTAAACCCTGCCGCCAGGTATTCGACGGCGTGGTCGGAAGCGTCGGAGCCGTGCGCCGCCACTTCGATTCCCAAAGCGGCCGCGGTCTGCGCCATCCAAAACGCAAGCTCGCGATTACGCCCCAGGCACATTTTCGAAAGGAAATTGAAATCGTCCTCGCACACCACCACCAAACGCGGACGATGACGCTCGAGAGCAGCGCGAAAACCCTCCTGCGGGAAGTCGAGAGTGGGATCGTAAAGCGCGGTCTCAATCCCGTGTTGTTCGAGAACTGCCGCCGCCAGAATCGTCTGCAGTGGCGGGTAAGGTTGCATTTTTTCAACCTGCTTCGGGTCCGAATAAAGATGATTGCTATGGGTCAGCAGAACTTCAGCCATGCGATCTCACGCGCTCCTGCTGAGTTCATGACTCAAGGGCTGGCCGGTCAGAAGCGATCGCCGCACTGTAAGCCACTTTTGCGCCATGGTCAGCCACAATTCCCATGGCAATACGAAGAAATAATTCTGCAGCCGCCAGTTCAAAGGCCGTCGAAGGAGGGCGAGCAGGAAACGGAAGATTCCGGATTGCGTATGCCGGCGGGCCTTGGTCAATTGATTGGCGAGCAGGAAATAAGAAATGCCTCGACGCAACTGGGCGAAGGGCCGGCCGCCGAGCCAGGGCAGGTGATCCGCGCCCAGATCCACATCCGCCCATTCCTCCAGCGACGCGGGCTCCCGGAGCCCGCGCGCCCGCAACTCCGGCCAGATCGGAATCCCCGGATAAGGCGTAAACAGGTTGGGAGAAAATGTGACGTTATCGTATTTGGCGGCGATTTTACCCATGATCCGCAGGGTCTCGCGGCGGTGGCGCTCTTCTTCGCCGGGATACGCGAAGATCAGATTGAGGGTGACACGAATACCCGCACGCGAACATTTGCGAACTGCCTCGTCGATGTCCTGGATGTGCTGGTGCCGCTTGTTCATCCGCTCCAGAACTTCGGGAGAAGCCGATTCCGTGCCGAACCCGATATGGCTCACTCCGCCTGCCGCAAGCGTTTCGACTTCTTCGTCCGTCATGCGGCACAACAGATCGGTCGACGCCTGAAACGTCCATTGGAATGGCACTGCGGCGCGCACAAAGCCGTCCGCGATTGCCACCGCCCGGTGAACATCCACCAGAAAATTCGAATCTACCAGCGCGACTTCGGTAAGGTCGTAGCGCCGCACTAGCGCGGTGACTTCCTTAACCACGCGGTCGACGTCGTGAGCATTGAAACGCCGGTTATAAAAGACCATGTCGGTACAGTAGTTGCAGGCGTAAGGGCAGCCGATACTGGTGGCGTAGGGCAGTTTTCGCTCGCCGCTGGATCGCGCGTAGGCGTCGAAGTCGATGAGGTCGTAAGCCGGCAGAGGCAGGCTGGAAAGCGGAATCGAAGGGCGATCGGAATTCATCCGAATCTGCCCGTCTTGCTTGAACCAGCAGCCCTGTACCAGATCCAGCGGCTGCCCGGCGTCCATTCGCTGGAGAATTTCAACCAGAGTCGTTTCGCCCTGATGCCGCACCACGACATCAACGAAGTCTTCCCGCAAGGTTTCGCCCGTCAACAAGCTCGGGTGCCATCCGCCGTAGATGATGGGAGCGTCGGGACGAATGCTGCGAAACAACTTGCTGGCCTCGACGGCATCCCGGATCATCGGGCCGGTCAGCAGCGATACGCCTAAGCACGCGCAATCGCCCGCAAGCGCGGCAATCGTTTTCATATAGTCGCGGTCGAGCGCACCATCGATGACCTGAGGAATGTAACCGGCGGCGCGCAATGACCCCGCCAGGCTGAGCAGGCCGAGCGGAGGCCCCAGGAGTTTGCCCGAGTACGGAGGCAGGAACAGGAGGACTTTGCGCGAACTCGCCGTCAACATGTGACCGCCTCCGCCTCCAGACGATGCGCGTCAATTTTCGGCTTGGGCGGCTCCATCCATTGGTTCACTCTGTCTTTCAGCCACAACTCCAGCGGGAACGAGTAATAGTTGTGATCCAGACGCCAACGGGCGGGGCCGCTAATCATTCCGTGCACCACGCGCTGCCGCAGGTTTTTGGTTCGAATGCCGATCGGAACGCGGTTAAACGCCACGCGCAGGTATTCGCGCATGGTCTGAACTTCGCGATGGGCCTGTCCCTTCAGCCACGGAAGAACGGTGTAGCGCGGGAAAAATTCCGCCCAGCCTTCCAGGGTTTTCGGGACGTCGATTCCCAATTCGAAGGCCCGGTTCATGATGGGCGAACCCGGATACGGCGTAAAGATGTTGGTCCAGAATTCGGCGCCAGGATAACGGCGGCAAACGTCCATGATGAGCTTGATCGACTCGCGGCGCTCTTTTTCACCCTCGCCGGGGTATCCAAAAATCATATTGAAGGACGGACGAATTCCTGCCGCCGTGAGTTTTTGGGCGGCCTGATGGATGGTGTCCAGTTTTTGGAACGTCTTCCCCATCAGTTCCATCACCTTGGGCGATCCAGTGTCCGCCCCTTGCGACACCTGCGACAGTCCGGCGCGCTTTAGCAACTTCAGTTCGTCGACCGTAAGGCGGCATACCAGGTTGGTGGAGGACTGAATGCTCCACTCAAATTTGACGCCTGTGCGGACGATGCCCTCCGCAATCAGCACCGCGCGCTCACGGTCCACCAGGAAGTTGTCATCGACAATCCACAAGAGCTTCAGCCCGTAGCGCGAGACCAAATCTGTAGTTTCTTCTGCTACGCGTTCCGCCTCAATGGCATTCCATTTGCGCCCGTAGACGCCGTCGTTGGTGCAGTAGCCGCAGTTATAGGGACACGCCAGGCTCGAGGTATACATTCCCCAGCGGCGTCCGCATACCCGCTCGTAGGCGTCGAAATTCGCGAGTTCATAGGCCTTCGGCGGCAGTTCACGGATTGGTTTGAGCGGACGGCTGGGATTGAAAATCAGTCCGCCGTCGGCTTTATAGCCCACTCCGAGAACGCCTCTAAGAGACTCTCCCGCCGCGATTCGTTCCACCACTTCGAGCAACGCGTCTTCGCCTTGCCCTTTGACGACCACGTCAACGTAGGGGGCGGCCAGAGTCTGGTCAGGAAGCAAAGAAGGATGCCAACCGCCAAGAATGACGGGCTTATCGGGATAGAGCCGCTTGGCGTCACGCGCGATTTGTACGGTTTCCTTGATCATCGGCCCGGTAACCAACGAAACCCCTAAACACAGCGCATCCTTCAGCTCTTCAAGTACCCGCTTGCGAAAGTTTGGAGTAATCGTGGAATCGATAATGCAGACTTCATATCCAGCGCGCAGCAGCGGCGTGGACACAGCGAGAATTCCCAGGGGCGCGGTCGCCTCCTGGCTCGAGAACGCCGGAAAGAAGAAAACAACTTTCTTACACTGCATGCCTGGTTCCTTGACGGCGCCTCTTCAAAGCCATATTCTTGGACTGCTCGCTCATCCATTGAGACAAGCCCGCCGGCCATTTGGAACATTCCTGCAGGGTGACCAATGCGTCGTTCTCCGCCGCATTCCCGTTTGTCTAACTCATTGAACTGCGCTTTAGGGCTTAAAACGTGACACCTGCAATCGAACAGACCCTGCCATTGGATACAGCAACTCCAGTCAATTCGCTGCGAGTGATTTATAAAGTTGAGCCCTGTGTTGCAGCCGTGGCTCTGATGGTTGCGGCTCCGGCGTTAATTGTGGTTGCAGCGGCTATCGCGATCCTTGCCCGGCGAACGCCCCTGGTCCGCCATAGACGCGTTGGATGGCGGGGGACCGAATTGCCGGTGCTCAAGTTCCGCACCATGTGGGAGCCCAACCAGCAATGGGCGCCACTGTTCGCAATTGAGGACGTATCGAACGCCATTCCCGTTACCAAAAATGGCGAGGATGATCGCATCACCAGCCGTTTTGCTGCTTGGTGCCGTAAGCATTCGATCGATGAGCTTCCGCAGCTCTTTCATGTGCTGCGAGGGGAAATGTCCTTCGTGGGCCCGCGCCCGATCACACGCGGAGAATTGGATGAACACTACGGGCCGTCCGCGGAAGCGGTGCTGTCGCTCCGGCCTGGCCTTACCGGCCTCTGGCAACTGATGGGCCGCAGCCGGCTCACTTATTCCAAACGCAAACGGTTGGATCTCCGGCTCGTCCGGTGCGCTTCGCCGGGACTCTATTTCCGGATTCTATTTCGCTCCATTCCAAAGATACTGCTGGGTCATGACGCACACTGAATGCTCGCTACCAGTTCGCGTTGATGCGATCGCCAGTGAATCCTCCACTGCTAAGGCAGATCGCATCTTGTATTGGCTGGCTTTCGGCTCCGCAGCTTCCATTCTGTTTTCGATTGCGGTCTCTCAAATCCTGCTTAGCATCGGTATTTTAGCGCTCCTGGTCTCGCGAAGACGATTGCGCTTTCCACCGATCGCGCTTCCACTCGGGCTGTTTTTCGCCGCCACCGTAATCGCTGACTTGCTTTCCGGCGATGCGTTGAGGGGCGTCCCGCAAATCCGGAAATTTTTCGTCTTTGGCATTGTTTTGGTCATCTTTAACACCTTCCGGAGCGTTTCCCAAATACGAAATCTGGTGCTCTCATGGGCCGCTATCGCCACGCTTTCGGCCGGCCTTGCTTTGGGTCAATTCGTCCGCCGCTGGAATGATGCGGTTTCCCTCCACGCCGCTCTGTACGATTATGTTCTCGATGGCCGCATTACCGGATTCGCCAGCCACTGGATGACATACGGCGGCGAGCAGATGATTGCTCTTCTGTTGCTCCTCGCACTGTTGCTGTTTGTGCCGGGTGGCCCCTGGAAGATAGTCGGGTGGGGTTCGGCTGCGATCATCTGGAGCGCAATCGTGCTCGGCCTGACGCGCAGCATCTTTCTCGCGGCCGTTCCGGCCGGCGCCCTGGTTCTGGCATGGAACTACAAGCGATGGCTGATCTGCGTGGCGCCGGCGGTCGCGCTGGTGATGTTTCTCGCGGTTCCGCCGCAGATACAGGATCGCGTCTTTTCAGTGTTCCGCCCACATGGAGAGGTAGACTCGAACTCCCGCCGGACCATCATGGCACGGACGGGATTGCGGATGATTGAAGCCCACCCGGTTTTTGGAATCGGGCCGGAACAGATTCAACCTCAGTTCCTCGCCTATCTGCCGGCGGACGTCGCCCAGCCGCTTCCGAAGGGCTGGTACGGACATTTACACAACGTCTATCTCCAATATGCCGCTGAGCGGGGACTTCCGGCGCTAGCGTGCATCCTGTGGATCATCGGGAAAATGGCCCGTGATTTCCGCGAGGCTTTAAAGCTGCCAACGCAATCGGGCGCACGCTTCATCTGGCTTGGGGCATTGGCGGTCATCGCCGGGATTCTCGCCGAAGGTTTTTTTGAGTACAACCTGGGAGACAGTGAAGTGCTCACGATGTTTCTGGCGACGGCAACCTGCGGTTATGTCGCGATCGGTTGCAGAGAGGCAAGCCTGGCACCGAAATGAAAGTGGCTCTGATCCATTACTGGCTGCTCGGGTCGCGAGGTGGCGAAAAAGTGCTCGAAGCGATCTGCCGCATTTTCCCCGACGCGGACATCTTCACGCTGTTTTACGATCCGGAGTCGGTGCCCGCCCTGATCCGCTCAAAAAACGTCAAAGCGTCCTTCTTGAATCCCTGCAAGAAATTCTACCGCTCGCTGCTGCCGCTAATGCCGATGGCTCTCGAGCAGTTCGACCTGCGGTCTTACGATCTGGTCATCAGTAGCGAGTCGGGGCCAGCGAAGGGAGTGCTGACATCCTCAACCACCAGGCACCTTTGCTACTGCCACACGCCCATGCGCTATCTGTGGGAGCTCTATCCGGCGTACCGCACGGAGTTCCGCCAAAGCTTGGCGTCGCGCGCGCTTCTGGCTCCCATCACGAATTACTTGCGGACTTGGGATTATGCCACCGCGGCCCGCGTGGATACATTCATGGCGAACAGCCGTAACGTCAAGCGCCGGATCTGGAAAACCTACCGGCGCAAGTCACGCGTAGTCTATCCGCCAGTTGCAGTTGACTCATTTCACCATTCCTCCGCCAGCGATTACTTCTTAATGGTCTCCGAGATGGTGGCCTACAAACGCCTCAATTACGCGGTCCGGACCTTCGCACGTAATGGGCGCAGGCTCAAGATCGTGGGTGACGGGCCAGAGTACCCGCGCCTGCGAAAACTCGCCACGAAAAACATCGAGTTCTGCGGCCGTGTGGCGGAGCACGAGTTGAAAGAACTGTACGCCAAGTCCACCGCTTTTCTCATGCCTGGAGAAGAGGATTTCGGGATGACCATGGTCGAGTCGCTGGCGAGCGGCAAGCCGGTGATCGCGCTTGGCCGAGGCGGCGCGCTGGATATTGTAGGCAACGGTTGTGGCGTTCTCTATCCAGAACCTATGGAACCATGTTTAGAGGATGCCTTGCGCGCCTTTGATCGAGTAGAAGCTCTGATCCATCCGGCGCAACTCAAAACTCGCGCAGCGGAATTTTCCGAAGCCGTGTTTGAGCGACGTTTCAGAGCAGTCGTGAACCGGAGATCGGGGGACCCGCCAGAAAATGCTCGCGCTGCGCCAATCGTGACTCTAGCCGAAGGTGCTTCCGAGAAGTTTCAGCCGTGGACCCAGCACGAAGGTTGGCGTGCCTGGCACCTGCCCTTCGGCGAGCAGGACGAATGACATTTACAAAATGTTTACATTTCCTTTGCGGCCTCTACCTGAAATACGTGCCTAAATATGGCATGGGAATTTACGAAGTCGTTCAAGGTTCACGGTTCGGTTCGGCCGAAACCATGCCGGACAAACCGCCGCAAAGTTGGGATCTCCGTGCCGCAGTTTGCGCGGTAGGATCCCGCAACGTCACCGAGCATAGCGACGAAGCTCTGGTGTTTCTATTGCTTAGCGCCGTGGATCAATCGACCGTCGACGATCTGTTCAACGAACTGTTTCGCCGGTATCAAGTTCGGGTTACTCGCTGGTGTTATCGCGTCACTAGAGATCCGGAGGTCGTTCCCGACTTGGTTCAAGAGGTTTTTTTGCGCGCATTCAGGCGGCTAAGCACCTACCGCGGCAACTCCCGGTTTTCGACGTGGTTGTATGCAATCACTCGGAACCACTGCCTGAATTCATTGAAGAAACGTCATACCGAACCGGTTGCGGAAGGGGAAATGATGCCGGACGATCTCCCGGGCGCAGACGGGCACGAAGTCCATTTGGCGATGGAGCGAGATCAGTCCTTCCGAAATATGTGGCGCTTGATACAGACGACGCTGACGCCGAAGGAAGTCCGCGTGATGGGGCTTCATTACGGTCATGGACTTCCGCTCGCGGTGATCACTCGCCAGATGATGCTCTCAAACCCCAGCGGCGCCAAAGCCTACATCGTGAATGCACGAAGAAAGCTCAAAGCGGTGTTGAGCGCCATGGAACCCAGAACAGGAGCAGTCTCTTACGGGAATCGCCCAGCAAATCGGGCTTGCGCAGCTTCCTGAACCGGACCCGGCGTTATTGCCCCGGCGCGGGATGCTGTTCGACACGCTGACGGTCAGCGCTTTCACGACCCTCGCCAAGTTCATGGGGGCCGCCAAAGCGGTGGTCCTTGCGCGCGTTTTCGGATCGGGCGCCGCGCTCGACAGCTACTTGCTCGCCTTTCTGGCGCCGTCTTTTTTGGCCGACGTATTTTGCGGGTCGCTTATTCCTGTGTTGATTCCCAAGCTCATAGAGTTGGAATGTTGGGAAGGCCAGGCGAAGGCGATCGACTTATATGGGCACGTCTTGCGAAGGAGCTTCCGGCTTTCCTGCGGCGGCGCCGCAGTTCTGGCGACCGGAGCCGCCGCAGTGGCGACGCTCGGCGCGGGAAGCGCTCTGAACCTTCACCTGGTCGGGCTTTTGATTCTTCTCATGACGCCGATTCTTCCGCTGTCCGCGGTGGCGAATGTCTGGCGCGCTGTATTGAACTCCCAACGCCGCTTTGTGGTCCCGGCGCTCACCGTCACGCTGACGCCGGCGGTAATCATTGTGTTTATTCTGCTCGCCGGAAAAAGCGGTGGTGTTTGGATTCTGGCGGCCGGTACTAGCCTTGCATCTCTAGCAGAAGTCGTGGTTCTCGGTTTCGGGCTCCGACAGGCCGGATTTCCGATCTTCCCCCCGCGGCGGCAGCGCGATTTCTCGCTGCTCGAGTTCCGGAAAGAGTATGGCTATCTCGCTGCGGTTACCGCGATGAGCGCTGGTACTGCCTTTATAGGACAGGCGATGGCAGCGGCGCTGGGAACAGGAAGTGTATCGCTTCTCAATTATGGGACGCGCTTGGCCGGCGTGCTGATCGCGATCGGTCCGGCAGCGCTCAGCGTTACGATTCTTCCGCGTTTTTCCCGCATGGTCGCTGCCCGCGATTGGGAACGGCTGAAACAATCGCTGTGGCGAATTCTCTCGGGATCGGTGCTGGCGGCAGGCGCGGGCGCAGCCCTCCTGATCGTGTTTTCAATTCCCATCGTGCGGCTCACCCTACAGCGGGGTGCGTTCAATGCCGCCGATACCCGGGTAGTGGCCTCCGTCCAAAGTTACTCGCTGCTTCAGTTGCCGTTTATTGTTGGAATCACAATTCTGATGCGCATCCTTTCGGCACTGAAGGCCAATTATGCACTGCTTCCGTTTTCCAGCGCGGCACTTGTCCTGAGTACAGCTCTGAATTATGCTCTGATGGCCCGATATGGTGTTGCGGGAATTGCGCTGGCCACTTCTTTAGCGCAGGCCCTGCTGTTTGTGGCGCTCGCGACTCTTGTGTTCCGCCGCGGACCTCGCGGCTTTCTAAAGGATTGTGATCCCGACGGCCCTCACCGCCAGTGGAATTGATTCGATGGCCGGGAACGGACACTACGATCCATTGCAATCGGCCACCCCTCTGCCGATCCAGGCCGAGTACTTTCCCATGGGATACCCGCTGCGCGTCGCGAGTAATTCAGAGCGAGTTCACCTGACGGCCGCCAGCATCTGGTCGCGCTATCCGCGTCTTTCCAGCGAGCCCGCCGTCCGGCTGAACATCGCAGTGAGCGCCGGCAATCGAGCGCTTCCTCCTCCGCCCCCTTCGTTCCGTGGACGCGACCACCTGTTTTCCGTCGTCGCCGATCGTGATCATTTCGCCAGCGCCGACCTTCGGGCTGGGATAGGGTTTGCCTTTTTCACGGACACTGTCTCCAACGACTACCTGCGCTATCAATTCCTTGAACCCCTGGCGTACTTGCTGATCGCCGCGCGCTATCTGACCTTTACCCATTCTGCCTGCGTCGCTCTCAGCGGACGCGGCATTCTCCTCTGCGGCGACTCCGGGGCCGGAAAAACCTGCCTCGCGTTCGCTTGCGCGCGCAAAGGCTGGACATTCATTTCCGGAGACGCAACCGCGGTCGTGCGCGGCCGGGACGATTATCTCCTGCGTGGGAGGCCGTTTGAGATCCGTTTTCGGGAAACGGCACAGCGCCTGTTTCCCGAACTTGAACAATATCCGCGAGCCATACGTCCAAACGGCAAAGACGATATCGAGATCGATCCACGGGATCTGCGGTTGAAGTGCGCTCTGGAAGGTACGGCGAGCCAAATCGTTTTTCTGGAACGCTCCCCCTCCCCGATTCCCGCTGTAGCGGAAACGTTCCCGAGCACCGAAGCGCTGCGGCGTCTCGAGCAGGCAATCTGCTTCGGCGATGAGTCTAGCCGCCGCGACCAACTACGGTCGTTGGAGACACTCTTGACGCTGCCCACGCATCGCCTGCGTTATTACGACCTGGATTCCGCCGAACGCGTCCTGCGGTCGCTGGTCGGCGGGCGGCGTTGAATGTCGCCTTCGCTCCTTACGGTCGTCCGGAGTCTCAGTTTCGGCCAAGATCGCAGAAGTGATCTTCGCAGCATCCCGGAAGCCGAGTGGCGAAGACTGCTGGCGCTGACGGACCGCTCGCAACTCACGCTCCCGTTGGCGGTCCGCTGCCGAAACGAACTTCCCGTGTGGGTTCAGCAACGGCTCAACGGGAATCTGCAAAACAACGCCATCCGGCATCACCGCATTCTCGACGCATACCAGGAGCTGGATCACGCCCTCTCGTCGAAAGGGATCGACTTCATGGTTCTCAAAGGGCTCACTCAATGGCCCAACTACTGTGACGATCTGCGGCATCGCCCGCAATACGATCTGGACCTGTATTGTTCTCGGGACGCGATCGACCCCGCCTTAGAAGCGATCCACTCTCTCGGTTATGAGTCATTCGGCCGCAAGGCAAAGACCGCGATCGATCATCTCCCGCCGCTGATCCGAATGACCGGCTGGCGTCCCGGCGGCGACTATTACGATCCGGAAATGCCGTTGACCATCGAACTCCACTTCCGCTTCTGGGACGAAGCGACCGAACGCTTTGGCGTCGATAGCGCCAGCGGCTTTTGGCAGCGGCGAGTGAGGCGCGAGATCCAAGGTCTTTCCGTTCCCACGCTCAATCGCTTCGATGGACTGTCTTATACCACATGGCACCTGGTCCGCCATCTGGTCCGCGGCGACGTCCGTGCCTATCATGTGTATGAGTTGGCGCACTTCTTAGAGCGAACGGCGGACGACCATACCTTCTGGCGGAATTGGCGGGAGCGAAAGTCCTCGGCGCCGGTGGAAGCGATCGCATTCCGGCTTGCGGTCGATTGGTTTGAGTGCCCCGCGCACCCCGTCGTTCAGGAGTTATGCCATGCGCTTCCCTTGTCCGTCCGGCGCTGGTTCGACCTGTTCGCGTTCTCTCCGCTGAGAGCCTTAGAGCGCCCCAATAAGGACGAACTGTTCCTGCACTGCTGCCTGGTGACGGGATGGCCGGCGCGCCTGCAGATTGTGAAACAGAGGCTTTTTCCGGTTCGTTTTAATCCGGTGATCGTGGATGCGCACGTGCCGGCGCCGGATTGGCGGCTTCGACTCAAGCGGCAGGTCTTCGGCACATGGTTTATGGCGCGGAGGGCCTTTCATCATGTGCGCACGCTCCCGCCGGTGATGTGGAATGGCGTCCGCTGGCGAAGGGCTCTCGCCAAGTAACCGCTTGAGAAATCTCGGCACACACTTCGGAGCGGAAACGCTCGACCCTGAAACGCATCTCCCACTCCTGCCGGCCGTTCGACGCGAGCCGGCTTCTCAGCGTCGGATTGGCGGCCAGTGCGCTGATCATAGTGGCGACCTCCCCGGCTGAGCGAGACGCGGCGAGCAACCCGCTGTATCCGTCGCGAATGAGTTCTGGAATTCCTCCCGAAGGATACGCCACAACACAAGTTCCAGCGGATAGCGCTTCCAGGATGACCCGGGGACTCGCGTCGTGGTCGGCTGAAGGCACCACTAGAATGTCAAGATCGTGGAGCGCCTGCGATACGTTATCGGTCCATCCGCGGAATTCCACGCCGGCGGCTGTGCCCGCCTTGCGAACGGTGTGCTCATACGTGGCATTGGAAAACAATGCTGCGCCGGTTATGGAGAACTGAATGTTGGTCCGATCTGGAATCGCAACTGCGGCACGGATAAAATCCAGATGGCCTTTTTCCGGAGCGATGCGCCCTAAAATTCCGACTCGCACCGGGCCTGCGCTGGCGTTCCGCGGGCGGAAGCCATGATCGGAAACGCCGTTGTAGACCAGTCGGACCGATTCGGTTCCGACCAGCCTCTTAAGCGGCTGCGCCGTGAATTCAGAGCACGCCAGTACGCGGGCATTGGAGCCGCGTAGAACCCAGCCGGCGATGGTTCTGGCGTATTGCTTGTCCAGAAGACTGTGGGAGTGAAACAAGAGCGGTACACGGAGTCCAGAAACGGCCGGCAGGATCCGCGGTCCGTTGACATAGACGAGATCGGCGGGGCGTTCCTGTAAAACGTGGCGCAGGACACCCGCGCTCCGCGCCATATCGACGCCAAATCGTAGCACGTCGGACGCGGTCTTGGAGCCGTTGGAGTATCGGGTGAGCGGAAGGACTTGTACCGCAAAGCCCCGCTCTCGCGCGAAATCGAGCAAAGGCCCTGTACCGGGAGCCATCACTTCGGCTTGCCAGCCCAGCCGGCTCACTTCCTCCAACACATCCCGCTGGCAGAGTTGCGCGCCGCCGAAATCGCTGAACTGGTCGAGGAAGACGATTCTCACGGGTCCTCTCGGGTTAGCCGTGCCGCCGTGCCGAGCGCCCAGAAATACACGGGAAGCACGCGCCAGTAGGTGATGAGATCCCCGGACAGCATTTGGACCACTTCGCCGCACCAGAAACAGAAGATCCACTCCCCGAAGAACTGTGCCTCGGGCCGGGGAGAGCGCCGAGCGATCCAGCCGGTGCGCAGGATAACGGCATTGAGGGCGATGAACGCCGCCAGACCGACCACGCCCGTCTCAACCAGCAGTCCTAGATAGGTGTTGTCTGCAATGACCTTGCTGCCGATGAAATTTGAGTACGGCAGAGTCTTGTAACCGATGCCGAACACTGCATACCACGGTTCGCGAGCGAGGAAATCGTATAAGATCTGCCAGTGGCCCAAGCGGCCAGAGAGCACCTGGTCGGGCGACTGGTCGAAATAGCTGAAGGATCCCAAGAGCCGGCCCCAGTAGTTGGCGGACAGCTTGGGCGCAGCAAGCTGGATGGCGCCCCCTGCTGCGGCGAGCGCGGCCAGCAAAACGATTACTGAACGGCGCACTCGTCCTGCATGAAGACAAGCCAGCACGGCGGCCGCCACAACTACGTTCAAGACAGACGCGCGAGAATAGGAAAAGAGCAGTGCCGCTGCAAGCACCAGTCCCCCGGCCTGTAATACGGCACGCGACAGTGGAGTCTCTTCGCGCCGCCGAAACAGGCACACCATGATCATGACCAGGAAGAAAGCGCAGAGGTTCCCGAGAGTGCTGGCTTCGTAGAACAATCCCTGAGCGCGCCGGAACACCCCTTCCTCCAGGTACACGAATTGATCGCCATAACCCGCGGGTGCGGGAAACTGGAAGTAGAAATCGACGCACGCGAAGAGCGCCCCCGCTACCGCCAGTCCAAAGAGAAATTTAGTGATACGGAAAGGACTCCAGCCATCGCCGCGGGGGCCCGCGTACGAATAGAGAAATACCAAGATGCTGATGGCGAACAAAATCACGCGCGCCAAGCTTCCTAGGGCGATTTCCCCGCCCGAAAAGATCGCCGCGAACGCCAGCGATTCCACAAGCACGCTACAAAAGATTACCAGCGCCAGCGTGAGCGGATGGCTCCAGGAACGCCATTCCCGTATCCACACCAGGCCAGCCAACCCTCCTAGCAACGCGAACAGCGGCGCAACATGAACTCCGGAATTGCCGAGCGGCATCGGCAGGGGCGGCAACAGCAGCAGGCAAAAGAAAAATGCCCCTAACCAGCGTGACGGGCGCAGGATTATCCAGTAAAACAATGTAGTCAACACTAGGGGGATCACCAGCAGCAGCCTGCCGTTGGTGCTGGGCATCAGGGCAACCATCGCCGACCACACTCCCAACGCGATCGCGAAGAGTCCCGGCGCGCCGGGACGGCGGAGTTCGAAGCCTCGAAGAGTCACCGGAGCGCTTCCGAGTGTCTGCTGAAAACCGGGTCATGGCGTGTGTCACGGGTACGGTCATAAGCGAATCGAATTGCAACGTATCCGATGGACGCCAGGAGCGAAAGTACCAGGGCAACTGCCAGGTTTAACGGCAGATTGGGGAAGCTGGGCCGCTGCGGAACAATTCCCGGATCGAGGATCTTGAGCCGAACTCCGCGGGCCGCGGATGAGGATTTCACGTCGCTAAGCTTGGTGTTCTCTGCTTCCTCGTCGGCCCGTGCCGATTTCAGTTCCGCATCCAGCGCATCGCGTTTGCGCCTTAGGTCTTCGAGTAAGGAGCCCTTCGCGTTCAAGGCTTGCAGCAACTGGCGATCCTGGCTTTCCAAGTCCCGAATCTTGGTGCGAGTGGCTGTAATCTGGAACCGGGTCCAGCCCGACTGCCCTTCGCCGATATCATTGGGTTGAGGCGCTTGTTGCTGGCCTATGTAATTCGCCAATTCGGCTCGCGCCCTTGCCAATTCCTTCCCCACTTCTAATTTCAGCTCTCCCGTAAGAAGCACTTCTTTGTCAAGCGCTTCGAGCGGTGTTGCCTTGGTGAATTGATCCTTGGCTTTTTCCGCCGCCTGCCGCCGGGCCTTGGCGGCGTCGAAAATTCGCTGCGGTTCTTTTGACAGGTCCTCATCGGTTTGCCGGTCGAGGGATACCTGCAAGGCGACAGTACGCTCCGCGATGTACTGTGCCAGTGCTTGAGCGCTCTTAGGATCGCTCACAGTGGCGCTGATATCGAGGATTGTCGTGCTGGCGGGTTTGGAGACTTCCAGAATCCGTCGTTTGAGTGATTCGGTGCTGACTCCCGGATATCTTTGGCGGATGTGCAGCTCATCGAGCGCGTGCTCAAAAAGAGTGTCGCTGGACGCCAAGCGCTCGTAGGTCTTCAGCGACTCTAGATAGACGGTGCTGACGGCAGTAGCCGATCGAGGATCGTTACCCCCCGGCGGCTCGATCAGAATACTGGCCGTCGCCGTATAGCGGGCTGGCAGGAGCACGCTGCCGATTCCGGCCAGCGTGAGCGCACTCGTGCAGGCAATCGCCAGTAGAGCCCGGCGGCGCCACAGATAACCCGCAAATTCCAGTCCTTCTGAAGCGCTACGCATCCAATAAGATCAGCGCACTCCCTATGGATTTTGACAGCGCGTCGAGATGGAGAGAACACAACTGATGAAACGGGATGATTTTCCTCCCTAGCGGAGGAAGGAAGCCGCTGGCGGCTGGATCCCTCGCCGGATTACCGTCTATGTTGGTTCCCTTTTCTAGCGCGGTGACATCCTTGAAATTCTGCACGGTCCGGCTACACTGCAAGACCGGACGATCCAATCTCGAAACTGCAGCATACTTGTCTCAACATTCACTGCAAGTCTCCCTCACCTCCGAATCGGCCCATGGCAACCGGACTTGGTTGTAATCAGCCACCTTGCTGCAAATCTAAATCTGTATTATCAATAAGTTGTAAATGGCAGTCCGTGTGCATATTGGGTGGTGAAATGAGGTCCCCCATGCGACAGAAATTGTTTCCGTTCAAATTCGCGCTTACTGGATTGCTGGCTGGCGTGTTGATGCTTGTTACTCCCAGCGTTACGTTCGCGCAGCGCGGCGGCGGGCACGGAGGCGGTGGGGGCGATGGGCGTGGGGGCGGCGGTAGCGGGCATTTTTCGGGCGGCGGTGGCGGCGGACGCGGGTTTTCTGGCGGTGGTGGGGGACGCGGGTTTTCTGGCGGTGGTGGGGGACACTTTTCGGGTGGCACCGGGGGACGCGGATTCTCCGGTGGCGGCGGCGGACGCGGGTTCTCCGGCGGCGGCCAGCATTTCGCAGGGCCTAGCGGCGGAGGACGTTCATTCTCGGGTGGTTCGCGTGGATTCTCCGGTGGACAGAATTTTGCTGGACGCGGAGGGTTCTCGAGCCGCGGGTTCGGCGGCGACCACTTTGGTGGCGGCGGGCGTGGGTTTGAACGAGGCGGCCACGGGGGCTATTATCGCGGTGGCAGATATTACGGCGGCGGCAGATATTACGGCGGCTATGGCGGATACTATGGAAGTTACTACTATCCCGGTTATAGCTACGGATTCGGTTACTACGACGGGACCTACTGCAATCCCAATGGCTACTACGACCAGTTCGGCAATTGGTACCCAGACCCTAACTGCGGCGTCGATCCATACTACGACGGCTACTACGGCTATTAGAATCGCCACGTAGTGGTTCGGCAAGCAAAGTGCACCTGGGATCAACATGGAAACTCCAAAGAAATGCGCCAATCCCAGTTGCCACTGCGTCGCCAAGAAAGATAGTGACTATTGCAGCACGTATTGCGAAGGCGAGGCGAAGACCGCAGATATCCTCTGCAGTTGCGGCCATGCGCAATGCGCGGAATCCACTGCCAGAGCACGCGATGAGCGGATTGGACGTTCGGGCACGCTGTAAATTTTGCGCGGCGAATCGGCGGCTGCCCGATTTTCGCATCCCGGATTCAACCTGGCCATGAGGTTTTTCGAACTAAGGCGGGCTGGCTGTAGCGTCGGCTGAAGTTTGATCGTCGGGGGCGCTGTTGCAGGGTCCGAGCGGAGTATCATGCTGCCATGGACCCTGAATTTTTTCGAAACGAGCGCGACAGTATGGGCGAGGTGCGCGTGCCCGCCGGGGCTCTCTATGGGGCCCAGACGCAGCGGGCAGTGGAGAACTTCCCCGTCGGGCCCCACCGCTTTCAGCGCCCGCTGATTAAAGCGCTGGGCTTGGTGAAAGCCTGTGCAACTCGAGCGAATGCCGACCTGGGTACGCTGCCGCCGGAGACGGCAGCGGCCATCGAACCAGCTGCCGATGCCATTGCGGCAGGCGAGCATTACGAACAATTCGTGGTTAACGTGTTTCAGACCGGCAGTGGCACGTCGACCAACATGAACGCAAATGAGGTCATCGCGCGGCTGGCAAACGTCCATCCCAATGACCATGTCAACCGCGGCCAGTCGAGCAACGATGTGATTCCGTCGGCCATTCATATCGCCGCGGCGGTGGAGGTGCGGAGCCAACTGCTG
>Ga0105239_10003737_pt1 | contig 18538 bp, 10 predicted proteins | sample KBSC44metaG_FD_92761 | JGI IMG/M metagenome (GOLD analysis project Ga0105239, IMG submission 92761) | Corn rhizosphere microbial communities from Kellogg Biological Station, Michigan, USA - KBS C4-4 metaG | ecosystem: Host-associated > Plants > Roots > Rhizosphere > Soil | place: Michigan, USA...
CGTCGCGACGAGCGACATAGAACACGGCATCGCCAGGCAGGGCACCGCCGGTGATATAGAGTTGAGGTGTCGGAATCATTGCAGGTATCGGTTCAGGAAGACCTCATAGAGATGACAACGCGGGCGCATGGCGGTGGGAGAGTCACCCGTCATCAGGCCCGCTGCGCAGAGCCTTACAAACTCGGGTTCTGTAGGAGGCGCCTGTGTGCGCAAGAACTGCTGAACGCAGGTTTTCAACTCGCTGTCCATCGCGAGTGCAACGCGAATCCGGGCCAGATGCTCGGCGAAGATGCCGCCCCCTTCCTGCGCCTGCGCTTCGACCTGAGCGATTGTCAGACCCTCCTGACGCATCGCATGCAGACATCGCCGGACCAGATAGGGATGCCCGCCGGTCAACGCCTGAAGTTGCCTCAATCCTTCGTGATCGCCGATCGGATTGCGGTAGCGCCGATTCAGTTCGCCTGTCTGCGCCTCAGTCAACTCCTGGAGCGTGATTTTGACGCCGACATTGAACGGGGACACATTGGGATCGCGAATGAACAGATGCGCCTCCGTTGAGTAGACGATCACGATAGTAAGGCGGCGCATGAGGTTATCTAACTGACTGCGTTCGTTATGCCAGGCACGCATCTTTCCGAAGATGTCGTCGCGGAAAGCGCAGGAGAAGAGTCGATCCGCCTCGTCGATGCCCCAGACGAGCGGAGTCTCCTCTGCGGCGAGCACATGCCGACGCACAAATCGGTCGAAATTGGTGGAGGGCGCCAGACGAGATTGAAAAGTCTCTTCCGGAGACGCATTCAGTTGCAACTGATAGGCGAACTCGTCTGCGAGAGCGTAGAAGAAGGCTTCCGGAGAATCTATGTCGGTCTGCGCCAGATTCTGCCAATCCGAATAGAGGACACGCGCTCCCTCCTTCCGCGCCTGATGCAGCGCGCGCATCAACAGTGAGGTCTTCCCGACCTGCCGCGCCCCCTTGATCAGCAGCGTCTGTCCAGGCCGCTTGAGATAGGCCGCCAGTTCGGCATCCTGCGTCCGCTCGATATAGAAAGGAGAGTCTAGCGGCACCCCTCCTCCTGGAAACTCCAACACCGGCTCCGGCTCACGGATTACAGTGGCGCTATCCCCCGCGTTGAGTCTCTCCAGAGCATGCAGGTATTGCCGGTGTAGTTTCCCTCGCACCGGCGCGACCCATGCCTCCCACTCCTCTTCCCAGTAGTTCGCCTTCCCGATCTCATCACTGAGAAGCTTGCCCCGGTAAATTCGAATCGCCCGCTCCAATCCCTCCCGACTGCCGTCCGTAGCCCACCTGGTAAACTGTACCGTATCGACCTCCGTCCCTTCCAGGTCCAGGAGAACGGTACCGTTCCCGGTCTGAAGTCGATGGGCTTCTGCCCCAAGCGCCACCCGTAATCGCCGCAAGAGCTGATTCAACCCGACCTTGTTAGGCGACAATACCGAACAATCATCCTCTGACCAGCGAACCGTCTTTAGATCTCTTCGGATCTCCTCCTTATCGACCCAGGCATTGCCGCGAAGCGCCAGATAGACCAGCAAACGCTTTACCTGCGGCCCCAACCCGGCCAGCGATTCCTCATCCAGAGAGGCTTCGAAATACTTCAACATCCGTATTTTGAGCATCCTGACCTCCTCTGTCCCAGCCCCGAACTCTCTTCCTACATTATGCCTTTAAACTCCGCCGCAGTTTCAATTTGTCACGCACTGTCATCACTAATGGAATCTGTGACAACGATAAAGGCTGCGATGACAATCTATTTCCTTTGACGGACGTCTCCGAATATAATGCTTAAATCAAGCACGCAATACGGGGGGCATCGCTTTTAGAAGATCCGTTTATCTGCACGCCTCCTCTAAATCCCTATTCCTTTCACTGGAAGAGGGCAACCCGTGCAGATACAACCCCGTAACGTTTTGATTACTCTGCCTATGTTTTTGATCCTAGGAGAGCAGCCCAAACCTCGGCCTGGGCGCAAAAATACTCCGTCATTGGGCTGCCAAATTAATCTGGCCCACAATCCGTCGTTATGCCGTTACCTATTCATTCCAAAGGAGAACTCGAACGATGATCCGATGCACTCGGGCTGCATGCCAGCCACCGCCGTCAAGATCGGCAAAGTGGCCGTCTCGCAAACGTGAGGTGGCTCCGCCGTCCTCGCTTGTCGGCAAATGGCCCGCTTGGCTGACACTCTGTGTTGTGGGAATGCTGTATATTCTCCCCCAGGATATTGCGACTGCTCAGAACCTGTTGGTCAGTGAGTATTCCAATGAGCGGGCTATTGAGTTCGACTCCACGGGCGCTAATCTGGGAGTCTTCGCTTCCCATGGCTCCTTCTCCTCTGGCGATCGCTTCGAGGGCATGGCATTCGATGCAAACGGATACCTTTACACTGCTCAGGGAAATGTGCCAGGCATCGTCTCTCGTTTCTCCCCAACGGGAACTTATCTGGGCACGTTCGCAACAACCGGTCTGTCCGACGCTACGGACATACAGTTTGACGCAACGGGCAATCTATACGTAGCCAGTTTCCAAAACAACACCGTGCACCGCTTCTCCCCCGCTGGGGCCGATCTGGGTGTGTTTGCTTCGGTTCCCAGTGCGTATAATCTCGCTTTTGCCCGAGACGGCAGCTTGTACGTTGACAGTGCTAGCGACAACACGATACATCACTTCTCAGCGACAGGAGTTGATCTGGGCGCATTGGCCTCCGCAGGAAGTACTGTTCCGGCCGGGCTTGCCTTCGACGTAAATGATAATTTGTACGTCGCTTATCGCGGCAATAATACGGTACGCCGCTTCTCACCGACAGGAATCGATCTAGGCGTGTTCGCTTCCGGGTTGAACGATCCTGTAGGCATCGCGTTTGACTCTGGAGGCGAACTGTATGTTGCCAATATCGTCGGGGGCAACGTGCGTCGCTTCTCCCCGACAGGAGCCGACCTGGGGAACTTCGCGACAGGTTTATCCCTGCCGAATGGCCTTGTGTTTCGTCCATCCCCGTCCGCTGTGCCGGAACCCGGAAACGTGGCGGCGCTCTTCAGCGTGATGGTGTCCGGCGGGCTGCTTCTACGGCGACGGCACAGACGTTGCTGAGACACGGAAAGCACGACCGACGTTCTGTTCCCCTGCGAAGTCCTGCTGTTGTGTCGGCAGGACTTCGCGGCCTGTTGCGACATGCCTGCTTGTGACCATTCCAACGCTATACAAAAAGACGCTTTGCCAACTGGAAACTAAAACTTAGCCGTGATTTGAGGAACTGAGGAGTACGGCGATGAGGATGGCCCCGAACAGGAGAACATAACCGAAGCCAAAGAAACCACCCACTAGAATCCCGACCCAGGCGTGCGTTTTACCTTTGATCTCCGGGGTCTGTTTTGCTGCCTTGAGCCCTTGCAATCCAAGAACAAAGGCCGCAATTCCCAGAAATATTCCCAGGAGAGGGATGAAGGAGAAGATGCCCAGATAGTAGGCGGTCAGCGCTTTGGGGTTGTGTGTTGGGATGAAGGTATCGATGATGGAGGGTTCCGCGGGCGCGGGTGCCGGATAGCCTCCGGGATAGGGAGCCGGATACGGGGGCGCATAGCCTTGCGGCGGCGCCGCGTAGCCCTGAGGTGCGTACGGCACCGCCGGCGGACCAGGCATCGCCGCTGGGGACTGTGCGGGATAGGGGAGAGGAGGCGCCATCGGCGCTCCAACCGATGCAGGGAGCGAAGGAATATCGGGGACCGAGGGAGGTGCTATGGTCAGCGTGCCGCCGCAGTGGAAACACACTTTGCCTTCAGGCGGATTCTCGGTCCTACAGTGCGGGCAGATCATGGGGAGAACTCTCCTAATTGGAAATCGAGGCGAATGGAGATCCATTCGCCTCGCAGGACACTGTTTCCTCCATACCGTAGGGTGGGACATGCGTAAGATTGCGCTTTCCGTGGATCGAGTTCCGCCGGATCATTAGGCGGCGTTCCCGTGCGTGGTAATGTGCATCCGTGCTGCCATCTCACTCTCCGAGGCGGCGGGTGTGACGAACAAGACCCATTTCCTGTGTCAACGATCACCGTGCCAGGAAGGGGCTCCACAAGGATACTTGGGCTGCCTCGACGAATTGAATGCATAGATTTTATTGTGCTCGTGCGATTGGTAAAGGTGAATAATTCATGTCTGAGATACTGCCCTCTCTGCCTGTGTCTTCCGAGGCTTCTGCCACGTCGTTCTTTGTCGTCAGCGGCACGCTGCCTCTGGAATCGCAGAGTTATGTGCCACGCCAGGCGGATAGAGATCTGCTGGCGAGCCTGCTTGCCGGAGAGTACTGCTTTGTGCTCAACTCCCGACAGATGGGCAAATCTTCACTCTCGGTGCGTACGATGGCGAAACTGCAAGAGGCGGGCGTCCAGACCGTCTTTCTCGACCTGACCAAGCTGGGGGGCATCAACGTCACGCCGGAACAGTGGTATATCGGGCTTCTGAGCGAAACCGGCAGAGCCCTGGGACTGCGCAAGGAGTTCCTGGCCTACTGGAAAGAGAACGCGGAGTACAGTCCGGTCCAGCGCCTCTTCGGCGCGCTCCATGAGGTGGCGTTGGCGCGCCTCGATCGTCGTATCGTTCTGTTTATCGATGAGGTCGATGCGGTCCGGAGCCTCAGTTTCCACAGCGACGAGTTCTTCGCCGCCGTGCGGGAGTGTTATAACCGTCGGGTGCAGGAGCCGGTGTACGGCAGGCTCGTCTTCGCCCTCGTCGGCTCCGCGACCGCTTCCGACCTCATTCAAGACACCCGCACCAGCCCTTTCAACATCGGCAGGCGGATCGAACTCAAGGACTTTACGCGGGAAGAGATTCTGCCGCTGGCCGCAGGCATCGCCCGGCCGAATGCAAGCGCATTGGTGGAGCGCGCCTTCTTCTGGACGAACGGACATCCTTTCCTTACCCAGGCTCTATGCGCCGAGATCGCCCAGGATAGCCAGGTGCAGACTCCGGCGGATGTGGACAGCCTCGTGGGACGGATGTTCTTCGAGGCGAAAGCGCGCGAGCGGAATGTCAACCTCGCTGATGTCGCCAACCGTGTCCTGCGCAGCTACCTCGACCAGGAACAGAAGGAGGAGCACCGGGCGGCTATCCTCGATCTCTACCGGCAGGTGTGGAGCAGGCGCAAACGAGTCGCGGACGATGAGACCAACCGTCTGGTCGCCGTGCTCAACCTCTCGGGAATCACGCGCAGCGTCAACGGCGAACTGCTCGTCAGAAACCGTATCTACGAACGGGTCTTTGACAGAGCCTGGATCGAACAGAACATGCCCGATGCCGAACTGCGACGGCAGAGACAGGCGTATCGCTCCGGTATGCTGCGCAGTTCCGCCATCGCGGCCGTCGTGGTGCTGATCATGGCGGTGCTTTCCGGCCTGGCGCTTACCAACGCGCACCGCGCGAAATTGCGGGAAGGCGAAGCCAACGTGGCCAAAAACAGGGCGAAAGGGCAGGCTGAACGCGCAGAGAAGGCGGAAAGCGCGCTTCGATCCGATGCCGTCACGTTGAAGAAGTTGCTGGAGGCAGCCACGAAAGCCCAGAAACAGGCCCATGACCAGGCAGTGAATGCTGCAACCCAGACCAACATCGCCCAGTCCAAGACGCGACTTGTCAACGAGAAAGCGACGGCCTTGCAGATCGCCGGTGCCTTGAGCGAGCGTCAGACATATAGCGCGAAGATGGGACTGCTGCAACGAGAATGGGAATATGATAACCGCGCCCGCATGCGCCAACTGCTCCAGGAGACCGCGGAATCCCCAAACCGCGGAATGGAATGGGACTATTGGAACCGGCTCAGCCGGGGAGAGCGACTGTCCATCCGTGTACCAGGACAGCAGCTCAAACTCTGGCAATATACACGTGATGGGCGCTGGCTTCTCGCTTACAGTGGTGTCCGTTCCGGGAGCGTCGCTGGGTCGCGAACCTATGTCTTCGATGCCCACACCGGTAAGGAGTGGTGGCACTTCGATAGGGACGACACGATCCTGAACCCAACGGTCGAACAAATGGATGAGCTCGCTTCCAGCCGCTATATGCTTGTGAAAGAGAATGCGAGTCTCATTTTGATGGACCTCCAGGAACGCAAAAGCGTCTGGCAGCTTCAATTCCATCGCTTCAAACAGTTCAGTCGCCAATATATGGCATCCCTGGTCGGCGAAAGGCGCCTCATGCTGGTGTCGCGGGATCCTGCCACGGTTTGCCTCTCCATCCGTTTTCAGGATCTCCTGTCCCAAAAGCCTTTGCCCGGAGGTTACACGGAAACCGTCGCAAGTGTGAATGCGATCAGTTCTTCGAATGGGCGGTATCTCGTTCATACGGTGGGAAATGAGATGCAGATGATAGAGACCGCGACCGGCAAGACTCTCTGGACAGATTCTTCCGGCGACGGCTATGTGATGTGATGGGATTTTCTACAGATGGAGAACGCTGCTTCGGTTATCGCAATTCCTCCTCTATTCACTCCTCTGAAACTCGCCGCCATACAAATATGTTGGAGACCGTGACCGGCAAGGAGATTACTCAGCTGCCCCAAAACGCCGATTATATAGAGCGCACCCCGGGCGCTCCCTTTTTTTTGTGGTCAAGCCTCTACCATGACAATCACCTGATGCGAAGCGACACGGGCGAGGAGATCTGGACCGGCGGAGATATGCCGTTTATCACTCCGGATGGAAGGTACTATTCGGTCATCACAGATAACCGGGTGAATGTCTATCGGATGGGATCTCAGGAGGTGATCCTGACCCTGCGTAACAGTATATTCGGCTTCTTTCGCCCCTCTTTCCAGGGCGCCCGAAGCTTTGCCTGTACGTCGGATGCGAAGCAGATAGGGTTGGAGCAGAGTGACGGTAGCCTTGCGGTATGGGATATGGACTTACCGATCGAACAGCCTCTCATGAGTGGGAGCTACATAACTCCACAGATTCTGTCTGAGGACGGCAAATACTTATTGTCGCATACGTGGAACGAGGTAATGGGGGAGGAATGGCAACGTCGGGATGCGCGTACCGGTCAGGCGATGCTTGCCCCAAGAGCTGACGCGCTGGGAACCTCTCCTCTTTCATCTCCAGACGGCAGGTGGGCGATCGTCTACCAGCAAAAACGCGACACGCCGGGCTGCTTTTTCGCCGTTGTGTTCGATACCACAACCATCAAAACTCGATGCCGGATCGAGGTAGATGAACGCTGGCGCAGCAAGGTGCAGGGCAGCCCGAATTTTGCCGGGCCAGTACCCCTATGGAAAGGAGGCGGCGCGATTTGTGCCGCCTGTACCGCCGATGGCACGCAATATCTGTTGGCAGGCAGAGATAATGCGATCGAGCGGTTTGACCTCCAGACGGGACGGCAATTGCCTTCCCTCCACACTCCTGTCCTGCCTTTGGCCCTCTTCTGCTCTCCGGACAACACGACCCTGATGGTGATGGGAGACGAGAAAAATCATGACGGTACTCTCCTCGCGCTGGATATGCGCACCGGAAGCGTACGTTTCCGTCGGCGGTATCCGGCGAAGACGGTACTGGCGGGGGTGACTCAGATCGTGCTCAATCCACTCGCTGGCGCTTCCCTCCAGTTCTCTCGTGATGGCAGGTTTGCCTGCGTGTCAACAGTCTCTTCGCCTCCTGTTTCCACCCTGTTGTTGGATCTTCGCACCGACAAGGAAGTCTTGTCTATTCCGGATTGTCATGGCGTTCAATTCTTCGCCGACAATCAGCGCGTGGCGGTCGCCGATGGCATAGGACGGATTCGGATATGGAATGTAGCGACCTGGAAGGCGTTAAAGGAGATGGAGGATAGAACCGGCCGTCAGATTATCCGTCTGGCGGTGACTCAGGACGGCAAACGGCTCTTTACCAGCAATGCGCAAGAGACGCAGATATGGAATGTGGAGACCGGGGAGATACTGCAAGTATTGAGCGGCGTGCATAAGGTTCAAACTTTTCCCGACGGCAGTGTGTTGCTGACGGGAGAGATGATACCTGGCACCCATAAATATGGCAATACGGAGGATGTCTGGTGGATGCGCGCTCCGCATGCCGTCGAGACGGCTGCGGCTCAGCGAGTCGAATCCCCGGTCTGGTATTCGCGGCAGGGGAGAAATGCTGCCGAAACCGGCGAATGGCAGCATGCACAGGACGCTTTTAAGACTGCCATTCATCAGCAAAGCGGAGACGTGAACGACTACGTCGGGCTGGCTTTGACCCAACTGTTGCTCGGACAAAACGCAAGCTATCGACAGACGTGTGAGCGAATAGCGGCACAGTGGGGATCAAAATTGACTCCGCAATGCTGTCTGGCCGCCAACGGTTTGCAGGACTATGGCGCTCTGTTCGCTGAGGTGCAAGAGATCCTCCAGTACAACCCGCAGAACACTGCGGCTAAGCTGAATCTGGGCTACCTGCAATTTCGAGAGGGGAAGTGGCAGGAGTGTGTGAATACGCTTACGCCGCTGCTGGCTCCCGACGTCGCCACGACCAATCCGGATGTGCAAGACTGGGTGTTTGCGGCGATGGCCTGCTGGCACCTGGGCAATAAAGAAGAGGCCCGGCGTTACCTGAAGAGCGGCGAGGAGTGTCTGGCGAAGAAGCAGCCTCCGCTCTCATGGCAAGCCAGAGTCAGCTATGGTAAGCTATGGTATTAATTTGAAGGAGGCCCACGCCCTGATCACTCCGCGCTGAAGCCGGCCTGCGCTGCCGGCGGGCCAGTGGCACGAACTGTGCCTGGCAGGATTTAGGGGAAGAAGCCTTTAAGAGCACGGAGTGCAAAGACCTGCCGGGATGTGTGATCCGGGCAGGTCCTCGCGGAGTATCTCGGGAGAGGGTATCTTCTGTATTTTGCTTACGCCTGGAAGGCGGCGGCGACGGCGGCGGTGTCCTCATAGGCCGTGTAACCGGTGATCTTGCCGTTCTGCACGGTCCAGACCATCGCCCAGTCACTATGGAACGTCTTGCCGGTGCTCTTGACGGTTCCGGTCCAGGAGCCAAGCGCCACGACACGATCGCCGGTGGCCAGATAGTCTTTCGGATGGAACTCGGAGACGTGGACCTGCGCCACCTCCGCAAAGAACTGCTGGACGGCCGCTTTCCCCTGGCGTTTGCCGTTGTAGGGAATAGCGGTGTTGATGGGCTCTTCCCAGACGACATCGGCATCCAGGTTGTCGAGGATGCTTGCGATGTCGCCTTTGCCGAAGTCGGTGTAGAGTTTCTGAATCAGTTGCACGTTTGCGTTGGTTTCCATGGGGTGGCTCTCTTTTCCTTATAATCCGTTCCGGTTGTCGTTGATGTTGTTCGTTGGAGTTCTCCGCTCTGCAAGGTCAGAGTAGAGAACCCCGCTGACATCCCCAGTATGCCCGGCCACTCTTCAGAAAACCTTCAGCATTCCCAGGAGGGCCATAACCATAGAGAAAGAGAGCAATTCAGCAACGCAAGATCACACCATCTCTTCCTTTTGCAGCGCTTCGGCAACGCTCCAGCCTGCGCCGATCTGCGTCTGCCGCATGCGTTCCTGCGTGCCCAGAGTCGCATCGAGGGTCTCCAGCACGCTTTCGTACTCTTTCTGTCCGGCGGGAGTGCGTGTCAGGCGGAGTTCGGCGCGGGCGTGGGCGGCGCAGCCGTGCAGTTGCGCGGCCTCCGCGAACTTTCGGGCTTTCAGAGCCAGTTGAGCCAGGACCTCCAGAACCGGGATCTGCGTGGTCTGCGCTGGGAGTTCTCGGGCCGCGAGCAGACTCTGCTGGATATATTTCTTTGCTTCCGCCAGACGCTCCTGTGTCGCGACCACCTCCGCCAACCGCGCCCAGATCCCGACCAGGCCCGGCCTATCGTCCAATTCACGGCAGAGCTGCTCCGCTTCGGCGGCATACTGTTCCGCCAGGAGGCAGTCGCCCTGCTGCAGCACGATCCCGGAGAGTTTGCCGAGGGTATAGGCGATTCCACGCTTTTCACCGATCTCACGGAAGATCTCCAGGCTTTCCGTATAGCTCTGGAGCGCCTGCTCCAGAGCCCCCTGGTCGTAGAGGACCGCGCCCAGATTGAACTGCGCAAAGGCGATGCCGGGGCGGGTTCCCAGCGTCCGGTACTCCGCGAGGCTCTCCTCCATCAGGCGTCGGGCGCGGGGGTAGGCGGACTGACGATAGGCCACGTGCCCCATATTGCCGAGCGCCAGCGCGACTCCCGCCCGATCTCCCGCCGCGCGCTTGAGCGCGAGATTCTCCGCGTGATACCGCTCCGCGCTCTCGAAATCGTCCATGTCGCACGCCAGCACGGCTAGATTGTTCAGGGTAGCCGATATGGAGAGCGTATCTTTGCGCTCACGCCGCAGGGCAAGCGCCTCCTCCAGCAGAGCGCGCGCGGCGGCAAATGCTCCTGAGCGGTACTCCAGCACGCCCAGGTTGTTGAGCGCGCCGCTCAGCCCCGCCCGGTCCTCTGTCAGACGCCAGAGCGCCTGCGCCTCTTCCAGGCGTGCGCGTGCAGTCTCGTAGTCGCCCTGATTCGAGGCTATCGCTCCAATGCCGGTCAGCGCCTGCGCCCGTAACGCAGTCTGCGCTTCACCGCACTCCAGCAAGCCCCGCTCCATCCAGCGTCGCGCCTCCACATACCGGCCCGTCCCATACCAGTAGCGCCAGAGGGCTGTGGCCAGCCGCAGGCGACTTTCGCCGCTCTCCGCGACCTCCAGCGCATGGCGAAAGTTGTCCTGTTCGGCCTGGAAACGCCGATACCACTCCTGCACCTCCGGCCCATCGAGTTGCTTTGCGCCCCGCTCCGCCACGGCGAGAAAATGTTCGAAATGCCGTTGACGCAGCCTCTCGGCCTCGCCGCACTCGGCCAGTTTCTCGGCTGCAAAGGCGCGGAGGGGCTCCAGAAACCGGAATCGAATCTGGTCGTCCAGCGCTTCTGCGCAGATCAGAGAGCGTTCGCTGAGTTCCGTGAGCGCCTCCAGCAGATCGATCTGGTCACAGACCGCCTCGGCATCCTCCAGGGTCCAGCCTCCGCGAAAGACCGAGAGACGGCGGAAGATCATCGGCAGCGGGGGCGGCAGCAGGTCGTAGCTCCACTCGATGGCGGCGTGCATGCTCAGGTGCCGCGCGGCCACGTCCCGGCGTCGGCTTGTCAGGAGTTCCAGATGCGCGCCCAGTCGCTCCAGGGCTTTGGCGGGAGTCACGGTCTTCGCCCAGGCGGCGGCCATCTCGATCGCGAGCGGGATGCCCTCCAGGCGTCGGCACAACTCCGCGACCGTCTCACCGTTGTGGGCCGTCAGCGCAAAATCGGGGCGAACCGTGCGGGCACGATCCACGTAGAGCCGCACGCTCTCGCACTCCATCAGGTGCTCCAAAGACTGCTGAGCGGGAGGAACGGGCAGCACCGGGACCGCGACCTCCTGTTCGCTGCCCAGGCGCAGGGGTTGGCGGGAGGTGAGCAGGCAGGTCAGGCGCGGCGCTCGCTCCAGCAGCAGACGCACCAACTCCACACCATAGTTCTCCGCCCCCTTTTCGCCTCGGTTCGGCTCCGGCTCATCCCTGAGGAGATGTTCGAAGTTGTCGAGAATCAGCAGGCTGCGGGCCTCGTTCAGGCGCTCGATAGCCTGATCGAAGGGGTCCCTCTGCTTGGAAAGGGCAAGGTTCAGGGCCTGGATCAGCACAAAGGGAAAGAGTCGGGGGTGGGAGATCGCCGTCAGATCGACAAACCAGACTCGACCGGCATACTCTGTCGCCACCGTAGACGCAGATTCCAGGGCCAGGCGTGTTTTGCCGGTTCCTCCCGGTCCGGTCAGCGTCATCAGGCGGGAGCCGGGGGCGCGCAGCCACTCCTGCACGCGTGCCAACTCCTCGCCTCGGCCCACAAAGCGCGTGATCGGCAGGGGTAGAACGGGAGATGCGGCGGCGGGAGAGGGCTCTGCCGGTGACAGTTGCGGCGGCGCTTCCGACGCCGTGCGCACCGAGAGAGGAATCTGGTCCTCCTCCCCGCCATCGAACGCATCCGGTTGGAGGCGAATGCGCTCTGCCAGGGCGCGTGTCTGCGGGGAGACCGGCGCATCGAGCGCCTCGTGCAGCCGCTCCTGAAACAGCCGATAGGCTTCCAGAGCCGCCTCGGGCCGCCCCATCGCCGCGTAACACCGCATCTGCAATCGGATCAGCCCTTCGCGATACGGGTCCAGAGCGATCGCCTTCTCCAGATAGGGCAGTGCCTCCCGTCGCTCCCCATGCAGATGCAGACAGTGCGCCAGCGCGTGGAGCAGATCTACATACTTCTCACTCAACTGCGCCTGTTCGCGGCCCACCCACTCTTCGTAAAAGCCCGGCAAAAGATCGCCCTTATAGAGCGCGTGCGCCTGTTTGAGAAAGGTGATCTTCTCCTCCAGAGCCTCGCTCAGGCCAACCCTCTGAAGCAACCGTTCGAACTGCCGCACATCTGTGGTCAGGCGCTCCGGGTTGAGGCGGATAGAGGACCGATCTGCCTCCACGATGCTCCCCGCAGGCGTGCCTGGCGGCTCCAGAAGCGCGCGCAGATAGGAGAGCAGCGTGCTCAGTCTGGCGCGGCCCTGCGCCGGATCTGTCTCCGGCCAGAGCGTTTCGACGAGCGTCTCCCGCAGATGTGATCTCCCGGAATAGAAAGCCAGATAGGCGAGCAGCGCCGCTGTCTTCTGGGTCGCGAAGCGCGTCGTTCGCCCACTTCGCCCCTGCGCCGCCATGCCGCCCATAAGTTCGATTGTCCACAGGGATTCCATCAGGAGTGACTCCGTCGTAGGGGAGGTTACAAAAGAGTGTTCACCGTTTACACGCTTATTCCTGCTTCTCCTCCACGCATCACTGCTGCATCTATGAAGAGTTTCTGAAGAGTCTCCAGGGAGAATGCGTGCATCGACCTGGCCGATCGCGCCGGGAGTTATCACAGGAGATCCCTATGCACCGCTTTCGTTTTCTCACCAGTCTGAACATTCTCATGCTGACTCTGGTCACCGTCGCTTTCTGTCGGGCCGACAGCGCCTCCGGCAATCTCTCTCCGACCGTAGGAGCCGCCACGGTACCCGAGCCGCAGTGTTGGGCCTTTGGGGGAATCTATCTTTTGGGACTGGCGTTCCTGTTGAGTCGCGGACGCCGTACCCTCTGATAAGTCGGTGTTGCCGAAGGCACGGCGCGAGACGGCGAATCGCTTGACACCTATGCCTCCCTATGGTATGATGCCGACGCTACTGAAACACTTCACGGAAAGGTTTCTGTAGCGTTCTGTTTTGGGAGGATTGAATGCTCACCAGACAACAACGCTGTTCACTGTGCCATTCAGGTCAGGCTTCGCTCCGAGCCATCGCTGGACTGATGCTGATGTCGCTGTCGGGGATCGCTTACGGGCAGAACAGTCCGCCTCCATCCCGGTATGACGACCACCAGAACATGATGGATCAGTTGGGGGTCAAGGCGATCCGACCGGGACCCAATCCCAACAACCAGTCCACCTTCGATGAAGCCGGTGCGAACCCCTATCGCGACAGCATGCCGAAGGTGCTGGAGATGAAGGACGGTACGAAGATCACCTCTGCCAAACAGTGGCCGAAGCGCCGGGCGGAGATCCTGGAGGATTTTGAGCGCGAAGTGTATGGGCGCATCCCGAAGAACGTTCCGAAAGTGATCTGGGAGGTGACCGATACGAAGCCAGGGCAAGCTGGAGGGATCCCCACGGTGACCAAAACCCTGGTCGGCCATGTCGATAACAGCGGCTACCCGCAGATCACGGTCAATATCCAGGCGAACTTCACGGTTCCGGCCGAATCGAAGAGGCCGGTCCCGATCATGCTTGAGTTCGGGTTCGGCTTCGGACGACCCGGCTTTGTCCCCGCCTGGAAGCAGATCGCCATCTCCAAAGGCTGGGGTTATGGAGAGATCATCCCGACCAGCATTCAGGCCGACAACAACCAGTTGCGCAGCGGCATCATCGGCCTGACCAACAAGGGCCAGCCTCGAAAGCCGGACGATTGGGGCGCGCTGCGCGCCTGGCAGTGGGGCGTGAGCCGGATGATCGACTACTTCGAGGCGAACAAGGATTCCAATGTCGATCCCAAAAAGGTGGGCATCGAAGGGCTTTCGCGCTACGGCAAGGCCGCCATCGTTGCCGAGGCGTTCGATCCCCGGATCGCGGTGGGGCTGATCGGCTCTTCCGGCGAGGGGGGAGTCAAACTGCACCGCCATCTCTACGGAGAGGCGGTGGAGAACCTGGCGGGCGGCGAATACTACTGGATGGCCGGGAACTTCATCAAGTACGGCGCTTCGGACCCTCCGCGCACTGCCGCCGATCTGCCGGTGGATTCGCACGAACTGATCGCGCTCTGCGCCCCGCGCCCCTGCTTCATCAGTTATGGAACGGTCGAACACGGCGACGCCAAATGGGTGGATGCGCACGGCAGTTTCATGGCGGCGGTGCTTGCCGGACCCGTCTACCGCCTTCTGGGCAAAAAGGACCTCGGCACGCCCGGCGACTATCTGACCGACCCTATGCCGCCCATCAAAACCCTGATCGGCGGCGATCTGGCGTGGCGACAGCACGAAGGCGGACACGATGTGACGCCGAACTGGCCCGCGTTTTTCGAGTGGGTGCCGACGTACATCAAAGCGCCCTCGATTCCCCGTGTCACCCTGGTTCCTACGGAGATCCCGACGCCCCGATCCGATCCGAACTCCGGCGTGGCCCACAGGCAACTCGTGGAGAAGGCTAAACAGGGAGGGATCGACCTCTACTTTGTGGGCGACTCCATCGCGCGCCGCTGGGGAACCAGCGATCCCCAGTACGCGGAGCTGCTGCAAAACTGGAAGTCTAACTTCTACGGCTGGAATGCGGGCGACTTCGGCTGGGGCGCGGATCGGATCGAGAACATCCTCTGGCGTCTGGAGAACGGCGAACTCGACGGCGTCAATCCCAAAGTCATCGTCATTCTGGCAGGCACCAATAATCTCGGCGGTTCGGAGAGCGAAGAGGTCGCCGCCACCAACATCACCAGAGGCATCCAGGCGATCCTGCGTGTCTGCAAGGCGAAAGCGCCGCACGCAACCATTCTCCTCACCGCGATTTTCCCTCGCAACGATAACATGGCCCTCCTGCCCACGATCGCCAGGATCAACACGAACCTGTCCCACCTCGCAGACGGCAAGACGATCCGCTTCGTCAACGTCAACGACAAACTTGCCGACAGAGACGGCCATCTCTTCGACGGCATGATGAACGCCGCAGACAAACTGCACCCCACCGTAAAAGGCTACCAGGTCTGGGCAGACGCTCTAAAGCCGACCCTCACCGAATTGCTCGGTCCACCCGCCTCCACCGACCACGCCCCTCCTCCCACCGGTGATCCCAGCGCGAGGCCAAGACCAGGGCAATAGAAACTTTCCCCGCTAAAATCCTGTTAATCCTGTAAATCTTGGTAATCCTGTCAAAAAGAAAATGCCTTTGGACAGGATTAACAGGATTTACAGGATTAAATGCATGTGGTCGGAGTTACGGCGTGTGTTCTGAGGCTCCCCTGTCTTTTCTGTCTGTACAGTACTGTTTCAGGCGTTGGCAGAAGGGGCAGTTGCAACCGGGTTGGAGGAGGGCTTCGGGAGTCTCGTGCATGACTTCGGCTTGTGCGAGGATTGCGTCTTTGCCGCGCATGGTGTGGAGGGTGCTCTCACCGAGGGGAACGTCTTGAATGAGATTGCGGGCGTGGAGTTTTGCATAGGCGGGGGCGAAGCGTACATGCCAGGGGCAGTCGGGCACCAGCGCTTCCTGCGAGACGCCGTTCTTGAGGATCGGGCAGAGAAAGTCGAGGAGCGGCAGGCCCCCGCGATACTCTCCGACATGCAGGATGGTGTTGGTGGTCGGGGGAGAGAACAGCAGGATCTTGCCGTTCAGATCGGCCAGGCGACCCAGGGGGCCATCCGCGCTGAGGGGAGAGCGGGTGTGGTCGTGGTCTGAAAGAAGGGTGGAGGCGTGTCTGCCGAAGGCGGCAAAGGAGTGTGTGGGATGCAGGCTGCGCAGGACGTTGGGACGTCGCCAAAAGCGATCCGTCACGGCGCCTACTCGGGAGGGAGTCGTGCTGGGATCGAAGGGTGGGCGACCGATCCAGGAGAAGGTGAAGGTTGGCATCATGAGCGTTCCGGATGGACCGAGGATTGCAAGGAGTGTCTCTATAAGGCCCTCTGCACCTCCCTCGATGTAGCCGAAGCGGCTCAAGGCGAAATGTCCCAGCACGACATCGCCCTCTTCAATTCCTGCCTTTTCCAGCGCCGTCTCTATATCCTCTTGCGTGAGATAGGAGCGTAGATGTACCAGCCCACGTTGCGCTAGAGAGGCAAAGACGGCCTCCAGTCGCGTGATCTCAGGGGTGCTGCCGGTGTGCAGTCGGAGGAGCGCTGCGATCTGTCCGGCGGTGCGTTTGCCGTTGGCGAGCATCAGTGCGTTTTGCAGCCACATCGGCGCTCCCCATCCGAAAGGCATCTCCAGTACCGTGTGGAGATAGTGTCGATCCTCCTCATTCAAGTCTTCAAAGGCGACGAAACCCCGAAAGATTTTGAGCGGCACGCAGCGGCTTTCGGGTGTCCGCGCCTCTGCCAATACCATAGAAGGGAAGAACGTCCCTATCTGCCGGTGCAATCGGTTGGCCGCCTCGTCGTGGGCACGATCCAGTTGAGCGTGAAGTTCGGAGACACACTCCCGGAAGAACTCACGGGGCATCAGTTGGGCAGGCCCCACCAGGTTCTGTCGTTGCTCGGCGACACCGGGTAGGGTAGGGATCAGAGGGAGAGTGGGCACGAGTCGTTCGGGGGAGACGAGTTTCTGTATAGAGCGTGCATAGCAGCTCGTAAGTTGCTGATGCTGTGCGGCGATTTGCGCCGGGTCCTCGCCATTGCGGTGACTGCGGGCCACAATCTCCTGAATACGGCCACGGGTCTGATTGGCAGTCAGTTCGGCGAGCCAGAGCGCTTCGTGCAGTCCGGCGGTTGCCAGGAAAGCGGCGTAGGTTGCGGTCACCTGGGCCATGTCCGTCAGCATCTGTCCGGAGATGCGATCCGGGGTATCTGTCGCCAGGTGATGGGTGGCGCTGAAGTGCCAGAGGGCGGGAGTGGGCGCTCCGAGGAGCGGCTCCCCGAAGATATTGTCGATCATTTCGCCGTCCATCCGCCGCCAGTGAAACAGCGGGTTCGCTTCCGTGAGCCGTGTGAGCAGTTCCGCGACGAAGTCGTCGGTGTAGGAGGGCAGGGCGATAAAGTTGTCGGAGAGGGTGCAGACCGTGGTGGCGCGGTTCTGATCTGTGCCTACGGTATCGATATTCAGCCCGGCAACGAGGTGATGGGTCTCGGCTTCATTTTGAATTAGGGCATTGAAACCACGTACCTCCATCGGCAGCAGCACGCGAATGCTGCGCTGGAGCGGCGGGATCTCCCCGGAGGCAAGCATCGCTCGAATCGCGCGGCAGACCTCCAGCGCGACAGCGACCTGAGAGCAGTTATCATCGGCCCCACACTCATCGAAGTGGCCGGTCAGGACGATCTCCTCCTTCTCCAGGCCCGGCAGGAGGCCGCTGACGACGGGCAAGGTCCCGTCGTAGTGGCGGGAACGCACCAGGGCGTGGAGGCGAAGTGTCTGCCCGGCGGCGAGGAGGCCGCGCAGGTGGCGGCCCTGCTCCGGGGAGAGGGAGAAGCCGAAACCTTTACCGGGAGCGTCCCACGGAGGAATGGTGTAGTTGTGCCACTCGTTGGTACGGTCTACTTCGGGGCCGTGCTTGAAGAAGCGATGGGCATTGCGGCAGTCGCTCACCAGTCCGTGCGCGCCTGCGCGCATGGCAGTCTGGCTGAACTCCACCCCGATACCCGAAGTCAGCACCAGCCGCCCCGTGACCCGCTCAGGCGTCATCTCTTCGAGGCGATCCGCCACAACGAGTTCGGCCGTGATGCCTTCCGGAGGAGTGGGCAGACTGTACATCATCAGGCTGATCGGATTGAGGTGATAGTCCGCCAGGGTCGCAGCAGGCGCATCGTCCTCAGTAAGCAGCGTCAGTCGCGCCTCGTGAACATCGTAGGCATGGGGCATCTTCCAGCCGCCATAGGCCGTGCGGCCATCGGCAGGGAACGGGATCAGTCGCACCTCTTCCATTCCCGCCGCTTCCATCTTCTCCGCGATTCGCTGCGCCAACCCCGCGATCTTATCGAACGACGACCAGCGGGAGAACTCAAAGAACTCGACAATCTCTGCCTGCATCCTCTCCGCAGAAAGATGCGCGCGCACCGCATTCCAGATCGGCGTGTACATAAGGCGACTCCTTCGCAATGACGCTAAATTGATGTTGCCTAAAACCATACCCTGTTTCCGGACGCCACGCACTTTTCCTGAAATATTTGTCGCGCGCTATGAACTTTCCATTGGCGCTCCCGTCCCTAGAAATATCTTCGAAAATACGGGAGCCCGGAACTTTCCACAGCATATCGACCGGGCCTCACCACGAAGATTTCACATACTCAGGAGAACGATAATGAAAGCCAACTACATAGCA
>Ga0105239_10003738_pt1 | contig 18534 bp, 13 predicted proteins | sample KBSC44metaG_FD_92761 | JGI IMG/M metagenome (GOLD analysis project Ga0105239, IMG submission 92761) | Corn rhizosphere microbial communities from Kellogg Biological Station, Michigan, USA - KBS C4-4 metaG | ecosystem: Host-associated > Plants > Roots > Rhizosphere > Soil | place: Michigan, USA...
CGACGTATACGGCGTGCAATATGCGGCCGTACTCAAAAACATTTATGCATTGGGTGCCGGCATAGCACACGGTCTGGAATATGGAGATAATTTCCTAAGTGTGCTCATTGCCAATTGCGCCGATGAAATGGCGAGTTTTCTTAAAAAAGTAGGTATTCAACATATTGAAGTAGGCGTGCATGGAGAGGAAGATCCTGTTACGCATCGCAAAACACCTAATTATGCCGCTTCGGTATATCTGGGCGATCTGTTGGTTACCTGTTACTCCCTGTACAGCCGTAACCGAACTTTTGGTAATATGATCGGCAAGGGCTATTCTGTAAGGGCTACCCAGCTCGAAATGAACATGGTAGCCGAAGGGTATAACGCCAGCAAGTGTATTTACCTGGTTAACAAAGATATAATGGCCGAAATGCCCATTGCCGAAACCGTTTACCGCATCCTGTGGGAAAACGTTAAGCCCAGGGCAGGCTTTAAACAGATTGAAAAAGTCCTCGTTTAATTTGAAAATGAATTGTTTATCCTTTTAGGAAACCTTTAGAACAGCAGCATTGTTTTATTTAGTAACTTTTAGTCAGGTTAAGCTACTAATAACACAGGGCTTATAATCTACAACTCAAAATGCCTTTATCTTTCGGACCATATGGCGCTACTGCAATGCTCATTCTTGCGGGCATTGTAATTATAAATGAGGTAGTTAAACACCTCAAAAGCAGTCATTCTTCTGCCAAAAAATAGTCAACCTTTCCTGAATCCGGTTTTCCTTTGTTAAGTCTTTATTGGGTCTTTATTGGGGCCTTGTTGGGTATTTGTTGGGTCCCTCTCCGTATTAAACCCAATCAAGACCTACTAAATACCCAACAAATACCCAACAAAGTAGCGGCCAATTCCAAACAAATTAGGGGTAATCAATAGCTTTTCTTTCTTTATACCTTGTTTACACCTTCCTTAGGGAGAAGGCAATAAACAGGTAATAAAGGGGTAAACAAAGTATATAGCGGTATCACTTAAATACCTATAGTTCGCCTATAACACAACATGTTGTTTATCAATGTGTTATAAATTTATCACATAACTGTTTGAAAATCAGCAGTAAAGTGAGGATTTTATGAAAATAGCGCTGCGGCGATCCCATCTGCAAACAACTTTCCTTCTTTCGTTAGTTGCAGTTTATTATGGTGTGAGGTGAGCCTTTCTGCATCAATAAATTGCCGGCTTGCGTCTAACAGCTGATTCGCTGCATGTTCTCCAAAGCGGTTAGTCACATATTGCAGATCTAACCCTTCCACAGTTCTTAAAGAAGTCATTATATACTCATTCAGTCGTTGGATATCTGTTAATTCTTCCTTTTCAAAAGGGACCGTATCGTTTTGTAACGACTGGATATACAAGGCGTTGTTTGAAATATTCCATTGCCGCGATATTCCATTAAATGAATGCGCTGATGGCCCCAAACCTAAATAGGGCACTCCCTGCCAGTATGAGCTGTTATGCCGGCTGCGCATTCCGGGGAGTGCAAAATTAGAGATCTCGTAATGCTCATATCCTGCTTCCTGCGCCCAGTCCATCAACAACAAAAACTGCCTTGCCTGATCCTCGGTACTTACATCTCTTATTTTGTGTTTATCGATCATATGCGCTAATGCAGTACCAGGTTCTACCGTTAAAGCATAACAGGAAAGATGTGAAATACCCAGAGAAATCGCCTGCTGTACATTATGCTGCCATTTTTCATCGGGCAGGGTAGGAGTACCGTAAATGAGATCTATGGTAATATTATCAAAGTATTGTCTTGCCAATTTCAGATTGTTGATTGCCTGTTGCGCAGTATGCGCCCGGTTCATCCAGCGCAGATCATCTTCAAAAAATGATTGCACGCCTATGCTTAACCTGTTTATGCCCGACTGCTTCCAGTCACTTAATTTTTCAGCAGTGATATCATCAGGATTCGCTTCCAGCGTAACTTCTGCCGACGGATCGATTATAAAATTTTGCCGGAGCGCATTTAGAATAGATTGCAATTCTTCTGCACTAAGCAATGATGGAGTGCCGCCTCCGAAATAAACAGTATGTATAGCTTCTGCAGGCAGATAATTCTTTTGCAAAGCAATTTCTTTCAATAAAGCCCCAATAAATTCGTTCTTTAATTTCAATGACGTGGAAAAGTGAAAATTGCAATAATGACAGGCCTGCCTGCAAAATGGGATATGAATATAAATGCCTGCCATCGTATTCCGTATTTTTTTTCGAATATTACAGTTTAATTTACCAGTAACCGGCATGGCAAAGGTAGTTGTATATACCCTTTCCCGAATAGGAGTAATACTTGCTGTAGGGCTGGTTTGTCCTTTTTTATTACACGCTCAATATAATCTGCGAATAAGATCAGTCGATAAAGATTCTGCATTTGTCTATTCTTCGTTGCAACTGTCGACCAATTTCAAAAATGAAACACTTTGTAAGGAGTATATCGATGGCCTGCCTGTTCTGTTGCAGTCGAAAGGTTATCCCGCCGCTTCAGTAGATTCGGTTTTGTATGATAAGAATGAAGCTATACTGTTCTTATATGTGGGCGATCCTTATCAATGGGGGCATGTGAATGTTGATTCAGTTGATAAAAAACTGCTTGATGCCATCAGTTGGAACAACAGAGCCCATGGTAAGCAGACTATGAGCATTCAACAGGTGCAAACCGCTCAGCAGCGAATGCTCGATTATCTCGAAAATAATGGCTATCCCTTTGCCAAAATTAAGCTCGACAGCGTATCAATAGATAATCACGATTTTTCAGCCAGTTTGAAAGTATATAAAGGCCCTCTCTACAAAATTGATAGTATCCGAAACTACGGTACAGCTAAAATTTCGCCGGTTTTTCTGCAGCGCTATCTTGGTATTTTAAACGGAAGCATTTATAAAAAAGATAAGCTGCAAACCGTGAGTAAAAAAATAAACGACCTTCCTTATTTACAGGAGCAACAACCCTGGAACCTCACCATGCTCGGCACAGGATCGGTATTGAATGTATATCTCGCGCCAAGACGCAGTAGTCAGATAAACGTATTGGTTGGCTTTTTACCATCCAGCACCGAAACAGAGGGCAACAAGTTGCAGGTTACCGGTGAGGCTACCATTAATTTAAAAAATTCACTGGGTGGCGGTGAAAGTATTGGGATCGACTGGCAGCAGATACAGCCCAAATCTCCAAGGCTGGATCTTTCTTTTCAGCAACCTTACTTGTTTGGTTCTCCCTTTGGAGTGAATTTTAATTTCAACCTGTTTAAAAAAGATTCTTCCTATGTGAATATCGATATGCAGCTGGGAGCCCAATATACCATGTCGGCCAATCAGAACGGAAGTGTTTTCATACAGAATTTTCAAACCAACGTATTAACGTTGGATACCATATCTATAAAGAGCACGCATGTTCTGCCTCAAACGGCTGATATCAGTTCTATAAACCTGGGCATTACGTATCAATGGTTTAATACCGATTACCGGCTCAATCCGCGCACAGGCAATGAATTTCAGATAACCGCTGTTGCCGGATCGAAAAAGATCAAAAAGAACAGTGTGATCGTTAAGCTGAAAGATGACAGCGATCCCTCTTTCGATTTCAACAGTCTATACGATACAGTGCAATTAAATTCTTATCAGTTCAAAATAAAAGGCTCTTTTGCCCATTTTTTTAAGTTGACAAGATATTCTACCTTAAAAACAGCCATAAACGGAGGTTGGTTTCAAAGTCCCAATATTTTCCGCAATGAGCTTTTTCAGATAGGTGGATATAAATTATTGCGTGGTTTTGATGAAGAAAGCATTTTTGCATCGCAATATACTGTAGGTACCCTTGAATATCGTTATCTGGTAGGCCGTAACTCGTTCCTGTTTTGTTTTGCAGATGTTGGCTGGTCGAAAAATGCAGCTCCCTATGCCAATGTCAGCAATAACTACTGGGGAACCGGTTTCGGTATGGCATTTGAAACTAAGGCAGGCATTTTTAATATCTCATATGCAGTAGGCAAGCGCAATGATACCAATTTCGATTTGCGGCAGTCAAAAATTCATATTGGATATGTTAACTACTTTTAATCTTGTAATAAATTCTTTTCAGGTAATGCCGCCACTACAATATTTTTGCAAACCCAAATGTTCCCTGTGAAGAAACTTTTACTGCTTGGTTTTTGTTGTTTGTTGATGGCTGTTTCGCTTGCACAGAGCGGACAGGATACGCTTTCCCGGGAACAGCGGGATACTCCCCGTGTTAAAAAAGACACTACTACTAAAATTACTCCCGATACCAGTCTTGTAAAGGTACCGGTGGTACCCGCCGACACTGTTCAGGCAACAAATCCGCCGGTAATCCAGCAAAACAAACCCGAAGAGGCAATTCCTGAAGCATCGGTACTTAAAGGGCCACCAATTCCCGCGCCCCGGCCTTCGGTACAGGGCTTTGAAAAAGCATTGCTCAATCATCCCTACTTTAATTTTTATGGAAAAGGGGTGCTCATAACCGAACAGCTCAAAAAGGCAAGCCACGACGAGGGTATGTTTTACTTTCTACTTTGCATGCTCTTTTATTTTGGGCTATTCCGCATCATATTTATTAAATACCTCGATAACCTGAATACCCTGTTTTTCAGGGTTACCATGCGGCAGAACCAAATTCGTGAGCAATTGCTGCAATCGCCCCTGCCATCGCTGTTCCTGAACATCCTGTTTGTTGTTTCCACAGGATTATTTTTGAGCTTTATGGCCGACTATTATAATATAGTACCCGGCATGAACCGGTGGCTACTATTATTGTATTGCTGTCTGCTGGTGACAGCCGTGTACATGGGTAAATTTATTTTACTGAAAATGGTCGGCTGGATGTTCAATATCAGAGTGGCCACTGATACTTACATCTTTATCGTGTTTTTGGTAAATAAAATGATGGGCATTTATTTACTGCCCGCTTTACTATTAATGGCCTTCTCCAAACCACCTTTTTTAACTGTTTTGATTACTTTAACCTATGTTTTCATACTGATATTATTTATTTACCGGTTTATAATAGCGTACAGGCCAATAAGAAACGAGATTAAACTCACAAGATTCCATTTTTTTATTTACCTTTGCGCCTTCGAAATAGCACCCCTTTTATTGATTTACAAGGTGTTATTGATTTTTGTGGAAAGAAGTTATTAACTTTGCAAATCCATACGTAGCTAATATGGTTAAAAACGGGGCTAAAAACGTAGCGAATGCTACGCAAACCATTAAAAAAATCCTGATTACTCAACCCAGGCCGGAAACCGACAAATCGCCGTACTTCGAACTTGCCAGAAAGTACAGTGTTGAGTTGGATTTCCATCCCTTTATACGTTTGGAAGGTATTCCCGCCAAAGATTTCCGCAAGCAAAAAATTGAAATCTCCAACTATACTGGTGTAATCTTCACCAGCCGCAACGCCATCGATCACTTCTTCCGCATTTGTGAAGAAATGAAGGTGAATGTATCGCAGGACACTAAATATTTCTGTATCACCGAGGCGGTAGCTCTGTATCTGCAGAAGTTTATCCTGTACAGAAAGCGCAAGGTGTTTTACGGAGCCGACGGTACCAACAAAAGCATGTTTGATGTAATCAACAAGCATAAGGAAAACGAAAAATTCCTGTACCCCTGTTCCGAAAATCAGCAGGATAATGAGATCATCAGCTGGCTTAAAGCCAATAATTGTGAGTTCGCTACTCCGTTCATGTATCGCACTATCAGCAATGATGTAAAAGATCTGCTGTCAAAAACTGAATACGATATAATCTGCTTTTTTACTCCCAGCGGCGTTAAAAGCTTATTCGATAATCTTCCATCTTATCAACAAAACGGCACCCGTATCGGCGCTTTCGGAAGCAACACTTCCCGCGCTGTGGAAGATGCCGGCTTAACACTCGACATAAAAGCACCTGCTCCCCAGGCTCCTTCAATGGTAGCTGCGCTGGAGCAATACCTCGCTGCATACACAAAGAACAAAGCGTAAGCAAGACCGGGCATGGCTTGAATCTTGTACCTTGTGCCTTCTATGGCAAACAAACTGGCGCAGGAAACGAGTCCTTATTTATTACAGCATGCTCACAATCCAGTTAACTGGTATCCCTGGGGCGAAGAAGCCCTTACCAAAGCCAGGGATGAAGATAAGCCATTACTGGTGAGTATTGGCTATGCAGCCTGTCACTGGTGTCATGTAATGGAAAAAGAGAGTTTTGAAGACGAGGAAACAGCTGCTCTTATGAACAGGCATTTTGTAAATGTAAAGATCGATCGCGAGGAGCGGCCCGATCTTGACCATATTTATATGGATGCCATTCAGGCCATGACCGGCTCGGGCGGCTGGCCCCTGAATGTTTTTATTACCCCCGACGGCAGGCCTTTTTACGGAGGCACCTATTTTCCCCCGAAAGCGATATATAACCGTCCTTCCTGGAAAGATGTTTTAGTTGGTGTAGCCAATGCCTATGCCGAAAAAAGAAGTGAAATAGATGCCCAGGCCACCAATTTAACCGGCTATATTAATCAGTCCAATTCATTTGGCCAGCAAGCGGTGGCAGGTGAGATCAACTTTGCCGACATTTTCTCCATCGAAAAGGCCGAACTCATGTTTTCAAACATCATGGGTACGGCCGATAAAGAAGATGGCGGCTTTGGTAATGCACCAAAATTTCCCCAAACTTTTACAATTGGGTATTTGCTCAGGTATTACCATGTAACCAAAAACCGTCAGGCGCTTGAACAAGCTTGTTTAAGTCTCGATAAAATGATACAGGGTGGTCTATACGATCACCTGGGAGGTGGCTTTGCCAGATATTCAACTGATAAAGAATGGCTGGTGCCTCATTTTGAGAAGATGTTATACGACAATGCCTTACTCGTAATGGTGCTATGCGAAGCATGGCAGTTAACACAGAAACCGCTGTACAAACTGGCCGTTGAACAAACCCTTGCCTTTGTTGAAAGAGAATTAATGGGGGCTGAAAATGGTTTTTATTCAGCGCTGGACGCTGATAGCGAAGGAGAAGAAGGAAAATTTTATGTGTGGGATAAACAGGAAGTAATGCAGGTATTGCAGGATGATGCACCCCTGTTTTGTGCGTTTTACGATGTTACCGAGGCGGGCAACTGGGAACATAAGAATATCCTGAACATGCCCAGGCAGCCCGAGGAGTTTGCCGCCGAAGAAAATATCGACCTGTTTACGCTTCAGCAAAAGCTCGAAACCTGCCGCCAAAAGCTGCTGCAGCAACGCGGCAACCGCATTCGCCCCTTGCTTGATGATAAAGTGCTGCTTGGCTGGAATGCCCTTATGAACAGTGCATACAGCAAAGCTTTCAGTGTTTTCGGGAACCCGCACTACGCTGATCTTGCCCGGAATAATATGGATTTTATCTGGGACCGCTTAAAAGGGCAGGAGCAGGCGTTTTTCCATACCTGGAAAAAAGATGTAGCCAAATACCCAGCCTTTTTAGACGATTATGCGTATTTAATACAGGCATTGATTTATCTTCAGGAAATTTCAGGCAATGCCGAATATCTGTACAAGGCAAGATCATTAACCCAATGGGTGACAGACAGGTTCAGTGAGGACGAAACGGGCTATTTCTTTTTTACCCACAAAGACCAGCAGGATGTAATTGTGCGAAAAAAAGAGGTCTATGATGGCGCTATTCCGTCGGGAAACGCAATAATGGCTTTTAATTTGCATTATTTAGGAGTTGTTTTTGATGTCACCGACTGGAAAGAGCGGGCAGTTAAAATGTGCGCAGGTCTTCAGCAGGCAGTACATCGATATCCGGGTTCTTTTGGCGATTGGGCAATGATGATGATGTCGTTTACAGTGGGCACTGCGGAAATAGCCATAATTGGGAAAAATGCTGATGCTGTTCGAGATGATCTTTTACGTACTTTTATCCCCTTTCGGGTAGTACAATCCGCACCCGTTTCTAACGGTAATTTACCGTTACTGGCGAATAAACCACCATCCCCTGATACGCAGCTTTACTTATGTAAGAATTACCAGTGTAACGCCCCGGTAAAGAAAGTGAGCGATCTGATCCGTCTTCTGGAAAATGTGTAAAAATTTAAAATTTTGAGGATACAATAATCCAATTTCCGGTATCGTTTACTTAGGAGCTTATATCACGTATTGCAGTTTTAAAAAATAAATTCTATTCTTGTGATGAAGTCGGTAAAACATTATTTTTGCCCAATACCCTTTAATATTATGAAAATGAAGAACCTATCCGCCTTTACAGCACTGGTGGCTTTAATGGCTACCGGGTGTGGCAAAATAGGAAAATCCTCAAAAGGATTGCCTGATGATGGCCAGCTTCATGGCGTATCACCATCAGCAAGGTACAATATGACCAGACCCCCCGGAATGGTATATGTACCCCCAGGAACCTTCCACATGGGGCCCAGCGATGAGGATGTTAACTATGCTTACACTGCCCGGAACAAACAAGTTTCCATTAATGGTTTCTGGATGGATGCCACCGAAATCACAAACAACGAGTACCGTCAGTTTGTGACATGGGTGAAAGACTCCATCGGCGCCACACTTCTTCAATATGGTAAAGAAGTGGATGGTACTTTCGTAGTCGACTGGAAAAAGGCCAAAACCATCAAATGGGATGATAAGGCCACTGTCGAAAAGGTCGATCAGCTTATCCTGTCGCCCGAAAATCGCATTTTCGGCAAAAAAGAAATTGATCCCTCCAAACTGATATACCATTCAGAAGTGTTTGTTCTGAAAACAGCTGCCGAAAGAGAAAATGCCGGCAAGCCCCGTTCTCAGTTCATCGTTAAAAAGAATGTTCCTGTATATCCTGATACGCTGGTTTGGATTCGTGACTTCAGTTATTCTTACAACGAACCCATGACCAAGAGGTATTTCACTCACCCTGCATTCGGTAACTATCCTGTAGTAGGTGTGAACTGGAAACAGGCCACTGCATTCTGCGAATGGAGAACTCACTATCTTAATTCTTTCCTGGAATCTAAGAAAAGACCTACAGAGTCTGACTTCAGGTTACCTACAGAAGCCGAGTGGGAATATGCAGCCCGCGGCGGTCGTTCTCAGTCAATGTTCCCCTGGGGTAACTATTATCTGAGAAACCGTAAAGGTTGCTTACTCGCCAACTTCAAACCTGGCCGTGGTAACTACCCTGAAGATGGTGCATTTTATACTGCCCGCGCTGATGCCTACTGGCCAAACGACTTTGGTCTGTATTGTATGGCCGGTAACGTATCTGAGTGGACTTCTTCTCTGTACTACGAAGGTGCTTACAACTTCCAGCACGATATGAACCCTGATATTCGTTTCGACGCTAACGATGATGATCCTCCCCGTATGAAACGTAAGGTAATTCGTGGCGGTAGCTGGAAAGACGTAGGCTTCTTCCTCCAAACCAGCACTCGTAGTTATGAGTATATGGATACGGCTAAGTCGTATATCGGCTTCCGTTGTGTGATCGACTTACCTGCTATGCAGAAGAAACGTTAAAATTTTGTTTAGGAGTAAAATTTTATAACGGATACACCGTTTTATTGGAGATTGATTTAACAACAAAATCAAACTGGTACTTTATTTTCTCAACCCTTTGAAAACCCGTTTTCTAAAAATTAAAAATTTAAGTTATGGCTGGAGTTTCTAAATCTACTGAAAGACTGGTAAACGTAATTGTTTGTATGGGCGCCGCTGTAGTAATCTTTGGTGCCTGGCAGAAAATTACCCACCAGGCGCTTGCTGATTTCTTTTTAACGGCAGGACTTATTACTGAAGCAGTAATTTTCGTTGTATATGCTTTTTTACCGCCTCCCGGCTCAGAAATGCATGCTATCGCAGAAGCATTACCTAAATTAGCTGGTGGCGCATCAACCGGTAACCCGGCCATTGATAAAATGGATAAAATGTTCCAGGAAGCTGATATCACTCCCGCTAACCTGGCTAGCCTGAGCGATGGCTTTAAAAAATTAGGCACTACTGTTAAAGGTATCGCCGATGTATCTGATGTAGTTAAAACTACCAGTGAATTTACATCTAAAACAAAAGAAGTTACCCAGTCTTTAGACGCTATGAAAGGCGCTTACCAGGGTGCTACTGCTACTGTTTCAGCCTTTAACAATGCAGCCGACAGTACTAAACAATTCCATGAGCAGGTACAGGTATTGACTAAGAATTTAGGTTCTTTGAATGCCATTTACGAACTGGAATTACAGGATACTAACAATCACCTGAAAGCTATGAACACCTTCTATGGTAACCTGGTTCAGGCTTCTCAAACCATGCAGGGTAGCGTAGATGATGCTAAGAAAGCTCACGATCAGATTGCCAAACTGGCAAACAATCTGAGCCATCTGAATACCATCTATGGTAACATGCTCACAGCCATGCAGGGTCGTTAATAAAGGTGTGATATTCCATATCCTGTTACCCATGTAAATGTGTAATCAAAGATTAGTGTAACAAAAATTGTTTAAACTAGAAAAACCTAAACCATGGCTTTACCTAAAGAGCCTAGGCAGAAGATGATCAACATGATGTACCTGGTGCTAACAGCTCTGCTGGCACTCAACGTATCATCAGAAATCCTCAATGCCTTCGTAACAGTTAATAATAGTATTACAAAGTCGAACGGCTTAATCGACGATAAGAACGCGCTTACTTTCAAGTCTTTTGCCGAAAAATTAAAAGACCCCCAAACTCAGGCTTTGGCCTCTGTGTGGGCGCCTAAAGCTGACCAGGCAAAGAAACTGGCCGACGATATGTATAATTATATCGAAGGTCTGAAAGCTGAGTTGCAAACCCAGGCTGGTACTCACGAAAACCACAATACTAATAAACAAGAGATCAACGCTGATAACCTGGATGCCGCTATCCGCCTGATGGATAAAATGGGCAAGGGTAAAGAACTGTATGCTAAGCTGGGTGATTTCAAAAAGAACATCATTGGCGTATTAAATCCTTCTGCTCCTGAGTTTGCAAGCAATCCCCGTGAGCAGGCTGATTTAAAAGTGGCTACAGAAAACTTTCAGAAATCAATCCCTGTAGATCTTAACGTTCCTGAATCACATGCAGGTAATAAATATAGCAATGACGCAAATGGCTGGATCCAGAGCTATTTCCACATGACTCCTGCTATTGCTGCATTGACTATCCTGAGCAAATTCCAGAACGATGTAAGAAACTCAGAAGCTCAGATCGTTGACTTCTGCCACAAAAAGACTGGTGAAGTAAAACTGATCTACGACAAATTCCAGGCTATCGCCACTTCAAATACTTCATATGCAATGCCCGGCGATGCAGTTGAAATTACTGCAGGTGTAGGTGCATTCAGTGAAGCTGCCAAACCAAAGATCACTATCAACGGTCAAAGCATGCCTTTGTCAACCGATGGAACAGCTAGTTTCAAAACAACTGCCAGCGGAACCGGCGAGCATACTATTAACGTTGCTATTGAATTCAACAAACCCGATGGTTCAGTTGAGCATGTAAATAAAGTAGTGAAATATACGGTAGGTGTTCCTTCAGGAGCCTCTATATTCCTCGAAAAAATGAACGTGCTGTACATTGGTGTTGATAACCCAATGACCATCTCTGGTGGTAGCGTAGGTAGCGAAAAGGTACACGTTTCTTTTGCTGATGGTACTCTGTCGAAAGTAAGCGGTGATCGCTATACTGCTAAACCCAGCAAACCGGGTATGTCTAAAATTGTAGTAAATGCAAACGGGAAAAGCTTTGAATTCCCAATGCGTCTTAAATATTTACCTCCTCCAACAGGTTTTGTAGGTGCTAAAAAAGGTGGTAACATCTCTGCAGCCGAATTGAAAGCTATCGGAGCTGTTATTGCCAAACTGGAAGAAAGCGACTTTGAAGCTCCTTACCGTGTATTAAGCTACAGAGTAGGTGCAGTAGGTGGCCCCATTCAGTTGTATACTGAAGCTACCAATACAGGCAACCGTTGGAGTGGTCAGGCTGCCAGCCTTATTCAACGCGCTGGTCCTGGTACAAGGGTGTTCTTCGATAACATCCAGGTAGTTGGTCCTGATGGCAAACAAAGGGATATTCCGGGTATGCAATTTACCCTTAAGTAAAATATATTAAAAACAGGGAACAAATGAAGAACCGAATCATAAAGTTGTGTTTGCTGCTGACCGTAACGGCGTTTATCGCCGGTTCAGTGGATGCCCAGACAAAAAAACCTGTCAGGAAATCCGCTAAACGGACTACCGCGAAAAAGGGCACTACTAACCGCGCTAAGGCAAAACCCACCGCGGCTATAGCTCCTCCTCCGCCGGTAGATACTGTAAAACCAGCACCTCCGGAGGCTAAACTTGACATTCCGCCGATTAAAAAATCGCTGCGTAATGATAACGCCATCGAGCGTAACCTGGTTAAAGACCGTATTCCTTTAGCATACGAACACATTCGGGAAGATGATGCCGTATACATGCAACGGGTTTGGAGAGAAATTGATGTTCACGAAAAAATGAACCTGCCTTTTGTGTACAAAGCAGATGGCGATCAGGGTAACGAGCGGTTCATTTACATCCTGCTCAATGCAATTAAAAACGACAGCATCACTGCTTTTGCACCCGATGATGATCGGTTTACTACACCATTACCTTTCCAGGAAATTGTGAAAGGTCTGGTAGGTGTTCCCCACGTAATTTCAGTGCCTAACCTGAAAGACGACCCTGATGGTTCCAAAGGGTTAATGCGTGATACAACTATTGTTGAAGAATTCAACCCTGATAAAATAGAAAGGTTTTGGGTTAAGGAAGACTGGGTATTCGATAAAGAATCTTCACGTATGCACGTGCGTATTCTGGGTATCGCTCCGCTGAAAACCATTTATAATGATGATGGCTCTTTCCGCGATGTAACCCCCATCTTCTGGGTATATTACCCTGATCTTAGACCGATCTTTGCAAAACACGAGGTGTACAATGGTAAAAACTTTGGCGCCCGTATGACTTGGGAAGAATTATTCGAAACACGCATGTTTGCGAGCCGTATTATCAAATCTACGGTTAACAACCCGAACGACGAATTCATCAAGTCGTATGTTAAAGATCCTATCTTAGCTCTGCTGGAAGGCGAGAATGTAAAGGATAAGATTTTCAACTACGAACAGGATCTGTGGTCTTATTAAGCACTTTGCTTACAACATAATATAACCAAAAGGGGTATCGTAAAAATACGATACCCCTTTTGGCGTTTAAAGGATAACCTGCTACAACACATTAAAAATGACAGTCATTGTATAAACATTGTATAAATAAATTTTTTAAAAATACCCACATTTAGGTATTGTTTTGTTGTGTTGATTCATTACTTTTACAATGGTTTTTCATAGGATATTGGATTTTAAAAACGGGGCTGGATGTCTATCCGGGCCCCTTTTTTTTTATCGGACGCATAAGATCATAAGCAGGCCTGCCCAGGCATCCTGAATGCCATGAGCGTAGCCGAAAGATCGAAATAACCCCCAAAAGAGATTGAACGTTCTGATCGTAACCGAAAGATCAAAGTATCCCTAAAGAGATTCAACGAAGTCGAAATTGCTCACCCACCGTCACCAGATTCAGCCTCACTTTTATTAAAGAAGTTCCTTATCAATGTAGCCTTTGCATTGCCTACAGAAGCAGATAATTCTTCAAGGCTCATTTCTTTAATGCGTTTTACCGATTTAAATTCTTTCAGTAACTGCTCGGCAGTGTTTCTGCCAATGCCTTTAATCTGCTCCAGTTCATTTTTAAATGTTCCCTGACTACGTTTCTTACGGTGAAACGTTATGCCAAAACGATGCACCTCATCGCGTATAGAGCGGATTAATTTTAAACTATCACTATTATAAGGGAGTTTTACCGACTCCTGATCGCCGGGAAAAAATATTTCTTCTTCATTTTTGGCTAGGCCCACAACGGTCATCTGCCCCTGTAAACCTAATTCGCGTAAACCTTCCAGTGCAGCCCCTAATTGTCCTTTTCCGCCATCAATAATTACCAGTTGCGGGAATGGTTCGTTTTCCATCTGTAAGCGCTTATAACGCCGTGTAACCACTTCCTTCATAGTAGCAAAGTCATTAATGCCCTGCACTGTTTTTACATTAAAATGCCGGTAATCTTTTTTACTGGGTACTCCTTCTCTAAAGCATACCATAGCCGATACCGGAAAGCTTCCCTGAAAGTTCGAGTTATCGAAACACTCAATGTGAATGGGAACAACCGGCAGTTGCAGGTCGTGCTGTAACTGCTCCAGCACCATTTTCTTTACCGATGCATCTTTACCATCCAGCTTCAGCATTTTTTTCTGACGCATCTCTTCTCTGAAATAATTCACATTCATGGCTGCCAGATCGAGCAGTTTCTTTTTATCGCCTGCTTTTGGAATGGTAACAACAATCTCAGGTTCGGCGTATTCAATTTCGAAAGGAACAATAATTTCGGCTGATAAACTGTTGAACGTTGAACGCAGTTGCCCTATGGCAAATGACAGTATCTCCTCATCAGACTCATCCAGATGGGCTTCCCATTGAGCGGTGTGGGTTTGAACGATCGTTCCGTTCTGTACCATCAGATAAGTGATAAAGGCTGTATCTCCATCACGCAGCATCGAAAATACATCGGCATTGCCCAGGTGCTTACTTACAATCACCGACCGGGCCTGGTACTGTTCAAGGTGTTCGATTTTTTTGCGAAGTATTTCTGCCTTTTCAAAAGCCAGATTTTCGGCAGCGCCCTTCATATCTTTTTTAAAGTGCTGAATAACCGGCCCCAGATTACCCTTAAGAATATTTCTTAATTGCTGTAATCCTTCCTGATAATCCTGTTCTGTTTGCAATGCTTCGCATGGGCCTTTACAATTGCCCAGATGATACTCAAGGCATACTTTGAATTTGCCCTTCTTAATACTGCCTTCAGTAAGGTTTAACTTACAGGTTCGCAGTTGAATATTTGCCCGAACAAAATCGAGCAGTTCCCGTACTTTGGCAACCGAAGTAAACGGCCCCAGATATTCAGAGCCATCATTAATTTTACGACGGGTAAGAAATACGCGGGGAAAAGGTTCATTCTTAATTACAATATAGGGATAGGTTTTATCGTCTTTCAGGTTAATATTAAACCTCGGCTGAAATTGTTTGATCAGCGAATTTTCAAGCAAAAAAGCATCCTGCTCCGAAGGAACAATGGTAAACTCAATGCGCTTAATACGCTGAACCAGCTCATGCGTTTTGTACGAAGTAAAGGTTTTCGTAAAGTAAGAGCTGATGCGCTTACGCAGACTTTTAGCCTTTCCCACATACAGCAAAGTATCCTGCGAATCGAAATATTTATATATACCGGGGTCAAGCGGTAAGGTAGAGGCTATATTTTGAAATTCCTGTGTTGTCATAATTAACTACTCCTCAGAGAAATGCTGCGGGTCCCATATCACTTTTTCTATAGAAGTAACAGCCGGCTTGTTATTTGGTTGTTGCAGGCTGATAATGTAAAAATACTCCCCGGTCTTCCAGGTAAGTTTTTCATGAAAAGATGTATCCCCTCTGATAAAATCTCTTTCCATGTAAATGCGGTCCACCTTGTCGCCTGTTGTACCCGGTGAAATATATACCACTGCCTTTTGAAGGGGCCAGTTCGCTTCTTTTGGTGTATAGATAAAGTTCAGCATTTCTGTTGTTTCATCCATCAGGGAGCTTTCTGTAAAATGTGTACGAAATGAAGCAGAATCCAGCTCCGGCAGCAGAAATTGATTTGCCAGCTCGTGAAAGCGGGGCAACTGAATGTATGCTGAATCTTTTTTTCCGTTTGTAGTTGCTTTTCTTAAAATGCCTCCTGAAAATGAATCAACCCGGGTAATATCGTTCTTAATAAATTCAGCCACAGGCAAAAAACTGCCCGAACTGGCAGAATCCTGAGAATCAGGAACAGTGGCTACAGGGGTATTAGGTTTGTGTTTACAGGCTACAATCATTACAATAAGGGCCGGTAATAAGACTTTTATCAGCTTCATCCGGTAAAATTATAAAATTCGTTTTGCTTCACCTTACTACAAAAAACAACAAGCTGCCGTTTAATAACAGCAGCTTGTTATTTACAACAGATAAAATCTGAAAATTAGCGGATAGTTTTGGCTACTCCTATCTGAATACCATACTCAAACAAGTGCTCGCGGATAGGATATTCCTTGATATAACTAGATAGTAGCTGATAACGGAATTGCGGGCCCACTGACCATTTCAGTTCGCCGGTTTTGTAAGATACAAATGCTGCAGCGCTTGAATTGATATTCCATTTTCTAAGCAATGTAGGTTCCGTCGTGTATTTATAATCAGCAGTAAGCAGATACTCATTACGGTTTAATAAATAGGTAGGTTGCAGCGATCCGGCTACGCCCACCTGTAATTTCCCGTTTCCAAATAAGTTCACCTCCATGCCTAATGGCACTGAAAGCTGAAAGTACTGGTTATGCAGGTTTTGAACGGCATCACCGCCAAAGTTGCGATAACGGGTATAGGTAGTGATTTCATTCATCGCGATGCCATAGCTTGTATTCAGTGCAATTACTGCCCTGTCTGAAGCATATGAGCTATAAGCCTGTATATCGTAGCGGGTATAGTTAAATAACAAACCCGTTCTGAGAGTAATATTTTTATTGATAGCGTATAAGATATTTGAACCGAGTTCAAAGCCAAGTGCCGGTTTATGATTAACCAGTTTATCGGGATCGCCCTCAATAATAGGCTGCAGCGGTAAGGTTTTTACATCGGCCGCATTATTGCTTCCTTTCCATGTGCGATAATTCATGGTTGGCGTAAAGGCAAGTTGCCAGCTAAGGCGTTTCTGTTTGGGCACATTCAGCTCATAAACTGCCAGGTTCTGGATCCAGTTAAGGCGCTTATTATCTTCCTCAGCATTCTTTTTGTTGCTGCCCAGCTCGTTCTGATCTACCGAAGCAGAATTCGTTAATGATTCCTTGCCTGAAGATGGTAATGGGCTTTCTTCAATTTCAGCTATGAAAGGAATATTATCTGTTGGCGCCGGTTGTTGCCATGATTTCTTCGGCCGGCCTGTTTTCAGATCATATACAGGTGCTTCGATAGTAGAAGCGATAGCATTGGTATTGATCTGTTCGCTGGTATTATTTTGTGCCGGATCATTGGTAACAACAGAGTGATTGAGTTCTGGTACAATAGCCAGGCTCTCTTTATCAGTTCCGTTGTTGTTATCGGGATTGAGTATGAAAGTTCTCTGTCTGGAATTGTTGCCTGCAACAGATCCGCTTTGTTTGCCCGGTGTGCCAAAAGGAACTATAACAGCTTTGGGGCTGGCGGCATCACTGGCAGTTGCATCAGATGGTTTGGAAGAAGCGGGCGTAGTGGGATTGGCTCCGCTGACAATTTTGTTTGATGAAGAAGGAGCAATAAATTCAATAAAGGTATAGTAGCCAACTGCGGATAGAAAAAGAATTAAACTTAACCAATACCATTTTCTGTTGGGGTGCAATGAACGGTGAATACCCTTCCACACCTTATCAGAGGGATACATTTTATACTGGTCAGCTTTTTCTTTCAGCAGTTCTTCAATATCCTCATTGTAAAAACCTCGCTCCATATCATTAATGTTTGTACGGTATTGTTTTCAATAGGATTTGTGCATCAATGTGAATCAATGTATGTAAATCAGGTTTTGGTTATCTTCCTGCTGCTACGCCTAACCAGTTGATCTTTTCTTTGGGCCGCATAATGATTTTCTTCTTCACCAGAATATCTTCAAGCATCTGCTTAGCCCGGGTATATTGCGAACGGCTGGTACTTTCTTCAATATCCAGCATACCCGCTATTTCTTTATGCGAATATCCCTCAATGGCATACAGGTTAAGTACTGTGCGGTATCCGATGGGTAGCAGTCGTATGCATTCCACTACCTGCTTTGCCTGTACAATCGAGGGCACTGATTCTTCTCGTACCTGAACACTGGTAGCATGGATGATGTCGACGCTTTCGTTGAACTTCTTGTTCTTTTTGAGATGGTTGATACAGGTATGAACTATGATTCGCCGTACCCAACCCTCAAATGCTCCTTTGTTCTGGAAGGTGTGTATTTGTGAAAATACCTTTATAAAACCTTCCTGTAACATATCTTCGGCATCTTCCCGGTGGTGGGCGAACCTGTAACAGACAGACAGCATCTTGGGGCTATACCTATTGTACAATTCCCGCTGGGCAGTCGTGTCATTACGTAAACAGCCTTGTAAAATGGCGTCGTCGGTCATAGAAACCGTTTGGTTGCCCTGTAATTTAGACAATTTTTCGATGCGATTGCTGCGCTATTTACAAAAAATTGACATTTTTTTACTTCGGTTTTAGGGCAAAATCAGCCATTTTTTCGCACCATATGCCGATTCTGCATGAAATTCACCTCTTTACAGAAAACCGCCACCAGTCTTAAAAAGAACCAGATCACTCCATCACCTGATTATAAATTGCACCTGTTGTA
>Ga0105239_10003739_pt1 | contig 18531 bp, 14 predicted proteins | sample KBSC44metaG_FD_92761 | JGI IMG/M metagenome (GOLD analysis project Ga0105239, IMG submission 92761) | Corn rhizosphere microbial communities from Kellogg Biological Station, Michigan, USA - KBS C4-4 metaG | ecosystem: Host-associated > Plants > Roots > Rhizosphere > Soil | place: Michigan, USA...
CCAGCGGATCTTCCAGGTATTTCTGTATCGCCCTGTGGAGTGGCCTTGCACCAAACTGCTGATCGTAGCCTTTCTCTGCAATGAATTTCTTCGCAGTAGCAGTCAGCTCCATAGTGAAGCCAAGGTTGTTCAGGCGTTTCAGCACATCCTTCATAATGATGTCTATGATCATTGCTATGTGCGACTCTTCAAGGCTATTGAAGATAACCACGTCATCAATACGGTTCAGGAACTCGGGAGAGAAGGTGCGTTTCAGCGCCTTTTCTATCACACCACGATTGCTGTCTTCTGCATTTATGGTCTTGGTCATAGTACTAAACCCTACACCCGCACCAAAATCTTTTAACTGGCGTACACCAATATTAGAGGTCATGATAATGAGCGTATTCTTAAAGTCTACCTTACGGCCCAGGCCATCGGTAAGCTGTCCGTCGTCCAGTACTTGCAGTAGTATGTTAAAGATATCCGGGTGTGCTTTCTCAATTTCATCGAGCAGCACTACAGAATATGGCTTACGGCGCACTTTTTCAGTAAGCTGTCCGCCTTCTTCATAACCCACATATCCCGGAGGCGCACCTATCAGTCGTGTCAGGGAGAATTTCTCCATGTATTCACTCATGTCCACACGTATCAGTGCATCGTCACTATCAAACATGTAGCGCGCCAGTGAGCGTGCAAGTTCCGTCTTACCCACACCCGTAGGGCCCAGGAATATGAACGAGCCAATTGGTTTGCGGGGGTCTTTAAGGCCCACACGGTTACGTTGTATCGCTTTTACTACCTTGCTGATAGCTTCTTCCTGTCCAACAACAGCTCCCGACAGGTCTTCACCCATGCGGCGTAGTTTAGCACTTTCAGCTTCCACCATACGCATTACAGGTATGCCGGTCATCATGCTTACTACTTCGGCTATTGCTTCCTCATTAATAGGGTAGCGTTTGTGTTTAGATTCCTCTTCCCACTCTGCTTTCGCGCGCTCCAGCTCTTCGCCCAGGCGTTTCTCACGGTCGCGAAGGGCAGCGGCTTCTTCAAAACGCTGGCTCTTTACCACCTTATTTTTCTCGAGTTTTATCTCTTCTATCTTCTTTTCAAGCTCCAGTATATTTTCCGGTACATTGATGTTCTTCAAATGTACACGTGCGCCTACTTCATCCATCACGTCTATCGCCTTGTCCGGCAGCAGACGGTCGGTCATATATCGGTCGCTGAGCTTCACACATGCTTCTATCGACTCCTGGTCGTAGGCCACGTTATGGAAGTCTTCGTATTTCGACTTGATATTATTCAGAATGATGATTGTTTCTTCTACACTTGGTGGTTCTACCAGTACTTTCTGGAAACGACGGTCGAGTGCACCATCTTTTTCAATATACTGGCGGTATTCGTCCAATGTAGATGCGCCTATGCATTGCAGGTCACCACGTGCTAGTGCAGGTTTAAATATGTTGCTTGCATCCAGCGAGCCTGAAGCGCCACCGGCACCCACTATAGTATGTATCTCATCAATGAAGAGAATTACGTCGCGGTTCTTCTCCAGCTCATTCATAATGGCCTTCATACGCTCTTCAAACTGTCCGCGGTATTTTGTACCTGCTACCAGTGCTGCGAGATCAAGGCTTATTACGCGCTTGTCAAACAACACGCGCGATACTTTTCGCTGCACGATACGTAATGCCAGGCCTTCCACTATTGCGGTCTTACCCACACCAGGTTCGCCTATCAGTATCGGGTTATTTTTCTTTCTGCGGGAGAGTATCTGCGATACGCGTTCTATCTCTTCTTCGCGGCCTACAATAGGATCCAGGCTGCCGGTTTCAGCAAGCTTGGTAATATCGCGGCCAAAATTATCTAGTACGGGTGTTTTAGATTTTGCATTACCACCTGTTGTCTGCCTGCGTTGCTGCTGGTATTGGCGGCGTTCGTCATCGTCTTCAAATTCTTCTGACCCAGGATCGTTATAATCCGCTGTAGGATTACCGCCCTGGAGTATGGCCAGTTCATTTTTAAAACGGTCATAGTCTACGTCATAGTGGTTAAGGATCTGTGTTGCCACATTCTCCTTACTCTTTAATATAGATAGCATCAGGTGTTCTGTTTCCACAGTTGCGCTCTTCAGCGACTTTGCTTCCAGTACCGTGATGCGTATTACTTTTTCGGCTTGCTTGGTAAGGGGCAGGCTGTTGATATTGGCAAGAGGTTTATTGTTCTTGTCCTTTATCGCCATTTCAAGCTCCTTGCGCAGCTCAAAAAGGTCTACCTGTATTGTTTGCAGTACGCGTACCGCCATGCCATCACCCTCACGTATCAATCCCAGCAATAAATGCTCTGTCCCAATGAAGTCATTGCCCAACCTTAACGCTTCTTCCCGGCTGTAACTAATGATCTCCTTGACTTTCGGTGAGAAATTAGAATCCATGTATTTAGTCTCTTTTTTAAGTAATAAAGTTAACAATAAAAGAAAGTACACCGGTATCGCTATCAGTTATATAACTATCAGCATTTATTTTTATGCTGTTCTGAACCGCGTTGTTTCCTCTATCTAAATATACGAAGGAAAGTGTTCGGAAGAATTGTTATTTTTAATCTTATTTACAAGGCCTGATACTTCTTCACCGATATGGAATTCAAAATTGATACCAAAGAAGCTTTTACGCTGATTACGCCGCTCACAAACCTAATTGATGCTAATTTGACAGATGCACTACAGGATAAATGCGAAGAATTAGGGCAAAGCGGCAGTAATAACTATATAGTCATTCTCGATAATTGCACGGATATTGACAATACGTCACCCGCTGCACTGGTAGCCATGCACGAAGTAATGTATAGCAATGATAGTTCGCTGGTATTCACAGGTTTGCAAAAAGGTGTGTTGAATAAGCTTAAGGAAGACGAAAGCGATCTATTGCTGAATATTGCACCAAGTGTACAGGAAGCTATCGACATTGTGAGTATGGAAATTTTAGAGCGCGATCTTTTTGGAGAAGAAGAATAAAGCGCGGGAAAATTAAATTGCTCAAAGTGTGGAATGAGGTATTATTATTCCCTCCCCAATATTTACGGGGTATGCTTTTTAATTATCAGTTGATCGCTATAGCCCACAGCTATTCGGCATTTTTGAATTTCACCTTTTTTGAATTTTTACTTAAAATGAAAGTTACCATCCTCGGCAATAACTCTGCACTGCCCGCTTATGGCAGGCACCCTACATCACAGATGGTGTCTGTATATGGTGAGCTGATATTGCTCGACTGCGGCGAGGCTACCCAGATACAAATGCAGCGCTTTGGGCTTAAGTGGCGCAGCATGCACCATATTTTCATTAGCCACCTTCATGGCGACCACTACTTTGGTTTGCCTGGCCTGATAAATAGCATGAGCTTGTTGGGCCGTGTAGCGCCCTTGCACTTGTACGCCCCTGCAGGCTTAGAGGTCATCATCAATGAGATATTAAAAGTTGCAGATACTATCTTATCATACCCTTTACATTTTCATCCATTGCCGGCTGGCACAGCTGTGCTTGAAGATAATGACACATTCAGTGTCACTTGTTTTGAGGTCAATCATCGGATACAATGCCATGGCTTCCTCATAGAGCGCAAAACGAAGGGAAGAAAAATATTGCCCGACAAGTGCCGTGAATACGAAATACCTGCTGCTTATTTCGATAAGCTAAAGCAGGGTGCCAACTACGAGCGCAAAGATGGTATGCTGGTAAAGAATGAATGGGTAACGGAAGATGGCCCATCTTCCAAGAAATATGCATACTGTGCAGATACTATTTTTACCGATAGTTTTATAGATGTAATAAAAGGTGCAGATACCATTTATCACGAGTGTACTTACCTCGATAAAGACAAAGAAAAAGCTACGGTTCGCTTTCACAGCACGGCAGCGCAGGCGGCTGAGATAGCTAAACAAGCAGGAGCTAAGCAGTTACTGCTGGGCCATTTCTCATCTAAATACAAGGAACTGGAACCGTTTCAGGAAGAAGCAAGTATTATATTTCCAAATGTATTGGTAACAATGGAGGGAACTGCTTACGAGATATAAAAGAAAATCCTGCATTGCTGCAGGATCTCTTTTTCATTTCAGTCCCGTGCGCGATAGCAAAGAACTCTTACCCCTATTGAAACGAAACTCTTAAAGTATATTTTGAGTGTTTTCTAATCTGACTGCAAGATAAATAAAAATTCATTTGTTAAGCGCTAGTTAACAAAATTTATTTTTTTAAATTTTATGTTGCTTATAATCACTAAAGTAAACAATTAAAAACTATTATTCTGAATAATTATAACTGAAAATTAATCAAACTGTTTAAAGTAATACGTAATGCCGTCTCCCTGTAATATCATCTCCCTGTTCTGGCATTTTATCACCTTAATAATGCGGTAATCCTTTCCGTTACAGGTCAGCACCTGGTCGGTGTTATTGTAATCTTTAATGTACCATGAAGGTGCTTCGGTTTGGTCAAGTGATGCATAGAAGTACCCGAGCTTATTACTGTCAGAACTAATACCGGTTATATATGCGGATCGTATCTGCTTTGTATAATCCACCGATGATAGCTGTTTATCAACGGTGCGCTTATATACCTGCCAGTGGCCTATCATCTGTGATATATTGGACACTGGGTTGGGTTTGCCTTCTTTAGTAATTACTATTACTACCGGGGTATCAGAGGAGTCGGGCACAAATCTATGATAGCCCATCGCATCGCCCAGCAGCAGTTTGCCGGGTTTCCGCTGCAATACTGCGAAGTTTACCGCCCCCATGTTCAGGTTATTATTTTCCATAGCATAGGTACCCTTTACTATACTACCGTTTTTCTTGTGAAAGTTAAATGTACTTCGCGCCTTAAATGCTATAAACATGGTGTCTTTAAATGGATATAAGCTGGAGTCTGTCTCCATACGAGCCACCTCTCGCCACCGGCCTATGGGCATATTCTTGAAATACTTCTTCTTTTTAAATAAACTGCAGCCTGTGCCAATACACACAAGCAATATAAATAGCAGAACGGTTAATTTTTTCATAGTGTCGTCTTCGTACTTTTGTACTACGAAATTAATTTAATCATAGCTTCATATCAAATCTATGCCTTCTTCTCCGCTAAATATAACGCTCATCCAGCCCGATATAGTATGGGAAGACAAGGTAGCCAACCTGCAGCAATACGAAGATAGCATTGCCAACATTACCTCGGCACGGCAGGTAATTATACTCCCCGAAATGTTCAGTACGGGTTTCAGTATGTCGCCAGAGCGCCTTGCAGAGCCTATGGACGGCCGCTCGGTACGTTGGATGGCCGATATGGCGGTAAAATATCGTTGCATACTTACAGGCAGTCTTATTATAGAAGAGGATGGAAAGTATTACAACCGTCTGCTATGGGTGCAGCCTGATGGACAGATAGGCTATTACGACAAGCGTCACCTTTTTGCATACGCCAAAGAGAACGAACATTACACTGCCGGCGACAAGCGCTTCATAGCTCAAGTTAATGGATGGCGTATATGCCTCAACGTTTGTTACGATCTTCGTTTCCCCGCATGGGCACGCAATCAAGGCGATGATTATGACCTATTGGTATACGTGGCTAACTGGCCGGAGCGTCGCAGCGTAGCGTGGAAAACGCTGTTACAGGCACGAGCCATAGAAAATATGTGCTATGTAGCAGGTGTGAATCGCGTGGGTACGGATGCCAATGGGCATAACTATAATGGTGAAAGCAGCATATTCGGACCACTTGGTGAAACGCTTTGGCAGCATCCCCATTCCGCTGCTGTTCATACAGTTACGCTTGATAAGGAACACCTTTTAAAGACTCGTGCAGACCTGCCTTTCCTAAATGACGCAGATAAGTTTATACTATTATAAACAGGTAGTGATATATTGATATTTCTAAGAGGTCGTTATTCCCCTGCCCTTTTAGTATTTTTGAAACTTACTTTAAGCAATATAGCATGTGGCATAGCGTAGCTGCTCTTATAATAAAGTTCCGTATTGCCCTGCTTGTATTATTACTTGCGGCAACTGGTGTAATGGGTTATTTCGCTTCGCAGGTAAAGATCAGCTACGAATTTACCAGTGCCGTACCGCAGGATAATCCTAAATATATTGAATATCAGAATTTCCGCAAGCAATTTGGTGAGGATGGCAACCTGATGGTGATAGGCGTACAGACCACGCAGTTCTTCTCCCCTGCATTTTTTAATGATTATGCAAAGCTCACCAAAAGCCTGGCACATGTACATGCAGTGGAAAATGTCCTCAACATTCCGGGTGCCATCAACCTTACAAAAGATACACTTACACAAAAGCTTACGGTAGCCCCTATTGCGGGCGAACCACCGTTCAGCAATGTTGATAGTATTAAGAATACATTTCTTAATATGCCGTTTTACAGGGGCTTCTTATACAATGCTGATTCCGGTGCATACCTGATGGCTGTACGCATCAATAAAGAGGTGCTCAATTCTAAAGATAGAGCAGGGGTTATAGACAGCGTAGTACTGCTCGGAGACAATTTTGGCAAGGCACACAACCTCGTGATGCACTACTCAGGCCTGCCGCTGATACGTACCGAGATGGCTACCCGTGTACAGTCCGAGATGAGGCTGTTCCTTATTCTTTCTTTCATTCTCACCGCTATCATCCTGGTTATTTTCTTCCGCTCATTTATGGCAGTACTGGCATCTATGCTGGTAGTGGCAATAGGGGTGGTATGGTCTATCGGCACCATTGTACTACTCGATTATAAGATAACTATACTTACAGCACTCATACCGCCGCTCATAGTAGTGATAGGTATACCTAACTGTGTATACTTCCTCAATAAGTATCATGCAGAGTATCATAAAAACCCCAATAAAACAAAGTCGCTGCTGCGCATGGTCGATAAGATGGGTATCGTTACTCTGTTTACGAACCTTACTGCAGCAATAGGCTTTGGCGTATTCTTTTTTACAAAAAGTACATTGCTTAAAGAGTTTGGTCTTGTAGCAGGTCTTAACATTCTTGCATTATTCTTTATTTCGCTCATATTTATCCCTGCTCTTTTCAGCTTCCTGCCGGCACCCAAAATGCGTCACACAAGCTATCTCGAGAACAGCTGGATAAACCGCTTGCTCGAAACACTTACTACATGGGTATTCGGCCACAGGATGTGGATATATGGTTTTACAATAGTTGTCTGTGCTTTTTCAGTAATAGGGCTTACCCGCTTGAAGAATGAAGCGCACATCGTAGATGACCTTCCCAAGTCTGACAAAGTATACACCGACCTTTTATTTTTCGAGCGCAATTTTAAGGGAGTGATGCCGCTGGAGATAATCATCGATACGAAGAAAAAACGTGGCGTGGTATCGAAACTGGAGGTCATCCGCAAGATGGATGAGCTAAGCTCTATTCTGCAGCAAAACCCCGAGATAGGCCATCCACTTTCCATAGCAGACGGTATTAAATTTGCCAGTCAGGCCTTCTTTGGTGGTGACACATCGTTCTATTCTGTACCAAGCGACTACGATGCGGTATTTCTGCAGCCCTACCTGCTCGCCAAAGGATCGGATAAGAACAGCATGTTCAATAAGCTGCTCAATTCTTTTATAGACAGTAATAAGCAAAAGGCGCGCCTCAGTATGAACATGGCTGATGTAGGCTCCAAGCGCTTACCTGCGCTCCTCGATAGTATTCGCCCTCAGGTATATGCCATTTTCGATAGTACCAAATACGATATTACATTTACCGGTACCAGTATCACTTTCCTGGAGGGTAGTAAGTTTATCGTCAACAGCCTGCGCGATAGTCTTATACTTGCCTTCATCATCATCTTCGGGTGTATGATCGTATTGTTCCGTTCGTGGCGGATACTCCTCATTTCCATTGTTGTAAATATTGTCCCGCTGCTCATCACTGCGGGTCTTATGGGCTGGATGGACATACGTATCAAGCCGTCAACGGTACTTGTATTCAGCGTGGCGTTGGGTATTACTATTGACGTCACTATCAGGTTCCTCGTAAATTTTAAGCAGGAGCTTTCGCGGCACGATGATAGTATAGCTGATACCGTACGCAGAACCATACACGATACAGGTTTAAGTATTATTTATACATCGCTTATATTGATAGCCGGTTTCTGTGTATTCATCTTGTCGCAGTTTGATGGCACAAAATCTTTAGGATACCTGACATCAATAACGCTGCTGCTGGCGATGGTAACAAATCTTACCCTCCTGCCCGCGCTGCTGTTGTGGATGGATAAAATAGTTGTAAAGAAGAACACAGCTACAGATTGGCTGCTCGAAGATGAAAATGAGATAATACAGATAAAACTCAATGATGATTAGTGAGTAGATCAAAAGGCTGATATGCTCATTAGGCAAACATGAATAGCAAATTGTTTGGTTATGCATTTCGACAAAATAAACAACAAAGGACAAGCCCGGTTATTCCATAACGACTATATGGAAACAATGACCAAGACACACCCCATCGTCATTTACAGTATGTACTTCCCGGTTATAGCATTCCTGCTATACTACGGTCATTCCTATCGAGGGCTGGGCATAGGTCGCGAAGCAATACTTTTTATAACGGGCGCAATAATATGGACATTGTTTGAGTACGCTATTCACCGCTTCCTTTTTCATTTTATTGCAGATAGCGAGCGCGGCAAAAAAATAGTGTATACCATACATGGTGTTCATCACGAATATCCCCGCGATAAAGAACGGTTATTTATGCCGCCTGTTCCTAGTTTTGTTTTGGCAGCGGTTATATTTGCGCTTACATACTTCACTATTGGTTGGTCATCATTAGGCTTCTTTTCAGGCTTCCTGTTTGGTTATCTTCTTTATGGTTCTATGCACTACGCCATACACGCATTTCCACCACCACGATACTTAAAAGCCCTTTGGCGCAACCATCACCTGCACCATTACAAGATAGATAGCAAAGGCTTTGGTGTAAGTTCCGTAATGTGGGATGTTATCTTCCGTACCGTACCAAAGAAAGAAGATGCATAAGTGCTAGTAGTAGCGCTTTCATCACGGTCTGTACATAACCTTAACTTCTTTCACTACACCATTACAACTAACCCGCACTATATACATCCCCATACTATTGCCTGAAAGGTCAATAACGTGCTCGTTACCATTTACACTTTTTGTAAACGGTATCTGTTGCCCTAATGTATTTATCAATGATATTTTCGCGGCGCCATATCCTGTTGGCACTACTACATGCACAATGCCGTTGCTCAATGTAGGGTATACTTTTATACTTTCTGTATTGCTAACGGTGGCTGTGCTTGTTGTAGTATCAGTATATCCAAGCCGTACCAGCCATGCATCTGAGCCACCATGATTTCCGGTCACATCTCCATCAAATGAGTTCGTATATCCTGCAACGATATAACTACTATCACCAAATGGAGTAAGTGTGTAGTTCAATTCCTGTTGAGTACCACCCATCGTTTTTTGCCAGATCAACTTGCCAGTATCGTTTATTTTTACAACCCAGTAATCAGAAGTATCACCATGCGTACCGGTTACATCTCCGTCGTGGGAATTAGTAACGCCCGAAAATATATACCCTCCATCAGGACTATTTAATATTTTATTGGCATCAGCATCTTTAGAGCCGCCGTACGTTTTGTTCCACACCATTGTACCTGCACTATCTATTTTAAAAAGCCATGCGTCAAAATAATCTGTCGTTGTGCCATTAGTTATATCGCCATCGGTTGACAAAGTAGTAGCAGCAACAACATAGCCGCCATCGAGCGTTTGCAATACGCTACCTGGCACATCCACACTACCGCCGCCATAGCATTTCTGCCATTGTATAGCCCCAGTATCATCTATTTTTATAAACCAGCAGTCTGCCCATCCATGAAAACCTGACCCTGTTGCATCGCCATCTGTAGAAGAGGTGCTACCTGCTATAAAATACCCCCCATCAGTTGTTTGAATAACGTCATTGCCATAATCATTCAGGCTGCCGCCATAACATCTCTGCCACATGATTTTACCGGTATCATTGATCTTTACAACCCATATATCAGATGCTCCGCCGTGGTTAAATGTTATATCGCCATCGGTAGAGTAAGTATCGCCAACGAAAACATAGCCGCCGTCTGTTGTCTTACATATTGCTGCAACCTCATCCCATGCACTACCGCCATAGGTTTTTTCCCAAAGCAAATTGCCTGAAGTATCCGTTTTTACTAGCCATACATCGCCACCTCCGTGTACACTTGTAATTTCACCGGTAGCCGAACTTGCACTGCCCGCCAGCAAATATCCATTGGTAGTATTAAGCATAACAAATGCACGCTCGTAATCTGTGCCACCATAAGATTTTTCCCAGAGTATATTGCCGCTGCTGTCTATCCTGCATAGCCAGTAATCAGAATTACCATAACCAGTATCCGTAATATCCCCGTCCACAGAATTTGTTTCACCGCAAAATATAAAACCACCATTTACAGCAGGCTTTATATCATATGCACCTTCGTCACCACTACCGCCGTATGCGTGTTGCCACTGTATTGTTGGCTGTGCATAAAGTGCTGAAGTAAAAAGGATCGAAATAATAAGCGTAGATAGTGCTTTCATACAATGATAATTGATATGGTTCAGAATAAAGATAATAGGTTATAAAATGGGATATTGTCATAAAACAGTAGAATATAGCTCTGTAAAATCAGATAAACATCCGATATGCAGAGATGCCGCATAGCTACACCTTTGTGTCTGATAATTATTTATTCATTCAGCACAAAAACAAAATGCTATGAAAAAATGTACACTTTTATTGAGCGCTTTTATACTGGCAGTTTTTTGCAGTACACAAGGCAGGGCGCAAAACCTGGTTATTAACGGCAGCGGCGAAGCATCGCCACATGATACAGCCAGACCCGCAGCATGGGTAAATGTATTGGGCACTTGGTTCAGCACAGCAGACTCGGATAGCTTCGAAGATCCTGAAGATGGCAACTGCATTTTCGTAGAAGGCGATGATTCTGCCGGTATACTGCAACAGGATGTAGCGGTAGCAAGCTATGCGGCAACAATAGATTCAGGCCACCAGAAATTCTTTTTCAGCGGATGGGAGCAGTCTTATGCACAAGACCCACCCGATGTAGGTGCATTTTATGTACAGTGCCTCGATGCCACCAAGACGGTAGTATTGCGCAACTACTATAGCGATACAATGTCTTTTGAAAATACATGGGGCAAGGTAACAGACTCATTCTATGCACCTGCTAACACGCGTTTTGTGCGCATACAGCTCGTAGCCATACGCTATACAGGCTCTGATAATGACGCCTATTTTGATAACATAGTGCTGACCACGCACCGCAGCACACTGGCTGTAGAAACCATGCCATCGCTGCAAAGCGAGGTAACCATATACCCGGTACCTGCACAAAGTTCAGTTGTGGTAGCACTGCCGGCCGCTATAGGCAGATGCGATATGCGTGTAGTAAATATGCAGGGACAAACCGTTAGGATGCTGGCGGGTAGCGGCAATGTGCATATAAACGTACAAGATCTGCCAAATGGCAACTATATGCTGTTATTGAACAGCAATGCCGGTGAAGTGCACAAAAAGTTTTGCGTGATACATTAATTGAAGATCGCGATTTGATAATAACGCCTGCCCTTTTCAGGGTGGGCTTTTTAAATTATCTGTGCAGCTTATATATTCTTAGCACGGTACTGTTAAGTACCCGTACTTCATAAAAAATATTGGTGTAAGGATAGTCGGCCGGGTGCTCACGGAATGTGGTTATAAAATAATCCGCAGGTACTCCTTCCTTTACCGCTGTTATACGCCATCTCTTATCCCACGGAATAATGAGTTGCGCGTTCCATATTGTTTCTAACCTGCCTGCAACGTTTATTTGAGCCGCCGTATCATTTGCAAGGATGTATTCTAATCCCTGTTTGTTTGCACAGCTCCAGTAGTCGAGGTCATAATTCTTTCGCAGGTATTCTTTATCGTGCGATACAAGATTATTAAAATACACTTCCTGGTGAGGATGGTTACGAAGCATAAAAAAAGCCACAAACAGCACTTGTAGCCCACATACGCTCCATACAACTATCTTAGCCATGCTGTATAGCAACCTGTTAATGGCAAACAAAGCAAGCATCACAAAAGCAGGATAAACGAAATATAGATGTCGCCAGTCATCGAAATTAGTCGAGTGCAGCACATTTACAACGATCAGCGGCAGTGCAAAACAGCCGGCATAAAGAATGAAATTCCGTTCTTGTGTATTAGCAAGATGTTGTAGCGGGCGTCGTACAAAACCAACGGACACCCATACAAATCCTGCTATACCTGCTGCAAGCCAAACCTCGGGTACGGTAATAGATATCCATACAGGCAGGTAGCTGTAAGGCAGCGCTGTAGCGGGTATCATCTCACCTTTAAAGAGTACACTGCCATTCCACGCTATGTGCGCCAGGGATGCAAACTGCTCTTTAAATCTAATTATTGGCGAATCCCATAGTATGGGCCATGCTACATACAGCAGCACGCAAAATCCAGTTAAAAAAAGTAGGGTATTGATAATTGCAGGCAATATTTTTTCCTTGAGATAAATACTTTTTGAAAGATCGAGGAATAGTAAGAAACCCATGAGGGGCACAAGTATAATGCCCATAGCTCTTATGCTGGTTGCATAGCCGCATACAAGTCCCAGTAGCAAATACCACAATGGTTTATTTTTCTCAAAAGCTATCTGGCTCACCAGCATAGCGATAAGAAATGCTGATAGAAAAGGAATATCCTTGCTATTAAAAAAAGAATGTGCATATAGCCGCGGCATAAATGCAAGCATCACAAACGCCAGGCAGGCTATCTTTTGATCTTTGAATAACCGCAACGCCAGCAAGTAACCACAAAACACACTCACAAGAAAGAACAGGTGCGTGACGAGGTGCCGCATAAGGTATATGTGCCGGCTATCGGAGATATGGCACTTTCTTTCAATAATAACGAGCAGCAATTCAAATCCCGTACCCAGGTCGCGCTCTGCATACGTCTTTATTGCATGGTCACCGTTAAACACATAATCGTAGGTAAGTGTACCTGCCATGCGCTGTATCGGCTCATCCCACCCTATACCATAACTCTTATAACACAACAAGCCCATAATAACGGACGCACAAAATAGCAGTATGCCGGGCAAACGGGATAGGGGGTTGTTATTCGGCAATGCAAGAAACCGCGGCATAGCATAAATGTAAAATGATTTATGGGTTAATGCAAAAGCAAAACAAACACCTCGTTTTAATAAACGGAAAAATTGCAGTATTTTTCACCTATGTCCATGCACAAAAAAATAGATCCGGCATTAAAGACCAATAACGATACCGGCTTTGGCAATGCTGATAATTATGGAGGCAGGTTCATCAATAAGGATGGCTCTCTCAATCTGTTGCGCGAAGGCAGTTCTATCCTCAACCGGTTCAGTATCTATCAACGTATGCTTAGTCTGCCTCGTTGGAAGTTTATGGGAGTTATTGTATTGTTTTTCCTGATAATGAATTTCTTATTCACCATACTGTATACGCTTGTCGGCGCTACGCAGTTAGTAGGCATGGATGCGCATGATCATTGGACGACTTTTAAAGAGATGTTTTACTTCAGTATGCAAACGTTTACTACCGTAGGCTATGGGCACATAAGCCCTGAGGGAGATGGTGCCAATCTTGTAGCTGGTGCCGAGGCGATGACCGGATTTCTTTCTTTTGCTATTGCCACTGGTCTTATATATGGTCGCTTTGCGCGCCCCCAGTGCCACCTCGCATTCAGCAATCATGCCCTCATAGGCCCGCACAAAGAAGGCTCTGCTTTAATGTTTCGTTTTGCCACTTCAAAAGACAATCACATACTTACTAATGTAGAAATAAGAGTAACGATAGCGCTGAAAGTAATTGAAGAGGGTGGGGAAGGCATGTACCAGTTTTATGACCTGGAGCTGGAACGCAACAAAGTAGACATGCTGCCTATGAACTGGACCGTTGTGCATGAGATAAACGACAAGAGTCCTCTTGCCGGGTATGAAGAGAAAGATATTACCGCTGCTGATGTAGAGCTGTATGTACTCGTTACGGGCTTCGATGATGTCTACTCAAGCCAGGTATTGAAGCGTACATCTTATACCTACAAAGAGTTTAAATACAATGTAAAGTTTGTGCCAATGTATCGCGAAAGCCCTGATGGGAAAACCACTATAATGGAGATGCACAAGCTAAATGATGTTGCCGAAAAGAAACGGAAATGAGCACAGCAGGTGATAGACATTACACTATAAGGCCGTTCCTTGAAAGCGAAGTAATGTTGTACAAAGCAATGAGATTGGAAGCCTTGCAGATCGAAGCTCCAGTGTTTGGCAGCACCTATGAACGAGAAGTAGCTTTTAATGAGCATCAATGGATGGAGCGTATCACCAATAAGGGTGCAGGTTGTTTCGGTTTGTTCTGTAATGATGAGTTGGTTGGTATCACCGGGCTGCACATAGATGGTGACGACAGCTCACTGGCCCACATGACACAATCATATATCTGCAAGGCGCATAGAGGTAAACATCTTTCCCGTATGTTTTATGACATCAGAATTAAGTGGGCAAATAATCATCAATTAAAAACATTGCGCATAGGCCATAAGGAAAGCAACATCATATCAAAGGCTGCTAATCAGCGATATGGTTTTACATACGTGTACAGCGAGCCCCACATTTGGCCGGATGGTAGTAAAGAAAACATACTTTATTATGAGTTAGTGTTATAGACATAGACTCCATATTACCACTCTATTTACTCATAGTATTTTGTACAAGCGGAATATTATCAGCAAGTATATAGTCGGGTGATTTTCTTATGGCATCTGCTACTGCGCTCCCGGTGCCTACGCTGTATATCAACACGTAGAGCCCCTTACTATGCGCATACGTTACCTGGTCTTTTGTTATAGCGTCATTTATACATAGCACGCCTGCAAAGCCGTTTGCATAAGCCGAGTCTACATCTGCCGTTACAAACGAGCTGGCTCTGTCTATAAATACGTGCAGCTCGGGGAAATTAGCATGTGCGTGCTCTGCCCAGTGATAACTATCGTATGTGATGGTTATCTGGTTAATTATGTTATACTTCACCGCGAGCTTTTGTATCGCCAACATTACACTGTGGTAATAATTAAAAAGCTCGGAGTCGTTGTCTACACAACCCACCCTGCCATGCAGGTCCAGAAAATATAACGGAGGTATATTTCGTGTAGAGAATCTGTTGAAAATGTCTTCTAAACGGGTCACATATTCCGTACTCAGATTTCCTTCTGCGCTGACAGGTTTGTAGCTGCACTGTGTCAGATTAGCTGCTGTAAAATTAGAAACACACCCGCCACAGCTGGTCATTGATTCCAGGTATTCATCATGATACATCATTAGTGTAGAGTCCACACTTAGTTGCAGGTCCGTTTCCACGCCATCTGCACCATAATATTCTATTGCCCGTATTTCAGATTCCCACGAATTTTCCGGATAGGTATTATTTATAGATGCCTCACCACTCCCTGCATGGCCTATTATATAGATGCGCCCGTCGTAGAGATTTTGAATATTGTATGCCGCTTTATCGCAACCACACAAAGCCACAACGATTATTGCAAACAGCCATTTCTTCATATTTTGAACAGCTTGAAATGAAGAGATAATCTTACTGATTGCGATATGCCACTGGACGAGTGTTTAGTGCCTTCTATTACATCATAAAAATGTTCTACAAATGCACCCGATCCGGCATTAAGTGATATACTAAAAGGGCCGTTATTGCCAAATTTATAAGTTAGCCCTAGGCCACCTGTAAATTCATCTACTCTGTTCTTTCTATTAAAGTCATACAGCACCGCGTTATATGGCCGGTAATAAGACGACTCATAATTAATAAATACAGAAGACGTCCAATGTTTGCATGCCAGGAGAAGATATGAATACCCTATGTTAAGCCCAAATGATGGCTTACCCGGCAGATAGTTATCGCTTAGCACCACCTTTGGGCCCGCATACAAGGTATGATTTCGCCATTGCCCGTCTACAACGAGGTAAGAGTTAATGCCGGTATATGTAAATGCGGATGATGCAGCAATGCCAATCGATACTGTGCCAGGCTTTTGTATGGATTGTCCCACTGAAAAAAACGGAATATAAAGTCCTAATAGAAATATTTTGGCTTTCAATGCCATATCTGCATTCAATTCTAGGTGATAAAAAGTGCAAAAACACAAAAACATGCTTTTGAGCGGTGACTTTGACTATCATGCTCAGGCAACGTTTAATAAAGCTCAAATATAAATTTCCCTATTCCCTGCCTATGTATTATTTTGGCGGCTTAATCATTTTTCCTTGTTGCGTACCATCATCCTCTTTCTGTTTGTTTGTTTATTTTCCGTCGCCTCTATAGCGCAGTCGCCTAAGCGCGAATTCCGCGCGGCATGGGTCGCCACTGTTGGCAATATCGACTGGCCTTCAAAGCCCGGCATGCCCTCCATTCAGCAGCAGCAGGAATTTACCCATCGCCTCGACCAGCTAAAAGACCTCGGTTGCAATGCCGTTATCGTGCAGATCCGCCCCTCCAGCGATGCGCTCTATGCATCCACCATAGAGCCGTGGAGCCACTATCTCACCGGCCGGCAGGGTGAGCCACCTTTTCCCTATTACGACCCGCTTGTATTTATGGTCGAGGAGGCGCACAAGCGCAATATGGAGTTCCACGCATGGTTCAATCCGTTCCGTGCGCTGGTAGATAGTAAAAAGAACCCCAACCCGACAAAGCACATCACGCACGCTCACCCTGACTGGATAATCAATTACGGTGGCAAGGCATATATAGATCCCGGAATGCCTGATGCGCGTGAGTATGTGATAAAGGTGATAACAGATGTAGTGAAGCGTTATGATATTGATGCGGTGCATCTCGATGATTATTTCTATCCATACCGTATAGCAGGTCAGGAGTTTGGCGATAGCAGGAGTTATGCTAAATATGGACAAGGTGTGAATAAAGACGACTGGCGCAGAAATAACATCAGTCTCTTTGTATCACTGCTCAATACAGATATAAAACATCTTAAGCCCTACGTAAAGCTCGGTATTAGCCCCTTTGGCGTATGGCGCAATAAAAGCAAAGACCCCGATGGCTCTGAAACCCACGGCGGACAAACAGACTACGACGACCTTTATGCCGATGTACTCTTATGGATGAGGAAGGGCTGGGTAGATTATCTGTTACCACAGTTGTATTGGGAGCATAATAGTAAAGCTGCGCCATTCTCTGTATTAATGCCGTGGTGGAGCGAACATACTTTTGGCAGACATATCTACTATGGCCTTGGTGCATATCGCATGGTAGGCGCGCATAACGGACCCTGGGCCAGCCCTAATGAGTTATTGTGGCAGATAAGAGATATCAGGAAGATGGCGCCAGGTTCAGGTTACTCTTTTTACAGCGTCTCTAATTTCGACAAGATACCCCACGCTCTACGCGATAGTTTGCACAACAGGTATCAGAATAGTCCTGCTTTTCCGCCGGAGATGAAGTGGCTGGATAGTGTAGCACCTGCTGCACCCGTGCTGAAGGCGATACCATCCGTGCAGGGCACATTGCTGCAATGGAAAGAAAACAACCCGCAAAAAGAGACAATAAGGTATGTGGTCTATCGCTTTACAAACAATGAAACGGTAAATATTAATCGCACAGACAAGATAATATCTGTACAGTCCACAACCGAACTGCTCGATGGCACTGCTAATAATTATAAGCAATGCACCTATGTAATTACTGCAATGGATAGGCTTTGGAACGAAAGTAAGCCCAGCAATAAAGAAACGCTTACGCCGCAGTAAAGGTCTTTGACTCTTAAAGTATTTGTGCGTCTTTACTTACTTTTGATGTAAATATAAACAGCAGTCAAGTGAAGATTGATTTTGCGAAACCAGGCCCGCTTTTAAGTGCTTATATCGAGCGTTACTGGGCTTGGGAAAATGATGAGGCAACGTCATCCTACATGCCTCATGTGCCGCCAGGTGTAGGTATTGATCTATACTTTCATTACAAAACCCCGTTTAAGATAAAAAATGTGGGCAGCATGGCTCAAAGCCATCTGACGCATTCCCGGCAGAGGTCTTGCATCATATTGCCTTCAGTAGAGGTTGGGTTTATAGTGGTGCGTTTTCGTTGCAGTATGTTCAGCAACTTTACTTCAATACCGCTACATGAGTTTGCCGATACATTCGCCGATGCCGGTATGATCTGGGGATCTGAAGGTAAAGACCTGGAAGAGCAAATAGCTACCGCTGATGATCTGCAAGAACGGATAAGATTATTGGAGAACTTCCTGCTAATACAATTAGAACGGTATCGCAAACCGTTGCACGCATGGAAGCCAATTGTTGATACACTTTTTTATCATCACGATGAAGTAAAGCTCCATGAGCTTGCAAAGCAAATGAAAATA
>Ga0105239_10003740_pt1 | contig 18527 bp, 19 predicted proteins | sample KBSC44metaG_FD_92761 | JGI IMG/M metagenome (GOLD analysis project Ga0105239, IMG submission 92761) | Corn rhizosphere microbial communities from Kellogg Biological Station, Michigan, USA - KBS C4-4 metaG | ecosystem: Host-associated > Plants > Roots > Rhizosphere > Soil | place: Michigan, USA...
ACCAATACGGTACTGAGCATGATGTTCTGATTAGGGATTGTTAACCAGCTTTTTCCGCGTTGTCCTTTGCCGGCTGTCTGTTCCCGGGCAAACCAGGTTATGCCATGAGTTGCCAATCCGGCCTGTATTTGCCGCATGGCATAGTTGTTGGTGCTGTCAATAGAAGGCAATATTATAAAAGGATGACCAATGGACTCAGAGTTAACAGGATGTGACAAAAGATTATTAATTTTGGGAAGTGCGAAATTATGAATATCTGTTAATCGTTTAACAGAGAGAAATGTGGTAAAACCCGAAATTATTTGTATTTTAAATTCAGAAGTTAGCCATTCGTTAAGATGGCTTAACTGATAAAATATAGAACTTCTCACTACGTCTATATAAATAAACACAAATTGATCATTAAAACACAGGATTATTGGAACAACTTTCATTGTTAGCTACCCGTCGTAAACGCAAAAGTGTAGCCCGGTTAACAAAAAATTCAAAGATTTTTAAAGCAATCATTCACGCCATAAAGGAGAAGAAGGGAGAACATATTGTCTCTCTGGACCTGCGAAAAATTCCTGAAGCTGTTGCCGATTTTTTTATCATTTGTGAAGCCAGTAGTAGCACACAAGTCAGGGCTATTACTGACTTTGTAGAAGAGCATGTAAAAAACGACGTACAGGAAAGCCCCTACCATAGCGAAGGTCATCAGGCAGCTCACTGGGTACTAATCGATTATGTAAATGTCGTAGTACATGTAATGCAGCCCGAAACCCGCAAATTCTATAAACTCGAAGAAATGTGGAGTGATGCAGAAGGCGAAGAATATTAAACTCCTGAGCAGAAATAATTGTTAAAATGCGGCTGTGTGCAAAATAATCATTAACTAACAGCTTTTTAGAGCGAACAATTTGCTATTATCAGTTATTAATTATAATTAATCATAAAGAAAAACCAAGGACAAGCAACAATATATGTCACAGGACGAGTCAAGACAAAACGACCGCAACTTTCCCCGCTTACGTCCCCGCGATGACGGGAGCCAGCGAAAAGGTCCAAAATTCAATATTTACTGGGTTTGGGCAATCATTTTCGCTGTGTTGGTAGGCTTTCAGTTATTTGGTTCCTTTGCTCCCGACGCTAAAACTATTACCGACCTTGATTTCTATAAAATGTTGGATAATGGGGATGTAGAGAAGCTCAATACAGTTACCAATAAAAATACGGTACGGGTTTTCATCAAGAAAGACCGGTTAGATAAATACAAAGACCAGCTTTCTAAAAACTGGCCTGCAACGGGCGAAAAAGGCCCTCATTTCGAATTTAAGGTAATAAAAGCCGACGACTTCAATAAAGAACTGAATGCTTATTACGAAAAGCATACTGAAATTGAACGTGTTCCTAATATTCCCATTCAGGAAGGCGAGTGGTTCGGCTCCATCATACAATTCTTATTACCTCTGGTGGTGATAGTACTGATCTGGGTAATGCTGATGCGAAAAATGGGCGGTGGCGCCTCAGGCGGCAGCGGTCCCGGCGGTATCTTCAACATCGGTAAGTCACGCGCCACCCTGTTCGATAAAGGCACTAAAGTAAACATCACTTTTGCCGATGTGGCCGGACTGGATGAAGCCAAGGTAGAAGTAATGGAGATTGTTGACTTTTTAAAGAATCCTAAAAAATATACTTCACTCGGTGGTAAAATTCCAAAAGGAGCTTTACTGGTAGGCCCTCCGGGAACCGGTAAAACCCTGCTGGCAAAAGCTATGGCCGGTGAAGCACAGGTTCCTTTCTTCAGCATGAGCGGTTCCGATTTCGTGGAATTGTTTGTTGGAGTGGGCGCCAGCCGTGTACGTGACCTGTTTAAACAGGCCCGTGAAAAAGCACCCTGTATCATTTTCATCGATGAAATTGATGCCATCGGACGTGCACGCGGTAAAAACGCCATCATGAGCAACGACGAACGCGAAAGCACCCTCAACCAGTTGCTGGTAGAAATGGATGGTTTCAGCGGCGAAAGTGGCATCATTGTACTGGCTGCTACCAACCGCCCCGATGTACTGGACAGCGCTTTGTTACGCCCCGGTCGTTTCGATCGCCAGATCTCGATCGATAAACCTGATCTGAAAGGTCGTGAACACATCTTCAAAGTACACCTGAAGCCGATAAAAATTTCTGAAAAAGTTGATATTCATAAACTGGCCGAACAAACACCAGGTTTCGCCGGCGCCGATATAGCCAACGTATGTAATGAAGCAGCCCTCATCGCTGCCCGTAAAGGAAAGCAGTCAGTTGAAATGGACGACTTCCAGGATGCAGTTGACAGGGTGATCGGTGGTTTGGAAAAGAAGAACAAGATCATTTCTCCCGACGAAAAACGCATCATTGCTTACCATGAAGCCGGTCACGCTATCTGCGGCTGGTTCCTGGAACATGCATATCCTTTATTAAAAGTTACTATCGTACCAAGAGGTGTGGCAGCATTAGGATATGCCCAGTACACACCGAAAGAGCAATACCTGTACAATACCGATCAGTTAATGGATCAAATTTGTATGACGCTCGGCGGCCGCGCCAGTGAAGATATTTTCTTCCATAAAATATCTACCGGCGCCCAGAACGACCTGCAGCAGATCACACGTATTGCCTATTCAATGGTTACTGTATATGGTATGAATGAAAAAGTAGGTAATGTTAGTTTTTACGATCCTGCCGCAGAAAATTCATTCACTAAACCATATTCCGAAGAAACATCGAAGATCATAGATGAAGAGGTTCGTAAGCTGATAGATGACGCTTATATACAAACCAAGAAGTTACTTACGGAGAAGAAAGAACAGGTAGAGAAACTGGCAGAGGCATTACTCGATAAAGAAGTATTATTCCAGAGTGATGTGGAAGCCCTGATCGGCAAACGGCCTTACACTGATAAAAAAACGCTTGATGTAGATAGCGAAGGACATGTTGAAGGCGTTATCAGCGAAGGTGTTCCGCCATACGACAGCAACGTAACTAATCATCCTGCTACATAATTGATTGTTATGAACGTTTCTCCGGCTAAAGAAAATATTCTTAAAAAAATACGAAAGGCGTTGACTAAGTCAACGCCTATTCCTTTTCCGCACAGTGAAGGCAACAGCTCGGTTTATTTGCCTTCAAAGCAGGAACTGGAAATAGAATTTGCCGAACGGTTTACAAAACTGCAGGGTAAATTCATTTTTTGCCAGAATAGTAAAGAGCTGGCCTATCAGCTTAATGCAGTGGTTGCAGGTAATAAATGGGAGAAAATTTTTTGCCGCGAAGAGCCATTGCGCAAAATACTGGCAGAAAATCAATTCAGTAATTTTTCCTGGAACGATCTGGCTTCGTGCGATGCATCGATTACCACCTGCGAAACACTGGTAGCCCGTACCGGTAGTATTGTTATGTCGGCCGCTCAGGCCAGTGGCCGTACCGTAAGCGTGTATGCTCCTGTGCATATTTGTATTGTTTCAACAAGTCAGCTGGTATATGACGTAAAAGACGCCATACAAAAAGCGCGGGAAAAATATGCGGGCCATCTTCCTTCATTGATCACATTTGCTACAGGACCCAGCCGTACGGCAGATATAGAAAAAACACTGGTAGTAGGCGTGCATGGTCCCAAAGAAGTATATGTGTTTCTGGTAGACGAGCCCTTTGATCCGATAGCTGGCGGATCCGCTCAGGCCTGATGAGAAGGATTTACGAAATTCGCAACATGCAATCCAACATTTACCGGATATTCGTATATGGTTCCCTGCGTAGTGGTTTCCATAATACGTTTTATAATTATATCAGCCGTTATTTTATATTCGACGGATTAGGTTCGGTACAGGCAAAATTGTTTGACCTGGGAGAATATCCGGGAGCTATTCCCTGCACTGAGGACTATTTCATTACCGGCGAACTATACCATATTTCACAGCATGAGCAGTTTGAGTGGGTTATGAAGCAGCTGGATGATTATGAAGGTGTTTTTGTATCAACAGGTGAAGTGCCTTTATTTCGCCGTGAAGCTGTACATGTGTTGTTTCAGAATACTACTGTCAGTGCATGGATGTATTGGTATAACCGGCCAGTCACCAACCAGCCACGTATAGAATCAGGTGATTATATTGCATACAAAATGGGAATAGGAAAGTAGTAAGTGACAGGTTTTAGATAATAAGTAATACAGGGTTACAGGTTTCAGGTTACAAGGGCGAAGAGGCCCTGCAACATGAAACTTGTAACATGCAACTTGAAAATAGCATTCACGAACAAATGGAACTGCCTCTCAATAAAAAAGTATATTTTCTCTCAGACTTTCACCTGGGTGTTCCGGACCATGCATCGAGCCTGGTACGTGAAAAAAAAATTACTGCATTTTTGGATGAGATACGAAAAGACGCAGCGGAGATCTTTATTGTAGGCGATATGTTTGATTTCTGGTACGAATACCGCACCGTAGTACCACGTGGATATGTACGCTTACTGGGAAAACTGGCAGAGATAACAGATGAAGGGATACCCATCCATTTTTTTGTGGGTAACCATGATATGTGGATGAAGAATTACCTGCAGCAGGAACTGAACATCCCTGTATATTTTGAACCACGTGCATTCGAATTCAATCATAAAAAATTCTGGGTTGGTCATGGTGATGGGCTTGGCCCCGGCGATCATGGCTATAAAATGCTGAAGAAGATCTTTCGCAGCCCGGTATGCCAGTGGTTATTTGGTATTCTGCCACCGTATATAGGTATGGGCATTGCCAATTACATGAGCCGCAGCAGTCGCTCAGTAACAGGTTCAGCCGACGATAAATTTTATGGTGAAGAAGGGGAGTGGCTGATCACCTATTGCAAAGACATTCTGAAAAATCAGTATTACGATTATCTGATCTTTGGTCACCGGCATTTGCCTATTGATTTTTCATTAAAAGGTGGCAGCCGATATATAAATCTGGGTGACTGGATACGTTATTATACATATGCGGTTTTCGACGGGCAACAATTATCGCTCACCACCCGTTATCCTGAGCTTGAAAGCAAAATTATTCGCAAATAGTGTTAAGGCCGGTTATCATATTAACTGTTTTGTTATGCGCCTTCGGCATTGTTCGTTCGCAAACGACTGATACTTTTTTTGTATTTAATAAAGTAGCAGGCGAGCAGGTAATTGACTTTACAGTAGATAATCTGGGCAACATGTACCTGATGAACAATACAGGGCAGATAAAAAAGATTAGTCCTGCCGGAGATTCCATTGCAGTATTCAACAATGTTCGGCAATACGGAAAGTTATATGAAATGGATGTTACTAATCCGTTGAAGGTATTGTTATACTATCGCGACTTTGGTACCATTGTAGTGCTTGACCGGTTTTTAAGTACAAGATCAACCATTGATCTGCGTAATCAGCAATTATATCAGGTAAATGCTATTGGTCAGTCGTATGATAATAATATCTGGGTGTTTGATGAACTGGAAAGCAGATTAAAACGAGTTGATGAAGAGGGCAGGGTGATTGATCAGTCGAATGATTTCAGGCTCATGCTTGATTCGGCGCCATCGCCGCAGTTTATTGTAGATCAAAACAGGCTGGTTTATTTATACGATTCAGTAAAGGGTGTTTATCTGTTTGATTATTACGGCGGATTTAAGAATCGTATTCAGCTAAGAGGCTGGACTGATTTTACCGTAATAAACAATGTTATGTACGGAAGGGATGCCGGTATGTTATATCGCTACGAACCGGGCTCACTTAATCTTCAAAACTATCCCATTCCGGCCGCTATGCGGGATGCACAAAAAATAAAAATTACACCCGGTTATCTGTATGTGTTACGAAATAACCGGCTTGAAATATTTTCCTATCGTTGATACTATAAATGAATATTTTTGAGGCATGGGATCTATTCTCGATAAAGTTTTTCTTGATAATTCTTTAAGAAGCTACATTATTGTAGCTGGTTCTCTGTTGATCATTTTCCTGTTCAAGCGCCTGATGTCACGTTATCTGGCCGGTTTATTATTCGGTTTTGTAAGCCGTGTTTCAAAGGGGGTAGATAAGAAGTCTTTTGTTAAACTGGTAGTATCACCTCTGGAACTTTTTCTGCTGTTATTGCTTAGCGTGATTGTTATAAATGAACTTACTTTCCCTAAAGCAATAAACGTTGTTATTTATAAAGCAACGGTACATGAGTTTATTGATGCAGTTACTACCATTGTTCTTATTATAACTTTTATCTCGCTGTTGCTGCGCATTATGGATTTTATTGCTATGATCCTGCATCACCGGGCCGATCACACAACTGACCATGCCGATAATCAGCTGATTGTTTTTTTCAAGGATTTTTTCAAGGCAGTGCTTGTTATCATTGGCATACTGATGATCTTAAAGTTTGCATTCAGTTACGACATCAGCAGCCTGCTTACCGGCTTAAGTATCGCTACTGCGGCCATTGCGCTGGCTACGCGTGAAAGCCTTGAAAATCTGATCGCCTCCTTTATCATTTTTTTTGATAAACCGTTTACGATGGGCGACATAGTAAAAGTAAATAGTATTCAAGGCACCGTAGAACGAATAGGATTACGCAGCACCCGCATACGTACCGATGAAAAAACATATGTAACAGTGCCCAATAAACAAATGGTCGACAGTATTATGGATAACCTGTCGCTACGTACGCAGAGAAGGGTGCTTCAGCAGATAGAACTGCATGCTGATACGTCGCACGACAATATCAACCAGTTTATTCAGCGGGCTAAAAATATTTTTATTCAGAAAAAAGAAAAGGTAGAAAACTATAGCGTTTTCCTGCTGAACATCAGTAAGAATGCTTTTGTTATTCAGGTTGAGTTTTTCACAGCGCCCATTCCTGTAGCGAACTTTAATGACCTCCGGCAGGAAATTAATCTGGCTCTTATTCAGTTGATGGAAGATCTGAATATCAAACTGGCAACCGACCCTTCAACTCCGGTGAGGGTTTAATTAGCCATTCTTTTCAATGTAAACCTGCTTTGCTTAATTCCCGGTTCTTCTGACGGAATTTCTATAGTCATTTCGTTTGGCTGTAAGGCATCGAGCTTCAATGCCATCGTGCGGTAGGCTTTGGTAAGGCCATCGAAAGAGGTTAAAACAATTTCCATATTATTGGCCGACAGAGAATAGGTGCCTTTGTACTGGGCTGCGTTATCAGTACCCGTTGACCAGATAAAGGATTTGTCTTTGTTGAAGTTTAATCTGAAACGCAGCCCTTCAGCAGCAGACATTACTTTATGTAATTCCTGCGACATACGCAGACTGTCATCTTTAGGAACGGCTGGTACTTTATTTTTTTGTTTGAAGTTGTCGATCATGAATCTGACACTGGCAGCAGAGTCTTCAAAGTCAAGAAGACGATCGCTGGTTTGCCAGCGGATAACATACCAGTTGCCGGTAAGCAGGCTTTCAGAAACGGATTGCGCATGAAGACTGCACGTACAAGTCAGGGTGAGAGCAGCAGTGAAATATTTCCACATAAGAGCAGTATTGTTACATGGAATTTACAATAATTCTCTTTTTTAAAAACAAAACTTATTAAGATCACACAAATTTATTGACGTGTGATAACGCCGCTATTACATTGCAGCTTTTATTTCAAGCAAAAAGCCTTTGAGCGACTGAAGCGATTGTATCATTTCGAAATGCTCTTTTGCTTTGGCATTCTTTTTAAGAAAATCCTTTGCACCTTCGATCGTCAATTTACGACGGCGTAATAAGTCATATATAAGTTCAAGATTTTTAATATCTATCGGACGAAAATGCCTATCGCCTTTACGGTTTTTCCGGGGCTGAATGATATCAAATTCATTTTCCCAGAACCGCAGCAGCGACTGGTTTACACCAAACATATCGGCTACTTCGCCAATAGAGTAGTATTGTCGCTGAAACAGGGTTTCATCGTCAGGAATATTAACCAGATCGGCTTCAGCATCCAGGGCCTTCAATGATTTGCGGCCGCGGGTAGATTTTTTAACCGGAACCTGGGCCTGCTCTGTCACTTCAGTAGTATCGGCAGTTTCGGCCGCTTCTGTAGTTTCTATAGCTTCTGTAGCCGGAACCTCGTTTTTGGCAGGTTCGGCATCTGCTTTCAATGATTTTACCCGCACCCCAACACCAACAGAGGAGAATGCTTCCTGATTGGCCGGCACATCACTGAATTCAAAAGTTATCTGGGAGTAGTTGTGATTTTCCATAAAAACTGATAACTGGGTAAAAATTTAAGAAAGCCATCAAATATCGTGCTGTAAAGATACAATGGTCATTTTCGGATGAAAACCGCAACTTATTAACTATTGTTAAATTTTGTGGAAAACCTGTGACTTTATTGCTTAAAAAACAACCTGTTGGAGGGCCTTTTAACGCGGAAAAAAGTTCATAAAAAGGCCCTTAAAAAAGGGTCAAACCCCTTTAAATTTTGTATTTTTGCAGGATTAATTTTTTATAAACTGCAAGAGCATTCCACACGATTTATGGCTACAGAAATAACGGAAGTTCCCACCACTGCAAACAACGGTTACGGAGCAGACAGCATACAGGTTTTAGAAGGTTTGGAAGCAGTACGTAAGCGTCCTGCGATGTATATTGGAGACATTGGGGAGAAAGGTCTTCATCACCTTGTTTATGAGGTGGTAGACAACTCCATTGACGAAGCCCTGGCCGGTTTTTGTAAGAATATCGTCGTTACCATTCATGAAGATAATTCGGTATCTGTTGAGGATGATGGACGTGGTATTCCAACCGGCATGCACACCAAAGAAAAAAGAAGTGCGCTGGAAGTAGTAATGACCGTATTGCACGCCGGTGGTAAGTTCGATAAAAATACCTATAAAGTTTCCGGCGGTTTGCACGGGGTGGGTGTAAGTTGCGTGAACGCGTTAAGTTCAAAGCTTCACGTAACTGTACAACGGGAAGGAAAAATATTTGAACAGGAATATCATATTGGTATACCTCAGTATCCCGTGCGTGAAATCGGCGCCAGCTCTTCAACCGGCACGCTTACTCATTTTTGGCCGGATACTACCATTTTTACTGCTTCTGTTTATAAGATCGACATACTGGAAGGCCGTTTACGCGAACTGGCTTATCTGAATCGCGGTATCCGTATTACATTAAATGATCTGCGCGAAAAAGATGAGAACGGCAATCCTTATGCAAAAACTTTTTTCAGCGAAGGCGGTATAGTTGAGTTTGTTGAAATGCTTGATAAAAATGCAGGTCGCACCTCGTTTTTACCCAACGTAATTTATGTTGAAGGAAGAGACCCCGATACCAATGTAGCAGTTGAAGTAGCGCTCACCTATAACGACAGCTATAACGAACATATTTATTCTTACGTTAATAACATTAATACCATTGAAGGCGGAACGCACGTTGCTGGTTTTCGCCGTGCATTAACAAGGGTATTTAAAAGTTATGGCGATCGTCAGAACCTGTTCGAAAAAGCCAAAGTAGAAATTGAAGGTGATGATTTCAGAGAAGGTTTAAGCTCCATCATATCAGTAAAAGTTCCTGAGCCTCAGTTTGAAGGTCAAACGAAAACAAAATTGGGTAACAGTGAAGTGAGTGGTGTTGTTGATTCAACCGTATCGAAAGTGCTGGAAGCTTATCTGGAAGAAAATCCCAAAGAAGCAAAGAATATTATTTCCAAAGTAATTCTTGCTGCACAGGCGCGTGCTGCTGCCCGTAAAGCACGAGAACTGGTTCAGCGTAAATCTGTATTAAGCGGTGGCGGATTACCCGGTAAACTGGCCGATTGCAGTGACCGTGATCCCGAACGTTGCGAGTTGTTCCTTGTTGAGGGTGATTCAGCCGGTGGTACAGCCAAACAAGGCCGTGAGCGCAGCTTTCAGGCTATTTTGCCGCTTCGTGGTAAGATCCTGAACGTTGAGAAAGCCATGGAGCATAAGATCTACGAGAATGAAGAAATACGTAACATGTATACCGCATTGGGAGTTACAGTGGGTACGCCCGATGATCCCAAAGCATTAAATCTGGCAAAGCTTCGTTATCATAAGCTGATCATTATGACTGATGCCGATGTTGACGGAAGCCACATCGCTACACTTATTCTTACTTTTATTTACCGTTATATGAAAGAACTGGTAGAACAGGGTTATGTATACATTGCACAACCGCCGTTATACCTGGTTAAAAAAGGAAAAGAGCAGGCTTATGCCTGGAATGAAGAACAACGTAAAGAACTGGTAGAAAAAATTGGTGGTGGTAAAGATGAAAGCGTAGGTGTACAACGTTACAAAGGTTTGGGTGAAATGAACGCCGAACAATTGTGGGAAACAACTATGAATCCCGGTTCACGTACATTGAAAAAAGTTACTATCGAAAGCGCAGCCGAAGCCGATCGTATATTTAGTATGCTAATGGGTGATGAAGTAGCACCACGCCGCGAATTCATCGAAAGCCATGCTAAGTATGCACGCCTCGACGTATAATATATAAATGTAAATTTGTGTAAATGTGCTAGCGATATCTTTCGTTAGCACATTTGTTTTTTACTCATTTCAAATTGAGATGTTGCCCATTAGGCGGGCGCAAAATTTGTGTATACAAAAAAGGTGTATATTTAAACCCGTTTAAAGCCATCTGGCTAAGAATTTGCAGAGAAAGGATTCATTTTCTAAAATTTACTAACCTCGTAAATATAATTTATTATGTCAGAAATAACACTCACTGCATACAATGTAAAAACAAAAGAGAAAAATGTACCCATTCAGGATGCAGTAATAACCAAAACTTCCAAAGGAGCTTATATGGCACAAGGCCATGATGGCAAAGGAAATAAATTAACTACTTTGTTGGGCGAAGAAAAAGCACTGGCAGCTATTAAGGCTGGTGTCGCAAAACAGGGATGGTAAAATACAGTCCGAAAGTCAGTAAAGTCAGAAAGTCCGAAAGAAGCTTACTCAGTTTTGAATTTTCTTTCGGACTTTCTAACTTCCGGGCTTTTCTGACTTACTCAAATGAAATTCAGGTAATCAAACTGGCTGCCTAAGATCTTTTTATCGTCTGCATTCAGCCATTTGTTTAATACCGTTGCATATACATTTTTGAAATCTATTTTGTATTTCAAATCGCCTTCCTGCAGATCGCTCAGATCGGGCAGGGGATTTAAAACACCTTTTTGCTGCAGGCCGCCACTCACAAAGAACATATTATTGGCAGTGCCATGATCAGTACCTCCACTGGCATTTTGCGATACACGACGACCAAATTCTGAGAAGGTCATCAGCAATACATCCTGAAAACGGTTATTGCTTTTCAAATCTTTTACAAACGCCGTGATGGCGTCATTCATTTCTGTAAATAATCTTTTTTGTTGTCCTTCCTGAGCAACATGTGTATCAAAACTTCCGAGCGATAAATAATAAACTTTGGTGTTGATGTCAGAGAAAATAAGGCTGGCAATGGTCTTAAAGCTATTTCCAAGATCTGATTTAGGATATTCAGCATTAGAAGGATGCAGGCGGCTTTGTTTAAAAATGTAGTCAGCACTGTTCACCGTTTCGGCCATGGTTTTGTACAGATAGTCAACCGGTTTTTCAGAGGCATCTGCACTGTTATGGCTTGCTGCTACTTCTTTAAAATATTTTTCGTTTGATGAAGCGAACAGGCGGCGCGGGTCTTTCATCGCCAGCCCTTTTATGTGTTCACCCTTCATGGCCAAACTAAGCACATCATCCATTTCAAGGGCCTGTGTTGGTTTATCGCAGCCTGCACATTGTGCATCCAGGTAACGGCCTACCCATCCTGTATATACGTAATCGCTGCTGTTGCTGGCACTGTGCCATATATCCATACTGCGAAAATGCGATCGGTCAGGATTGGGATAGCCAACACTGTTTAAGATGCCCAGACTGCCATCATTATACAGGTCTTTTAAACCTGTTAAGGCAGGATGCAGGCCTACTTCATCAGTTAATAATAAAGCCTGGTCTTTGCTGATACCAAGCCGTGGGCGAACCTTGTAGTAGATATCATTGCGAACGGGTATTACGGTATTCAATCCGTCGTTACCACCGCTCAATTGTAAAACCACCACTACTTTATTACCGGGTGGAACCATTGCAGGCCGCTCAAAAGCTTTTAAAAATCTGGGAAGCATTAAAGAGGCTGTAGCCAGCGACCCGATTTGTAAAAATTCTTTGCGTTTTATAAGCATAAATAGGTTTGATGTTTGTTGTTTGTTGTTTGATGTTCGTAGACCACAAGCCATTAGCAGAGCTGATATTCAGGCGTGCTCATTAATTGAATAGTAGCCGTTTTAATAAAGCTTTCACGGCTCGATGCATCGATGTATTTGTTCAGTATCTGATCACTTACCGGCTCAACGCCCTGTATGAGGATGCCTGATATAGTGCTCAGCAATTTTTCGCGCGGAACATTATCGAATTTCTTCAGGTAAGTTTCCCAGTCAACATTGGCTGAGATCATTTGTCCGCCTCTTTTGCCCATTCCTTTCATAGCGGGCATATCTTTCATACCCATCATTTGGTCATCATCATCTTTAGGCTTTAAGGCTACTTCATCATTATCATAAATAAGTTGTGGAATACGTAACCTGAACATCAGTGAAGAGCTGTCTATCCAGTTTTTTCCACCCGGCCAACCGGCCACATTCGGCGGATAAAATAATACCTGACCCAGCAACCGTTGCAATAACAGTTGCACCTGCTCATTTTCAAGTTTCATAGGAAGTGCACGGCGGATGCCTACGATCAACTCAACCGGCGATTTGATTCTTGATCCAATATTTTTGGCATCGTAAAACCAGTCGCTGGTAAAAATATCTTTCATTAATTCTTTTATATCGTAGCTGCTCTGGTAAAAGCGGTCAGATAACCAGGCAACATGATTGTCGTCGGGCACATCGTTAACAAAGTAGCGGTAGATTTTTCGGGTAATGTACGTAGCGGTTTGCTTATGCTCCAGTAAAATGTTCAGTACATCATCTCCGTCGAAATTGCCTGATTTGCCCAGCACTGTTTTTTTACCATCGTCATGCTGAAATTTTCTGAAGGCAAATTCGCCGCTGATAGTAGCTCCCCAACCTGTGAAAGCGCGGGCCGCTTCTTTAATATCGTCTTCGGTATAATTGCCACGGCCCATGGTGAACAGTTCCATCACTTCGCGGGCAAAATTTTCATTGGGATGTCCTTTTCTGTTCTGATTATTATTGAGAAAATTGAGCATGGCAGCGCTTTTGCTTACCTCGCGTAACAGGTCGCCAAAATTGCCTAATGCGTTCTGCCGGATAATGTCCAGTAGCTGTTGCTGATAGAGGATATTCAGGTTGCGGCTGGCAAAATGCCCGTGCCAGAAAAGGGCCATTTTTTCGCGCAGTTGCTGATCACTGTTTACCATCTGGTTCAGCCAGGTAAGGTTGAGACTCTTAATATCTTCGCGTGACTGCTGGCGCATTTTTTTGCGCTGATCTTCATCGGGGCGCTGTTGCTGCACGCCTGCTTCCTGCACGCCCATAACCAATCCTTTAAAGGCACTATCGGCCACATCTATCATATCCGGGCCTTTGGCAGAAGCTTTGAAGAGTGAATTAACGTAGGATTTATGTGTAGCGGTGGCCAGTTGACTAAATTCTTCGGCCATTGGGCCAAAGCCGGCACGCCATAACAGGTGTTGATTTTTCAACTGGGTAGTTACTGTCATTACGGGGCGATTTGCCCTGTGACTGCTGTAGAAGCGGATAGTTTAACGAAATTTTTAAAAAAATAAAGAAGGGTGAGTCACTCCTGGTAACCCACCCTACAGTTGCGGTTTTTTGCGGCTATACTTATCCCTTGTTGTTTAATAAAATACGGAAGCCTACATAAAAGCTTGATGCGTTGTCGAGATTTAATCCTGCTGAAAACTGTTTATTCTTTCTGCCAAAATCAACGTAATTAGATGTTTCTTTCGAATCCTGATATTGTACGGAAATAAGATTATTGAACCCTGTTTCCAGTTGCAGTTTTTTATTAATGGCGAATGAAACACCGGGTTGAAAACCTAAGCCAACATTCCATCCTTTGTCTTCGGTATGTGTATTTGGAGGATAATTATCACTTAGATCTGCCTCTGACTTGTAATATCTGAAATTTATATTGCCCTGTCCAAATACATACAACCGGTTAAGAACGGGAACATATTGCCGGATGAAAAAACCAGCACCATAATAATTTTCATTATCCTTTTTATACTGAGCGTAATCGGAATAATGTACATTTTGGTAACTAAGACTGATGCCTACTATCAGATTATCCTTAACCGCTTTTCCTATAGCGGGAGCAATCCAACCCGACTTGGTTTTGGCTTCAGGACTATTAACCGGCCCTGTTCCTGATCCTGATGTGCGGGAAGAGCTATAGCCAATATTGCCCCCCAGCCAAACAGACCCTTTTCCAATTTGTGCTTTTGTAGTTAACGAAAGAAGTAAAACGGTAACGGATGCTAGTAAAAATTTCTGTTTCATAAATGCTTAAGATTTTTGGTAGAGCAAATATGAAAAAGAAAAAGGAAGCACACAGTAATGTGTACTTCCTTTTGCAATAATTTATGTTAAGAAAAACGAAAGGCTAAAGCTATCGTGTATCTGTTATTTACAAACGAAAAATCATAATATAACAAAAAACCGGGAAGCGAATTTGTGCCTCCCGGTTTTATATAGGTGAAGATAAAACTATTTACTGAATCATTGTGCCGCCGAAATAATCTTTCAATACAGCAGGTAACTGAATACCATTTTCTGTTTGATGATTTTCGAGCAAACAGGCAACAATTCTTGGCAATGCCAGTGAGCTTCCGTTTAAAGAATGCACCAACTGATTTTTACCATTACTGTCTTTAAAGCGGATCTTCATACGATTGGTCTGGTATGCTTCGAAGTTAGATACAGAGCTTACTTCAAGCCACTTTTGCTGAGCAGCACTGTATACTTCAAAATCGTAGGTTAATGCAGACGTGAAGCTCATATCGCCCCCGCATAATTTTAAAATGCGATAAGGCAATTCGAGCGACTGCAGCAGTTTTTCAATATGGCTTACCATTTCTTCCAGCACATCGTAGCTTTTATCGGGATGCACCAGTTGCACTATTTCAACTTTATCAAACTGGTGCAGACGGTTCAGTCCGCGTACATCTTTACCATAACTGCCTGCTTCGCGACGAAAGCAAGGTGTATATGCCGTCATTTGAACAGGCAGATCGCTTTCTTTTAATAATTCATCCCTGTAAATATTCGTAACCGGCACTTCGGCTGTAGGGATCAGATAGAAATTATCTTCTGTAACAAAATACATTTGTCCTTCTTTGTCGGGTAACTGGCCGGTGCCAAAGGCAGAGGCTTCGTTCACCATAAGAGGCGGCATAAATTCTTTATAACCTGCATTGGTATTATAATCGAGAAAATACTGGATCAGCGCACGTTGTAATTTTGCGCCTTTGCCGGTATATACAGGAAAACCGCTGCCGGTGATCTTATTACCCAGTTCAAAATCGATCAGATTGTATTTTTTGGCAAGGTCCCAGTGAGGTACTGCATTGGCAGGCAGGGTTGGCTTTTTTCCACCTTCCCGTACCGTTACATTATCCTCGGGTGTTTTACCGGGAGGCACTTTTTCAGAAGGCAGGTTAGGCAGTTTTACGATCTGCTCCTGCAACTGTTTTTCAGTTTCAGCCAGCTTTTCTGCTATAGGCTGTAACGTGGTTTTTAAGGTAGCCACCTCCTGTTTACGGTTTTCAGCTGTTTCATTTTCCCCTTTGGCCTTTAACTGCCCGATTTCTTTTGAGGAAGCATTTATTTTAGATTGGGTAGTGTCGAATTCAAGCTGTAGTTTTTTACGGGTATCATCGAGCGACACGATCTCGTCTACCAAACCCATGTCTGCAAAGTTCTTAATAGCCAGTCTTTCCTTTACCAGCGCCGTGTTTTGTTTAATAAATGCGATCTGTAACATGTGAAATCAGGTTTGCGGCAAAGCTAATTCTAATGTGCCAATTTACCAATGTGCGGATGTGCGAGTGAGAGCCATCCTGTATTTCATTCGCACATTAGCTAGTTTGCACATTTGCACATTCCGGATGTTACTTTCTTTCCGGAATACCGACTAATTATATCAAAAGGCTGAGGAAGCCTTACATTCTAAATTTTAAAGCTACTATATATGATTGATCAGCAAATGGTAACTAACAGTTTTGAATTACCTGGATATCGTATTACACGCAACCTGGGCATTGTAAGGGGAATAACAGTGCGTTCGCGCAGTATTTTCGGAAATATTGCCGGTGGTCTGCAATCGCTTGTAGGTGGCCGGTTATCTGTTTATGTTGAATTGTGCGAAAAAACCCGTGAAGAAGCATTTCACGAAATGTTGCAGCATGCTGCTGAAAGAGGTGGCAATGCCATTATCAATATGCGATACGATGCCAATGAAATATTGGAAGGTATAACAGAAGTACTGGCATATGGAACAGCCGTTGTAGTAGAGAAAATCTAATGTTTGTATCTTCGCACCATGCAGGCAAATGACGATTTACAAACCCGCTGGTGGAAGCTGGAAGAAAAGTTGATGGAAAGGTTTGGCAGAAAACCAGACATGGAAACGATATTATTTTTAATAGGTATACAGGAGTTTGGCGATATAAAACAAAAATTTACCAAAGAGCAAAAGCAGGATCTGATGCATATAGCTACCTGTTCATTGCTCTCCCAGAGCGGTTATTATGAACTGGAAGGAGTAGATGAAGAAGGCTGGCCTCACTTCAAACAACTGAAGAGTTTACCGGTAATGTCGCTTCCCGAACAGGAAAGTTTTCTGAAAGACCATATTCTGCTGTATTTTGATCAGCAGGGGTTCTAATTTGAAAATATGCTAATTTGAAAATTTGAAAATGAACGACTGTACTTGTATTTCATTTTCAAATTAGCTAATTTTCATATTTCCAAATTGGTAATTGCTATGCATAAAACATTACTTCTCATCGTATCCGTACTTCTCATTACGGCGTACTCGCCTACTTATCAGGTTAAAAAAGGCGATCTTGACAAAGACGTTGAAATGGTGACCAGCAAAGGCACAATGGTTATCAGACTGTCAGATTCTACGCCCCTGCACAGAGATAATTTTATAAAGCTTATTAACCAGCATTTTTACGATGGTATTTTGTTTCACCGGGTTATGCAGCAGTTCATGATCCAGGCCGGTGATCCTAAAAGCAAAACTGCCAAACCAGGCGAGGCATTGGGCCAGGGCTCACCCGGTTATTCCGTGCCCGCTGAAATTAAGCCAGATCTGTTGTTTCATAAAAAAGGCGCACTGGCTGCTGCCCGTACGCCTGATGAGATCAATCCCACCAGAGAAAGCAATGGCAGTCAGTTCTTCCTGGTGCAGGGCCGGGTTTACTCAGACGAAGACCTGGACCATGTAGAATCAAAATTGAACGGGTACAAGATCCCTGCGGCCCATCGCGAAGTATATAAAACAATTGGAGGCAGTCCTTCCCTTGATTCAAAATATACCGTCTTTGGCGAGGTAATAAAAGGGCTGGATGTGATAGACAGCATCGCCGCCGTTGCTACCGGCGAGCGCAACCGGCCAATAGAAGATGTAAAGATCATTAAGGTTTCGCTTATTAAAAGATAGTGTAGAAAAGACCGAAAGTCCGGAAGCCTGAAAGAATGAAATCTTCTTATTATAATTCTTTCCGTCTTTTCGACTTTTCTGACTTTCGGACTAATTGCTTAATCTTGCAGCACTAAATTTCAAACCATGAATTTTCCGGATAATCTTCGCTACACAAAAGATCATGAATGGCTCCGTTTGGAAGGTAATGTTGCAACTATTGGCATAACTGACTTTGCCCAGCGCGAACTGGGTGATATTGTATATGTTGAAATAGAAACAGTAGGCAAAACCCTGATGGCTGAAGCTGTATTTGGTACAGTAGAGGCCGTTAAAACGGTATCTGATCTGTACCTGCCGGTTTCGGGTACCATCAATGAAATAAACCCTGCCTTATCCGGTTCGCCTGAAGTGGTTAATTCTGATCCTTATGGCGAAGGCTGGATGATTAAAATGACCGTGAATAATCCGGATGATGTGAAGGGCTTGATGGATGCTGCAGCCTACAACAACCTGGTAGGAGCATAAATAAAAAATCCGGAGCGGCTGTTATTACGTAAATTGAAAGTGGTTTTTGGCCACTTTTTTTATTAATGGGCCATCACTTCTTTGGGTAAACACATTGGGCATAACACTCACATATACTGAGCAGGAGCTGGTTGCTTTGTTGAAGAACAAAGACAATAAGGCGTTTGCGTATTTGTATGACCATTATTCAGCTGCGCTGAATACCATCATTTTACAGATAGTGATGGATGCTGAGCTTGCTAATGATGTTTTGCAGGAAGTGTTTGTGAATATCTGGCGCAAAATAGACCAGTACGATACTGGTAAGGGCCGGTTGTTTACCTGGATGCT
>Ga0105239_10003741_pt1 | contig 18522 bp, 18 predicted proteins | sample KBSC44metaG_FD_92761 | JGI IMG/M metagenome (GOLD analysis project Ga0105239, IMG submission 92761) | Corn rhizosphere microbial communities from Kellogg Biological Station, Michigan, USA - KBS C4-4 metaG | ecosystem: Host-associated > Plants > Roots > Rhizosphere > Soil | place: Michigan, USA...
GATCATCCGTTCGATGGCCTTTTCCAGCACGCGCTCGGGGAAACGGCCCTCGAGGATCGATTTGGCCGACCGCTCCTTGATGCCGCCGATAAAGCCGGTGTGGTTGTAATAAACCTTGTTGTCGCGCTTGCGCCCGGTCAGCACGACCTGAGCGGCGTTGATGACGATGACATGGTCACCGCAATCGACATGGGGCGTATAGGTCGGAAGGTGTTTGCCGCGGAGGCGCATGGCAACCAGCGAAGCGAGGCGGCCAACGACCAATCCCTTGGCGTCGATCATGACCCACTTCTTCGTCACCTCGGCTGGCTTGGCCGAAAACGTTTTCATGTGAGGAAACCTGTCAGAGGAAACACGTGGCGCGGAGGCGCCGAACTCGCGGTGTTCTAGATATCTCGCCGCCCAACGTCAATTGCCGAGCAAGATAATTAAATAAGCAAAATCATATAGTTAGAAATATGGTATTTTAATACCCTCAAAATCTCTATATTTTCGGAATGGAATAGGTCGCGGTCACGTGAGCGATTGGATCCGGATGACTACCGGATAATAGGTTCACCTCGCCGACCGCGAGCCGCTGGCCGAGTTTGAGGAGTCGGGCCGCGGCCAGCACATCCTGCCCCGGCTGCCCTTTCCGCAGGAAATTGATGTTGAGGCTTGTGGTCACGGCAAGCCCGATGGGGCCGATCGCCGAAAGCAGGACGACATACATCGCGAAGTCAGCGAGCGCCATCAGCGTCGGTCCTGAAACCGTTCCGCCAGGGCGCAGCATCCGGTCACTGTAAATCTGACGCAGCAAGCAGGAGGTACCGTCGGCGCTTTCGATCGCGATGTCATTGCCGCTGAATGCCTGCGGGAATTCCGCACGGAGAAAATCTTCCAGTTCCGCCACGCTCATCTTTGCGATTGCCACGCCCCACCTGTCGATCTTTCCCATCGCTTACTCACCAACGTCGCCGCCGGTCTTACAACAGGATAACAGGCCAACCCAAGCGGATTGTCGCAAGGGGAAATTCGACATTCGCCTCGATGCCGCACGTCAACCGCCCTCGGCCCCCGCGCGCGCATGACGCGCGAATTGTGTTTTCGTGTAGCGACCGCAAACGAAACATTTATTTCTCGCGGTTCGCGCGCAGCGGTTCCGTTCCGATTGCGCGCCCCATTCTCACGGCGTCTTGACCTCGACGCGCCCGGAGATCAGCATCTTCAAGACCACAGCCAAAAGGCAGTGTAATTAAAGGGATCGCTAATGACTGACCATGTCCCGGGCTTTTCAACCCTCGCCGTTCATGCCGGTGCGCAACCCGATCCCACCACCGGCGCGCGGGCCACGCCCATCTATCAAACCACTTCCTACGTCTTTAACGATGCCGATCATGCGGCTTCGCTGTTTGGGCTGAAAGCGTTCGGCAACATCTACACCCGCATCACCAATCCGACGACGGCTGTGCTGGAAGAACGCCTGGCGGCGCTTGAAGGCGGGACGGCCGCAGTGGCCACCGCCTCAGGTCACGCTGCGCAACTCCTGGTGTTCCAGACGTTGCTCCGTCCGGGTGACGAATTCATCGCGGCGCGCAAGCTCTATGGCGGATCGATCAACCAGTTCAGCCATGCTTTTCAAAGCTTCGGGTGGAAGGTCGCGTGGGCCGATACCGACGACATCGCAAGCTTCGAGCGCGCTGTCACGCCCCGCACCAAGGCAATCTTCATCGAATCGATCGCCAACCCCGGTGGCAGCATCACCGATATCGAAGCCATTTCCGCAATCGCCCGAAACGCCGGTGTGCCGCTGATTGTCGACAACACCTTGGCGACGCCCTACCTGATCCGTCCCATCGATCATGGCGCGGACATCGTCGTCCACTCATTGACCAAATTTCTCGGCGGCCACGGCAATTCGCTCGGCGGTGTCATCGTCGATGCCGGCACCTTCGATTGGTCACGGGACAGCAAATATCCCATGCTGAGCGAGCCGCGTCCGGAATATCACGGCGTCAAAATCCAGGAGACGTTCGGCAATTTCGCCTTCGCCATCGCTTGCCGGGTGCTTGGCCTGCGCGACCTCGGGCCGGCACTTTCACCCTTCAATGCATTCCTGATCCTGACCGGCATCGAAACGCTGCCGTTGCGGATGCAGAAGCATTGCGACAACGCCAAGGCGGTGGCCGAATGGCTGAAGAACCACCCGGCCATCTCCGCCGTCCATTACGCTGGCTTGGCGGGCGACAAATACAACAGTCTCGCCCGCAAATACGCCCCGAAAGGCGCCGGTGCGGTATTCACCTTTAGCCTCAAGGGTGGCTATCAGGCCGGCGTCAGCCTGGTCTCGAACCTGAAGCTCTTTTCGCATCTGGCCAACGTCGGTGACACCCGCTCGCTCGTCATTCACCCGGCCTCCACCACTCACAGCCAGCTCGACGATGCAGCCAAGACCGCCGCCGGCGCCGCGCCCGATCTGGTGCGGCTATCGATCGGCATCGAGGACAAGGAGGACCTGATCGCCGATCTCGAGCAGGCTCTCGGTAGCTAGATTTAGCTCACAAGGGCCACGCTCCCCGCGCCATTCGGCTGCAACGATGCCCGTCTTGCAGTAGCCTTCGCACTCGAAGGCTGAAATGATTCGGAGCCGGGAATGTTGCGCGCGGTGATTGCACTTGGACTGGCCATTACCGCTTCAATTGATGGCGTGCTCGCGGCGGATGTCGCCTCTTCGCCGCCGCGTTACCGGATGCGCCCCGCTCCCGTGGGCGAAGCGGCAGATCTGTTGTTTACGCCGACCGCGCCAACCGTTCACATTTTTCCGCCTACCGGGCCGCTGCTTCCCGGCCGATCCACCCTTCCCGGCTATTACGGCTCGGCTCATTCCTACGAATATCAAGGCCCGTATTACGGAGGTCCCAATTCCAACCCGCACTTTTGGGATCGCCTGCCTTACGCCTGCGGCGTGTACGGCTATTGCTGAAGCGTTCAGCTGATCTGCGGCGCCGCCAAGGTCTGCTGCTGTTGACGCGCTGAAAGCCGCACTGGCGTCAGCCGCTCCGCCTGACACACGGCGAGCGTGAGCACGATAATGGCGACGCCCTGATGGGTCAGCGCCAGATCGATCGGGACCTGATGGAGCAAGGTGAGAATTCCGAGGGTGGCCTGCAGCAACACTGCAATCCCAAGCCACACGGCGCCTCGAACCACCGGCCCATGCGCCTTCGACGTCAGGGCATCGAGAGCGTGCAGGATCGCCGCGGCCAACAACGTATAGGCGACCATGCGGTGTTCGAATTGCACAGTCAGCGTGTTGTCGAACAGATTGCGCCACCATGGCTGTTCGAAGAATAGCCGCGCACTCGAAGGGATCAACGCGCCGTCGATGTCGGGCCAGGTGTTGTACACCCGTCCCGCGCGCAAGCCGGCGACCAGCGCACCCAAATAGAGCTGCAGGAATGTCAGCCCGAGTAAAATCCAGCTGCTCACCTTGAGGCGTGAAGGTGCCGAAAGGATCGGTTGTTCGGTGAGCCGGCGCAGCGTCCAGACGATGCCGGCAAAAATCAGAAGCGCGAGCAAGAGATGGGTTGCGAGCCGATACTGCGACACCTCCACCCGTTCGCTCAGACCCGATGCCACCATCCACCATCCGACCGCGCCCTGCAATGCACCCAGCCCGAAGATCAGCCAGAGCCGACGCTTCAGATCGCTGCCCAATCCGCCGCGCCACAGGAACCAAAGAAAAGGCAGAAGATAGGCTGCGCCAATGAAGCGCCCGAGCAGCCGATGGCTCCATTCCCACCAGAAGATCGTCTTGAAGTCGGCGAGGCTCATTCCGGCATTGAGCTCGCGGTATTGGGGAATTTGTTTGTAGGCCTCAAACGCCTGCATCCATTCCGCCTGGCTAAGCGGCGGCAACGCACCCGTGAGAGGTTTCCATTCGACAATCGAAAGTCCGGCCTCGGTCAATCGGGTGGCCCCGCCTACCAAGACCATCGCGGCAATCAGAGCTGCGACCGCAATCAGCCACCAGCGGACTGCTCGACGCGGGAACATTCGGGAATTGGAAATCGGGGCAGTCGACATGCCGTTCATGAACGCTTGATTGAATTGCCGCGCCCCTTATAGTCCGCCGCCTCCCTGCGCGCAAAGCGCTCCAGACACGGCTGTCCTTCGATGACCATCCGCACCCGCAAATTCCTGGGAACCATCGCGCTATTGGTGCTGGTGGTGGTTTGGTCGTTATTGGGAATGGCGATCGCGCAGATGCCGGTATTGGCGAATTCCGGCCTGTTGCAGGCAGCCTTCTATGTTGTTGCCGGCATCGGCTGGGTACTGCCAGCGATGCCCATCGTCAGCTGGATGTCACGGCCCGATGCGCCGATCGCATAAGTCATGATCGAAAACTGAACGCGCTTTCTGGGCGCGGGCGCCGGCGGCGTGGGAACGTGGCGCCGGATAGCAATACCCGCAAATGCCGCAGCGAGCGAATCCGGCCGTCCCAGGCGAGGCGTGGCAACGCGTATAACGAACTGCCTCCTTCGGCTTCCACGACCGCTGGCATCGTCGAGACGGCGCTCAAAAATCCGGCTTCCTCGACCATCACCATATGCCGCCGATCCCAGGCGAGCCCATCGCCGAAGGGATAGGCGAAATGATTGATCGCGCAGCCGAGCGCCGCCTCCGTCACCGCCTGCCCCATCCTGACCTCGCGACGCGCAACAGCTTCGGGCAGCTTCGAAAGCGCAGCGTAATTCACCCCTGCACTACCGATCGAGACATTCGCGTCGGCAGCCAGAACTTCCAATTCGGACCAATTAAGAAAGGCCTCCCTGGTCAGGGCCGAAAGGTCCACCGAATAGCGGCGGCACAGGTCCCTCACCGCAAGGGACAGATCGGCCGGTGCCAGCGAGCGAAGCCAGCGTTCCAGAAAGTCATAGAGCGTCTGTTTCTCGTCGGGATTCGCCGCGCTGAAGAACATCTCCTTGCGATCTATTTCAAGATAGATCCGGTTTTCGCGCGCCACGATTTGCTCCAGCGCCAGCCACCACGCCTCGCCAATGCCGTCGGTCAATCCCGAAGAAAGATAGAGAGTGACCGGTACGGCGTGCCGGGACAGGACCGGATAGCCGAAGGTCAGCCAATCCCGGTAGCCGCCGTCGAAAGTCAGCGCGACAAAGCGCCTGGGCGCGGCCATCGTGACCACTCTCTGGCAGACTTCATCCATCGAAATCAGATCATAGTTCCAGCGCTTCAATGCGCTGACCATCCGGTCGAGAAAATCGGGGCTGATTTCGCGGGATTGTAAGGGCTGAAACGCGCGGCCGGACCGCGGCCGGACACGCTCAAAGCGCAAGATGATGCCAGCCCCGCCTCGGTAGCGCGCCATGCTTCGGGCATAACCGCTGAAATAGGCGAGTTCGAGCGCCGCAAGGCGCACCAAATGTCGACCGGATGACACCTTATTCGTCCTTGCTCGGCGAGTGGCCGCGCTGATCCCTCGCTATTGTCCTTACGCTTTGTTGACATTTCTTTGCAAAGGTCGGCTCGCCGTCCTAACCGCCATCCATCCCCAACAGACAGGCTTTGAGATGTCCATGGCTGCCGTCGTCGAAACCAGAGCGGCGAGCGGACAAACGAATGCGGGCCGCATCGCCGGTATCGACGTCCTGCACGATCTCACGGCGGCCGAACCGACCTGGCGCAGGCTGGAGTCTGAAGACAGTCTCGCCTCGCCCTATCAGCGTTTCGATTTCCTTGCGCCCTGGCAGACCGAAGTGGGGCAGCGCGCAAACCTCGCCCCCTTCATCGTAACCGGCCACGACGCCGGCCATGCGCCGCTCTTTCTGCTCCCGCTCGTGTTGAAGCAGGAACATGGGGTCCGAACCGCCTGCTTCATGGGCGGCAAACACACCACCTTCAACACCGGCCTTTGGAACCGCGAATTCGCCGCCGCTGTGACCACCGTCGACCTCGAGATGATCCTGGCCGACCTGCGTGAGCGATCCTTAGCCGACGTGCTTGCTCTGGGCCAGCAGCCCGCCCGATGGCGCGGCCAGATCAATCCCATATCATTGTTGCCGGGGCAGGCTTCGGCCAATGATTGCCCGGTGCTGATCATGGAGCCCGCTGCGCCGCCCACAGCACGGATCAGCAATTCCTTTCGCCGGCGCTTGAAAGTCAAGGAGCGTAAACTCCAGGCATTAGCCGGTTATCGATATCATGTCGCGGCGAGCGAGGCCGAGATCAATCGAATTCTGGATTGGTTCTTTCGCATCAAGCCGCAACGCATGGCCGAACAAAAACTGCCCAACGTTTTCGCCGAGCCGGGCGTGGAGGCGTTTATTCGTGCCGCCTGCCTCAATCCGGTCGGCGGCGGTCGTGCGATCGATATCCATGCGCTTGAATGCGACGCTGAAATCATTGCCATCTTCGCCGGCGTCGCCGATGGCGAGCGGGTCTCGATGATGTTCAATACCTACACCCTTTCGGAAAATGCCCGGTTCAGCCCAGGGCTAGTGCTGATGCGCAACATCATCGACTATTATGCAGAGCGCTCCTATCGCGCGCTGGATCTCGGCGTCGGCTCCGACGAGTACAAGCGGCTGTTCTGCAAGGAGGACGAGCCGATATTTGATTGCTACATCCCGCTCAGCGCTCGAGGCCGTCTGGCCGCCGCGGCGATGTCAGGGGTCAATCGCGCCAAGCATCTCGTCAAGCATAACCCGGCGCTGCTGCAGATGGCGCAGCGACTGCGCAGCGCTTTTCAGCGCTGAGTAATCGGATCAATCACTCCTGGGGGCTTCGATCCGCAAATGTTGGTGGCCTGAGATCAGGCTGCCGCGATTTCCGGATCGTTCTTAGGGTTTTCATTGGCGACCTCGATCGCCCGCGACGGTCGGCTTAGCATTGTCACCTCGGTAAAGCCCACCGCGCTCAATTGGTTGCGCATCTGTGCTCGCGCCTCGCCTGCCATCGATTCATCCGGCACCACAACGGCCCGCGCACGCGCCGTAAGGAGTTCAGCCGGCAGATCGGAGGCGCTACCTGCGTCGAGCAGCACGTAATCATAGACCCGGAGCAACGCATCGATGGCCATCGTCAGACGCGGCGATTGCAGCAGCGAGCGGTCCGATCCCCTTCGGCCGGCGCTGACGAGATGGGCCCGCGATTCGCGATCACGGGTAATCACCTGCGCAAAAGAGGCCTCGCCCAACAGGAGTTCGGACAAGCCCGGCGCGACCGGATCAATCGAGGAAAGCGTGAGCGCGGAAGATCCGGAGAGATCCACCACCACCACCTTGGCGTCGCGTGATAGCCGGCGCGCCAGGGTCAAGGTCGTCGAGGTGATGTTCTCGTCGGGCGCCGTGCCGAGCACCGTGACCTTGCGCGGAGCTTCGTCTCCGCGCATCACCTCGGCGAGCTGTTCGATTTCCCCGGTCGGACCATGGGGAGGAGCGACCGTGAAATCCGTTTCCTCGAGACGTGGAGCGACAGGACGAACGCGGTCCGCCGCAGGCCCGGGGGCGGTCAGGCGCAACAATTCACCGGTGGCGATCGTGCCCGCGCTGAGCATCAGCGTGGCCAAGGTCGCGATCAGGACAATCGGAAATTTCTTCGGGTAAGCCGGCGCGTTGGAAACGGTGGCGCGAGAGATGATTCGACCATCCGCAGGCCCAGCATCGATATTTTCCCGGGCGCTGGCCTCGCGATATTTCGCTAGATACGACTCCAGTAGATCGCGCTGCGCCTTGGCCTCCCGCTCCAGCGCCCGCAGCTCGACATCCTGGCCGTTGGTGGAGGTCGCCTGCTTTTTCAACTGCTCGAGGCTTGCGCTCAATGAGTCAACCCGGCCTGCGGCGATCCGCGCGTCATTCTCCAGCGATCGTGACACCTTTCCGGCCTCCTCCCGGATTTGGCGATCGATGTCGGCAAGCTGCGCCTTCAATTCCTTGATGCGCGGATGACCATCGAGCAGCGTCGAGGATTGTTCTGCCAATTGTCCGCGCAACAACACCCGCTGCTCGGTCAGCCTGCGGATCACGTCCGAATTCAGGACCTCCGAGGCCTCGATCGGCCGGCCGCTCTGAAGCATCTCGCGAATGAGCTTGGCCTTGGACTCGGCGTCGGACTTCAGCGCGCGCGCATTGTTCAGCTGGGTATTGAGTTCACCCATCTGCTGATTGGAAAGCGTGGTGTTGTTGGTGCCGATAAAAAGGCTCGACTTGGCACGAAAGTCCTCCGCCCGAGACTCCGCGTCCGAGACCTTCTTTCGCAGGCCATCGATCTCGCCCGAGAGCCACTGACCCGCCGCGCGCGCCTGATCCTGACGGGCGGCCTGTTGACGGACCAGATAGCCGTCGGCAATCGAGTTAGCCACCCGCGTGGCAAGTTCCGGATCGCGAGACTGGAATTCAACCACGATCACGCGGGACTTGTCGACCGCGTAAGCGGTCAGGCGTTCGTAATAGGAATCGAGCACCCGCTCCTCGGGCGTCAGCGAGAACGGATCGCGACCGATTCCAAACAGACTGAGCAATGACCTGACTGGCGAGAAGCCCCGCAACACCGGATCAAATTCGGGCAGTTCGGAAAGCTTGTTCTTCTTGATGATCTCGCTCGCCAGATCCCGCGAAAGCACGAGCTGAACCTGGCTGGTGACGGCTTCCTGGTCCAGCGAGCCTCGGTCTTCGCTGCGTTCGGCGTTCGGCCGCAGGAAAACGTTCTCACGGCCGTCGATAAGGATGCGCGCTTCCGATTTGTAGCGCGGCGTTACCATGTTCACCGCAAGGATCGAGAGAACCGCGACCATCAACGTCGGTGCGACGATCCACTGCCGCTTCGACCAGAGTTCGCTGCCGATGGCACGAAAATCCAGATCGCCGAACCCGGTTTCCCGACCGAGGGGAACCTTCGCGGCGCGTGCCCTTGCGATGTGTGCTTCGGGCGGAATGACTGGCATGGAAGTCTTTTGCGCCGAAGCTCCTTCGTCGCTCGACCGCCAAAATGCTAACCGCATCTTTCACTCCCGCAAACGCCACGATCCCCGATGATGGCGGAATTACACTCCATTAAGGTTGCCGCCGGGTTAACCCCTCCGCCTGCGTGTCCTGCGGCACGGCGACCGCGACAGGCCATCGCAAGGCTTTGTTAACCATGAAAGCTCTTAATCAGACTCAACATTTCAGGATTATGCCGATGCGGGGCGCACGCGCCTTTCCACCTGCTGTCGTTATGGCAATTGCGCTCTCGGGTTGCATGCATTCGCAAGGCCCGGTCGCCACCGTGTCCTCGCCGGGCGAACTCGATGTGCTGGCCTATGGCGCGCCGTCGCCGCCGGCACCGCGAGAGGCTTATGCGCAAATACCCGTGGTCTATGCCTCCGCGCCGGCCCCCGCCACCTATGATGCCGCCTATCAGCTCGATGCCGGCGACAAGCTGCGCGTCGTGGTCTATGGCCAGGAGGGCCTCACCAACACCTATGCCATCGATGCCGCCGGCGCCATCACCATGCCCCTGATCGGCTCGGTGCCGGCCCGCGGCCGCACCCCGCAGGGGCTGGCGGCAGCGATCGCTGCCAAGCTGCGCGCCGGCTTCATCCGCGACCCCTCGGTGGCGGTCGAGATCGATACCTATCGGCCGTTCTTCATCCTCGGCGAGGTCGCCGCCCCCGGCCAATACCCTTACGTGCCCAACATGAGCGTCGAAAGCGCGGTTGCGATTGCCGGCGGCTTTTCGCCGAGGGCGCAGCGCGACCGCGTCACCATCACCCATACCGATCCCGCCGGATCGTTCAGAACCGTGGTGCCGCTCGGCACGCCGATCCGGCCGGGCGACACCGTTCTCGTCGGCGAACGCTGGTTCTGATCGATTACTTCTTCAGGTGTTTGGCGAAGAACGCCAGGCTGCGTGGCCAGGCGATGTCGGCGCTTTGCTTGTCGTAGCTTGCGCGCTCATCGCAATGGAAACCATGCTGTGCACCGGGATAGACGAAGACCTCGACCTCCGGCCGCTTCGACTTGATCGTCTCGACATCGCTCAAGGGAATGCCGGCGTCCTTCTCGCCAAAATGCAATTGAACCGGCACTTTCGGCTTGTCGTCGGCAAAACGCGCGATGGCGCCGCCATAATAGCCGACGGCCGCGGATAGTCCGGACAGTTTTGTTGCCGCCGCATAGGCGATGCTGCCACCGAGACAGAAGCCGATAATCCCGACGGAGCCGGAGGGGGCGCCTGCATCAATCGCCGCCTGGGTATCCCGCAGCATCGCCGGCCAATCCGGATTGGCGACGAATTTGCGAGCCTCAGCGATCTCATCCGGCGAATAGCCGGACTGAAAATTCGGCTGGATACGATCAAAGATCGATGGCGCGATCGCGACGTAGCCCTCGGCCGCAAGGCGATCGCAGACCGAACGGATGTGATGATTGACGCCGAATATTTCCTGGATCACGACCACCGCCCCTTTGGGCGCGCCGTTTGGATCCGCACGGTACGCTCCTAGCTGAAACTGGTCCGAGGCGGTTAGCTTGATGTTCTGTCCCATGTCGGATTTCCTCCTGTTTGTTGGGTGAACTTTGCTGGCGAATAGTGGAAGGATCGGGTCAGCCTATGGCCATCGCCAATAATGGCCCCAATCGCCCTTCCAGCCGGTCAGCTGACCCCTGCGGAATTGCAGGTAAAGCCGGTCGTTGTGTGGGAACAGTCCGCTGCCGCCCAGATGCTGAATTGCAAGATAGATTTCATGGCCGGGTTTGCCGCTGACATAAGTGAGCGGCACGCCGAGCGCGTCCGCGGTTTCGTTTACGCTCATGCCAAAAACAAGCGGCGTGGTGTTGGAGAGCGTCGCGGTAAACGGAACCGCGTGCAACACGATGACTGGAGCTTGTGCGGAAGGCGGCACCTGCGCGGTGGCGGCTACGCCGGGCCACGTCAAGCCGGCGAGCAGAAGGGGGACGGCAAGGCTTCCGCGGAAAGCGATACGGCGTCCCCCGCGACATGCGCGCGCGTTCATCGGGCTCTCCCGGTCGATTTCGGCTTCACGAGGGCTGTTCAACATAGGATGAAATCTCGATCAGGCTGCCATCGGGATCACGGCAATACACCGAGCGGATCGTACCGTGAGCGCCCATCCGGTCAATCGGGCCAACCTCGATGGCAACGTCCTGGGCGCGCAGATGTGCCACCACCTCATCGGGGGTGGACGTCGTCAGGAAACATAGATCGTCACTGCCAGCCGCCTCGTGATCGGCGGTGAACCATTCGACCTTGGAGGCATCGCGCGGCCGGACATTGATCCGCTGCTGGCCAAAGAACAGCGAGGTCACGGGCGCCCGGCCCGCGCTCATGTCGAAGGTCCTGATCTCCATGCCGAGAATCCGCTGGTACCATTCGGCCGAACGGCGGACATCGGTGACGTTGATCACCAGATGATCAAGCGCGAAAACCTTCACCGGCATTAATTTCTTTCCGAATTCCGGCCCATGGCGTCGCTCATCGAGCGCGGGCATTCAAGCATAGTGGCAGGAGGCGGTTGTGCAAATGCGGCTTAGCCCCGCCTTCAGGGTTTGCGGGCCAGCGCCATATACTGCGCGCCAAGCGGAAGCCAGGCAAGATGCGGTTCCAGCGGACGCAGCCATGCCAGCTGGCGCGGGAAGAACAGATTATATTCGATCGTCGGCGAGGACCAGCTGGCCTCGCGCAATCGCTCGATCATGCGGTTGGCCCCGATCAATCGGGCGTTCTCGTCAAACGGGCATGTATTGACGGCGCGGACGGTCAGCGGATTCAGCGGATTGTGTTCCGCGACCGCGATCAGGCCGCCGCTTCGCGTGACGCGGTAAAGCTCCTTCAGCCAGGTCACATGCTCCTCATGAGAAATGTGGTGAAACACGCAGGCCGAGAAGATCACATCGAACGCGCCCGCCGGCTCGGCAATATGGTGATCCTCGATCAGCAGATGCCTCTCGGTACCGGGAAAACGCGCCTGGCTGATGGCAAGACTGCGCTCGGAAACATCGGCTGCGGCCAGGCTCGCCTCGGGGAAATATTGCCGAAAATACGGAATGGAATTGCCGATACCCGAGCCGAAATCGCAGATGTGCTTCGCGGAAATCTTCAGACGGTCAGCCGCCTGCCTTAGCTTTTTGATCTTGTATTCCGCGAAATATTCCGGCCCCTCACCAGTGAGTGCGATGTTCTGTCGATGCTGATCGTCATAGGCGTCGGCAAAACGGTCGAATTCGACCTTGTTCATGGGGGGCTCATGGGCTTTCGGTCGCGCGAGGCGCCTAACACCTCAATTGAATCAAGTTGAACGAAGCGAATGCGCCACATCAGGGCTGTGGCATCGGCCGAATCATCGCCGGCAGGGCTGAAAAATTGATGAACATTTAACCCTCAGCTGCCGAATATCAGAGATCGAATCGGTTCGCGATGGGCTGCCCACCATGGATTCCCCGGAAATGATGCGCGAGGGAAAGACGTTCCTGTCGATCGTTGTGCCCTGCTACAACGAAGAACAAGTGCTGCGCGAATTTCATGGCCGGATGGCGGCGGCGGCGAGGGAAGTCTTCGGTTCGCGGTTCGAATTGATCATGGTCGACGATGGTTCGACCGATGGCACCTGGAAGCTGATCAATGAACTGCTGGCAGCCGACCGCAACGTCGTGGCGGTTAAGCTGGCGCGCAACCATGGCCATCAGCTGGCGCTCACCGCAGGCCTTTCCACCGTACGCGGCGACCTCGTGCTGGTGATTGATTCCGACCTGCAGGATCCGCCGGAACTGCTCGGCCCGATGCTGGAGCGCATGTTGCAGGAGGAGGCGGATGTCGTTTACGGCCAGCGCCGCAGCCGCGCCGGCGAAAGTGGTTTCAAGCGAAAATCGGCCGAAGCGTTTTACCGCCTGCTGGCGCGGCTGACGCGAGTCAACATTCCCGTCGACACCGGCGACTTCCGCCTGATGACCCGCCGGATCTCCGATCAGCTCGTGCAGATGCCGGAGCATGATCGCTTCATTCGCGGCATGGTCTCGTGGCTCGGCTACCGGCAGGTCGCGTTCGAATATGATCGCCATCCGCGCTTCGCCGGGGTCACTAAATATCCGCTGGTCAAGATGATCAGTTTCGCCGCCGACGCGCTGATCAGCTTCTCGATGGTGCCGTTACGGATCGCGACCTACATCGGCGCCCTGCTCACCACGATTCTGACGCTGGTTGGAAGCGCCGCCGTGATCAGCTGGATACTGCATGGAACCGTGCCGGGCTGGACTTCGCTGACACTGTTGGTCGTCATGATTTCTTCCGTGCAACTCCTCGTGCTCGGACTGATCGGGGAATATGTCGGCCGCATTTATATCCAGTCGAAGCACCGCCCGCTGTTCATGATTTCCCACATTCATCGGCGCGGCCGGGCACCGAGCATCGTTCCGTCTGATCCGCAAGATGAGACGATAGATGACGGGAAAGCAGAATTCCGGACGCTTCTGGCGCGCTCCGGCGCCGTGCCGCGCGACCAGTCTCACGAGCTGCTGCCGTGAAAGCGCTTCTGAATCATCCCGCGCTTTATCAAGCCTATCAGAACGCCGGCGGATTTTTCGGTGCCCGTGTCAAGGCGATCTCTGATTACCTGACCTTGCGGCCGGGCATGCGCGTGATCGATATTGGCTGCGGCCCCGGTTATATTCTCCGCCACCTGCCTGAGGGCGTGGACTATACCGGATGTGATATCGACGAGAGCTATATCGATCACGCCCGCCGCGCCTTCGGTCATCTGGGGCAATTTCATTGCCGCTATTTCGACGCCGCTGCTGCGCGAGAGCTTGGGGGCGCCGATGTCGTGATGATGAACGGGGTGCTGCATCACATTGATGATGGGGAATTGCGGGACACCCTTTCTAACGTCCGCGACGCCCTTACGCCGGAGGGCGTGCTGTTCACGCTCGACGGTTGCTACCGGAATGGACAGTCGCGAATTGCCAGATGGCTGTTGGACCATGATCGTGGCGAATTCGTCCGCGATGAGGATGGTTATGATCGGGTGCTGCGCGGCGCTTTCGCAAAGGTCGATCTTGCCATCCGCGAGGATTATTCCCGCGTGCCCTACACTTTCATCATCGGCATGGCGCGAAAGTAGTTACCTCGAAGGGCGTGGCGCGGATTCGACCCGGCTGAGTACATCGATGCCCCGGACCGTCGTTACCAGCCGGTACGGCTTAAGCAGCTCGGTGATCTCGCCATCCGCCCGCGCCCAATCTCCCCAGTGGTCGCGGAGATTGTCGACCAGGACAATGTCTGGCGGCGTGTTTCGGAAATCCTCGATAAGCCAGCGCCGTTCCAGCGCCAGATAATCCTTTAACCGGGCATCGGTAGTGGGATCGACCGCATGGTCTTCCCGGGTGAGACGGACGAACTCGCGAACCCAGAGATTTTCCTGGCGCGAAACCCAGGTGCCGTGGACATTGCGGACCAGAGGATGGCCGATGGCGGCTTCGCCGCTGAGTACGAGGATTTTCGGATTGCGCTTGAGGCCAGTGATCGCGGCCTCGACCGGGCCGACGTCGACATTGGCATAGAACCATTGGCAACCAACCAGAAAGGTCATCGCCAGCACCACGAATACGGCGATAACGCCCGGCCTGGCAAGGTGCATGCGGGGAAGCGTCAGCGCCTGACCCATGGCCAACAACGCGAGCGATACCATCGGAAAGGAATGATAGGACCAGCCGCGCCGCTGCAGGTAAAAGGAGACGGCGAATCCGGCCGATGCCACCAAGGTGATCCATATCGCCGGGTTCAGTGGGCCTTGTTGCCGTGTCAGGCAGACAGAGATCGCCGCGAACAGGCCGATCATCGTCGCCGGATTGACGAAGATCACCGACAGCGGCATCGACCAGGAGAGATAGCTGTCGCGAACGATCGGATAGGTCAGCGAGAAATAATCGGGGTAAGCGAGATAGGTCCAGACGCTAAAGCCCGCCACCAGTGCGCCGGCAATCACGTTCTCTGGCGCCAGCAGCACCCGCCAGCGGCGCGTGGCAACGGCGGCCGCGATCACACACAGCGCAACCGGAACGGCAAAGAATGGCTTGAAGGCCAGCGTGATTCCGGCGCCGATGCCTGCCACCAGAATGGCCCAGGCGCGCGGCGCCTGCCGATCCCAGCGCAACGCCCATAGCGCAAGTGAAGGCAGCAAGGTGAGCGTGGCGATATGTTCGCGCTGACCGAATACCTGAAGCGGCATGATGGTCATCACCGCCGCCGACCAGATCAGCAGGGGCAATCCGAAATCGTTCGCAAATGACGAACGGCGCAGGATGCGTGAGGTCAAAAACAGCGACAGTGCCGCGAGCAGCAAGATTGCCGCGTCGATAACGGAATGGGGATCGACGCCGACAGCACGCGCCAGCGCAATTCCCGGCAAGTAAGCCAGCACCGCCATCGGCGGATTGATTTCGACGATGTCGCGATAGAGCTGTTGGCCGTCCAGCACGCGCTCGCCGGCCACCAATAACCAGCTGACATCGGTGTTGAGGGCCATGCATTGGCGCAGCAGGATCGCGATAGTGAAGATCGCTGCCAACGCCAGCCACGGCATCAGCCAGGGCAGACGGAATAAGCGGGTGGCGCGATCCAGCCGCGAGTTCCCGGGCGCGGCATCAACGGATGTCATCGTCGGTTTCCTGTGAGCGCCCGCCACTCTAAGGGAGCGGCGTTAACAGGCTGTTTTGCGAGGTCGATCCGCGCGGGCGGCCCGGGGATTGTTCGGGGTGCAGGCGCCAACCGCGAAACTAACGGCTAAGGCGCATCCCGTCCGTTCACGGGAACGGTTCAGCTTCCCCCTGACTTACCCTTCTGCGCGGACGGAAATTAGCAGCTGTTTTCCGTTGGGCAGTCGGCGGCCCCAGCCGTCTAACCGCGGACATGGCACTGCCGGCAATCCTTGATCCAAATCAAGGCCGGTGGATCACCACGCCTTTCGGTAGGTAAATCTCGGGAGGCTGCGACAAGAAAGATGGCCAACACCTGGTACGTTACTTTTGAGGTGCAGAATCGAGCGGCTTTGCCAAAGAGACGCAGCCCGCGGGAAACGAAGACATTTGCCACCGAAAAGGAAGCCCGGGCCTTCGCCCGTCAGAAGCTCCACGAAGGGCTTGCCGTCCACGCCGGAACGATGAATCCTTACGTGCCAAGGCAATCCATTCCGTCGAGTTCGATTCCGACGTGGCTCGCTTCCACACCAGAAGATGATACCGCGGAACTGAGTGGTACCACGTCAGGGGAGAAGCGATCTACTTAGAACTGCAATTGCCTTGGTGTGTGTTGCCATTTTGTTACGCGCGCTTTCGAGGAGAGGCGATAGTTCTAAGTGCGAGTGAACTCCTGTCCCGTTTTGCGTGTGTTACGAAGAGATGCTTCACCCCTTTCGAATCTCTGGTCGATGTTCAGGTGAAGGTTTCGGCCGAAGGAAATCCGCCGTCCGTGACATGCGCTGGCACAAACCGAAGCGGCTGCGCTCCGCTCTGTACGCAATTTGCCTTTTGATTCCAGGGCTGATCGCTAGCGAGAGCAAAGCAAGCGATGTCGATCTCAAGGATTCAGCGGTAGCCGCACCCGTTGCGGACGATTTTGGTGCCTACCTTCTCAAGACATTCAGCCTGTCCGCGCAGCCTGTTCTCAAGCAGTCCGTCTTTGTGTTCGGCGGACGAACGAATTCGGGCAACCTTGGCGACACGTTCAAATACGGTGTCGGTGTGCCGTCGTCGCAACTGACCTACGACAATTACATTGTTGGGGGTGCCTATCAGCGGGATTTCGTTCAATTCAACAGCGGGCTGCTGCTTGGCGCTGAAATCGGGCTTGCTGACAGATTCGGCCACTACAAGGCCTGCTGCGACACTGTCACCTATTCCCAGAGTATGGTGAATTCCGCCGAGCTATGGGCAGGCGTGAGCTTCCGCCATGCGGGCCTCAGGGTGTTCGACGTGGTGCAAGTTTCTCCTGGCGTCGTCTTCGGCCTGAGTGCCATTTCCAGTCCGATCGGACAGGAAGGCGAACATCAGGTGGTCCATCAGGGAAGCGCCAAGGTTCTTTTCTATTTGGGCTTCGATCTGGCGCTTGCTCTGGCGAGCATGCCGAACACAGAATTGGTGTTTCGTGTCCATCACCGATCGGGAGCCTATGGAACGCTCGGCGGGCTCAAGGAGGGCAACAACGCCAACGTTATCGGCATTCGGCAGACGTTCTGAAATCCTGTCGATGGACCAGCGAACGATCGTTGATCCAACAGCGGCGTTGACCGGTTGTTTTGCGGAAAAAGCCCTTCGGCGGTCTACTGCTTGATCGAGGTATAGGCCGCCTTGCGCAGTCCGGCGTTCATCTCGTCGCGCTGCTGGCCCTGCGCCTGCTGGGCGATGCTTCGGGTCGGCGTCAGCACCGAGAACATGATGAACCCGCCGGCCTTGCGGGGGAAGATGAAGTACTCGGTGATGAGCGATTTCTCGGAATCCTCGCACGACGACATGCCCCGGAAAACCACATCGCTGTCGACGAGTTCGCTATTGCGGGCGGAGGCGAATTTGCCCCGGCATTCGCGGGCGTCGTTGCCGACGATGGCGGCGGCGACATCTAGTCCCGCCACATTGGGCTGGGGCGGAATAATGCGGACGAAGCCGGCGGCATTGTCGGCCTTCCACGCCGCGCCGGTGGAGGCGAGCGAAACCGGCGTCTCGGCCCGTCCGAGCAGGGATGGATGAGAGAGCGCCGTTGCCCGAAGAATGAAATTGGAGGCGAGCTGCATGGCTTCGAGCTGCAACTCGGCCGAGCCCTCCTGCGGCCGGTTCGGCTGCAGGCTGGAGGCGGAGGTGGGAGGAGGCGCCTCGCGCGGCGCGGCGTTGGCGACGGCCGGCGCGGTAAAGTTGGTGGCCGCCGCGATACCGCCGGCATTCACCGTGCGCACGCAATTGACGAGCACGGGCAGAAGCGCGGCCGTGCCGTCCAGGTTGAACTGGAAAAGGTTACCCTGGGCGAAGGCCGACATGGTGCGGGCGCCTCGGAACGCTTTGATCAAGGCGGAATTCTCGGGCATCGCCACCATTACGGTGGTGCTGCCGATCCCGACGCCGTTGACGTTGAAGGTGTTGCGGCCGTCAAAGCTGAGAACAATCGGAAAGCTCTCGCCCTTGGTGAGCGACCAGTTCGGATGGTTGAACGCCAGGGCCCAATGATAGGTGTTCGACACCAGTACGCTGAAATTGATGCCGCTCGCGTAATTGGCGCCAGCGATGCAACTGGAAAATGCGCCGTTGGCGTCGTTGGTGTAGGCGCCGCCCGTCCAACTCCCGACCGAAATCGAACCATAAGGCCCGCGGGCACCAGCCGTCGGAGTGATCCCAAAAGTAAGACCAAGCGCGAGACCAAGTGTCACAAGTCCGTTAGCGATCCCCGCACGCATTTACGTCTCCCAAACCTTTACACCTCACATTGTACCGACAATGTTTCAAAATCTCTGGCTGCGTCAAGGGTTGGATCGGCTCCAAGCGGCCA
>Ga0105239_10003742_pt1 | contig 18516 bp, 14 predicted proteins | sample KBSC44metaG_FD_92761 | JGI IMG/M metagenome (GOLD analysis project Ga0105239, IMG submission 92761) | Corn rhizosphere microbial communities from Kellogg Biological Station, Michigan, USA - KBS C4-4 metaG | ecosystem: Host-associated > Plants > Roots > Rhizosphere > Soil | place: Michigan, USA...
CCTTCGTCCGTCGACATCGCCCTATGCGGGGTACGGGAGGACATATATCTAGCTTCATCGGTCGACGTCTCGGACATGCAGATGAAATGCATCATATCAATCGTGCGGCTAGACATGGACAACATGGAAGACCTGGTGGCGATGACGGAACCAATCCTCTGTTACGCCGACCCCAGGCTGATCACAGTCGTCCTCAGCGAGAGGGTCTGGTCCGGCCCGGTTTTCTTCCTCCTGGACTTGGAAACATTCAGGAGCTTCCAGGCTTCTCTGGCATTGGCACCACCTTCCAGACTGTTATCCGCAATGGCGACATTTCTCCACCACACGGATCTCTTCTTGACACTCTGGTTCAAGCTTTCAGTCGCGATGAGAGTGCCCGGCCCATTTTCAGCTTCGCCGGTACACCGGATGACCTACGCCAAGCTCTTTCAAGACCTGCCGTTTCTGGATTCGGCCATCGCCACCATTCTCGTGAGGACAGTCCACGCGCTGCTCATTTCATTCCCGCAACGACAATTACGAGATGGCAAGAAGAGTCTCGAATTTTGTTTGGCAGTGCATCCATTGACAAGATGCAACGTGTTCAGATTCTCATCATGTCAGTTCTCGTACCCCCAGCTCAAGAAGAGGAGAAGGAAAAGCGTCGAAAGCGTGAAGAAGAGCAGAAAGCTGAGCGAGAGGAGCAAGAAAAGCTTAGAATTGAATCAGAGCGACTCAAGAAGGAGGCAGAAGCGTTGGAGGCAGCTGCCAAAGCAGCGGCAGAGCGGCTTCGGGAAGAAGCAGAAGCTGAGGCAGCGGCCATTGCTCATGAAAACAGTTCTGGTCACCAAAACGATGTTGATACAGAGCCAATGGACGATGTCCAGAGTGCTGGAGACAACGCTGCACAGAGTGAAAATGCTGCTCCGACTGACGATACTGATGTTGAATCACAACCTCGTGTCTTCACCACGATTCGAGGTCGTCAGCTTGACATCACTGGTCTTTCAATTGATATTGAATATCTTGAGGCTTTGCCTGAAGAATTGAGGGAAGAGGTCATCATGCAACAATATGCAACTCGACGTGAGGAAGCACGCCAGGATGGCAATCATGAGCCGAGCGGAATTGACCCAGACTTTCTCAATGCGCTACCCGATGATATCAGAGAAGAAATTCAACAGCAGGAAGCGCATGCCCAACGCAGACGGGAGCGTGAAGCAGCCCGCCGACAAGCTGCAAACTCCACTGGCCCCGCGCAAGCAGAGGAAATGGACAATGACAACTTCCTCGCAACTCTAGATCCAAACTTTCGACGTGTTATCCTCGCTGAGCAACCACCCGAGGTCTTGCGCCAACTTGATCCACGACATGCTGCTGAAGGTCGCGCCCACTCTAGACGCTATCTACAATATTCTATGGGTGGCGACCGTGATCCCCGAGGCGAGCGTGCCGCTAATGATACCCCTCAGCGCGATAACAAACGACAGATCATCCAGATGGTTGACAAAGCCGGGGTTGCCACTCTTCTCCGACTTATGTTCTTGCAACAACAAGGATCAGGATCCTTGCGAGGCAACTTGTGGCGGATTTTGCGAAATATCTGTGGAAACCGGCAGACTCGATTTGAGGTCATTAATCTCCTCCTAGTAGTTCTCAAAGAAGGAAGTACGGATGTTAGCGCAGTTGAGCGCAGCCTAGCCAACTTGTCGCTTCGCGCCAAAGCAACTGTGGGACAAAAGACTCCACAACCATTGAGACGGACTCTTTCAATGCAACCCAGTGGAGGATTGGGCGAAGAAGTCACCCCATTGATTGTTATTCAACAATGTCTCTCTGCCCTTAAGCAATTGTCATCAGGTGGGATGCATATTCGAAGTATCTTCCTGCGAGAGGTCGAGGTCAACCCTGCGAGCAAAAAGGCCAAAGGTAAAGGAAAAGAAGTCCGGACGGCCAAGTATCCCATCAATGACCTGATCGGCCTGTTGGATCGTAAATTGATTGTTGAGAGCTCATTCTGTCTTCAGCTCCTGGCAGAACTTCTCGCCGCTGTTACATCTCCACTTCCAACCCTTCTGAGAAAGGATAAGGACAAAGAACAGGATGAAACGAAACAGTCTGAAGTTGGTCAAGGAGGTGTAGGACATCACGACCATTCTTCTCCAGACACAGCTGAAGGGGGTGCTCCATCACGAACCACTATCGACGACCACGATGTTGAAATTCAAGATGCTCCTGTTCCTTCAGCGCCCACCGACGAAAATGCTAACATAAATGAAGGTGAATCCTCCTTGAAGCCGGATACAAACAACGAAGCACTGGCTTCTGAAGAGATCAAATCCAAGAAGTCTTTCGAGCCACCAGAAATTCTCAAACATAACCTGGAGCTAGTCGTTAGCATTTTCGTTGCTCCAGAATGCAACAGTGATACTTTCCATCCGACGTTGGAGACGTTGTCAAGTCTTTCTTGCATCCCGGGCACTGCCGCGATTTTCAGCAAGGAACTGATCAATCATGTCAAGTCGCTTTCTCAATCAATTTGTGGGGATCTGGATGACCTTATTCCCCAGTTGAGAGACGCACATTTGAGCTCAGAGTTGGACGTCATCTCTTCTTCTAAGTTTTCTCATGGAGGTTCTGATCAAGTCAAACTTCTACGAGTTCTTCAGGCGTTGGACTACCTGTCCGCACCTAAGAAGGACATTGAGGAATCAGAGGAGAATCCAGTGATCAAGAGTATTCTCACCTCTTCTTATGAGAGCCTAACTCTTGGCCCCTTGTGGACGAAACTAAGCGATTGCCTGACAATCATTCGCGAGAAGGACAACATCATCAGCTTTGCAACCATCCTCCTGCCGTTGATAGAATCATTGATGGTTGTGTGCAAGAACACCTCCCTCAAAGATTCTGTTCTAGCCAGACAAGTCAGAGAGCAAGCCCCGAGCAGTCCGGTTCCGGAGGCCATGGATGATCTAGAGGAGCTCTTCTTCAACTTTACCACCGAACATCGCAAGATCTTGAATGATATCATCCGACAATCACCAAAGTTGATGCAAGGCAATGGTAGCTTTAGTCTACTGGTCAAGAACCCCAAGGTACTCGACTTCGATAATAAACGTGCGTATTTCACGAAGCAAATTCACTCGCGCCTGCATCAACAACGTCATATTCAGCCACCTCTGCAGCTGAACGTCCGCCGCGACCAGGTATTCCTGGATTCATACAAAGCGCTCTACTACAAATCTGCTGAGGAGATGAAATATGGTAAACTCAACATTCGTTTCAACGGTGAAGAAGGCGTGGATGCTGGCGGTGTCACTCGAGAATGGTTCCAAGTCCTCGCGCGTGGCATGTTCAATCCAGATTGGGCATTGTGGCAACCAGTCGCCGCAGATCGAACCACCTTCCATCCCAATCCACTGAGCTGGATCAATGGCGAGCACCTTCTGTATTTCAAATTCATAGGCCGTATCATCGGCAAAGCACTGCATGAAGGCCGTGTACTTGATGCTCACTTCAGTCGCGCGGTCTACAAACGTCTACTCGGAAAAGAGCCGAACTTGAAAGATCTTGAATCCATGGATCTCGACTACTATAAGAGTCTACTGTGGATTCTTGAAAATGATATCACTGATGTGATTAGTGAAGATTTCTCTGTCGTTGAAGAACAATTCGGAGAAGAGAAAGTCGTCGACTTGATCCCGAATGGAAGAAACATTCCCGTCACAGATGGAAACAAGCGCGAGTACGTTAATGCTCAAGTCCGTTATCGTCTCACGACATCAGTACGAGAACAACTCGAGAACTTTGTGCGAGGCTTCCACGACATCATCCCCGCAGAACTTATTGCCATCTTCGACGAACAGGAATTAGAGTTGCTCATCTCCGGCCTCCCAGAAATTGACGTCGACGACTGGAGAGCTAATACTGAATATCACAATTACACGGCCAACAGCCCTCAGGTGACCTGGTTTTGGCGGATCGTGAGGGGCATGAGCAACGAAGAAAAGGCCAAATTGCTCCAATTTGTCACCGGTACCAGCAAGGTACCGCTCAATGGTTTCAAGGACCTTGAGGGCATGCAAGGCAATACTTTGTTCAGTATTCACAAGTAAGTCGACTTGCCGATTGTATTTGAAGAGGTACTAACACATCTTGAACAGGGACCCCAGCCAATCTCGTCTTCCAACCAGTCATACCTGCTTCAATCAGCTTGACTTACCCTCCTACGATGACTACGACACTCTCAAGAGTAGTTTGATGACGGCCATCAATCTCGGTGCAGACTATTTCGGATTTGCTTGATAGCCTTGAGTTTGGTAATATAGCTATGGACGTGCATTACCAACGAGTATAATGGTATTATTCATTGCCGCATGAATTCGGCGTTTTTCTTTGCTTGAGCGAGGCCAGCATCTCTCCAAAAAGAGAGACAAGAATAACATGCATGCATTTACAAGGAGTGGGCAATGGGATTTTGCAACGGGCTGTATCAAAAAGGAGAAGCGAAAATGTGAGCACAGGAAAGGGACAAAGCTCCTGTAATACGCTTGAGGGGTGGATTTCCGGTACTTGGGCCCAGGAAGGGACGTGCAGGTTTTGAACTGGCACCAGTACCCAGTCTTATCACTTCTCGTAGATAGATTAGCTTATCAAATAGATGACGCATTATGCGCAGGAAATTCATTCTTTCTCATTGCCCGATTGCCCGGTGTTCGTGAGGGATGCGTTCCTATCCTAGAGCCTGGAATCACGCACCTAAGTCTGGTTGGTACGGGTATGGAACCAGGTAGTTCACCCTTTTTCATCTCGTTTGCACGTGACTCACACCAACTTTCCACTAAATGCCAAGAACTTGCAATGCCAAGCTGGTCTATTCCTCTTTTGGTTATACCACATTTCAACAATCCACACTGGAACTTTTCACATCTCTTGCACTGGCCCTTCTTCAACTTTGCACACTTCAGCTTCAAAACAACTCATTGTTCTAGTCAACCCGCCGTTTTCTCCAATAACTATGGTAAGCCAAGATCGCTATCAGCAAGCCGTATTCCGAGTCCTTCAAGAGAGAAATGTTGCCGTAAAACGCAATTCTTCAATCGCGACAGTGACCAAATCCGCCAGCCAGCAGGACCCGGCTGCTTTTCATGGGATCTGAACTCTTGATTGAGCACTCAGCCAACAACATGAATTCCCGAGTTCCTGCTGCCTCTGGTGATGAACTAGGCTGGAGACGTCGGTTGAGGCACGAGGAGAAATCTTCTTGTCTGGCCGTCGTCCTCCCTAGAGTCAAGAGAATTTGATCAGATTTGCTGATGATTTTTCTCTTCTCAATGATAGCCACCCAAAGGAAAGAAGCCCGCTCCTGCCCCCTTCCCTCAAGGAAAGGCCGGCTCTAGCAAGAAGGCAGCAAAGGTGAGTGTCCTTGTACCATTCCTCCTTTTTGGCGCCGCGCCTCAAACGAGGCTCACTAACTCTCTTGCGCAGAACCCCCTCCTTGAGAAGCGATCTCGAAACTTCGGAATCGGCCAAGATGTCCAGCCCCCCCGCAACCTCTCTCGCATGGTCAAGTAAGCTATTCCCCTTGACTCGATGCACTACGCCTCGACCTTGTGTCTCTAACAACACCCCACCTCTCCACAGATGGCCCGAGTATGTACGCCTGCAACGCCAGAAGAAGATCCTCAACATGCGCCTAAAGGTGCCACCAGCGATTGCCCAATTCCAACACACCCTCGACCGTAATACCGCCGCACAAACCTTCAAACTCCTCAACAAGTACCGACCAGAAACCAAGGTCCAGAAGAAGGAACGACTTCTCGCCGAGGCTACCGCCGTTGAGCAAGGAAAGAAGAAGGAGGATGCTAGCAAGGTACGTGCACTCCATCATAAACGCCTCTACATCAACACACCTCTCAAGCAGCTCTCGTTCATTTACCTAACTCCACTCACAGAAACCCTACGTCGTCAAATACGGCCTAAACCATGTCGTGGGACTGATCGAGAACAAGAAGGCGTCTCTAGTCCTGATCCCGAACGACGTAGACCCGATCGAGCTCGTCGTATTCCTGCCCGCGCTGTGCCGCAAGATGGGTGTTCCCTACGCCATCATCAAGGGCAAGGCTCGCCTGGGCACCGTCGTGCACAAGAAGACCGCCGCTGTTGTCGCGCTCACCGAGGTCAAGGGCGAGGACAAGTCCGAGCTTAGCAAGCTCGTCTCCGCCATCAACGACGGCTACGCCAGCAAGCACGAGGAGAGCCGTCGCCACTGGGGTGGTGGCATCATGGGCACCAAGGCCGTTGCCAGACAGGAGAAGAAGAGAAAGGCCATCGAGAGCGCCATCAAGATCTAAATTTCTTGATTGTCCTTTTGTTTCCCTCATGCTTTTTTCTTCTACCGTCTTGCCTGCCTGCCAGCCTCTCTGCATGTACCCTAAATGCTACATCAGCGAGGCTCTACACACCCTCTCCAATCTGTGGGGGAGCAGGGCTTGGCCTCTAAAGCCGAAAAGTTCAGATCAAATCAACGGATAGGGTCGGACAGGTTCCGTGACTGCATGCCATCCGGTCCATCTTGTTGCTTCGGCCACCACGAACAACTACTTCAAAAGCGCACCAGCGCGAAAAGAAGTCAAACGGCTGTGGCTTGAGGATTGGGATCATGTGAGACGACTCAAGTGTTGTCTCCCCAACCTACTTAGATAGCACAAAAGTCATTCCATGACAAAACACAATCCCCATCCACGACTGGAACGAACTGAAATGAAAAATAGGAAAACTCCCCAAAGCCTTTTCTGAAGAGACAATGATCCTTCTTTCGCTCTTTCTTTCGCTCTCTCTTCCTGTCCTTCCCTCTTCCCCCTCGTCTGCCCTCTGGTCTGCATTCACAAGTAATGCTGATTCGAACTGTATAATCGTAACAAACCCAGTGCCATAAGCGGCATGAACGTCTGCTGGCCTTTGTCTGAGATCCCCCACGGAGACCACAGGTATGTACGTATGTATTTGTGAACCTGAATGGCAGAAAAAAGGTAAGAAAGGGGGAGCGCTGGTATGGTAACGTTCATTAGGTTAATATGATTATGCACATGCGAGGGTTTGTGATGGTCATCTCACTATCATTTCCGAATATACATTATTCCGCTTACTTGTTCGCTTGCTTGCACGCGCACGCATGATATTCTTCACACGGAGGTCTATGCAAATTTGCCCTCTCCACTTCGCCGCCACCGTGCTGAACCCAACTTCCCTGGGAACAGGCCAAAAGACGATCTCGACATTGACTTCCTTGTCAAGACAGCACCAACTACGCCAACTCAACCCACCAATAATGCGCGCCCAAAACGACGAATCCGCTCCCTGAAGAACATAGTGGTATCAAGAAGAAGAAATAAAACCCACAGAGAGCTTTCACCTCGCTGTCAAACAACGCCTGTCGCTTTGCGTTATCACTGGGTTATCGGCCGTTAAAACAATCTGTTGTGATGCCGCTACACATCTCACCGACTACGAATCATGCCCAAACTCGAACGAATTGATCAAAATTGCGGCTTTGCCTCGTGATACGAGGCCTGATTGGAAATCGAACCGGAGGCACCAAGGATGACAAATATACATCGTCGAGGTGAGAAAGTAATGTTCATCCATTGAAGGACTGCTTTCAGTGTCGACCTTGGCGAGCCTGGATTCCATTCATTAGCTCGGTCGACCTTACAGGTCTGAGTAGCCACGACGTACCTTCATTGCCTCAATTCTCGCTTTCAACTGGCTGGTCACTTCAGCAGCTCTCTTCCAATTTTCTTCTGTCTTTGGTTCTCTAGACCCAGAATCGCTTTGCTCTCGACTTCCGAAGTTTGGTCTTTGAGGGCTGCTTCTTCCGCTGCCATTTGCCATGCTATTAACAGGAGAGCTTATCTTTCTCCTGGAAGCAAGCATGTCAAGACCATTATTTTCTTTTTCTTCGCTCGGGCTGAGATCCAATCGATTGGATGTGTAGGTGCTTTGTGGCCGCTGCTTCAAAGTCGCTGGTCGGCTGCTTTGTGAACTCGCAGAGCTTCCAGTCCTCTGTAGCGTACTTTGCGGTCGGGAGGAGTGTATGTTGCCATTTGGCGGATAGCGAGTCATCGACTGGTCTTCATAGATGCCGCCACTGTCGCTGGCAAGATCTTCAGTGGCTCTGCCGCGCATCAAGTCCTCTCTTTCTCTTCCAAGACTTTCTCGGCCTAATCTCGACAATTCGCGCTTGTATCGCTCGCCCTCCTTACGGACACTCTCAACCTCAGCCTTCAGAACGTCACATTCACCCCTAGCTCGAACCAATTGCGTCTCCTTGGCTTTTATTTGAAGAACATCACGGGTATGGTCCTCTATGAGCTGTGCGTTCTGATTTTGAAGTTCTGAGATTTCGGCGGTAAGCTTTGCGTTACTCCCTCTGAGACTATCTGTCAGGGCCGAAAGGCGGTCCTTCTCGACGCGTAATTCCTCCAGCTCCGCTCTTTCTATTGCAGTCAGACCACTGGATATTGGAACAACAGAGGGTGGCGATAGAGGGGCAGCTGCTGGTCTCGCCAATGGGCGGCCAGCAAGTCCGCCTCTAGCAACACCGAACTTTGACGGCGAAGGTGCAGGTGCTTCTTCATCGCCGTCATTGCTCATAGGAGGAGAGATGACTCTTCGTTGGGGGCTGGCGATGCCACTTGGAATGCCAGCTACAGGTTTCTTCAGACCACCAAGCTTCAGAGCAGACGGCTGAGCTAGACCGGGACGGGCGACTCCACCAGGCTTTGGCAGTGCTTTCGCGGTAGGTTTGGGTTGTAGTGGGGCAGCGTCTTCGACAGGCGGAGGAGCAGCTTGTGGTGCCTTTTTAGCTGGGGGCTTCTTCGAGCCCCCGAGGACCTTCTTTCCAACAGCAGAAGTTGCTTTGGCGGGTGGAGGTGCTGCCTTGGGCTTTTCCTTTGCCTTGACCTCGGCAGTATCAAAGTATTCCTTTATCTTTGCTTTCCGGATATCGTCCAAACCTTCAAGATGAGGATTCATTGCGCGTTCCCCTATGATCTTCATTAAGATCCCAAGAATCTCTGCGCCTCCAGCTCTCAGGGGTTCTGTGGATTCGGTCAAGAGCTTGGTTGCGGCATCGGCGATGGATTTTTGCTCGGGTTTTGCAGGAACATCACGAGTAGTTCGTAAGCATCTGACGAGGAATTTGATTGTTTCAAGCTTGACCTGTGGGTTTTTGTTGAGGAGAAAGCCAATTGTTTCTTCCAGGCAATCAGTGAGAGAGGTGGCCGAAAAAACTGCATCGAGTGCAGCACCAAGGGCATCGGCAACCGATTGTTTCTTCTCTTTCAACCGTTCCATCATGGGGGCCTGGATAGTTGAACGATACTTGGCGAAGGACCTTCTCAAACCAATCGCCAATTTTTCAGTACAATTTGCAGCTACGGTGACAACCGCAATGTTGGCATCCTTCATGCATTTCGCAAAGGCTCTCACTAGCTCATCGTATGAACCTTCCTTGACTCTGGGAGTGTTCAAAATGTTGAAGAGGTTGTCGAGGGCTTCCTTTCGGTCTTTCCATTTTGAAGAAGCAACTGTTTCATAAAAGTCTGCGGGAATCTTGGAGATTACATCGACTGGTTCAGCTAGATCAAAAGCATTGACTTGAACCTCTTCCTCCTCCTCCTCTTCATCAGCGACACCCCCATCGTCATAACCACCGGCAGCAGCAGGAGGCGCGGATGCTAGAGCAGCATGTTGTGCTCGTGTTAGACGCTCCTGTTTGGGCGAAGGCTCCTCCTTGACCTTCTCGAACAGTTTCTCAAGATCTTGCTGCTGAACAGGCTTCAGCTCATTCCAGAAGACGGCCTTCATTGCTTCCTTTAGCCATCGGTAGAGCTCGACCGTAAGATTTTGGGCTTCAGCACGGACATTCTTATCAGCATGAGCAAAGACTTTAGGCAATGCCTTGAGGATAGGCTTAGGTTCGACTAGTTTTATTCCGAAGTTATGGAAAATGGCGGTAATAGCATTAAGGGTGGCGGCAATGATTTTCGGTTGCTTGTTGGACAGGGCCGGCAGTAATTCTTCAATGACGGGATCAGACTTGTCCAGTTCAATATAAAGCAATATGGCTTCGAGAGCACTTGCTTTAGCGGCGGGTCTGGTGGAAGACAAGCCCTTCTCATATATGGGTTGTAGAGTATGTGAACGGGACCTGGTGGCGGCTTGTTGACCACCATATTTTAAAAACGCGCACAAAGCGGCGAGGCCTTCCTGCTGGGCGGCAACATTTGAATCGGCGGCAGCGCCTTTCCATAGACTAGGATCCTGGAGGAACGGTCTGAAGGCGGGGTGTGACTCGTCTGGGGTGAGCTCGAACTCTTTGGCGGCGGCTTCGTAGCCCTCTTTCCGAACTTTCCAGTTTTTATGGACAAATCTGTCAGGTAAGGGGAGTTTGGAAAAGTCTTCTTCCTGGCCGTCGGCCATGGCTGGAGGAGAGAAGATGCGATATAGAGAGAGAAATTTAGAGGAGGGCTTGGATGTCTTGGTTGAGGGACGGGTGAATGGACTGTCGGAGAACATCAGTTAGAGGTTGAAATTTAAAAGAATGGAAGCAAGGGGCCATGGCCATAATGGATAGTGGACATAGGCTGAGGCATCGGGAGACGTACGATCAGAGTTGTATCTAAATGCGTCAATCAGTACCTTGCACCTGCGGGAGGCGCGCGTGATGGGGAGCAGACGCGACAGGAGGAAGTCGGTACCGCTGTCGCAAGTAGTCGTTGTATGACTACAAGTATGTAGGTGCTTTGTAGGAGGTTGACGAGGGGATGCGACACGTCAAGGGGGGTTCAGATCTGGTGTAGTTGAGATATGCGGTAGATGGTGACGAGGAGGAGGAATACCAGGTTAGTTAGTATCCGGTGATGTGGGCAGAGTGGATAATTTTGTTTGTGGTGGCCGTAATAGGAGCCAGTGCTTTGTATACGGTACTTGTATTGGGGCTGTACGGGCTTCCGTATTGGCGGTACATACTCCATACTCGGGTACCATGGTAATTAGCCTTTGGTGGGTGTCTACATCATCCTGCTCGCATTTGGTTGTACTGACAACAGCTGGGCACCAAGGCACAAGGGTAAATGGCATTGCACGTATTTACGGAGTACTCGTTGTACCGAATTATCCCGTAACTATTATTGTATTATGGATAGTACAGTACGGAGTATCTACTCTGTATACATGCACTCACACTTTATTATTCATTGTCCATCCTGGATAAGCAGCCAAACCCAAGATCCTCTTCCTCGACATACTATATTACTCCCCTTTTCACCCATTGCCCTTCCAATCGTCTTTGCTTAAGAAGCCTCTACATCAGCTCTGCCTCTTGAAGCGTCCCTTGTCTCATAACAAGGTCAATTAGCCCCTCCCATAAATATCCCATCCCAATTCATCCATTCCTCCAAACCCTTCTCTGTTTCGCCCTTCCTAAACATCCTTTGCACCTTTTTTGGAAGTTTCAATTCAATACTCGCGGTTATATGCTCGATCGATTCTTCGGTGCATGAGAGCCAAGTCTCCCAGTAACGGGCATTGAGCCCATCCAACCAAAACATGGCTCAACTTCTCACCTCCCGCCAGGCGGAGGAGTTGTGAGTTGGGTGCCTCGCAACCTGACAGATTCCCGGCTAACAAATTGCAGGCATAAGTCTATCGTAGCCTATATGCTCTCCGCTGGCATGACGGAATCCGCTGCCGTTCTCCGCCGAGAATCAAACCTCGCCGACACCTTCGACGATGCCACCGCAAAGAAGTATGAGACTTTGTTGGAAAAGAAGTGGACTTCGGTTGTCCGCCTGCAAAAAAAAATCCTCGACCTGGAGGCCAAAAACAACCTTCTTCAGCAAGAACTAGACTCGGCCACTCCCCTCTCCGCGAGTCGCAAAATTGACCCTGTAACATGGCTACCTAAAGCCCCTGCAAGACATACCCTCGAAGGTCACCGAGATCCTGTCACCGCAGTTGCCTTCCACCCAATCTTCTCTTCCCTTGCCTCCGCCTCCGAAGACTGCACCATCAAGATATGGGATTGGGAATTAGGCGAACTAGAGAGGACCCTGAAGGGCCATACGAAGGCTGTTCTCGATGTCGACTTTGGAGGCCCTAGAGGTGGCACCCTGCTGGCAAGCTGTAGTAGCGACTTGACTATTAAATTGTGGGATCCTAGTGACGAGTACAAGAACATTCGAACCTTACCCGGCCACGACCATTCGATTTCTTCCATTCGTTTTATCCCCTCTGGTGCTGCCGGCGCTCCACTATCAGGCAATACTTTGGTCTCCGCTTCCAGAGATAAAACTCTGCGAATCTGGGATGCCACTACCGGATACTGTCTAAAGACTTTAAAAGGGCATACAGACTGGGTGAGAGCCGTCAGCCCTTCCATTGATGGCAGGTGGCTGCTAAGTGCAGGCAATGACCAAATTCCTCGCCTGTGGGATGCCAGTTCTGGCGAGGTCAAAATTTCCTTTCTTGGCCACGAGCACTACCTAGAATGTGTAGCTTTTGCTCCCAGCACTGCATATGTTCACTTGGCTGCCATTGCTGGTTACAAGAGACCACCCCCAGCCAGCAGTAGTGGAGAATTCCTGGCAACTGGAGGCAGAGATAAGCTCATCAAAATATGGGACAACCGGGGGACCTGTCACAAAACACTGGTCGGACACGACAACTGGATTCGTGGTTTGGTTTTCCATCCAGGCGGAAGATATTTGCTTTCCATTTCCGACGACAAAACAATTCGATGTTGGGACTTATCGCAGGAGTGCAAATGTGTCAAGGTGATTGACGATGCCCATCAACACTTCATCAGCAGCATTCGCTGGGCTCCTGATATTCCAGTTCAGACCCCGGCCAATGGCGAACCCAATGGCACAGCCTCCGCAGTTAAAAAGGAGGACAGTGGTGGGGGAGGCAAGATTCGATGTGTCATTGCGACAGCCAGTGTTGATCTGAATGTTCGGGTCTTCGCTGGCTAGAATTGGCTTAGGTAGGCATCAGTGCCACTTTTCCGAGCGATCGAATTATGGCTAGATAAAAAGGAGAGGTTAAATGAGTGTATGACTATGAGTAACGAATCAAGATACCATATCAGTGGCCTTTAAATATCACATGTCGTCGCTGAGGACCTGGGTGCCTTGCTGTGCGTACTCCCTACGGAGTACCCCGGTACATCCATAAAGGATGTCCTGCTCAAGGGGTCTTGGCTCACCCACATCACATCTTTCACCGCGCCTCTGCTCAGCCTCGTCCCAATGCCATTTTGTCAAGCTACCCATGTGTCCCTGACCTGAGAGCAGGTATCATTTCTCAACCATGATACCCATGGTCAGTAACATTTCTACTTAGTGCTCACTCGCCCCTCCACTCTCATCATGAAACTTGACTCTTTGTCCAGAGGAGAACTCCGCCGCTCAAATTAGCAACTCCCTCAAACACATCTGAGATCATGGATTTCAGACCGAACTAGAATTTCAATCCGCTAAGATCCTTTCAATTACCATTTCCCGGTCCTTTTTGAAGAGCCACTCACGCTCATGGTGTTATTTACAGACATTCATTGGATTCAATGGCCTCGTCGCGGACAACATTTTTACGAACGTTGAAGGCGATTTTCAATCAACAAGCCTCCGAGGCAGGAACGGGAGATATGTCCATTGCAATTGACCTGTTTGGAGGGTCCATCAACCACGCTAAGGCTACGGTGATATTCGTCTTTCAAATGGACTCAGTCGAAGATGAAATACTGCAAACCCCTCTTCATTCCAGCCGATTCCGAACTCAACCAAATCATGTAAGCATGCGGCAAATCCAGCTTGAATAGCTCTCCCACTCGCCCAGCAACAGAAGATGTAAGTCATGCAAGCCTCTAACCGTTCCTGGTGGCATGAACTATTCCCCACTTGGTCATACGCAGCAGCAGCTCTTTCTTTGTTCTGGCTTTGCATTCCTGATGTTATTGTTTCGGGTGCACGGTGATTGGGACCGCGTTCTCCCGCGTTGGGACTCTTTGAGAACAAAGCAAACCATGCACACCTTGCGTCCCAGCCTCACTAACCTACTCTCATCGTCACTGTATCTACACAAGGAGCCACATGAGAGGGACAAAGCAGAACCGCTTCAAATAGTTATCAGGTAGGTGAGCGTGTGAGCGTGTGTCCTCCAGAGAACTCTAGTCCTCGTATTCCTTTACAAAGGAACAGTGATGCCCGCCTCATCTCCAAACCCAAGAATTTCACATAATCGTAGACTCAAAGAATTCCTTTATTCATCCAAGCTATGACTCCTTCCATGCAGGAGCACCCTCCCCCTCCTCCAGCTTTGCATCGGCGTTTACCCAATCCTATTGCTGATCATTCCGCCCCGGCCTTACACAGAACGTCTTCGCTTTCGCAACATCACTTATTCAATGATCTAGCTCCCCCTCCACCTCCTTACCATCATCAGAATGGCGGCGAAGATAATGCTGCTGTTACCAGAAGAAATACTGTTCACTTCCCCCAGCAACACCTCACCGAAATCTCTTCCTCGGGTTCCAGAACAGACCTAGCCTTTCGATCCATGTCTGCTGCTACACATCATGCAGCTGCAGACAGCGACCCTAGCACGGTTCCTCGTCCCTCGCATTCTGAGGAGATGATAGACGAGCAGCCATCACTGCAAAATCAAAACCGTAATGCCTCCATTGCCAGGGAGCACGTATGCCTGTGTCCACCAGACCCTAGAATCCCGAGACCGCGAAACTGTAAGAATTTACTCACCTCGGTTTCCCCTCTTTTCATGTGCTGAATGTGGTTTCAATCTCTTCTGTTGTTTAAAATCGTCACTTGTCCGTTTGCGGCTAATTTCTGGGTTGAACAGCCTTCATTCTCTTCCGTCAGCACCAACAATCAAGCATTATTGCCCAAAATCCCGGAATTCCCAACCCGGAGGTATCAAAGATCATCGGAGAACAATGGCGACATCTATCTACCGAGGCCAAAGAGGAGTGGAATATGCTCGCGGAAGTATGTAAAAAGGAACCTCAATCCCCTCTATCGCTGACAAAGGCCCTTGTCCACTGACTCGACTGTTCATTTAGGCAGAGAAAGCCCGTCATCAAGAACAATATCCAGGCTATCGCTACCACCCACGCAGAAGTGGAAGAGTTAGCAATCAGTCATCCGTCTCTGGCCCATCATCTGCTGAAACACAGGAACCTTGTGCAAAGTGTGGTGGAAAGCCGATCCAGAATTCTACGAACAGCTCACAGCTGCCTAATAACCCGAATACTAATACGCATCAGGACATGGCTACGCAAATCCCAGCAAAGCGTGGCTATATCGTGAGCGGTCCGCATGGCCAGAGAATCCATGGCCAGCCGACAGTGTCTCCTGAGCACCTCGGACAACAGAAGGCATTTGTCGAAGCATATCCATTCTCCAGGGTTGATCCCAGGCTGATTTACGCGGTTCCTCCAACTGCTCAACGGACACCCCCATCGGATTCACAAGATCCAAAGAGGCGTCGGTACAACAGCAATGGCGTATACGTCCCAGCAGGCCAGCCTTACCCTGAACCTGCTTACGCCTATCCCCATTCTCCCATGAACAATGCTTATACGCGTGGAGAGGCCATACAGCAAGTCCATGCACAACAAGTCCCTGTGCAACGGATACACGGAATGCAGCCAACAAAATCAGCAATGATATCTCCTCCCCGCGGAGTATATCCACACCCACCACAGCTCCAACCAGTGCGCCCACCTCATCCACACCACCGCGCCCGATCATCAGTTGCACTTCCACCAATAGAAACAGTGCTCGCTCAAGCACCTCTTAAGACATCATCGATCTCATCCCAGAGATCTGGCGTCGAAGCGATGATCATGTCGATACCAGTGTTGAACAAAATCAAAGTCCTGTCTCAAATCTCCGGACCTCTTCCAACTCCTGGTCTAACCTCACCAAAGCCGCATGTTCGTGGCGCCATCATTGCCGTCGAAGGGATGGATGCCAGCAGCGTCAACAATATGACCACTTCACTCGCCGACCAACTTGGAAGGGAAGGCAACTTCGCCGTGAGGATATTCGAGGGTCCAAACCCATATAGCCTTATCCGCGAAGCAAGAAGTGGCGTCCATGGCCGGAATGGAAATATCACCACCGAGTCGTACCTAAAAATGTTGAGTGAATGGCACAAGACCAGCAAAGAGATGGTTGAGTATATAACCACACGACCTCAAGGGCAGACAGGTGACAAGGAGGCACCTATCTCTGTTGAGAGTTCACCCGTCGAGACAACAACAACAACGGAATCTAAAGGTGACTATGCCGGGACAATTGCGGACGGTCCTCTGTCAGCCATCAGCCCTAAGACGATCTACAAGGCAGCAGAGCTATCGATTGCCTCACCACCATCAATGAAGGGACGAAGCCAGAGTACTCCGGGAGGAAGCTCAACCGCCCAGGGAAGTGCTGTTACTGTTGACAAAGAGAACAGCAAGCCAGCGTCGCTTGCAGGACCTTTAATGTTCCCCCGTCCAGTGAACTCATCCCGAATCCCACCACTACCCACTCCCGCACCCTCATCAGCTACGTCTGTCGCCGAACATAAGGCTGAAACTCCAGCTCAAGAAACAGAGGCACCGAACCCCGATCCAGCGAAGGATAAGGAAAATGTGCGTGTACCAGCTGCAAACAACGCCAGTACCGTCATCCCGATCGCCATAGTACCACACTTCCAACTTACCACTGTGGATGCGAGCTCAATCTCGATGCCAATCTCCGATGGCTTCAGCCCACCGGCACACTGGCAGTGGTTCGCGACGCTGTGGCGAGGCAGCGTGGGTCCAGACGTGACGATCTTGATCAAGAGCACAGAAGAGGATGTTCCGGATATCGTGAACACAGTCGGAGCGGCGGCGGCGATGGCAGGGGGGACAGCAATAGAGATAGGAGGTGATGGAAGGGGAGCTGCAGACACCAACACCAACACCAGACCCACTGGTCCAAGCACAATGCCAACAGCAACAACAGGAGGTGCATCGAACCCCAATACGGCGGGTCAAGCCCCCCCAGCCGCACCTACTCGCGAGCGCACCTCAAGCTCCACCGCTGGCGTCGTCCCAGCGACCTCGAGCTCTGGCGTCGAGATACGATTGAACGACTGCCGCGCCGTCATCGTCAAGACTGGCATTATCTCCACCGGGAATGCTCCTGAGGCTGCTGGCAACGCGAAGCAGGTCAGTCCCAAGGAACTAGAGTACTGGGAGAAGGCGAAGCGACGTGTGGGATTCGAGGTCGAGGAGTTTCTTAGGAAATGAGTGTGTTTGTGGGCGAACATGCTGCATATCTTAGCTGTCACTTGAGAGGGGCATATGTATCTATTTGGATATGACTATATGGAAGCTGGTTAAGGCCCAAGGTTTGGTTCATGAAGGGGTCTTGAAATTTGAGCAATGAATGAATGGAATGGAAAAACTGCAAGCCGGGCATGATCTAGTGTACTATTTCACTTCTCCCTGGGGAATGGGCGCATAGGCGGGGCCTAACACCGATCCATTTTGTGTATTTGACTGGATTAAACCTCGATAAACACTCTGTACGCAGCAGCTTCAGCTTGGGCTGGTCTTTTCTGTTTGAAATACTTGAATCTGCCTGCCTTGTAGTTACACATTAGGCGCTTGATTGTGATCTTCCTGATTCTTGCTCCTGTGCCTTTACCATGTTCACGACTCCTGCTCTCGTCATCTATAACACCAGACCGTAGGCAGAATTCGTAGAAGTACCGACTGGGTTGCACATCTGTGCCTTCAAGGCTCAGCTGTTCTCCTTGTCGTAGATTCAGCTTCCTAAGCTCCAATAATAGTCTCTTTTGTAGTTGTGGTATCATAGCATGTTTCATCAAAGGCATTCCAGAGTTCTTTCGCCCCACTTCTCATCGGCTCAGATCTATTTTTTGTCTCTAAGAAACCCCTGTAGAGTGGATCCGACAGTTCTTGTGTGTTAAAGGGTCGTCTCCCAGACAATACCTTTCACTTTCTGGAGGGTAATCGTGCTTTGAGGGAGGCAGGACAGCTAGGAGCCATTGATTGTATGCTTTGCCCAAAGGGAGCGAGATGGCTGGCAGGAAACAGATTAAGATAGTGGCATATTCATGCTATTCAGGGCATCAAGTAGTACTTTGATGATTTCAAGGCACATAAGAAGGCTCGCAGGCACATGCACAGACCTGTAGGTGTGGTCGAACCTTTGTGGGCGAAGACAGCGGATTTTTGCCCCCAGGAAGCGTCAAAGAATGCCTCAGATCGTCAATGTCACTGTGAAATAGATCCAGGGTGTTTAGGAACCTCTTGAACAAAGATATGAGGTACTGAGACGCAAGGATTCTGATTCCAGGGTCTGCTGTGACTGATCTCCTCTAGATAGCCCTGTATCTCACACTCAGTGTTTGGCTGTAACCGTCTCTCCAGGCGCCATGGCATCGCACCAGCCGCAG
>Ga0105239_10003743_pt1 | contig 18514 bp, 9 predicted proteins | sample KBSC44metaG_FD_92761 | JGI IMG/M metagenome (GOLD analysis project Ga0105239, IMG submission 92761) | Corn rhizosphere microbial communities from Kellogg Biological Station, Michigan, USA - KBS C4-4 metaG | ecosystem: Host-associated > Plants > Roots > Rhizosphere > Soil | place: Michigan, USA...
CACATACCGTCTGGAGGGCATTTGTCGTTGCCTTGGTTCGGTATAATGGCAGGATGCCGCTTTGCGATACCATTGGCAAGTTTCGCACGGGTGCTCGCCATTACACCTGATTTTGCGCCTTCTACAAGGTTCACAGGCGCGTACAGTGGAAGTTCGCCTTTTTGCCGCTGAGGAAGTGTTTTGATCAGCTTGCTCAGGGCTGGCGTATTGGGCGGTCTCAAAAGTATGAAACATTGTGAGTCGTGAGATTGAGGAGGTTGAGATGGTTACCGTGACACACCCCAACTATGAGTTCTGTGAGCTCACAGTCTTGGCATGAGGACGTGATAGAAGCTGCCCAATGCAAGGGTGCTTTGGGTAGGATCCAAGTTGCAAGCGTGGTGGTCAGACAAGTGCCCGTGGATCAAGACCTCTCGATGCAACTTTTTGTGAAATGCTTGGCCGTGGTGGATGAGACCATATATATAAAGCTGGCTGGAGGTAAATCTTGATTGTGGCGGAGGAGATTAGTGTTTGATGGTCAACGGTCGACCGGGAGGAGGAGGGCGGGGCCAGCCAGGGTAGATCAAGACAGGGCTGTCAGGAATGCCTTGATACCTGGTCGAATATACGGCAAAGATAGAATTAGAAGGGCAGTAGGGGGGTGTGGTGATAATGGTAGGGGCAGTGACCGCAGAGCAAGGAAGGGGGGAGGAGAAAGTAGTTCAGAGACATCATGAGTGAGCAGAAGGGGAGCTTTTTGAGTCAGTGATAGGGATGGGGCGCCGACGCAGATACAAGATGTTAGTAGGAGCACGGAGTAGCGAGTATAGGCCTTAGGCTCTTAGGCTCTTAGGCAGGGGAAAACAGGTGCATGACTAGCATGAGGTATACAAGCAGCCGGCCACAGGGGTGGGTAGACCTGGGTGGACTTGGATAGACTGTCGAGGGACGGGTGGAAGATGAGAGCGCTGGAGGGTATCAAAGAATCCGGGGAAATTAGTTGCCATGATCGGCCGCATGTGTGGTTAGCGTGACCGAAGAAGAGCAGCAGTCAAGGGGAGGAGCCGGTGTGAGAGTGTGAGAGTGTGAGAAGATCGAACTTGGTACTCTGTACTTCTTGCTATACGGAAACACAGAGTACGAGCAGTGCTCAGTGCCAGTAGTGGATGGTCGATGGCCCATGGACAGGTAGGGGCCCCAGATCAGATCAGACGCGGGTGAATCTTGATTGGAGACGAGGGCCCAGGATTGTGAGGTGGTGTTAGAAGGGTGGAGGCAGTGCCAGAGCCAATGCTGGACGGAGCAGTGGTTGATGCCAGAAGTCCAGGGAGCGAGGAAGTGGTGTGGACTTGAGTGGACGGCCAACTGTCGACGGTGGATGTGGAAGTGTGGAATTGTGGATGCTTTGGCACGATGTGGATGTGGATGAAGGAGCCTAGGAGGAGGACGTGAGCAGACCGGGGATCTAGTCTGCAAGCAGTAGGAACGACGAGCCTTGACTGGCCGGTGGCTGGAGTGGACATGGGAGGACATGGGAGGGCGTGGCCATGTTGTGTTTGGACCAGGATTCTAGAAAGAAAATGGGTGCAGAATGCACAGAAGGTTGAGAGAAGCGAACAATTGAATGGACCAAGTCAAGTCCAGGGCGCTAGTCGTCAACGGCAGACTTTGGCTGACCAGGGTGGTGGTGGTGGTGATGGTGCTGCTGCTGGTGGTAGTACCACTTAAGAGTAGTAAGTAATTAGGAGTAACAGTAACGGTAGCATTTTGCCATCAAACAAAAGAGGAAAACAATAATGACAATTAATGAACAGAAATGAATGACGGAGGACATGGCAGTTCGTTCGAGGCGGGGTTGCTCTTTCCCAAGTGCCTCTCACTGCAACTGCATCTGCGTCTGCAACTTCCCATTGTCCAATTCCCGTGATCACTGCCACCGATATCCTCGTATTCTCCCTCCCTCCTCTCATCCTACTACCTACTCTGTATAAGGTTCTTCTCGAATTCTACCGTTTTTTCTCCCGCTAGTGTCCTCCCACTCACTCGTATTGCCAGTGCCGCCGAATGGCCCGACGCGTCTAAGCACTCCTCGTAACTCTAACCCTCGTTTGCACGACGTGGCTGATTTCTCTGCTCTAGGCTTGTTCCCAACTGCCTCCTTCATCTGCCATATTCTGTCCCTTGACAGCTTGACAACTCAACAACTCAATCGCCTGCTCATCTATTCCTCCTCGTCCTCGTAAATGATCCCGTCCCCCGGTTCTTTCTGGACACCAACCGTGTCATCCATGCCCCAGCCTCCACTCAAAACCACATGGCCTCATGGAGCAATAACGTCTCATCAACCGAACATCAGCCAGGCGCCATTTCACTCGTCCTCCTCCTCTACCATCTGCCTTGTCTTGGGTGCCTTGATCCACCTCCACCTCCACCGGCATCTCAGATATCCTGATTGCGCAGTACTCCCGACTGGTACTCACTGGTCGACCACGAGTCCTCCGTACCCTGCCTTCACACCCTGTTCCCAGTTGGACCGTGCACGATCCATCCACTCCCTCATTTCTGCTCCACCACTCCCACTACCACCACTGGTCCACCAGGCTACCACCACCATCAGCGTCATCGCCAACAATGAATGCCTTTTTCATCATCCACATTTTTCCCATGGGCCTCCAACCGTCATCTCTCCCCCCCTACTCCCTACTCCATCTTCTGGCCCCATAAGCTTGTATGGTTGGCTATCCTTCTAAATCCCGTTTAGTCCTTCACCAGCCAAAACATCATCAGACATACAGACATACGGAGTACACACATTCCTCCCCCTGCCCTGGGTCCGCTGGGAACAAGACCCGGCTAGCCCTTGTTCGCTCTCGCTAGGGATCATTCACCTTATCATCCTCTCCGCCAATCCTATCACGACTTTACCTCTACACCCTGGTTAATTTTGACAATGCCTCACATATTAGGCTTATTAACCGCCAGCCTCCATGGAGCCCGTAGGCCACGGCTCCATGAGACAATGTGTCCGATGTCCGATAGTCAAACTAACCTTCACATTGCCCAAGCCTCGGAGTCGCTCCACTGCCGAACATTTCCCAAATCCCAATGGCTTTGTTCGTTTGAAAGCCTTCGCCAGTGCCTCCCCCCCAAGACCCTCACCAAGGCTCTCACCCAGACCCTGTTCACGCTAGCTAACGATTTGAGATCAGGCAGGACTACCGAGTAGGTATCAGTACTCCGTGCTATCGTCTACAGACTACTAGGCAAGCTCCCTTTGAAACTCTGCTCACTTTAGCAACAACCCTTCTTTAAGTACCTAACTACCCAATCGGGCTTGCTTTGCATCCCGGCGTCATTGCTAGCCTGACACCGATGTTCTACCGCCACCCCAGAATCTCCCTGCCTTGAGAGTTGAGGTTGCAATAATTTGTAGCATGTCAATGGTTATCCTTCATGCATAGTTGCGAACAACCATCTTTGATTTTTCCAGAGTCTTCGTTTCTGCCCCATCGTGGCTCAGAGCTTCTTTTTTTGATGGGCTTCTCAATGCCCATGGCTACGGCAATCACAATTTGATCCCATCTTTTCTCAAATTATTTCCTAGCCGGCCACCACTAGCCCAGTGTTAAACTCAACCGGCGTCAAACACATTTCACCCAAGTCACATGCGATGTGACTCTATCCTTAGCGGCTGGTCCAGTCGTCGGTACTCGGGACCTCTACTCCTTCCAGAGTGATAGGTCCTCCTGGTCTTGCTATCTGCTGATTGCGAAACCTTATTTCTCGGCTCCCCTGTCTCACTGTTCCCCTGCGCCCAGATATGTCCAATTCAACGGGGTGCTTCCAGCCTTGAGGCCTCGCACTTGGATGATTTGCTCATCGCCCGGCACTATATCGATTGCACTGTCGCTGAGGTGGCATCCTTCGCGTTCTTCAAAGACCAGGCACTTCACTGGCCTTTCAGCACTCACATGCATCTCATCCCCAATCACCTCCACTTGGACCTGGCGTTCAGGGAATTGAAGGTATTTCAGTGGCTGAGGCCAGTCAGTGTCTCGGGCCACCAGCTCACCATCCACCCAAAGTCTTGCTGCAAGGACGTGGGGCTCTTCCTGCACATTGTCAATCAATCCTTTTAGCACGTCTGTCGTGCCATTCGCTTTGACTCGGATCCCTTTCTTAACAATCTTCTCCTTGATTTCCCGCCCAGTTCGAACAGACACAAACTTGACCTCCACGTCAGCCTTGATGTCGGTCAGCTTCGAACTCACCACCCAGAGCTCCCAGTCCTGCGTCGCCGGTTCTCGAGCATGTGTCACACTCCAATCGTGATGACTGCGCCGGGTCCCCACTGCCACCGGGGCCAATACACGGGCCATCGCGTAATAAGCAGGCTTCCTCCGTAAGTAGTAGTCGACGATCGACCAGCTAGTCACTGGCCAACAATCGTTCAATTGCCACACCAAGGCTCCGCCACACTGCCTATCATCCCCCCACTGCTTGCGCCAGCCGCGATAGCCAAACATCAGTGCCTCGCATTGGATCAACTGCGTCAGGTGGATGTAGGCCTCCAACGATGTCGCCGTCCTCACATTCTCCACCAGGTACGTGGCGATCCTCCGCTCATGCCCATCGGCCTTGTTGTGAAAATCGAGCACATGGCTCTGGGGATAGAGATCTTCCTCCCTCTCCACGAATGACTTGATCGTCGCAATGTGAGGAAACGCCTCCATGCCAAACTCGGAATTGAACCGTCCACCCAGAGAGTCAAAGATCTGATACTTCTCCTGCCTCCCGTGCCAGACATTCCACTGATGCATGTCTCCCACTGTGGGGTCGGAGCTGATCTTGCCGTCACCCCATGGCGATCCAGGATGGTAAGGGATCCACGGCGCCTCGGCCTTCGACACCCTTGGCAGCAACGACTCGTAGATAAACCGCGCTGGGAAATCTGTCTTTAGCCAGTTCTCCTCGTTCTTGTCCTCGTAGTCGTATGTCAGGTGTGCAGATTCGGCCACCTGGTAGTCCTCGTTGTTTCCGGCAAATATCACAATCGACGGGTGGTGCCGAATTCTCCGAACATTAGCCACGGCCTCCCGCTCCACGGATTCTAGTATAGCCGGATAGCAGGGATAATTCCCGCAGCCAAACATGAAATCCTACAGAAAATCAAGAAACCGTTGAATTAGCAAAACTTAGCAGATTCGGGGCATTAAAAAATTGCTTCTTGTCGGTTGTTTGGGGGGGGGGGTCAGCATTTGTTGACGGGGCGTGGCCCCGAAGCCATACAGATACAGGTAGGATGCTGGACGGGAAAAGGTGGGAAAGAGGGCGGGTTTCTTTTGTGGGCTTCCCGTTGCTGGACGGAGTATTGTGAAGTTGTGAAACTCACCTGCCACACGAGAATGCCCAGTTCATCACAAGCATCATAGAACGCGTCATTTTCGTAGATCCCTCCACCCCAGACCCTAGAAAAGGAGAAACCCAGGACTAGTTAGCTAGCTGGCCGGAAAATCGATCAGGAGTACGGGTACGGATACGGGTAGAATCGCATCTGTTCTTGGCGATAAAGGGGGCAAAGAAAATGGGGGGAGCAATTCAGCAACAGCAGCACTCGTAAGCAGCCACGTGTACGGAGTAAATCAAGGACGATTTCGGGCTGCTGCTGTTGCTGCTGCTGCTGCCACCGTCTGTCCTGCCTTACCAGGAACGAATACATACCTGATCATCTTCTGGTTCGCTGGGACCATCAATTCGAGCCAGGCACGGTACCTGCTGGGAGTGACGTTGGTCAGGAAGCTGTCGGCTGGGATCCAGCACGAGCCGCCGCAGAAGATGTCCACGCCGTTGATGCGGAAGTAGAAGGACTTCCCGTGGCTGTCGGGCTGCTGCACGAGCTCGACCTTGCGGAGCCCAATGCGCTTGCTTCCGTCGTGCAGGCTGTTTTCTCCGTCGCCGGTGAGGATGCTGGCCGTTACCGTGTACAGCGTCTGCGCGCCGTAGCCGTGCGGCATCCAGAGTTCCGGGTCGCTGACATGCAGCTGGCCCGACGCGCTGCCTTCCACGGATATCGGGGCGTCGACCGTGTCGATGGTCTTGTCGCCCAGCATGAGGGCCAGCCTGGCGCGCAGGCCATGGTGGCGGTGCGTCTGGTGGCCCTCAACGTCGACGTTCGCATCGATAGTGGCGGACTTGTAGTCGTCGGAGATGGTCACATCAGCGCGCAGCTCGGCAACCGCCACGGAATAAATCTCCAGCCGCACGGGCTTCCAGATCCCAGTGCAGACCAGCAGCGGGCCCCAGTCCCAGCCCCAATGGTACTGTGCCTTCCTCACCGCCAAACGCGCGGTGTCTCCGTTGAACGCCACGAATTTGTGCTCCGGGTGTTGGGCTTTGATCTCCCGCGCCTTCAGGAATGCGGATTCAAAGGCGATCTCGAGATCGAGGCTCTTGCTCTCGCTCTGGTTCTCATCGCCATGGAGGAAATCTGTGATGTCCACTCGGTGCGGGAGGAACATGTTGTCGCTCTCCAGGATTGTCTTGCCGCCGAGCGTGACGGTCGCGAACGTGTCCAGGCCATCGAATGCAAGCACCGCTCGCGACGTACTCGACGGCAGCGATGGCCGTGCAATTGCGACTCGGTAAGTCCATGATTTCAGCCCGACCCACTCGGCCTTGATTTCATTGAAGCCGATGAATGGGTCTGGCAGTCTAGGGGTTAAGCGTTCGTTAGTGATGCGGCGTGGCTCACGCGCTGAAAGAGCGTCACGCACTTCTTGTTGTCTATCAGGTCTTGGTGCACTGTCGATGGGATCTTCTTGACTGGCAGCCAGGCGTTCGATCCAACTTCGTCTGTCTGCTTGAATGACCATCCCAGTGATAGATCAATGACCTCTGCACGCACTGGCATGTTCGCTGGACCGGAGACGTCGCCCATGGTAGGATGGGAAAGAAATGAAATCAGGAGAAGCGAAGTCAAAGAATGCAGGTTCTGTCTTGAAGTAAAATGCGTTGAGTGGCAGACCTTTTGTCAGGATATGGCCTGAGGTTAGGGTCGAGGAAATGGATACTCCCTTGGTTTCTATCACCCTGTTGTCTGCATGTGTGCAACCCGAGAACTCCGAGTGCGGGTCTACTGACTCAAGCGAGATAAATTTCGTTCCAAATATGAGGCTCGGACTAAGGAAAGTGGGAGCTCGAACCTACGCATGGCCATCACGTATGGCCATCACGTTTGAACATCCTTCATTGAGGAAGACGGAAGACATCAAGGGTGGGCATTGAAGAGAATATTTGCGGGCAGCCAATCGAGGCAATGAAGAAGTCGTCCACCGCCCAATGAGGACCGCGGATGTGAGCGGAGTGAAGCCGAGGCTCTGCCCCTCATGGCGCGGGGTGACGTAGCTCCGCGCTCAAAGAGGAATGGTCGCGTTTCGCCCACTATCAAGAGTCTGTGAACCTTGGATTCTCCGATTCCCAATCTTTACTCGCACGCTTCAACAATCCACAGGTGGGACAACCTGTCGATGGGGTTGGGGCTGTGGATATCCAGGAGCAGGGTCATCCATGAGCCTGAGATGTGCGGGCGCCCACCAAGCTGACACGTTGCTGACATGCTCGGTATATGCACACCTGCCTAGGTGGGTGCTAACGTTCTAGGTCTCTTGTCCTCATAATGTTACCTATATTGAGGTTTGAGAAATGTTGGATCATTTGGCGAAGTCGACACGGTAGCCGCATGTAGGTGGTATTACCACTGAAAGCATGTCGGTTGTGTCAAAATCGGGAAGGATCACTTGTTCACCAGCCACTGTCGAAGCCAATGCTTTACTATCGACTTAGTCCTAAATCGCAGTCATCGACAACAACCTGGTTCTGAGAACATCAGGACGACTAGTATGCTAATCTGCCGTAGGACAGAGGGGGATGAGGACCGTAGCTTCGTCCCAAGCTCCAAGTTCCAACTACCAACCCCAGGTACCTTGACCTCCCTTCATCGGCCCTTCCAGTTCACTCGTTACCCAGCCACCATAAAAATCACCTGCATCACAACCGGGTTAATGGAATAGTCAGCACAACAGTTTTGGCAACGAACCTTCCTGTGGGGTGACTTTCTCATTATCAACATAGCACTCCCAGGGCACACCACTCGCATAGAAGGAGAGATAACCCTTGATGTCCTTGAACGCGGGAGTGGGAGATTCGTAGCTCCAGATCTTGTTGCCAACCTGCTCTCCAGTTGTTTTGTTGGTTAGGCACCAATATGTTGCCTTCCCCTTCCATTCACATAGCGATGCCTTGTTCGGCACTTGGGTGAGTTTGAAGGAGTCGGTGATGGATTCGCGGGGAATGTAATATGCTAAAATCCTGTCAAAGCTGAACTTTGTGGTTCAATGTACCGAGCAGGGTATCTTGCGCATCTCATAACAACGATAAAGGATGCCGTTCATCATTCGCTTCAAGCGCTTCTTCAGACCTACTCGGGGGATGCGTTGTCTCCAAAGCCCAATATCCCGACGTCGTGTCCGTCACGGTATCCTTGCCCCATTTGATTACAAGTCGACGAGGAGTCAGTTCCAGTAGTGGCGGTCGAGGGAAGTTGTGTACATTGAGCTTAGCTTTGGCTGCCATGACGATGGGTGAGCGAAGCATTTGGTAGAGAAAAGCCTTGTTGTCCTTCCTCCTTCCTGGATAGATGACGACGACATTGATGTTGTTCCGGAATTCCTACATCAGGCTTAGCGTTCCGCAATAACTTTTCTCCAATTCCTCGTTCCCTTCAGCTTTTAAGTTGTTGAATTTGAACAAGTGTAGAAAAGAATTCCGGAAGTGTTTCGATCGGTACCCGGTAGTGAAATCTTCTCGAGCTTGGTCACTTGTAAGAGCCTACAAGCTGGGCCTTGTGGCTAAAAGCGCCAACTTGCTGTTCGCTTGAGAACTAAAGTCGAGACGACAGGATGCGCAGACCACCGAGCGCCTGGTCGACAGTCTAACATATTAGCGATGCAAGGGATTTATTCGCAAAGTGGATGTTGTTTTGGCTTAGGGCTGACAATTTGATGTCGTCCTCTTCGCTATCTTGAGCTGGGGTTTCGGTCGTGTCAGCCTTTAGAGTACTTAAGAAGCTCAATTGTCGGCCACGAGCTCGAGTGCTTCAGTCTCAATTTGTCGTCCATGGTTGGCATCGCGAAGCTACTCATACAATTGGGAATCTTAGGGCTGTTTGGCTTAATTATTATGCTGAACGCTTTAGTTTGTGCTGGCGAGCCTTGACGCCCATTTAAAATCCAGATAATCAACTACCGCCGATCGGGTTACAAACCCAGCATATCAAACTCTTTGCCGTGGGTGTCTGACCTACAGATCGATCACCATATCTCTGGAGCTGGCGATTCTATTAAGGTCATACAGGGTTCAGGCGGGTCTAAAAGTGCTCAAAAGCGCTGAGATGTAATGCCTTTACTTTGCGTTCCCGAATATAAGTCTTACTCCAGATGAGCGGATGTTCTCCAGGGGAGACCACAGACAATGGCCCTCCTCCGCAGGGGATAGACTTTAAAACGCGGGTTAAGGTCTCCATGTATTCATGTTGGTAATCTCCTCCAGAACGCGCATACGAACGCTGCATCCACATCTGAATGGTGTTTCGCATCCGACACCATCACATCGATGATGTACCGAGAAGCCATTCCTCGAGAAGAACGTGAGACCACTAATCAGGTGAGTCGACCCCAAACTCTGCGATATTACCCAAAGGAGGGTGTCTTCGCGATGTCTCCATTGTGGCTTTGTATATACGAGAATAGCTCAACGGTTCCATTTGCTCTAACCTGATGAATACAAACGTGTGCGACTGAGCCCAGGCCCTGATATATCGCAGATCAATCCTCGATTTGGATGTTTTCCGTCCAATGGTAACTATGTCTCGAGGTGAGGTGAGACTAGGACCGATCATTCAGAATGTCCGGAGTGGGATGAGGCTGCAACGAGAGTGGAACCAAGATAGACAGAGTTTTACTTTGTGCATGTTGGGGGCCTTGTACGAATGGGGTCGTCAACTTGGCTCGAGGGCATCGGAGTGCGAAGGTTCTCGAGTTACGGCTTACTACTGGTGGATCTGCTTTTCTAGATCTAACTCGTCACATTCCTTATTCGGTCTTGGTACTTCTTGAATATGGATGGTGGTAATTATAGGTTGACAAGAGAACAAGTTCGTTATACGCCGTTATAGTTACTAGATAGCGTACAACATGCATGAGGGGACACACATCAACAGATCTTGGAGACTTCGACCCCCTGGGTGAAAAATGGATGAAGGTACGCAGGATTGTGCGGCCAAGTAGTCACTCCCACTTGATAGGTTCCTTCTCCTCCGAAAGTCCGTCCATTGTTTACATACGGGTGGAAGACTTCGCGGGAGGTTCTAGGGATGGTTACCTAAATTCGAATTCGACGCTGAGTACCCAGGTATCTTGATTACTACGCTCGTAAGGCCTGATCAACCAAGAACCGTTGTAACATCTGTGGGCCAGGATTCAGTTTATAAGCCTTAGGACCGTTGATCCTTGGCCCCTAAAGTTAGTAGCCGTAGCCGCCCGCTATGACTCTTATAGTTAAACGCAACGCCGCTACTTCTAACGGCCCTTACATCGTTTAGATACAAACGAATCCCGTACGCGGTCTTACATACCAGCTCGTTCGCCGTGGTGGAGCTTTCTATGGTGGAATGGAGCCATAGGGCGTGGGCAAGAGCTCAAACGGCTTTTAAAGACGTCGGTACAGCCACATCGGAGGATCCCCTGTTTGGAGCTACATACCACCTACTCCCTATCCTAAACTTGCCATCAAGGCAGTGAGCCTCACAGCTCCGCTCACAACCTTGACGTGCTGATTGGGGCTACCGAATGGTATACGACCAGTCTCATGGCCGTTGGACGCTCTCCAGCGGATACTGGTAGGGCATTGGTCCTTCCTGCCTGAAATATCGGGAAGACCTCGACTCTGTCCGACATGGCTGGCCTCAATCCTTCCCCATTAGGCGAGCCAAAATATACTGTAGGGATTCTGAACCCCCAGCAACTATATGTTAGGTATGGTTCAGCTGCAACGGGGGAAGGATCAGTCGACCGATCTTCCGACAAGCTGTACGGTTCTTCCTGGACTGCTTAAAGACGCCTCCGGCCCCTGACCTGCTGTGCACCCTCAAGCAGGTCCATCAACACCCCTAGGTTGAGAAGCTCTATCCCTTGAAAGAGCTATGAGACCGCCAATTTCACCAATCTCGATCCCGCCGGCGCATCACGGCGAGGGTCAGACTCAAGGTCAAGATGTTGTGTCACCCCTTCCACATGAATCTGCTATGGGCAATGGCTCGCGAAGGCCCCAAGCATTCCGGGTCAAGCGCAAACCAGTTCCCCATCCACCTCCAGCAAGATCAGCTTCTTACAGGCCAGTTTCCAGAGAGTCGAATGGATTAAGGCCTGAATCACGACGGTCTAATGGGTTGCGACCTGACTCGCGAAGATCTGCTCGTCCAGAATCATCCAGGAGTTTCTCTGCCGGGTTTGCCTGGATCAGTGAAGCAATTCTATGGCCACAGCGCAGACCTTCTCAGCGCTCTCCAAAAAAGATCGAGAACCCTGACTTTTCGGAGGCGAGATTACCTCGTCGCTTCACCTCCATTTACGATCCTCGCATGCAGGCAGGCTTATCTGTGTACGATCCCACCCTTGAACGCCCTGTCCATCAATATGTAGAGGAGCCCAAGGTAGACTCGACAGTCCAGAAGAATTTGGCGATGCTTGATATGACATGGACCTTGCCAAGTTTCAAATACCATTACGTGGAATCGCAACATCGTACGAGTATTGACATCGCACTTGCCGCTGAGGAACCCACAGAATGGTGAGTCCATTATTGAGTTGAGACATTCGATTTCCCTGGCTACATCACTAACACTATGTGTTATCGCAGGCATATATCTCCTTTGTCACTTGGCATGATCGCCGTCGCTTTGGTTTGCAGTATCTTCCTTGTGGCTCTCGACATGACAATCGTCGCTACTGCCATTCCCGCCATTACCGACGAGTTCCATTCCCTTGACCAACTTGGCTGGTATGGAAGCGCCTTCTTCCTGACCATTGGCTCGTTCCAAGCGACATGGGGGAAGTTGTACAAATACACCCCTCTTAAGATATCCTACCTCGCGAGTATTGCCATCTTCGAGGTCGGATCCCTGATATGTGGTATTGCGAAGGATTCCACCACCCTTATTGTCGGAAGAGCTATTGCAGGAATGGGCGGCGCTGGTATTGCATCGGGCGCATACATTGTCATCGCATTCTCGGCTCCCCCAAAGTATCGTGCGATGTTTACAGGTATCATGGGTGCGACTTTTGGTCTCGCCTCAGTCATCGGCCCGCTCCTCGGTGGTAAGCATGATTTTTTGCGTAGCCCAAAGTGGTAATGCTCACATCCAGTCTAGGGATTTTTACTGAGCACATCTCGTGGAGGTGGTGCTTCTACATCAATTTACCAATCGGAGCAGTCGCCGCAGCAATCATCGTAATCTTCTTCCATGCGCCCGTTGAGCCTGAGCCAGCGACGCGTCGAGAGATTTTCCTTCAAATGGACTTCCCCGGAACGTTTATTCTGATGGCCGCAATCGTATGCTACCTACTAGCAATGCAATGGGCCGGGACGACTAGGCCATGGGATGACCCATCGGTGATTGCTACACTGGTGATGTTTGGGTTACTCACGATTGCCTTCCTCGCACTGGAGTATTACCAGGGTGACAGGGCTCTACTCTCAGGCCGACTTTTGAAGGACCGCACTATTATGGCCATGTGCGCCTTTATCTTCGTCGTGGCTGGTGCCTTCTTCATCTTGCTATACTATCTCCCAATTTACTTCCAGGCCACGCTCAACGTATCGGCGGCAAAATCCGGGATCGACAATCTACCTTTGGTGCTCGGAACGTCCTTGTTTTCCATCGTCTCAGGAGCTCTGCTCTCTGGCTGGGGCCAGTACATTCCCGTTATGGCGGTCGGGACAACAATCCTCAGCGTTGGATGTGGGCTTGTATATACACTTGACGCTGATAGCCCGCCAAGCCAATGGATTGGGTACCAAGCCCTTGTTGGTATTGGTGTTGGTCTCGTCTTACAAATCCCCGTCATTGTCTGCCAAGCGATATCCGAGCCATCGGATCTGTCATCTATCTCAGCCATAGTGCTATTCTTCCAAACCGTGGGCGGTGCAGTATGGATCTCTGCAGCCCAGGCTGGTTTCGCCAACACGATGTTGAAAGTTCTGCCCCGAGAGGCGCCAAACCTCAACCCAGGCCTCGTCCTCGCGACGGGTGCTTCAGATATACGAAGAGTCTTCAGTCCCGAGGACGTTCCTGGCATTATCGCTGCCTACATGGAGGGTTTACGGGTCCCCTTCGCAATCTGCATCGCATGCGCCTGTCTAACATTTGTTCTGTCTTTTTCTCCCAGATGGGAGAATATCAAGGGAAAGGTCAAGATGGATGCAGGAGCTGGTTAAACGGGGAATTATATTCGATCTAGACCGGTTGCGAAAATATACGAACGTTTAATGATGAACATAACAGGTTAGGTATGTATTGTGTTATTGCTAAGAATCATTACGAAAGGTATATACGGATAATTCGGAGAAGTCATGGAGAACACAGTTGAATAACTACGAGTACCTGGGTATCTCGGCAATCAAGTCGGTTGCCTGTTCAGTCTTCATGTCTTTCTCGGGGATCAACTCTCGTGGTTCAACGGCCGCATCTTCCCCGGGTTTCATATGCCGAGGGCGGATGAACCCCGCGACAATGCACAATTCGAGATTTGGACGTCTCGTCAATTTTTCCCTGGCTCCTCGGCACCCACGCACTTCGGCAAAGCACGAGCCGTGTGACAGAAGTTTGCTAGCCTGTCTCTGCCGGATGAAGTTTGGAAGCGATGGCGACATCCCGCCAAGGCTGGTGATCTGCCCCTGTGTTATGTCAAACTCCGCACGCAAAGGCGATTTTGTTCATAACCTCGATGGCGCAAACCCGCCCCCCAGATGGGATCTATTTCCCTAGGCGGTTTTGCTCTTCGGCGATCACCCTCATTGTCATCGGGGATTATGAGATCAAGAGGACGTTCTCCTCCTTTATACCTGGGGGTGCAATTGACGCTTGACACGGAAAGAGGAGTAGCGGTTATGTTGGCTCTGTCTTAAAGACAATCACCTTCTTCACACGAACCTTACATCCAACTGAGGTAAATAGTTACGGGGGAATCCGCAGGTATCGCCGAGGGCTTTCAATCCTTTTCGAGCTGCCTAACTTTCCCTCTGACTGTCCACAACTCTCTCATCCAATCACCACCTCTCCTCTGCATCGTGACTCTGAAGAAGAACAAAAGAAAGGTAGCCTCAAAGGCAGAATTACCATTTCTCACAAAGCAACCATCTTCAGCCATGGCCTCCTCTCACTTCCTGCTCACTGCAGCATCAGGCGCGATCTTCGGATCGGCAATCACCGCGGCGGGGGTGTACTCACCCTCGGTCATCCAGGGCCAGATGGCCCTGACCAACTTCCACATGGTGAAGTCCTTCCTAGCCGCCAGTGCATGCAGCGCGCTCATTGTGATCGGGGCCAACAGGAGCGGCTACGCCAAGCTGTCGCACCGGCCGGACTCCTCCTACGGCTGGTTTGCAAAGTATGATGCCAACATCGTCGGCGGGATGCTCCAGGGGATTGGCATGGCGCTGACGGGCGCGTGTCCCGGTACGGTGCTCGCGCAGCTCGCGCTGGGTGTTGGGTCTGCGTGGATGGTTGCGCCTGGGTGTATCCTGGCAGGCGTTGCGTTTGCGAAGCTGGGCAAGCACATGAAGCGGACAACGGAAAACAGAGCTACTCCAGGCGAGAAGCCCCATCGACAAGAGCAGACTGTCCAGGACAAGACAGGCCTCTCTACAACATCCACGGTCCTCCTCTACGAGCTCCTCTGCCTTGTGATGATCACCGCGGCAACATTCCTGGCCCCGAACGGGCGCCACCGCCACTGGCTGAATCCCGTCGCCGGAGGCCTGCTGATCGGCATCGCCCAAGCAACCTCCGTGCTCTTCACGCGCAAAACGCTCGGCGTGTCCGCCTCGTACGCCGACGCGGGCGCGTACATCTGGAATGTCATCGACCCCAAAGCGAACCCAAGACCAGGCATGTCGAACATCGTCTTCGCGTCGGGCGTCATGGCCGGCGCCAAGTTCATCTCGCAATTCATCCCGGCGGCCGCGAGCGAGACCAACCCGCCAGTTGGCGCTCTCGCCGCGGTTCTCGGGGGCTTCGTCATGGTTTTTGGAGCGAGGACTGCAGGTGGTTGTACCAGCGGGCATGGGCTCAGTGGGATGGCGACCATGGGCCTGAGCAGCTTTGTGACTGTTGCGAGCATGTTTACCGGGGGCATTGCCATGTCGTTGTTGCTGTGAATTGGAACGGTACGATGGACCAATTTCCCATGAGCGATCTTTATTTATTTTGTTTTCCTCTCTAGCCTACATACCGTGCGGAGTCCTCTTTGGTGATGATGATGGCTTTTGACTTTCTGGGAGCTAGCTATATATCACGATCAAATTTGGGCTTTGGAAGGGAAGGGCGTTGAGTTCACATTAATGACACTGAGAAAATGGACTCACTAGATACCAACAACTCTCCTGTTTTTCTTGGATCATATCTATCGATACCATTTAGATCTATCATCCATCTATAAAGAGTATATGTCCGCGTATCAATGGTTAAGATTTATGCCCCCTCCCCCCCCCCCAAAAAACACAAACACGAAAACGCCAAATCTTAATGCAAATGCTTCCACGCACGCGCCAAAAAACTTTCAAACGTGTCATTCACATAGTCTTCGTGAAAAAATGGAAAAAAATCTACCAGCCAAATTTCTCAACCCAGACCTCGATGTTCCACCCCTCGTGAGCCAGCCGAGACACGACATTTCTGATATCGCGCACAAGGCCATCGGGTCCGGAGACAACGATGCAGATCTTTTCCTTCTTTCTCTGTCTCAGGCTCTTGAAGGGAGCCTGGTGACGGGATGAGATCGACGAGGCTGTAGAGACAGGGGTCTGATCCCCGAGCGGTGTGGTCGCCGGCGTGCCAAGGCCAAGAGTTGTTGACGACGCAGAGCTCGAGATAGGGGGCGAGGTCACCCAATCCCAGAGCTCGCTCTTCATGTCGGGCCGTCCTCCATTCTGGCCAGCTCGCCTTGTGTCGAATGTATGAGTAATCAGACTGGTGACCTCCTCGAAACCGTCCCCGTTGTAGGTACAATCTATGCCATGCTTGGATTCAACTCCGGCCGAAGGAAACACGCTTGCCTTTGGGACGATGGATATCCATTGCTGATGCCTTGGATCCTGCCGCACCCAGAAGTGCCCGAATCTTCTCGTGTCGAAAATAGATCCGCAGTCAAGAACTCTGGGCGTGTGCTTCAATCCGTCTCTGTACACCGTCCGCAGATTGAGCAATGCATCGTGTTGATTGTGCTCCTTGATCTGATGGTCCCAGGCCAATGGATATGTCACTGCGATCCCGCTGCCGCCGGCAACAAAGCAGACACGATCGGAGTGCCGCGCAGCCTCAGGAGCCTCCATACCGCCGTGGGGTCCTTCGAGGATCACCTCACAATGTTGATGGTGACGAGCATAGTTGAGAAGATCAAGTGAAAAGCCATCAATCGACCGGATAACTAGTTGCAACGCCCATGATTTGACATTCGTGTTCTCGGGAGGTGCTGGTGAAGCAATAGTGAAGGGATGTGTCTGAAAGCGATGTTTGAAGCCCATACACGGAACAGTCAGGAAAAGGTGTTGACCGGGTTGCCAACCATGATGCAATCCGGCCCGGATACCAAAAGTCCTTTGTTGCAAGTCGATATCACAATGGACCAATACGGTCCTCTCATCCGGAGCTACTTGCAACGTAGCAATGAACTTCCTGCTTGACAGAGTGATCCTCCAAATAATTCTATCAATTGCCCATACCAAGAAGGTAGTTACCACGTAGGGCTTTGCTGTAGGATAGTGAAAGAACAGAAAAGCAAGCGCTGCGACTTGGAAAAATATGTGCAAACCGAGAAATGTTTCGTAATATAACTGGCGAAACCAACCTGTGCTGGTACTATAGATAGTGAGGTAAGATAGGATGGCTACGAATCCTAGGTACACCGTTGGAGATGTAATATAGTCGATGAAGCTGTATCCTAGAGGGATAAGAATAGTATACCAAACTGTTAGCATTCCAAACATGTGGATAATTGAGAACGCAATCATCCATTCACCTAACCGGCGGTGGAATAGGTTGAGTCCCTCATACGACCAGCCGGTCAGGAACTTGATAGGCTGGTTCGTCTTTGCCGCCAGGAGGTAGAGCAGCGGCAGGTTCACGACAAAGAGAAGCCCAGCTCGATCTGCAAGAATGAATATCCATTGTAGTTCCAGAGGAGCACGAAACAACAGGTAAAAGAGGTTCAGTGCGGCGAAGAGAAGGACTGAGATGGTCGTACCATTATCCGGCAATACGTTTGCCCGTGAGGTCAGGGAACGGATAGGACGAGGTTGGTAGACCAGAAATGCTTTCAGGCGATGAGAAAAGGACGGACGAGCGCATACGTTGGGCTCATCGCTGGGAATAAGTAATGGCGTCGTCACAGGGTCATCCTTTGGAGGAGGAGGAGAGCTTTCGCGAATAGTAGTGCTGGAGGCGGATGATCCGCTCCTCGAGGACGGGGAAAAGATATGTGACGCGTTTTCTGCCTTTCTCTTTCTATGCCATCGCAAAACCTTTTGACACAGTGCAATTGAGCACGATATGGCTACCACAGAGCCAATAACGATGTAATAGGTAAGGATAAACTTGCGATGCCAGAGGAGCGCTGCGATGATCCTGCGGATTCGCTCTGGGTCGATCGTGCTCTCCGGTGGCCCATTCCCGCCGGCTTCTTCAAAGATGGCGACAAGAGTATCTGTGGATTTCAAAGGCAGTCGAAGAATCTTAGAGAGTTCGACAGGCGGGAGTTCGTCCATTGCCTGGAAGGTTGGTTGGTCTGGAGGAAGGAAGATGGATGCGGGCGAGAGATTGATAGATTGATTGAAGGGGAAAAGATCTTATCGTATCTGATTAGATCTGATTGCCGAGCCCGATATCGCCCATTATTATATCTTGGCACACTAGAGGCAACCTCAGCCTCGCCTCCACAAGGCTCGCTCACATCTAGCGCTAAAGTAGAATATTTATTTTTTGAGAGACTAATCTATACACCCATAGATAAACTATACTATATTGACCAAAAAAAGACAAAAACTCCCAGAGCTGGGGTTGAACCCAGCTCTATAGGATAAAACCCCCGGTGGGATTTTGTATTATCTCAAACCCCGAGTGTCGAATTGGTAAGAGACTCACACGCTCTAACAGTTGAGGCAAACTCGAGAGTTACCAGGATTTTCAGACGATTTTCGGGAC